>LNAP01004031.1_pt1 | contig 13796 bp, 11 predicted proteins | sample 602601 | NCBI WGS metagenome assembly LNAP01 (sample SAMN02440304, study PRJNA202911) | soil metagenome | biome: Subtropical and temperate rainforests or woodlands; isolation source: soil samples (1 kg each in a 20% v/v slurry with milli Q water) were... ...
GTCGCAGGCGGAGTATCTGCCGCGCTTCTCACTTGCGGCGAGCGCCGGCTATACCGCGAACCGCATCGAGTCGCTGACGCGCACCGGGACTTCGCGCGTGCTGGTCGGTCCGGTCGTCAGCTTTCCGCTGCTCGATCTCGGCCGCGTGAGGCAGCGCGTCGGAGTCGCCGAGGCGCGGCAGAGCGAAGCGCAATCACAGTACACGGCGACCGTCCTTCGCGCAGTCGAGGAGACCGAGAGCGCCGTGGTCGCCTACGATCGCGCACACGAACGCGTCGGCATTCTCGCCGAGGCGGTGAAGTCGAGCACACGAGCGGCCGACCTGGCGCAACAGCGGTTCGAGGCGGGGCTCACGGATTTCCTCCAGGTGCTCGACGCGCAACGCACGCTGCTCGACGCCGAGAATCAGTTGGCGACCGCGCACACGGCGGCTGCGACTGCGCTCGTCGCTCTGTACAAGGCGACCGGCGGTACGTGGACGACTCGATGAAAGGTCATCCTGAGGAGCGGAGCGACGAAGGATCTGCTTTGTCGACCTCAATCAGATCCTTCGCTTCGCTCAGGATGACGCAACAGCAAATAATCCGAGGCCTGTCTCGGTCACGTAGCAGCGCCAACAGGGACCACCGCCGGAGTGTCGGCGCAGGCGCTGATGTCTTCATGCAGTTTCACGATCGACGCTTTGCGTCGAGGGAGATGCATCAGATGTCTCGCAACACCTCTCACACCGCGGCCGCGGACCTTCCGGCCGCAATTCAGCCCGCACCACTTCGCGCGGGCCTCACACTCGCCGTCGTTGCCGCGCTGACGGCATTCGCGATCCGCGTGCAAGCCCAGGCGCCGTCGCACAGCGCGTTTCACGCCCGTCCGATCGTCGGTGCGCTCGTCGCGACCGGCGATCAGCACGATTTACTCAAGAACGCGGTACTCGTCGGCGCGCAAGCGTCGTACGAGTTGCACCCGAACTTCGCTGTGATCGGTTCGTTTGGATGGTCGCCGAGTGAAGACAAATTGACCACCCCGCAAGCCAAACTCGATCTCTATCAGTACGACCTTGGACTCGAGGGACGGTTGAGCGATCTCACATCGGGCGCCGCCATCTCGACGCGGCCGTACGCCATCATCGGCGGGGGCGCACGAACGTATGACCTGCGCAACGTTCCCGGCGCGAGCGCGCAGACGAACGCGCTTGGCTACGCCGCCGTCGGCGTGGACCTCGACCAGAGCAACGGTCGCATCGGGCTCCGGCTCGAGGCGCGGGACAACGTCACCGCGTTCAAAGGTTTGCGTGGTGAGCTCGAGGACCGCAAAGCGCGGAATGACCTGCAGTTCGCGGCGGGGCTGACGTTCGGCTTCTAACCGCAGTTCAGCAGTTCAGTCAGTTCTGAGCGAAGGAGTAGCACCGTCATCCTGAGCGAAGCGAAGGATCTGCTCGTCTGTCGGGTGTAGAAGCAGATCGTTCGCTTCGCGAAGGCTGGCGTTCACGAGGTTCATGACCACATGTCTCCGCTTCCTCGTTTCCTAACGCGTACCGCCGTGACCATCGCGGCAGCGCTCTTCATAGCAGGACCCCTTCGCGCGCAAGACGCGACGGCCGTCCCGGCGCCAGTCTTCGCCCCCGTCCCGTTCGCGGTGGGTGAAGAGCTGGTGTTTCACGCGAAGTTCGGCGTCCTCCCGGCCGGCACGGCGCGCATGCGCGTAGAAGGAATCGACACGGTGCGTGGTCGTCCCGCGTATCATGTGGTATTCGCGGTCGACGGCGGGATTCCGCTCTTCCGTGTGCACGATCGGTACGAGAGCTGGATCGACGTCGAGACGCTGTCGTCCCTCAGGCACCGGCAGCAAATCTCGGAAGGGCGCTACAAGCGCAACACGATCTACGAGATCATGCCGGAGCGTGGCGAATATCGAAAGAACGACGAGCCGCCGCGTCCAACGGTCGCGAACCCGCTCGACGACGGCTCTTTCATATATGCGGTGCGCGCGGCGGCCATCGGCGTCGGCGAAACACGACGCCTCGACCGCTACTTCATCCCGGATCGCAACCCCGTCGTCTTGACCGGTGTGCGAGTCGATACCGTAACGGTGGACGCCGGGAAGTTCGAGACGACGGTTGTTCGTCCGACGATCAAGACGGGCGGGATCTTCGCGGAGGACGGCGAAGCGCACGTCTGGTTCACCACCGACGATCGCCGTCTGCCGGTCCGACTGAAGACCAAGTTCTCGCGCTTCTCGCTCACCCTCTCGCTAACATCCGTAACGTTCGGAGATGTCGCAGCGAGGTAGCGAGATCGTCGGGGTCGCGTAGGACGACCGCGACATTCGCCCACGCGAAGTCGGCTGGGCCCGCTTCGGGAACGTCGGCCGCTTCGTCCAGCATATCGCGCCAGCCCGGATGCGACGCCGAGCCGGCGGGCACAACCATTTTGCCGAGTCGGCGAACCCGGACTCCAGAGCCGGCGTCCCAGGCTCTGGCCGCGATTTCGACGGCGATACGGTAGACCTTGGGTCCCGCGGCGCCGTCGTAAATGACGGCGAGCCGCGGGTGGGAATGCGTCAGGGTGCTCATGACGTCTGCTCCGATGACAGTAGAAGAGGTCTCTCTTCTTATGTCGATTCTGGCACCTCGAAATCGACATCGCCGGCTGTCGAATCTCGGAATTTTATCCCCGCCAGACCTCGATTATCGGCGTTGGGTCCGACGAATCCCCCAGCCAATGAGCGCCAGCACGCCGGACGTGGCGATGATTGCCGGCCCTGACGGCAGGTCGAACGGCACCGACAACGTGAATCCGACGAACGACGCAATGAGTGCGGAGACGATCGCCACGACGAAGATGCCCCGCATGCTGCGCGAGACGAGCATCCCGGTCACCGCTGGCAACACCAGGTAGTTGAATACGAGCATCACGCCGGCGAACTGCATCGCGAAGGCAATCACCAGCCCGAGCGTGAAGTAGAGCAGCAGATTCCAGAACGTGACGTTGTATCCCAGCGTGCGCGCCGTCTCGCGGTCGAACGAGACGAACAGGAACTCCTTGTAGAACAGCAGGTGGATCAGCAGCACCGGCACGCTCACCGCGGCGAGCACGTACGTGTCGTGGCGCGTGATACCAAGGATGTTCCCCTGGAGAAAGATGTCGTGCGCTTCGCCGTGCGACGCCTTGGCGATCAGCAGAATGCCGGCGGCCGCCGCGGCCGCATACGTCACGCCGATCGTCGCGTCGGGCGGAACGCCGGCTCGGGCGCCGCCACCCAGTGCGAAGAACATCGACCCGCCCAACGCGAACACCAGCGCGAATGCAACCGGCGATCCCGCCATCCACGCGAGCGATCCCATGCCGCTCATCCATACAGCGAGCGCGATGCCGAGCGACGACAGTTGCGCGATGGCCGCGCCGACGAAGACGATTCGACGGAGGACCACGTAGACACCGAGGGCCGAACACACGACCGACAGCACGAGCGCGCCGTACAGCGCATCCTTGAACAACAGAGCGGCGCTAAGCATGGCCCGAGTACTCCGGCGCGAGCCGCTTCGCGACCACGATGCGATGGCCGTGCATCTCGTCCACTTCGACTGGAATGCCGTACATCTCGGTCAATGTTCGCTCGGTCATGATCTCGGCGACCGTTCCAAGTCGGAACCCGCGCTCCACCACGAGCGCGATGCGCTGCACGTAGTTCGCGACCTCGTTCAATGCGTGGCTCACCATCAACACGGTGAGACCGTCTCGATCGTGAAGGCCGCGGACGAGTCCGAGGATCTGCGTCGTCGAAACCAGATCCATGCCGTTCGTCGGCTCGTCGAGCACGAGCACCGTGGGCTTCCCCACGAGCGCGCGCGCGATCAGCGTGCGCTGCTTCTGTCCACCCGACAGCGCCGCGAGCGGCTGCTCGGCCAGATTCAGAATGCCGACATGATCGAGCGACTCGTAGGCAAGCCGCCGATCTTCGGCCGTCGGACGTTTCGCGAGGCCGATGCGATCGTATCGGCCCATGAGGACGACGTCGATGACCTTGAGCGGAAAGTTGTAGTCGACCGCATCGCGCTGCGGGACGTAGCCGAAGCGCAGCCCCGGAGCGATGCTCACCGTTCCCGAGAGCGGCGCGAGCGAGCCGAGGATCGCGCGAAGCATCGTCGTCTTCCCGGCGCCGTTGGGGCCGACCAGACCGAGGAAGTCGCCTTGAGGAATGTCGAACGTGAGATTTGTAAGAACCGTGCGATGCCCGTAGCCGAGCGTCGCACGGTCGAATCGGATCAGTGCGGTCATTTCAGCGCCGCCGCGAGCGCGTCGATGTCGGCTTTCATGAGTTGGATGTAGTCGTCGATTCCCTTCACGCCGCCAACCGAAGGTGGTTGGATGAGCACCTGCCCGCCGATCTGCTGCGCCACCAGGTCCGACATCTTCCGCTCATAGAACGGCTCCTGCAGGATCACCTTCGCGCCGGCCGCCTTCGCCTCGTTGATGACCTTGAGCACGTGCGTCGGCGACGGTGGAACGCCAGGCTTTGGCTCCATGAACGCCACGATGTTCACGCCGGTGTATTCGGCGAAATAGCGCCAGCTCGTGTGATACGCGATGATCGGCTTGCCCTTGATGATCGCGAGCTGCGGCTGCCATTCCTTTTCGGCCGCGTTGAGTCTCGTTTCGAACGACTGCTCGTTGCGCTCGTAGTCCGCGGCGTGCGCACGATCGAGCTCGATGAACTTGTCCTTGAACAGACGCGCGATTCGGCGACCATTCTCGGGGTCGAGCCAGTAGTGCGGATTGCCCATCGCGTGCACGTCGCCCTGGCTTCGATCGACGTTGCCCTTCGCGACATCGAGAACCGGAATCGCCCTCGAGACGTCGAGGTATCCAGAACCACCAGGGCGCACCTTCGGATTGCGCGCGCCGTCGAGCAGCAGCGGCATCCATCCGACCTCGAGATCGAGCCCGACGAACGCCCAGACGTCCGCGTTGCGCAGTTGCAAGACGAAGCTGGGCTTCGCCTCGACGAAGTGAGGATCCTGATATCCCTCGCTCACGTGCGACGCCGTGATGAGATTGCCGCCGACCTCTTTCGCAATGTCATACAGGTCGGTGGTGCTGGTCACCACTTTGAGTTGCGCGGCGGATGGACGCGCGCCGATCGTCAGCGCGGCGCCGATCGCCAACATCCAGATTCGTGCAGGTATTCGCATATGTGCTCCTCGGCTCACGCCGGATGTGATCAGAAGGGATGCGGCTTGTGGGGCCCAAGCGCAAACGATGCTTGGAACAGAATGCGATTCACACCAGTCGCATTTTGGTAGAGCCGTTCGTACGCGGCAGTGAGTTTCGAGAACTCACTCGGGAACCATTCGAGATACCCCGAGCCGGCGGCGAGGGTCGCTCCAGCGAAGAACGGGTCCTGAACATTGTCGTACCGCGCGCCGAGGAACAGTCGCTGGCTCATTTGCACGCGCCCGAACAGGTATGCGCCGTTGAAGTCGCGCCCCGGGTTCGCGATGAGCAGCGTTGCCGTCGCTCCCGGCGCGGTGATCGTTCGGGTGACGGGATTCGCCTCGTTCACCTGGCGGATGTATTCGCCTTGGAGAATGACGGATTGGTAGAGGCCCTGTTGGAGCGGCCGCCAGCGAAACGTGAAGTCCCCGCCGAACATCGTTTGCCGCCCGAGCGTCGCGTTGACCCCGAACAGGTCGAAGATGGTGCCGGTCTCATCGAGGATCCCGCGCTCGACCTTTCCGGTCACCGCGCTCGCCGAGACCTCGAGGTTGGTCGATTCGTTGAAGTCGATGTAGTTGCGTAGGCGGGCTGAGTACCCGAAGCCGGTGAGCGATTTATTGACCGGCTCGAAGACGATGAGACTATCGGGCGCCTCGCTCAAGCGGTCCACCGCCGTGACGAGCAGCTCCTGATAGAAACCGAACGGCGCGAACACCTTGCTCCCCGACACGCCGGTGCCGCGCAACCCTTCTTCTCCGAAGAAGCGCTGAATGACCCACGGGTATTCGATCATGTGCAGATCGTGCCGGTGCGTCGTGTTCAGCTTGCCAACCGGCATCAGGAAGCGGCCGAGCTTCAGCTCGACGTCGGGCAAGCTGGTCGTCGTCAGGTACGCCTGCTCGATGGCTGCGCCTTCCGGATCGGAAAAGCCGAGGAAGATGTCGCCGCGAAAGTAGGGATCGACCACCGCTTGAACCGCGAGCTCCACTTCACGGGCGCCGAACCGCGTGTTGTCCACCTGCGTCGAGCCGCGCGGCGAGAGATCCGCCACGAGATCTCCGACGGCGCTGATGTCAGGAAGAAGGCGTGGATTTGTTGGCCCTTGCGCGCCGCCCGTCGGTGCCGGCTGACGCGCAGCCGCGGCCGCCTCCAACTGCTGGATTAGAGCGATCGAATCTCGAATCGCCTTTTGTCGTAACGAGTCCGCGCGGGTCTGCTGCTGCGCCGCTAGCGAACGCGTGAGTACGACGCACGTGCAAAACGTGTATGTCCACCGTTTCATGAGTCACGGAGTGAGTGTTCCTGCATTCGATGACCGCGCGCCAAGCCAAGGTCACGGCTGCGCGCACGACACGAAGGGACGCCGATGGCAAAGCCGCATAAGCGGCTCAGTGGATCAAGCCGACGGCGGTGCTCTCGACTCCGGAAGGCGATGTCCCGCAGCAGCGATCAGCTGAGCGGATGTGGCGATGGGACCGACGAGCGCTGGCCTCGAAACGGGTACGAGCTCGGCGCGAGCGATCGGGGCGCTGTTGTTCGATAAGAAACGGCAGAGTGCGCATTCGTCGGCGTGCGCCGGAGGGCAATTCGGCGTTGTCGACGCTTCGACGTGAGTCGCCGGACCCGTGTTCGCGCCGCGCGTCGTGGACGCATCGGCGAGCAACACAGCAAAGGGGAGCGCGAACTGCAGCACTCCCCAGATCAGCGCGAACACGCGGAACCGACGGCGGCACACGGCCATGGGCATCACTCTAGTATACGCTGCGCGGCCCGGCAACGTTGCTTGTGCCCGCCAACGAGGCCGCCCGGCCAGGAGCCACTAGGTTTGGGGCATGCGTCGCCGAACCATTCTCCTGTTTGTCCTGCTGGCCGCTGCCAATCTCGCCGCGTGGGCGTGGGCACTCGTCGCGTTCCGTCATTACCCGCTGCTCATCGGGACGTCGCTCCTCGCGTACGGTCTGGGCCTCCGTCATGGCCTCGACGCCGATCACATTGCCGCGATCGACAACGTCACGCGAAAGCTGATGCACGAAGGCCGCCAACCGATCTCGGTGGGCTTCTTTTTTTCGCTCGGACATTCGACGGTCGTCGTGCTGGCATCTCTGGCGATTGCCGCGACCGCGACCGCGCTCCAGACGAATTTTGCCGCGTTCCGCGAAGTCGGTGGCATGATCGGCACCGCCGTCTCCGTGCTGTTCCTCGGTGCGATCGCGGTGATGAATCTGTTCATTCTGGCGTCGGTGTATCGCGCGTTTCATCGCGTGAAGAACGGCGGCGCGTACGTCGAAGAGGATCTCGACGCGTTGCTGGCCGGCGGCGGAATCCTGGCGCGCGTCTTCCGCCCATTGTTCGGCATCGTGCGGAAGAGCTGGCACATGTACCCGCTCGGCCTGCTGTTCGGACTTGGCTTCGACACCGCCACCGAAATCGCGTTGCTCGGGATATCCGCTGCCGAGGCCGGGCGTGGCCTGCCGATCTGGTCGATCATGGTGTTCCCCGCGCTGTTCACCGCGGGCATGTCGCTCGTCGACACGATCGACAACGTGCTGATGGTCGGCGCCTACGGCTGGGCGCTCGCGAAGCCGATGAGAAAACTCTACTACAACCTCACGATCACGTTCGTGTCGGTTGTCGTGGCGGTCCTCGTCGGCGGCATTCAGGCGCTGGGCCTCGTCGCGCGGAAAGCCGAGCTCCAGGGCGCGTTCTGGGATGCGATCCACACGCTGAACAACAACTTCGGCGCGATCGGCTACCTGATCGTCGGCCTGTTCGTGGCGTGCTGGGGCATCTCGACGATCGTGTATCGACTCAAGCGGTACGATGTGCTGGAGGAGGCGGCGTAGGGTCGATCGTCGAGTCGCCAGCGTCCCGAGGGTGTCATCACGAGCGCAGCGAGGGATCTGCTTTCGCGATGTCCTGCATTTAGCTCTCGCCCGGCGAATCGAATTCATGCCGGCGATCCGTTTGCCTGCGGTCGTTGCCACTTCGGCTGCGCATCGCATAGACGATCGCGACCGCCACTCCGCCGATGACGATGAACATCGCCGTTCGCGCGATTCGGCTCATCGCCGGCGCCATGCGCGCGAACTCGTAGAGACCGAATTCCAGCACGACTCCCAGCGCAAGAAGCCTCGCAATTCGTCTCCGTCGGTGATGCTCGGACATGCCTGTTGGGTCTGAGTCAAGGGCCGACCACGGACTGACTTACCAGACGTAACTGGCTATTGTTCATGTTCCCCATGACCAAACGCCAGGACGCTCTCGATTACCACGCCAACGGCCGCCCGGGAAAAATCGCGGTCGTTCCCACCAAGCCGCTGACCAATCAGCGCGACCTGTCCCTCGCCTACTCGCCGGGCGTTGCGGAGCCCTGCCTCGAGATCAACCGCGACCCCGACCTCGCTTACGCCTACACCGCGAAGGGTAACCTCGTCGCGGTCGTTACGAACGGCACCGCCGTCCTGGGACTCGGCAACATCGGCGCGATCGCGGGCAAGCCGGTCATGGAAGGCAAAGGTAATCTGTTCAAGCAGTTCGCAGACCTGGACGTGTTCGACCTCGAAGTCGGGTCGGAGAATCCCGACGACGTCATCAAGTTCTGCCAGCTGCTCGAGCCGACGGTCGGCGGAATCAATCTCGAGGACATCCGCGCCCCCGATTGCTTCTACATCGAGGAGACGCTCCGGAAGACGCTTCGCATTCCCGTCTTCCACGATGATCAGCACGGCACGGCGATCATCTCGGGCGCGGCACTGCTGAACGCGCTCGAGATCGTTCAAAAGCAGATCAGCGACGTCAAAGTCGTGTTCTCCGGCGCCGGCGCTGCCGCCATCTCGACCGCCGAGCATTACGTGCGACTCGGCGTGAAGCGCGAGCACATCATCATGTGCGACCGCGAAGGCGTGATCTATCACGGTCGCGTAGGCGACATGGACCCGTACAAAGCGCGCTTCCAGGTCGACACCGACGCGCGCACGATCGCCGAAGCGCTCGAGGGTGCCGACGTCTTCGTCGGCCTGTCCGTCGCCGGCGCCGTGACGGGAGACATGGTCAAGTGCATGGCGGAGAATCCGATCATCTTCGCGCTGGCCAATCCCGTTCCCGAGATTCTGCCCGAGGAAGTCCGCGCGGTTCGCGATGACGCCATCATCGCCACTGGACGCAGCGACTACCCGAATCAGGTCAACAACGTTCTCGGATTCCCGTTCATCTTCCGCGGCGCTCTGGATGTCCGGGCTACAGAAATCAACGAGGAGATGAAGATGGCGGCGACGCGCGCGCTCGCGCTCCTCGCCAAAGAAGACGTTCCCGACAGCGTCGCGTCGCTCTACGGGCTGCACGAGGTGCAGTTCGGTCCGGAGTACCTGATTCCCTTCCCCTTCGACCCGCGCGTGCTGCTGTGGATTGCGCCGGCGGTCGCGTGGGCAGCGGTCGCGTCAGGCGCAGCGCCGGAATTCATCGACCTGGACGAATATCGCGAGCGACTCGAGTCGCGCTTGGGACGCGCGCGCGGCGTCATGCGCGGGTTGATCAACCGCGCCGCGAGCAATCCGAAGCGCGTCGTCTTTCCCGAGGGCGAAGAGCCGAAGATCATTCGCGCCGCTCGCATCTGCGTCGAAGACGGCATCGCTGAGCCCATCCTCCTCGGCAATCCGCGCACGATCGAGGAGTACGCGAAGTCGTTCAACATTCCCTTGGACGGCATCGCGATCGAGGACCCGGCGACGTCACCGCTGCGCGAGCAGTACGCGCAGCACATCTGGACGCGGCGTCAACGGAAGGGCATGAGCTTGGACGAGGCACGTCGCCGGCTGTACAACGGCAACTACTTCGGCTCGGTCATGGTGGGCCGCGGTGACGCCGACGCGCTCGTGTCGGGCGTCAACCTGCACTATCCCGAGACCGTGCGCCCCGCGCTCGAGGTGATCGGCGCCCACCCGAAGGCGGGCCTCGTGAGCGGCATGTACATGCTCGTATTTGACAAGCACGTGATCTTTTGTGCGGATACGACGGTCAACATCGATCCCACTGCCGAGCAGTTGGCGCAGATCGCGTATGCGGCGAGCCGCATCACGAGGACGATGGGGATGGAGCCGCGGATCGCGTTTCTATCGTTCTCAAACTTTGGATCCGTTAGACATCCGGAAGCAGAGAAGATGGCGAGAGCCGTCACCCTGCTCCGGCAGCGGGACCCGTCGCTGGTCGTGGACGGCGAGATGCAGGCAGACACGGCGCTCGTGCCCGAGATCATCGAGCGCGACTACCCGTTCAGCACACTGAAGGAGCAGGCCAACGTATTGATTTTCCCTAACTTGAGCGCGGGCAACATCGCGTACAAGTTGCTGAATCACCTGGGAGGCGCCACGGCAATCGGGCCGATACTCGTCGGCATGAACCGGCCGGTACACGTGCTGGAACGTGGCGCGGCAGTCCAGGACATCGTCAACATGGCTGCAGTGGCCGTGGTCGACGCGCAGGAACGAAGCTACCCCACGGAGCCGAGCCGTTCGACAGGCGTCGGCCCCTCTCCGACGATCTTCTCGAGGTTATAATGGCGACTGGAACGAAGCCGCAGGACGACGCCGGGTTGCAGGGCAAAGTTGGGCTTGGAACGCAGGGGCTGTCGCCCCGAGGCGAGGTGCACTGGAACCTCGTCGCACCGGCGCTCATCCAAGAGGCGATACGCCGCCAGGAAGGCCAGCTGGCGGACATGGGCCCCTTCTGCGCGGTGACGGCGCCGCACACGGGCCGCTCCCCGAACGACAAGTTCCTCGTCAAGGAACCGGCGTCGGAAGCCGATGTGGATTGGGGCAAGGTCAATCAGCCCTTCACCGACGCGCAGTTCGAGTCGCTGCGCGCCGACATCATCGACTACCTGAACGGACGCGACGAGCTGTTCGTGCAGGATCTCTACTGCGGCGCAGATCCGAAGTACCGTCTCTCGGTGCGTTACGTCTCGCCGAACGCGTGGCAGATGGCGTTCGTGCGGAACATGTTCATCCGCCCCGAGGCGACCGAGCTGCCGACGTTCGATCCGAACTTCACGGTGCTCCACGCGCCGGACTTCGAGGCGGATCCCGCCAAGCACGGCACGCGCACGAGCACGGCCATCGTGCTCAATCTCGCCAAGCGCATGATCCTCATCGCCGGCACCAAGTACGCCGGTGAATTGAAGAAGTCGATGTTCACCGTCATGAACTACTACATGCCGAAGCAGGGCGTGCTCTCGATGCACTGCTCCGCGAACATCGGCAAGGACGGCGACACGGCGCTCTTCTTCGGTCTCTCGGGCACGGGCAAGACGACGTTGTCCGCCGATCCGCAGCGCTCCCTCATCGGCGACGACGAGCATGCCTGGTCGCCGGCCGGCACGTTCAACTACGAGGGCGGCTGCTACGCGAAGGTCATCAACCTTTCCCCCGAAGGGGAACCGGACATCTATAGAACGACCCAGATGTTCGGGACGATTCTCGAGAACGTCGTCCTCGATCCGCTCACGCGGAGAGTGAAGTTCGAGGATCAGTCGATCACCGAGAACACGCGCGCGTCATATCCGCTGCACTACATCCCGAACTACGTGAAGTCGGGGCGCGGTGGACACCCGAAGAACATCGTGTTCCTCACCGCCGACGCATACGGCGTGCTGCCGCCAGTCGCGAAGCTGACTCGCGATCAGGCGATGTACTACTTCCTGTCGGGCTACACCGCGAAAGTCGCGGGCACCGAACGCGGACTGAAGGAGCCGCAGGCGACGTTCTCGTCGTGCTTCGGCGCGGTCTTCCTCGTGTGGCACCCAACGAAGTACGCCGAGATGCTGGGCACGTTGATCGACCAGCACGGCTCGGACGTGTGGCTCGTGAACACGGGGTGGACCGGCGGCGCGTATGGCGTCGGCAAGCGAATGAAGCTGTCGCACACGCGTGCGATGGTGAATTCACTGCTCCGTGGCGACCTGCATGATGCGCCGACGAACGTCGACCCGATCTTCGGCCTGCACGTGCCGAAGCACATCGCCGAGGTCCCCGACGATGTGCTCAATCCGCGCAATACGTGGTCAGACAAGAACGCCTACGACGAACAGGCGAAGAAGTTGGCCGCGGCGTTCAAGGACAACTTCAAGAAATACGAATCGGCCGTGACGGATGCCGTGAAGGCGGCGGGGCCGAAGTAAAGAACAGGTACCCAGGTACCAGGTGCCAGAAGAAGGGGATGCCGCCGCGACTTCGTCGCGGCGGCTTTTTTCTTTGGGATTGCTGGCCGTCATCACGAGCGGAGCAGGCATCTGCTCGTGAACAACGAGCTGTCATCACGAGCGAAGCGAGGGATCTGCTCTTCGCGCCGTCGCGCGACGTTTCTACGCGTGAACAGTCTTCATTCTGACCTGCTGGTTTGACGACTTCACCGCACGCGAGCACGACATGCCGAGACGCCAAGAGACGAGGCACGCCCTTCGAGCACTGACCCTCGCCGTCGCCATTCTCTGGAGTGCGTCACGAGCGGCCGGCGCGCAGGCGCAGCGTGCAATCGCCTACACGATTCGGATGCCGGCGCCGGCGTCGCACAGCGCGACGGTCGAAGCGCGTTTCCCGACCGCCGGCGCCGACTCGCTCGATCTCATGATGGCGGTGTGGTCGCCCGGCTACTACGTGCAGGAGAACTACCACACGCGCGTCAAAGACGTCGTCGCCAAGTCGCCCGACGGAACCGTGCTTTCCATTGAAAAGCCGCAGCCGAATCGGTGGCGCGTGCGCACCGGCAACGCATCGGCCGTCGTGCTCACGTACACGCTGCAGGCCGACCGACGTTCGGTCACGAGCAATTGGGTGGGCGTCGATTACGCGGTCCTCAACGGAGCACCGACGTTCATCACGCTCGTCGATACGACGCGTCGCGTCCACGACGTGACGATCGAGCTACCAGCGCAATGGAAGCAGACGGCCACGTCGCTCACCGCGGCGCCCGACGGCAATCCGAATCACTACCGCGCGCAAAGCTACGACGAGCTCGTGGACTCGCCGATCGTCGCCGGCAACATCTCGATGCATTCGTTCAACGTCGCCGGCACGACGCACATCCTCGCGGACATCGGCGACGTCCCGGCGAAATGGGACGGCGATCTCGCCGCTCGCAATCTTCAGAAATTCGTGAAGGCCAATCACGCGTTCTGGGGAACGCTCCCGTTCAAGAAATACGTATTCCTCAACGTCTTTCGCTCGAGCGGTGGCGGGCTGGAACACCTCAATTCGACGCTGCTGACCTCGAGCCCGACGTCGGAAAAGGGCGGCGACATCAACTGGCTTCAGTATGTCAGCCATGAGTATTTCCACGCGCACAACGTGAAGCGGCTTCGCCCAGTGGAGCTCGGGCCGTTCGACTACGAGCATCCACCGCAGACGCCGAGTTTGTGGATCGCAGAAGGGCTGACGACGTACTACGGCGATATGCTGGCGAGTCGCGGCGGCCTCGGCACGCCCGATGATGTCATGGGCTCACTCTCGTGGGACATCACGGCGCTCCAGAATTCGCCGGGGCGTCTCAAGCAGACGCTCGCGCAGTCGTCGCTCGACATCTTCTCCACCGGCG
>LNAP01004032.1_pt1 | contig 13794 bp, 12 predicted proteins | sample 602601 | NCBI WGS metagenome assembly LNAP01 (sample SAMN02440304, study PRJNA202911) | soil metagenome | biome: Subtropical and temperate rainforests or woodlands; isolation source: soil samples (1 kg each in a 20% v/v slurry with milli Q water) were... ...
CCGTGCGCAAGATCGAAGCCAACAGCCAGGACAAAATGTCCGGCGTGACCGCTGGCATGCAATTGCCACCGGGTATGAAACTGCCATTCTGATTCGCCAGCGCGCGTCGGATGGGGTACAAAAAAATGCCAGGCATCGCGCCTGGCATTTTTGTTTCTAGGCTCCCTTTGTAGGAGCGAGGCTTGCCCGCGAAGAAGATCGACTCGATCCATCGCAAGAAACATCGAAAACAGGTGAATAATTGACGCTCATTCGAGGCGAAGGTATAAACCGCGTCTCGTTGTTATGTCGGACTTTTCTCCATGAGCTTCAGCCCTTTGATTCGCCAACTGATCGATGCCCTGCGAATTTTGCCGGGTGTGGGTCAGAAAACTGCCCAGCGCATGGCGTTGCAACTGCTTGAGCGTGATCGCAGCGGCGGTTTGCGACTGGCCCAGGCGCTGAGCCAGGCCATGGAAGGAGTGGGCCACTGCCGCTTGTGCCGCACGTTGACCGAAGACGATCTGTGCCCGCAATGCGCCGATCCACGCCGCGACGACACTTTGCTGTGTGTGGTGGAAGGTCCGATGGACGTTTATGCGGTGGAGCAGACCGGTTTCCGCGGTCGCTACTTCGTGCTCAAAGGCCATCTGTCACCCCTCGACGGATTAGGGCCGGATGCCATCGGCATTCCACAATTGATGGCGCGGATCGAAGAAGCGGGCACGTTTGCCGAAGTCATCCTCGCCACCAACCCGACGGTGGAAGGCGAGGCCACGGCGCATTACATCGCCCAGTTGCTGAGCAACAAAGGCCTGATCGCCTCGCGCATCGCCCATGGCGTACCGTTGGGTGGCGAGCTGGAACTGGTGGACGGCGGGACATTGGCGCATTCGTTTGCCGGGCGTAAGCCGATTACCTTGTAGTGTCTGAACAGGCCCCTTCGCGGGCAAGCCTCGCTCCTACGGATATCGGTGGTTCGCGAATATTCGCACGACGCAAAACCGTAGGAGCGAGGCTTGCCCGCGAAGAATGCGCCTCGGTCCATCTGGTTCACACAACGCTATTGAAAACCAAGCAAGCGCTCGGTTAACTTCGCTGAACCTTCAGTGGAGCTCGCCGATGCCTGCCTTTCAGGAATACTTCGACCCCGGCCACCAATTGGTCCGCGACAGCGTCAGACGTTTCGTCGAGCGTGAGATTCTTCCGGACATCGACCAGTGGGAAGAAGCCGAAAGCTTCCCTCGTGAACTCTACCTAAAGGCCGGCGCGGCGGGGATTCTGGGTATAGGTTATCCCGAAGCCTTGGGTGGTAGCCATGAAGGGGACCTGTTTGCCAAGATCGCTGCCAGTGAAGAGCTGATGCGCTGTGGTTCCGGTGGTCTGGTCGCGGGGCTGGGCTCGCTGGACATTGGTCTGCCGCCGATCCTCAAGTGGGCCAGGCCCGAAGTCCGCGATCGCGTTGTGCCTCAGGTGCTGGCGGGCGAGAAGATCAGCGCCCTGGCTGTCACCGAGCCCAGCGGCGGCTCCGACGTCGCCAACCTGCAAACCCGCGCCGTGCGAGACGGCGACTTTTACCGGGTCAGCGGCAGCAAAACCTTCATTACCAGCGGCGTTCGTGCGGATTTCTACACCGTCGCGGTGCGCACCGGCGGGCCGGGTTTTGGCGGCATCAGTTTGCTGCTGATCGAGAAGGGCACACCCGGTTTCACCGTCGGTCGTCAGTTGAAGAAAATGGGCTGGTGGGCGTCAGACACCGCCGAATTGTTTTTCGATGATTGCCGGGTGCCGGCGGGTCATCTGGTCGGTGCCGAGAACATGGGCTTCGCCTGCATCATGGGCAACTTCCAGAGTGAGCGCCTGGCCCTGGCGTTGATGGCCAACATGACCGCGCAAATGGCGCTGGAGGAGAGCCTGAAGTGGGCTCGTCAGCGTGAAGCCTTCGGTAAGCCCATCGGCAAGTTCCAGGTGCTCAAGCACCGGCTCGCGGAAATGGCCACGGCGCTGGAGGTGTCACGGGAGTTCACCTACCGCCAGGCAGCGAAAATGGCCGCCGGGCAGAGCGTGATCAAGGAGATTTCCATGGCCAAGAATTTTGCTACCGACACGGCTGATCGCATTACCAACGACGCCGTGCAGATCCTCGGTGGCCTGGGTTATATGCGCGAGAGCCTGGTGGAACGGCTATATCGCGATAATCGGATTCTGTCGATCGGCGGCGGGACGCGGGAAGTGATGAACGAGATCATCAGTAAGCAGATGGGGCTCTAATCTGCGGTGTGGCGACTGGCGTTTTCGCGAGCAAGCCCGCTCCCACATTGGGCCTCTGTCGTTCACAGAATTTGTGTACGCAAGAGATCCAATGTGGGAGCGGGCTTGCTCGCGAAGGCGTCAGTGCAGACGCCGCCTTACTTATCGCTCAACGCAAACTGCGTCAGGCAAAACGTAGGAATCCCCATGTCTTCCAAACGCTGCGAACCACCCAGTTCCGGCAAGTCAATGATCGCCGCCGCTTCATGCACCCGCGCGCCCATGCGCCGAATCAGGTTCGCCGCCGCGATCAGCGTGCCGCCGGTGGCGATCAGGTCATCGAACATCACTACCGAGTCACCCTCGCACAGGCTGTCGGCGTGGACTTCGAGAAAAGCTTCGCCGTACTCGGTCTGATAACCCTCGGCCAACACGTCGGCCGGCAGTTTGCCCTGCTTGCGGAATAGCACCAGCGGTTTGTTCAACTGATAGGCCAGGATTGAACCGATCAGGAAGCCACGGGCATCCATGGCGCCGATGTGGGTGAAGTCGGCTTCGACGTAACGATGGGCGAAGCTGTCCATCACCAGGCGCAGGGCCGTGGGTGACTGGAACAACGGAGTGATGTCGCGAAAGATCACGCCCGGTTTGGGAAAGTCGATCACGGGGCGGATCAGGGATTTGATGTCGAAGGAGTCGAAGACCATCGTCGAAGTGTCCTGGCAGGCTGCAAACGTCGCAGTATAACGGCGGCTGAACCGTTTCGCTCAGCCGCCATTGCCAGGGTCAGCCGTCGAGCGAGCCGCCGGCCAGGGCGCAGAGCTGGATCGGGTCGAGGATATGTATTTCCTTGCCCTCGGCGGCGATGAGTTCGTTTTGCTGGAAGCGGGTGAACACCCGGGACACGGTTTCCACCGCCAGGCCCAGGTAATTGCCGATTTCGTTGCGCGACATGCTCAACCGGAACTGGTTGGCCGAGAAGCCTCGAGCGCGGAAACGGGCCGACAGGTTGACCAGGAACGTGGCGATGCGCTCGTCGGCAGTTTTCTTCGACAGCAGCAACATCATTTGCTGATCATCACGAATCTCGCGGCTCATCACCCGCATCAACTGACGGCGCAGTTGCGGCAGTTGCAGAGCCAGTTCATCGAGGCGTTCGAAAGGGATTTCGCACACCGAAGTGGTTTCCAGGGCTTGCGCCGAGACGGGGTGCTTTTCAGTGTCCATGCCCGACAGGCCGACCAGTTCACTCGGCAAATGGAAGCCAGTGAGCTGTTCTTCGCCGCCATCGCTCAGGCTGAAGGTCTTTAGGGCGCCGGAGCGTACTGCATAAACGGAATCGAACGTGTCGCCCTGACGAAACAGGAATTCGTTTTTTTTCAGCGGGCGACCTCGTTTGACGATTTCGTCCAGCGCATCCATGTCTTCCAGATTCAAAGAAAGTGGCAGGCAGAGAGGTGCCAGGCTGCAATCCTTGCAATGGGCCTGGCTATGAGCGCGCAGCTTTACTGGCTCGGACATTTCTTTAATCCTTGTGGGAAAACACACATAAGCCGTAAGGGTAACTCACGGGAGGACATTCGGGCCAGCCTGCGACAATTTAACCGCAAGGCCTTAGATCACTCGTGAAAAGCGTTGACGATTGGTGTGTTCCAGATACGCATCGAAAACCATGCACACCGAACGCACCAGCAGCCGGCCTGCGGGCTGTACGGTGATCCGCTCGTTGTCCAACGCGATCAGCCCATCTTCGGCCATATCCAATAGCTGTGGCCAAAGCTCGGCGAAATAACCACGAAAATCGATATTGAAGACTCGCTCGATTTCCAGGAATTCCAGGCTGAAATGGCAAATCAACTGCTGAATCACGGCTCTGCGCAAGCGATCGTCAGCGGTGCATATCAGGCCACGGCTGGTGGCCAGTTGAGCGGACGCCAACGCGTTCTGGTACTGGTTCAGGTCGCTGCTGTTCTGGCAGTACAAATCGCCGATCTGGCTGATTGCCGATACCCCCAGGCCGATCAAATCGCAATGACCATGCGTGGTGTAGCCCTGGAAGTTACGTTGCAGCGTCGATTCTTCCTGAGCAATCGCCAAGTCATCGTCGGGCAGGGCGAAATGGTCCATGCCAATGTAGCGGTAACCGGCAGCCGTCAGTTGTTCGATGGTGCGCTGGAGCATTTCCAGCTTCTGTTCCGGTGCCGGTAGATCGTTGCCATTGATCCGCCGTTGCGGCATGAAGCGTTCCGGCAGATGGGCGTAGTTGAACACCGAGAGCCGGTCCGGTTGCAGGCTGATGACTTCGTCGACGGTGCGGGCGAAGTTCTCGGGCGTCTGCTTCGGCAGGCCGTAGATCAGATCGATGTTGATCGAGCGAAATTGCAGGGTCCGGGCAGCGTCGATCACCGCACGGGTTTCTTCCAGGCTTTGCAGGCGATTGACCGCCCGTTGTACCACCGGATCGAGGTCTTGAACGCCAATGCTGACCCGGTTGAAACCCAGTTCCCGGAGCAGGCCCATGGTCGACCAATCAGCCTCGCGAGGGTCGATTTCGATGCCATAGTCGCCGGAATCGTCGTCCAGCAGATTGAAATGCTTGCGCAGCTGAGCCATCAACTGGCGCAGTTCGTCGTGGCTGAGAAAGGTCGGTGTGCCGCCGCCGAAATGCAGTTGCTCGACTTTTTGCGTCGGGTCGAGGTGGCAGGCAATCAGCTGGATTTCCTGTTCCAGGCGCTGCAAATAGGGCAGGGCGCGTCCACGGTCCTTGGTGATGACTTTGTTGCAGGCGCAGTAGTAGCAAATGTTCGCGCAGAATGGCACGTGCACATACAGCGACAGCGGCCGCTGGGCTTTACGGCTGTCGCGAAGGGCATGAAACAGGTCGAAGGTGCCGACCTGGCTGTCGAATTGCACGGCGGTCGGGTACGAGGTATAGCGCGGTCCCGCCAGGTCATAACGGCGGATCAGATCTGTGTCCCAACGAATGGCGTCGAGCATGCGGGCATTCCCCCGGATAGGCTGGCAATGTCGGCGAGTCTAGGGAGAAGTGCGCAAAGGCATCTTGATTTGCATCAAGGGTCGGGATTTGTGTTGCAGGTGCGGGCCTCATCGCGGGCAAGCCCGCTCCCACAGGGTTGTGTTTGGATCACCGAATTGGGTAATCCTTAAATCCTGTGGGAGCGGGCTTGCCCGCGATGGGGCCACTGCCGATCTAATGCCCCATCAGCCAATGCTGATGCGGCCCTGGCAAGGTCCAGATACCGAACACCATCACCAGCAAGCCACCGGTCATGCGGACGCTGCGTTTGCGCAATAACGCCGTGACGCGCTCGGCGGCAAGCCCTGTGGCAAGCAGCACCGGCCAGGTACCCAGCCCGAATGCCAGCATCAGCAATGCACTGTCCAGCGCATTGCCCTGGCTCGCCGACCACAGCAATGTGCTGTAAACCAGCCCGCATGGCAGCCAGCCCCATAGCGCGCCCAGCAGCAGGGCGCGGGGCAGGTTCGACACGGGTAATAATGTGTTGGCCACCGGCTGGATATGCCGCCACAGGCCGCGACCGAGGCTTTCGATATGGGTCAGGCCGCTCCACCAGCCGGCCAGGTACAGGCCCATGGCGATCAGCAGCAGCCCGGCGAGAATGCGCATGAACATCGCCGCCGGGCTATTGGCCACGGCCCAACCGGCCAGGCCGATCAGCAGGCCGGCCGCGGCGTAGCTGAGAATGCGCCCCAGATTGTAGGCCAGCAATAGTCGAAAGCGTCGGCTGCGTTGTTCTTTGGGAATCGCCAGGGTCAACGCGCCCATCAAGCCGCCGCACATGCCCAGGCAATGCCCGCCGCCGAGCAAGCCGAGGATCAGCGCAGACACCAACAATGGCGCCAACTCAAGCATGGGGCGGCGCCTTGTCGTCCGGTTTGGCCGGATGGCCGCTGGCCTCGTCGACCGCTGCCTTGTGGTTCGGGTCCTGATCGTCGAACAGGATGCTGTGGGCCGGGCCGTCGAGATCGTCGTACTGACCGCTGTCGACTGCCCAGAAGAAGATGTAGATAGCGATGGCCACGATCAGCAGCGCGGCCGGGATCATCACGTAGAGAGCTGGCATCTGGACTCCATGCCCGCGCGGCTCAGGCCGGCAGCGGACGGGTTTCTGGCGTGGTGCCGGCAGCCGGCGCGCTCGGCAGGCGAGTCAGGCGCAGGGCATTCAATACCACGGTCAACGAACTGATCGACATGCCAACCGCTGCCCATACCGGAGTGATCCAGCCGAGGGCGGCGAACGGCAACATGAGGCCATTGTACAGCGCTGCCCACAGCAAATTCTCGATGATGACCCGACGGGTGCGGCGGGCCAGGCTGAAGGCTTGCACCAGCGCGTCGAGGCGGTTCGACAACAGCACCGCGTCGGCACTGGTTTTCGCCAGATCGGTGGCCGAACCCATCGCCACGCTGATGTCGGCGGCGGCCAGCACCGGCACATCATTGACCCCGTCACCGAGCATCAACACCTTGCGACCTTCCTTGTGCAGTTGTTGCAGCACCTGCAATTTATCGTCCGGACGCAAACCGCCTCGGGCCTCGTCGATGCCCAACTCGGCAGCGACGCTGGCAACCATCGGCGAGCTGTCGCCGGACAGCAGCAGTGTGCGCCAGCCACGAGCCTTGCAGGCCGCCAGCAGGGCAGGCGCGTCGGCACGTAAACGGTCATCGAGTACGAACCAGGCCAGCGGCCCCTGGCTGTCGCCGAGCAACAGCCATTGGCCAGGCTCATCGGGCATTACAGGCGTTTGAGCGCCGCTGAGTTCGCAGACAAACCCCGGTTGGCCAATGCGCAGGCGTTGTGCGCCGACCAACCCCTCAAGGCCCAGGCCCGGCGTGCTGTGAACTTCTTCGGCGGCCAGCGGCGCGCGGCCAAAAGCCCGGGCAATCGGGTGCTCGGAGCGGTTTTCCAGGGCGGCGGCGAGGCTCAGGCATTGATCGCTGGTCAAGGCTCCAAGTGGCCGGATCGAACGCAAGGCCAAGCGACCTTCGGTGAGGGTGCCGGTCTTGTCGAAAATCACCGTGTCGATCTGGTTCAGGCCTTCCAGCACATGGCCGCGCGTCAACAAAAGACCGAGCTTGTGCAGCGTGCCGGTGGCGGCGGTGAGGGCGGTTGGCGTGGCCAGCGACAAGGCGCACGGGCACGTCGCAACCAGCATCGCCAGGACGATCCAGAACGCCCGCGAAGAATCCAGTTCCCACCACAGCAGGCCGATGGCAGCCACCGCGATAAGCGACAACAGCAAAAACCATTGCGCGGCGCGGTCGGCGATTTCCGCCAGTCGTGGCTTTTCGGCCTGGGCGCGATCCAGCAGGCGGACGATGGCCGACAGTCGCGTGTCCTGTCCCAGCGCCAGGACTTCCACGGTCAGCGCACCTTCAACGTTCAAGGTGCCGGCGGTGACAGCATCGCCCGGGGTCCGTGGTTGTGGCAGGTATTCGCCGGTCAGCAGGGATTCGTCGATGCTCGATTGACCGTCGAGGATCTTGCCATCGGCCGGCAGAATTGCTCCGGGATGCACCAGCACCGGATCGCCCACGCGCAATTCGCTGAGCAGAATCCGTTCGCTCTGGCCGTCGGCACTCAGCCGCAGGCAGGAGGCGGGCAACAGATTGACCAGCTGTGCGGTAGCGGCGGCGGTGCGTTCCCGGGCTCGACGTTCCAGATAACGCCCGGCCAGCAGGAATAGCGCAAACATCCCTACTGCATCGAAATACAGCTCGCCTACCCCGGTGATCGAGGTCCAGATCCCGGCGATATAGGCACTGCCGATCGCCAGCGACACCGAGACGTCCATGGTCAGGTGACGGGTGCGCAAGTCGCGCATCGCCCCTTTGAAGAACGGCGCGCAGCTGTAGAACACGATCGGCGTGGTCAGAAACAGCGCGACCCAGCGCAGGATGGTGTGCAGCTCGGGGCTGAGATCAATGTTGAATTCCGGCCAGGTGGCCATGGTTGCCATCATTGCCTGGAACCACAGCAGTCCGGCAACGCCGAGTTGACGTAGCGCCAGACGGTTTTCGCTGGCCAGTTGTTCACTGGCGCGGTCGGCCTGATAAGGGTGGGCGGCGTAACCGATGTGGCGCAATTCACTGAGCACTTGGCTCAATGGCAATTGCGCATCGACCCAGCGCACATGCAGGCGGTGGTTGGACAGGTTCAGGCGTGCTTCGGCCACCGCTGGCAAGGCGCGCAGGTGTTTCTCGATCAACCAGCCGCAGGCGGCGCAACTGATGCCTTCCATCAACAGGGTGGTTTCGGCGAGTTCGCCTTCGTGGCGGACAAAGGGTTGCTGCACGTCGGCGCGGTCGTACAGCGCCAACTCGTCCACCAACTGCACCGGCAAAGCTTCGGGGTTGGCCGAGGCTTCGCTGCGATGCTGGTAATAGCTTTCCAGCCCACCGGCCACGATGGCCTCGGCCACTGCCTGGCAACCCGGGCAGCAGAACTCGCGGGTATCCCCGAGAACAGCGGCGGTGAAGCGGCTGCCGGCCGGGACGGGCAGGGCGCAGTGGTAGCAGGGGGTTGGATTGGTCATGAGGTTTTCACTGGTGCCGCTGAATCTCTGTCGTCAGGTAGGGCCTCTTCGCGAGCAAGCCCGCTCCCACATTGGTTCTGTGTCGTGCACCGAGTTTTGAGTACACCAATAATCCAATGTGGGAGCGGGCTTGCTCGCGAATGCGCGAAGCGCAGGTTTTTATTTTTTCAGGTCTTCCGCGCCCTGCAGCGGCTCATCGCCCAGCAGCAGATCCTTGGCATGGCTGACCTGTTCTTCTTCGAACATGCGCCAGATCTTGTCATCCTGAACACCCAGCAACTCGACGAAGCGACGACCTTCAATTTTGTCACTCAACTGGCCAATGTAGCGGCCCTGTTCGGTTTCACTGCGGGCCAGGGTGATTTTGCGATCTTTCTCCGGCTGGGTGGGCGAAATCAGATTCAGTTCAAGGGTTTTCGGCTGGCTGTTGCCGCTCAGGCGCAGGTTGACTTCGCCGGTCACGTCATCCAGATGCACGCTGGCACGCAGTTGCAGGGTCTGGGCCAGCAGTTCACGGTCCAGTGAACGGTTAATACCCTTGCCGGCCTCGTAATAGTTGTCGTTGACCAGGTTGTCCGGGTTGTTCACCGCGATGGTCACCATCGACAGGGTCAAGGTCACCGAGCAAGCCAGGATGGCGATGATGATCCACGGCCAAAGGTGCTTGTACCAGGGACTTGCGGCAGTTGCAGCGGGCATGGTCATTTCTCTCAACGAGTTTGTGGGCCGATGAATCGGCTCTTGGCTTCAACGTGGACGTTGGCGTCGTCGGCATCCTTGAGGATGAATGTCACCTCGTTGGTGCTCGACGGCAGTTGTTCCGGTGCGCTGGACAGTTCCACCGGCTGGCTGAAAATCTCCCCGGCGGCGACTTTGATCTCGCGCTTGCCTTGCAGCTTGAGGTCCGGCAGGCCGGTAGCTTCGAGCACATAGGTATGGTCGTGCTGGTCCTTGTTCATGATCTTCAGGCTGTAGACGTTTTCGATCCGGCCTTCGGCGTTCTCGCGGTACAACACGCGGTCTTTACTGACATCGAAGCCGACCAGCGAGCGCATGAAGAATGCAGTCACCAGCAGCGCGATCATCGCCAGCAGCACTGTGGCATAGCCGATCAGGCGTGGGCGCAGTTTATTGGTTTTTTGCCCCGACAGGTTGTGCTCGGTGGTGTAGCTGATCAGGCCGCGCGGGTAATCCATCTTGTCCATGATGCTGTCGCAGGCGTCGATGCATGCCGCGCAGCCGATGCATTCGACTTGCAGGCCGTCGCGGATGTCGATACCGGTGGGGCAGACCTGGACGCACATGGTGCAATCGATGCAGTCACCCAGGCCCTGAGCCTTGTAGTCGATGCCTTTCTTGCGCGGGCCACGGCTTTCGCCACGGCGCGGGTCGTAGGAAACGATCAGTGTGTCCTTGTCGAACATCACGCTCTGGAAGCGTGCGTACGGGCACATATAGATGCACACCTGCTCACGCAACCAGCCGGCGTTGCCGTAGGTGGCGAGGGTGAAGAAGCCGACCCAGAAATACGACCAGCCATCCGCCTGGCCGGTGAAGAATTCGATCACCAGTTCGCGAATCGGCGAGAAGTAACCGACAAAGGTCATGCCGGTCACGAAACCGATCAGCAGCCACATTGTGTGCTTGCTGAACTTGCGCAGGAATTTGTTGGCGCTCATCGGCGTCTTGTCGAGCTTGATACGCTGGTTGCGGTCGCCTTCGGTGACCTTTTCGCACCACATGAAGATCCAGGTCCAGACGCTTTGCGGGCAGGTATAGCCACACCAGACCCGACCGGCATACACGGTAATGAAAAACAGGCCGAAGGCACTGATGATCAGAATGCCCGAGAGCAGGATGAAATCCTGAGGCCAGAAGGTCGCGCCAAAAATGAAGAATTTCCGCTCCGGCAGGTTCCACCAGACGGCCTGATGACCGCCCCAGTTCAGCCACACCGTGCCGAAATACAGCAGAAACAGCCCGGCCCCGCCGATCATCCGCAAATTGCGGAACAGGCCGGTGAAGGCGCGGGTGTAGATCTTTTCTCGAGAGGCGTAGAGGTCGACGCTGTTGTTCGCGTTCTTGGCGGGCGGAGTGACGTCGTGTACCGGAATCTGATTGCTCATCGTTGCATCCCACGGCAGTGGAAAAATGCCTCGGTCAGTACGTGCCGACCGCGGTCAAAAAGAGGTGTTGCAGTGGCGCAATGATACGCCTGTCGCTCTAGATCAAGGGTGCGACCTTTGGTCGCGTTGGGGGGAGGGCGTGGATGGTGTAGCAGATGCAACAAGTCATGATCCAGATCAATTGACTATAGACGATCCATGAATCACCTCTCGTGAGCCGCTCCCTGGGGCGCAGCGGCTCATTTACTCTGAGAAGGCATCAAGGCAGCCTTCCGTCTCCCAGGCTGTCCAGCCCGCTGTCTTTTTTTCTACCGACGTCTTCGGTGGCCGGTTTTGTGCTTTCGTTGTTTGAGGGCGTGCCCTCAACATCGTTGATAACGTAAGTGAAATCCTCGTGGGATAGCACACAATCGTAGTCAGACTCTCGCATAGGGTTCTTCCTTGAAATGCATCTATTGAACGGTGGCCCTCACGTTGCTCGTCAGGGTGAAAAGGGAAGCTACAGGGCGCTGAAATCCGAGTCTATTGAGCATTCGTCTCAAATTATGAAGGCGTCGAAATGCAAACGGCCCCGCCAACTCTCATTGGCGGGGGCGTTTTTTTCTCTGCTTGCTCGGCACTCGTTAGAGTGCGTTCATATATTTTATTCTTAATTAACGAAATGTCAGACATATATTTTATTGGTTTGAAAGTTTCATTTGTTTGCGAGTTAACAGGGCTTATTGTATTTTGCGGCTTCAACGTAATGGCTGCGAAGAGCGGCTGATCAATATCAATGGAAATGGATTTCAATGAAGTTATCAATGAATAAGTGGCTGGCATGCCTTGCCTTGGTGTTAGTTAATTGCTGGGGCTCAAGTATTGCTTTTGCAGAAGCACCGCAACACATGATATTTGCCTCGGATTCGCAATATCCCTGGAGTGATCTTACCGATAAGGGTGAGCAGGATCCCAACAAGGAAGCTCGGTCAAGAGAATTGATCGAATTGCAATATTCCGATATCGCGAGCTTCAGAAGCCTTAATGGCGGCGCTCACCGTATACCTGTAATGATTAATGGAGATATCACGGCGTTTGGTCATGGAGGCGAGCGTTCGTACATGAGAGGGGTTTTTGAGAAGAAGCTGCTGGGGCTCTATGACTATGGTTTGGGGAACCATGATTATGCCAATAACGTAGATGATTGTTTTTGGAATAATTGTGCAGCCGGGAGTATCAATGATCTCAAGATACGCTATTGGGGAAATGGGGTGTCCATGGACTTGGCGGCAAGAAGTTCGGGTCTTGGGAAAATTTATTACGGCAGTCTCGCCTACTCAAAGGGTTTTGGTGATGTGCATTTTGTTCAATTGAATAATGAACCGACCTATGCAGTTAATTTTACTTCCGGTAATCCGTTGGCTCGAACGTCCTTTGAAATTACTGATGCACTGGATTGGCTTGAGCGTGATCTGAAAAGCGCGAGAGCACAGGGCAAAATCATTATTCTCAATATGCACAAGGTCTATGACTGGGCTGGCAATGATGCGCAGATTTCCCGATTTAAACAGATGATCAACCACTACAAGGTGACCGCTGTATTTGGCGGGCATGATCACAAGGGCGTAGGGATCCATATGTACTCCAGAAAATGGGAGCTGTTTGGCGAAGTGCCCGTATTCATGAGTGGTTCTGCTTCCCAGCAAACCTATCTTATTGCCAGTTTTGCCGATGATCGACAGTCTCTGAAAATCAGTGCAGTACACAACAGTAACTGGCCCAGCCGTGAAACTGTGAGGGTCATTCCTGTCTTGAAGTAAGCAGGTTTGAGGCTGAAATGAAAACGGCCCCGCCAATTCACATGGGCGGGGCCGTTTGTTGTTGCGATCAAGCGTTTGCCTTACTGGGCGTCCGCTTCCGGCGCTTTCTCACCGTGAGAGAGGCTGTAGACGTAAGCGGCCAGCAGGTGAACCTTATCGTTGCCTTGCAGTTGTTCCTGCGCAGGCATCTGGCCCTGGCGACCGTAACGGATGGTCTGCTGCAGTTGAGCGAAGCTCGAACCGTAGATGAAGCCGGTCGGGTGGGTCAGGTCAGGGGCGCCCATGGCTGGCGTACCTTTGCCGGCCGGGCCGTGGCACGCCACGCAGTTGGCGGCGAACAGTTTCTGCCCGGCAACCGGGTCAGCCTTGGCGCCTTCAGGCAGCTTGCGGCCATCCAGGTTGGTCAGTACGAACGCGGCAACGTCAGCAACGCCTTGCTCGCCGATCACTTCAGCCCAAGCCGGCATCACGGCGTGACGACCGCCCATGATGGTGGTCTTGATGGTTTGCGCTTCGCCGCCCCAGCGCCAGTCGGCGTCGGTCAGGTTAGGAAAACCATAGGCGCCTTTGGCGTCGGAACCGTGGCAGACCGAGCAGTTGGAGGCGAACAGGCGGCCACCCATCTTCAGGGCTTGCGGGTCTTTGGCCACTTCTTCGATTGGCATGGAAGCGAATTTGGCGAAGATCGGGCCAAACTTGGCGTCCGACCTGAGCATTTCCTTTTCCCATTCGTGAACGCCGGTCCAGCCAGTCTGGCCGTTGGCGAACGCGGTCTGCTTCTCGTTATCCAGGTAGTTATAACCCGGCAACAGGCCTTTCCAGTTACCCAGGCCCGGGTACAGCACCAGGTAGCCGAGGGCGAAGATGATGGTGCCCACGAACAGCATGAACCACCATTTCGGCAGCGGGTTGTCATACTCCTCGATCCCGTCGAAGGAGTGGCCGACCGTTTCATCGGTGGATTCGCTGCGCTGGCCCTTGCGGGTGGACAGCAGCAGCCAGGTCAGGGCGAAGATCGTGCCGAGACTGAGGACTGTGACGTACAGACTCCAGAACGTAGT
>LNAP01011547.1_pt1 | contig 13789 bp, 19 predicted proteins | sample 602601 | NCBI WGS metagenome assembly LNAP01 (sample SAMN02440304, study PRJNA202911) | soil metagenome | biome: Subtropical and temperate rainforests or woodlands; isolation source: soil samples (1 kg each in a 20% v/v slurry with milli Q water) were... ...
GGGTCGTTGGTTCGAGTCCAATCGCGCCTACCAAACAAAATCCGCTCTGCTGGGCGGTCTAGAAGGGCTCACCGAAAGGTGGGCCCTTTTTTGTTGCTTCGAGTTTCATGCAGGACTTTTGCAACACCCCCGCTCAAAACGCCGATCAGCGCCCATCTGCAGTTCATCACCTCAAGGCAATCGCCGAGATATCATCCTGCGCAACCGGATGCGATTCTGAGGTGATGGCAATTTGGCATTGCTGAGATTTACGGGTATCGTAGCGCCCAATCTTTTACAGGCAATGGACGGCAGTAATGACAACAGGGACTTCAATCGTTACGAAGCAAGAGACTTACTCAGGTTACGAGATCCTTGTTGCTACAGTCGGCCCCATCAAAACAAATCCAGACGAACCAGAAAATCTGCAAACGCATCACACGACAAAAATTTCGATTTGGTTCGACGGAAAAGAAGTCAGAGGGGCCAGTGAAGCGCCTTCGATGCTTTTTGTATCCCGTGAAGATGCAGCCGAGTTTGGCTTCGAAATTGGCCGAATGATTGTCACCCAGCGTCGCAAGTCAGCTGCTTTCAAGCGGATAGTTCGCACCAGCGAGCTCTTTAAGCTACCGCGATTGCTTTTCCGTTATTAAGAATTCAGGTCGCGAAGCGGGTGAACTCATCCGTAATCATTGAACTGCCGGGCTGGCACTCCATGACGTGCCGGATAGCGCAGGTAGCCTCTGTCGCAGATGCTTGAAGCGGGCAATGCGATGTTTTTTGGGCTACTACTTCAGGCCAATCCGAACGTTGGCCTGAGGGAGTATATCGATGCTTGTGCACTGGTTTCTTGCTGCGATCCATCTCTTGGCGTTTGCCCTGGGTTTCTGGGCAGTCCTGTCTCGCGGTACGGCCTTTCGGCGCCTGGCTACAGGCGTGGGGGAAGCGCGCAGCGTATTGATCGCGGATAACCTGTGGGGGATTTCTGCAGTCCTCCTGTTGGTCACCGGTGGGATGCGCGCCTTTGCCGGGTACGAAAAGGGCGCGGACTACTATCTTCACCAGCCGCTGTTCCACCTCAAGATGACGCTTTTCGTCCTCATTCTGCTGCTTGAAGTTGCGCCGATGGTGACGCTGATCAAATGGCGGATGGCACAGGCGAGGGGGGCGGCCATCAATACCGGCCGTGCAGCGCTGTTTGCACGGATCAGTCACATCGAAGCGCTGCTGGTTCTGTTGATGGTCGTGGCGGCTACCGGCATGGCGCGGGGTGTGACGTTTGGTTAGTCGAGTGCGGTTGCGCACTTCCCCAGGATTTATCCGAAACGTCCGACAGCCATGACGTGAGACATGCCGCTAGTATCGGCTTCACGTTCCGGGTGGCTGCGGTGGTGATAGCGACGCTTGAATCTTAGCCAGCCGTGGTTCCGGGGCGAACGGGCTGGCTACTGACTGCAGCAGGATTCAGGGTTGTGGCTTGTCCGGGGCGGTCAGGCCGGCCTGAATGCGCTGATAAATTTCTTCGCGGTGCACCGCAACGTCTTTCGGGGCGTTGATGCCGATTCTGACTTGCTGGCCGCTTACGCCCAGAATGGTGATCGTAATGTCATCGCCAATGTTTATGCTTTCACCGACTTTGCGGGTGAGTATCAGCATGGTCTTCTCCTTGATTGCTTTATAGGGCACCTGATTCGGACAGTGCAGAGGTCGGTGGTATGTATAGATTAGTGCGAAGTCTCACGGTTTGGGTGCCTCTTTCTGACGCGCAGATGCTGCATTAATTCCCAAGGCGTACCATCATTCTCGTTGTTTTGAGCCCATTTTGCGGCACTCGGGAAGTATTCATGAATGTTAAAATCCCTGCTTTCAGCATTCAGAGGGAAGCGTTGTGCGCAAAATGGCCTTGGTAATCGCAGTACTGGCATTGGCGGGATGTGGTGAAGGCAAGAGCGTAGAGGCGCAAAAACCGCAGCCAGCGGCGACTGCCGCCCCAGTGGTGGCCGCCGCACCCCAGTGGGATCTGGAAGTACGAGGTGAAATAACCCAGGCGGTCAGCGATCTTAGCGGCTGGCTGATCGAGCACAGTTTTGTTGCCAGCGTGGTCAAGGAAAATGGCAAGACCCGCATCCTGATGGGCCCATACAATTCGAAAGCCGAAGCTGAAGCCAAGCAGGCGGAGGTTCGCGCGGCGCTGACCCGGGCGAAAAAACAGAACATCGAATTGCTGGTCATCGAGCGTCCGGTGACTCAGTAACGGCGATTGACCACCCTGGTAAAGCGAGGGCGGTTAAAAACAAAAAAGGCCTTGGGCATTCAACCCAAGGCCTTTTTTGCGTTCAGTCAGCGTTCAACCGCACGCTTTCAAGTCAACCGGCCCGACAAACTCGTTACCACGTCCCATCACGCACGCCACACTTTGATTGCGTTGCCGTTCCCAGGCTTGCACCGGATAGGTTTTGTTCCAGGCCTCGTACAGTTGCCGATCCTGTTTTGACAGGCGCAAGCCGTACTGCTTGCTCATGTAGAAGTAAGTCCGGGCGATCATGCCGCGAATGGAAGGGCGAGGCATGACCTTCTTTGCCTTGAAATCAACCTGGGTCAGGCACGAGCCATATTGCCCGGATTGCTCAGGCAGCCAGCCAAAACTGAAGTTGCTGCGATCGCCGTTTACTTCGCCGATGCTCGGCACCAGATTGTGCAAGTCGGCCTCGGCTTTCTGATAGGTCGGGTCGTAGCGCGTGCAGTTCTTGCGTCCGCCTTCCTGCCAGCACTGACGCTGGTGGCCGATCTGCCAGGCAGGGACGATGTGCTCCCATTCGATGCGAGCAGCACGCTTGGCATTTTTGCGCGGCACATAACCACAGGCGGAGAGGTTCACCTTGTTGCCGGTGTACTTGCACCCGCAGTAGAACTCGGTGGATTGCGGCGCATACAACTTCCAGGCGACTTTCTTGGCTTCGCTGAAGGTGCGCGGAGCGTCAGCCTGGGCACCCATCGCGAAGAGCAGAAACAGCAAAGCAAAACAACGGACACTCATTGACTCAATCTTCCTTCGGCACAACCCAGAAAATCTGCACACCGCCATCGTCGCGGTAGGCGAGGGTGACGTTGTCGTTCTCGTCGATTTCTTCGAGCAACTGTTCCCACTCATCCACGGGCTCGTCCGGAAGACGAAAGATCAGCGCAGCTTTGGCTTTTTGAGCGGTGGGGGAATTGATGATTTTCTGGACGCGCATGCCCATGCGTTCATAGGCGTCAGGAGAGGCAGAGGTGGTGGCCACGGAATTATCCTTATTAAGCTGTACGTGCATACAGTATTTAACTGTAGGCAATTTCGCAACTGCTTAAAATTCAAGAAAATCCTCTGACAGCGGTTTTTTCCGTTTGGTGTAGGAAGAGGCGAATTTTTTTATCGGATAAGAAACCACTCGCCGGGGATGGCGAGTGGCAACAGGTGCCCGACCGGGACCGGTCGGGCGAGGGTGAATCAGTATTCCCAGAACATCCGCTGCAGCTCTTTGCTGTCATTGGTCTTGGTCAGTGCGACCATGGCCAGGATGCGTGCTTTCTGTGGATTCAAGTCATGCGCAACGACCCAGTCGTACTTGTCGTCAGGTTGTTCAGCGTTACGCAGTACGAAACCGCCAGCGTTGACGTGGGAGGACCGAATGATCTGCACGCCGTCCTTGCGCAGGGCCTGCAAGGTTGGAACGACCCGCGAAGACACCGATCCATTACCGGTGCCGGCGTGGATGATGGCTTTGGCGCCGGACTGAGCCAGCGCTTTGTAGGCAGTGTCACTCACGTTGCCGTAGGAATAGGCGATTTCGACGTCAGGCAGACTCTTGATGTTCTTGATGTCGAATTCCGAATCCATGGTGTGGCGCTTGGCTGGCAGGCGGAACCAGTAGGATTTGCCTTCGACCACCATGCCGAGTGGACCCCAGGCACTTTTAAACGCCTCGGTCTTGATGTTGATCATCTTGCTGACGTCACGACCTGACTGGATTTCATCGTTCATGGTCACCAGCACGCCTTTGCCACGAGCGTCTTTACTGCTGGCTACAGCGACGGCGTTATACAGGTTCAGCATGCCGTCGGCGGACATCGCGGTGCCCGGGCGCATGGAGCCCACGACGATGATCGGCTTGTCGGTTTTTTCGACCAGGTTCAGGAAGTAGGCGGTCTCTTCCAGGGTGTCGGTGCCGTGGGTGATGACGATGCCATCGACGTCTTTGCTGTCGGCCAGTTCGGCCACACGGCGGCCCAGTTGCAGCAGGTTGTCGTTGGTGATGCTTTCTGACGCAATCTGCATGACCTGTTCACCGCGAACGTTAGCCAGCTGGCTCAGTTCCGGAACGCCGGCGATCAATTGTTCGATGCCGACTTTCGCCGCTTGATACGTCGCGCTGTTGGCGGCGCTGGCGCCTGCGCCGGCAATGGTGCCGCCGGTGGCGAGGATCACCACGTTCGCCAGTTTTTGTTGGGTTTCGGCTTCTTTTGCCTGAAGGGCGGTCGGAAGGAGCAGCAGGAGGGCCAAAGCGCCCGGAACGAAAGTCTTGAAAGCAGATGTCATTATTTTTCTCTCTAGTTGTGAGACCATCTAGATGCGCCCCAGGTTGATCTGAGCGCCTGGGGTGGGGGAGAGGGAGCAGGATCTGTACCAGTCACATCCAGAATTGAAAAAATGCCTTTAACCTAATGATTTGTATCAATTATGTGGTTTTTGTCAGGGGGGCCTTAAACAGCTTGTTGTCCGGGTTTCCGAATATGTTTGGCATTTACGTTCGGCTCTCCGAAAACGGCTACGGTCACTTTTAAACAACTTGTCATGCCAGTTGCCAATCAGTGCTAAAGAAACCCGTGCACAGGTCGATGCCCTTCAAAGGATCTTTTTCTTCAGGAGTTCACATGTCATTTTCGGTTGGCTTTCCCAATGCAGGCGCGATCACCATTGGTGGCAAGTCCACGGCGACGATCAACGCTTTGAGCGAATCGACTTCCGAAGCGTCGGCGCCGGCGTTGGGCAACGAGGAATCGGCTGACAAAACCAAGGTTCGCACCGGTGGCGGTACCCCGGCCGAAGCCAAAGCAGAAAGCGGCAGCGACCAAAGCATCGCAGTAAAGATGTTGCTCAAACGCATGCAGGAACTGCAGCAGCAACTGCGCGAGCAACAGCAGCAATTGGCGGCAGCCCAGGCTGCGACTTACCCGACACCGGAAGCCAAGGCTGCAGTGGTCATGTCGATTCAGGGACAGGTCGCCGACACCAACGGCGCGCTATTGGAAGTAACCGGCAATCTGGTCAAGGAACTGGCCAAGGGTTCCAGTGCGGGTGGTATTGTCAGCACCACGGCATAAAAAGAGACACCCGCCGAAGTACAAAACGTTTTTTCGGTCGTTGACAAATGACCACAGGGTTCGCATAGTTCGGTCTACGCAAACGTTTGCGCGGCTCCGCCGATGGCTTGTTCCTCGGCGAATGCAGTGAGCGTTGCTCAGAATAATCATAAGATCGGAGTGAACCCATGAAGCTGCCATTCGCTGGACGTCTTCTCGCTGTCGCTATGCTGGCTGCCGCATCCGCCGCGTTGCCTGTCTCCTCGGCTTTGGCCGAATCCCCTGAAAAACCCAAAGTCGCGCTGGTCATGAAATCCCTGGCCAACGAATTCTTCCTGACCATGGAAGACGGCGCCAAGGCCTACCAGAAAGACCACTCCGGCGATTTCGAACTGATCTCCAACGGCATCAAGGACGAAACGGACACGGCCAACCAGATCCGCATCGTCGAGCAGATGATCGTCTCCAAGGTCAATGCGCTGGTCATCGCGCCGGCTGATTCCAAAGCCATGGTGCCAGTGATCAAGAAAGCGGTGGATGCCGGCATCACCGTGATCAACATCGATAACCAGCTGGATCCAGCCGTCGTCAAAAGCAAGAACATCACCGTCCCGTTTGTAGGTCCGGACAACCGCAAAGGCGCGCGGCTGGTGGGCGAATACCTGGCCAAGCAGCTGAAGGCCGGTGACGAAGTCGGCATCATCGAAGGCGTGTCCACCACCACCAATGCCCAGGCCCGTACTGCCGGCTTCAAGGATGCGATGGAAGCGGCGCAGATCAAGGTCGTATCCCTGCAATCCGGCGACTGGGAAATCAACAAGGGCAACCAGGTTGCCTCGTCCATGCTCAGCGAATACCCGAACATCAAGGCTCTGCTGGCCGGCAACGACAGCATGGCCGTAGGCGCCGTGTCTGCAGTTCGTGCCGCGGGCAAGGCCGGCAAGGTGCAAGTGGTCGGTTACGACAACATCAATGCCATCAAGCCGATGCTCAAGGATGGCCGTGTCCTGGCTACTGCTGACCAGTTTGCTGCCCGCCAAGCCGTGTTCGGTATCGAGACGGCGCTGAAAATCATCAAGGGCGAGAAGGTCGACAGCGGCACTAACGGTGTGATCGAAACGCCGGTAGAGCTGGTTACCAAGTAGTCCTTCCGGCGATACAACGGTGCTCGCCCGTCCGGGCGAGCACATGGAGATTCTTATGTCAGTTTCCGCTCCGAACGCTGTCCTCTCGGTCAGCGGTATCGGTAAGACCTATGCGCAGCCAGTCCTTGCCGGCATCGACCTGACGTTGATGCGTGGTGAGGTGCTGGCGCTGACCGGCGAGAACGGCGCCGGCAAAAGCACGCTGTCGAAGATCATCGGCGGGCTGGTCACGCCGACCACCGGCCAGATGCAATTCCAGGGTCAGGATTACCGCCCCGGCAGCCGCACCCAGGCTGAAGACCTGGGCATTCGCATGGTCATGCAAGAACTCAATCTGCTGCCGACCCTGTCGGTGGCGGAAAACCTGTTTCTCGACAACCTGCCCAGCAATGCGGGCTGGATCAGTCGCAAGCAACTGCGCAAGGCCGCGATCGAGGCCATGGCCCAGGTTGGGCTCGACGCGATCGACCCGGACACCCTGGTCGGCGAACTGGGCATCGGTCACCAGCAAATGGTCGAAATCGCCCGGAACCTGATCGGCGATTGTCATGTGCTGATCCTCGATGAACCGACCGCAATGCTGACGGCCCGTGAAGTCGAGATGCTGTTCGAGCAGATCACTCGTCTGCAGGCGCGCGGCGTGTCGATCATCTATATCTCGCACCGCCTCGAAGAGCTGGCCCGTGTCGCACAGCGCATTGCGGTGTTGCGCGACGGCAATCTGGTCTGCGTCGAACCGATGGCCAATTACAACAGCGAGCAACTGGTAACCCTGATGGTCGGCCGTGAGCTCGGTGAACACATCGACATGGGCCCACGCAAGATTGGCGCTCCGGCGTTGACGGTCAAGGGGCTGACTCGCTCGGACAAGGTGCGCGACGTGTCGTTCGAAGTGCGCGCTGGCGAGATTTTCGGGATTTCCGGTTTGATCGGGGCAGGGCGTACCGAGTTGCTGCGCCTGATCTTCGGCGCCGACCCGGCGGACAGCGGCACGGTCGCACTGGGATCGCCCGCACGGGTCGTGAGTATTCGTTCACCGGTTGATGCAGTTGATCATGGCATTGCCCTGATCACTGAAGACCGCAAGGGCGAGGGCTTGCTGCTGACGCAATCGATCAGCGCGAATATTGCCCTGGGCAACATGCCAGAGATTTCCAGTGGTGGTTTCGTCAACACCGGTGACGAGATGTCCCTGGCCCAGCGTCAGATCGACGCCATGCGCATCCGCAGTTCCAGCCCGACGCAATTGGTCTCGGAGCTGTCCGGCGGCAACCAGCAGAAAGTCGTGATCGGCCGTTGGCTGGAGCGCGATTGTTCGGTGTTGCTGTTCGACGAGCCGACTCGCGGCATCGACGTCGGCGCCAAATTCGACATCTATGCACTGCTCGGCGAACTGACCCGTCAGGGCAAGGCGCTGGTGGTGGTGTCCAGCGACCTGCGCGAACTGATGCTGATCTGCGACCGCATCGGCGTGCTGTCGGCGGGGCGCCTGATCGAGACGTTCGAACGCGATAGCTGGACCCAGGATGACTTGCTTGCCGCCGCTTTCGCCGGTTACCAAAAACATGATGCGTTGCTCAATGAAGCAGCGCCTAGGGACCCTCAATGAAAACTGCAACGTCCGCCGGTAAACGTAGTGGCAATTTTTACGGCCTCGGCACCTATCTGGGCCTGGCCGGTGCCTTGCTGGCGATGGTCGCGCTGTTCTCTGTCCTGAGCAGCCATTTCCTGTCTTACGACACCTTCAGCACACTCGCCAACCAGATTCCGGACTTGATGGTGCTCGCGGTCGGCATGACATTCGTGTTGATCATCGGCGGCATCGACCTGTCGGTGGGCTCGGTGCTGGCACTTGCAGCGTCGACGGTCAGCGTGGCGATTCTCGGCTGGGGCTGGAGCGTACTGCCGGCGGCGCTACTCGGCATGGCGGCGGCTGCGTTGGCCGGGACCATCACCGGTTCGATCACCGTAGCCTGGCGTATTCCATCGTTCATCGTGTCCCTCGGCGTGCTGGAAATGGCGCGCGGCGTGGCGTATCAGATGACCGGTTCGCGCACGGCCTACATCGGTGATGCCTTTGCCTGGCTGTCCAACCCGATCGCCTTCGGTATCTCGCCATCGTTCATCATTGCCTTGCTGATCATCTTCATTGCGCAGGCGGTGTTGACCCGCACGGTGTTCGGTCGTTACCTGATCGGCATCGGCACCAATGAAGAAGCGGTACGTCTGGCAGGGATCAATCCAAAGCCCTACAAGATCCTGGTGTTCAGCCTGATGGGACTGCTGGCGGGTATCGCCGCGCTGTTCCAGATTTCGCGCCTGGAAGCGGCGGACCCGAATGCCGGGTCGGGCCTGGAGCTGCAAGTGATTGCCGCCGTGGTGATCGGCGGAACCAGCCTGATGGGCGGCCGCGGTTCGGTCATCAGCACCTTTTTCGGGGTCCTGATCATTTCCGTACTGGCGGCCGGCCTGGCGCAGATCGGCGCAACCGAACCGACCAAACGCATCATCACCGGCGCGGTCATCGTGGTGGCGGTGGTGCTTGATACCTATCGCAGTCAGCGCGCAAGCCGGCGGACCTGAGTCATGGCAACAATCAAGGATGTGGCAGCGCTCGCGGGGATTTCCTACACCACGGTGTCCCACGTGGTGAACAAGACCCGGCCGGTCAGTGAGGAGGTGCGGATCAAGGTCGAGGCCGCGATCAAAACTCTCGACTACGTGCCCAGCGCCGTGGCCCGCTCATTGAAGGCCAAGACCACGGCGACCATCGGTCTGCTGGTGCCCAACAGTCTCAACCCGTACTTTGCCGAACTGGCTCGCGGCATCGAGGATTACTGCGAGCGTAATGGCTATTGCGTGATCCTCTGCAACTCCGACGACAACCCGGAAAAGCAGCGCAGCTACCTGCGCGTGCTACTGGAAAAGCGCATCGACGGGCTGATCGTGGCATCGGCCGGTGGCGACGCGGGGCTGGCAGAAGGTCTGGCAGGCGTGCGCACGCCGATGGTCATCGTCGACCGCGGGCTGGAAGGGGTGAATGCCGATCTGGTGCGCATCGATCATGAGTACGGCGCTTATCTGGCGACCCGACACCTTCTGGAACTGGGGCATCGGGACATCGCCACCATTGGCGGGCCTGCCAGTACCAGCGTGGCGCAGATGCGTCTTGCAGGTTTTTGCCGCGCCTTGAAAGAGGCGGGCGTCGAAGTGCCTGACGAACGCATGCTGGAAAGCGATTTCACCAGCACCGGCGGTTACAGCGCCGCCGCCATCCTGTTGGAGAAGAACCCGCCCAGCGCGATTTTTGCCGGCAACGACATGATCGGCATCGGCGTGCTGCGAGCCGCCGCCGAGCGCAATATTCGTGTGCCGAGCGAGCTGTCGGTAATCGGTTTCGACGATATCCAGATGAGCCGTTATGTCTATCCGGCGTTGACCACCGTGGGCCAGTCGATCCTGCAGCTCGGCGAGATGGCGGCCGGCGTGCTTTTGCGCAGGATCGCCACACCGGACATGGCCACCGATCAACGGATCGTGACGCCCAGTATCGTCCTGCGGGAATCGACCGCGCCGCTGGCCGGTGTGTTTGACCACTTCCGTTGAATATGGAAAGCCGTTAAATCAAAAGCGCCGTTGAAACAGCATTTATGAGTAGTGATGTATGCCAGCAAAAGTAGTGGTGATAGGCAGTCTGAACATGGACTTGGTGACCCGCGCGTCGCGGTTGCCCCGCGGCGGTGAAACGCTGATCGGCGAGTCGTTTGCCACAGTCTCCGGCGGCAAGGGTGCCAATCAGGCGGTTGCGGCAGCGCGACTGGGGGCGCAGGTGTCGATGGTCGGTTGCGTGGGCAGCGATGCCTACGGCGAGGAACTGCGCGGGGCGTTGTTGGCCGACCGTATCGATTGCCAGGCGGTCAGCACCGTCGACGGTGCCAGCGGCGTGGCGTTGATCGTGGTGGATGACAACAGCCAGAACGCGATCGTTATCGTCGCCGGTGCCAATGGCGCGCTGACGCCAGAAGTGATCGATCGCTTTGACGCGGTATTGCAGGCGGCAGATGTGATCATTTGTCAGCTGGAAGTGCCGGATGCCACGGTCGGACATGCGCTCAAGCGCGGTCGTGAGCTAGGAAAAACCGTGATTCTCAACCCGGCGCCAGCCAGTCGTCCACTGCCGGCAGACTGGTATGCCGCCATCGATTACCTGATTCCGAACGAGAGCGAAGCCTCGGCACTGAGCGGTTTGCCGGTGGACTCCCTGGCAACCGCCGAAACCGCTGCGACCCGGTTGATTGCCATGGGGGCGGGCAAGGTCATCATTACCCTGGGGGCCCAAGGCTCGCTGTTTGCCAATGGCAAAAGCTTCGAACACTTTCCGGCGCCAAAGGTAAAAGCTGTGGATACCACGGCGGCAGGCGACACCTTTGTCGGTGGTTTCGCCGCCGCGTTGGCGGCCGGCAAAAACGAGGGCGACGCGATTCGTTTCGGCCAGGTGGCCGCCGCGCTGTCGGTGACCCGTGCCGGCGCGCAGCCCTCGATTCCCGATTTGTCCGATGTACAGGGCTTTAAAACACCATGAAGAAAACACCATTGCTCAACGTCGCGTTGTCGCGACTGATCGCTTCCCTGGGCCACGGCGACAAGGTCGTGATTGGCGATGCCGGTCTGCCGGTGCCGCCGGGCGTCGAGCTGATCGATCTGGCCCTGACCCACGGCATTCCTGATTTCATCAGCACGTTGAAAGTCGTGCTCAGCGAAATGCAGGTCGAAAGCCACGTGTTGGCCCAGGAGATCCTGGACAAGCAACCGTCGGCGCTGTTCGCGCTGGACGAACTGAATGCCGAAGGTGCGCTGGGTCAGCGTGAGTTGCTCAGTCATGACCAATTCAAGGTCTTGAGCCGACAGGCGCGGGCGATTGTTCGTACAGGCGAATGTCAGCCGTACTGCAACATCGTGCTGGTGGCCGGGGTCACGTTCTGATTCGCCATTGTCTCTCTGTTTTCCCACGCACAAGGAGTGCGCCATGCACCGCTATGCTCAGAAACTGCACCACCTGCTCCGGAGTTTGCTGCTTTTGTCCTTGATAACCGCAACAAGCGCCCAGGCGGCGGAAAAGATCGACTTGATCATCGACACCGACCCGGGTGCCGATGACGTGGTGGCCTTGCTGTTTGCCCTGGCATCACCGGAAGAGTTGAACATCCGCGCGCTGACCACCGTCGCCGGTAACGTTCGCCTGGACAAGACCTCGCGTAATGCGCGGCTGGCCCGCGAGTGGGCAGGGCGCGAAGACGTTCCGGTGTATGCCGGTGCGCCGAAGCCGCTGATGCGCACGCCCATCTATGCCGAGAACATTCATGGCAAGGAAGGCCTGTCGGGTGTGACCGTGCATGAACCGAAGAAAGGCCTGGCCAAGGGCAATGCGGTCAATTACCTGATCGATACCTTGAAAACCGCCAAGCCCCACAGCATCACCATCGCCATGCTCGGTCCACAGACCAACCTGGCCCTGGCGCTGATCCAGGAACCTGAAATCGTTCAGGGCATCAAGGAAGTGGTGATCCTTCAATGGCGGCAACATCACCCCGGTGGCGGAATTCAACCTGTTCGCTGACCCGCAAGCGGCGGAAGTGGTGCTGAAAAGTGGCGTCAAGCTGACGTATCTGCCCCTGGACGTAACCCACAAGATCCTCACCAGCGAGGCGCGCCTGAAGCAGATCGCCGCGCTGAACAACAACGCCAGCAAGCTGGTGGGCGATATTCTCAACGAATACGTGAAAGGCGACATGGAGCACTACGGTCTTCCGGGAGGCCCGGTACATGACGCTACGGTCATTGCCTACCTGCTCAAGCCCGAGTTGTTCACTGGTCGTTCGGTCAATGTGGTGGTTGATAGCGACGAGGGCCCGACATTCGGTCAAACCATCGTCGACTGGTATGACGGCCTGAAAGCGCCGAAGAACGCTTTCTGGGTTGAAAGCGGCGACGCTCAGGGTTTCTTCGACCTGCTGACCCAGCGTCTGGCGCGTCTGAAGTAAGTTTCACACCCGCAGGTGCCCGCCTGCGGGTTTCACTCCCTTTCGTTGTATTCGGCGCCTTTGTAGTCGGTCGGGTACTTCTCGAACACCTGCGCGATGAAGGATTGCGCCGCTTCAGTCCCCAGCTCCTTGACCAATAGATCGATACCAATGATTGCCAACTCTTCCGGGCTGCCCGGGCTGTATGAACTATGACCTTGCGGCCATTTGGCTTTGATGTCGGCGTCGATGCTTACGGTGGTCATGATGGGGCTCGTGAATTCGGGAAAGTCTGAGTGTGAGTTAACCATTTTGCCGGACGTTTGGCACTCCGACTTAGGCATGAGGGGAGGGCTATGCGACACTTGGTCTTTGAAGATTTATCAAGGACCGTGCTGTGCAGATCGATTTGAACTCTCCTGACGGCTTGACGCTTGAGGCCGTGCGCCAGCTGCTAGCCTCTGCCAGTGATGATGAGCACGCCCAATTGCGAGTGACCAAGGGCGGCATCGCTTACATTTCATCGGGCGTCGTGGGCGGCACCGACATCGACGGTCTCCTGTTTCGTCTGGAGACGTGGGCCAAAGGCTCCGGGTATGTGGGATTGGTCGCGGCCAGTGACGAAGTCTGGGTCATGCAGATTTTCAATGCGTTGAAAGGCAACTGGCCAACGCCACCGTTCGATTACATCGACATTTATTGAGCGCAGGTCATATAAAGTCACGATTGCGGGGTGAACGACCGGGAATGCTCAGGCAAACTCGCCGATTGTCCGGATCGAGGGCAGGGTGAAAGCGCTGCCTGTGAAACCAAACGCCAGATTGGCGGTCGCACGATCTCAGCTTAACTATTGAAAAAAGGAGGCTTCATGCCTTGGAAGCTCGCGTCATTGGGTACTTTGTTGGCCGCTAGCCTGCTGGCCGGTTGCAGTAGTACGTCCACCGAATCGGCAACAGACCCTGTCACGACGACTGATACCGGTCACAGCCGTTGCGAAGCAAAGGCTGCCGAATTCACCATTGGCAAAAAGGCTTCGCCCGAACTGCTCGAGCAGGCGCGCATCCGCGCCGGTGCACAGAATGCCCGTATCCTCAAGCCTAACGATATGGTGACCCTGGAGTACCGTTCCGATCGCCTGAACCTGAACACCGATGACAAGCTGGTGATCACGCGCATCAACTGCGGCTGACAGCGTCAGGCTTTTGCTTCACCCATAAAAAACCCCGTCACATGGACGGGGTTTTTTTAGTGCGCCTGGAAATTACTCTGGGCGAACTTGAGCAGCTTGCATACCCTTTTGGCCTT
>LNAP01004033.1_pt1 | contig 13788 bp, 7 predicted proteins | sample 602601 | NCBI WGS metagenome assembly LNAP01 (sample SAMN02440304, study PRJNA202911) | soil metagenome | biome: Subtropical and temperate rainforests or woodlands; isolation source: soil samples (1 kg each in a 20% v/v slurry with milli Q water) were... ...
TACAAGCAAACAGGTTTACAAGGTGATGTAGCTCAGCTGGTTAGAGCACAGGATTCATAATCCTGGGGTCGAGGGTTCAAGTCCCTCTTTCACCACCAACAAAGACGCCCCTTTCGAGAGATTGGGGCGTTTTCTTTTATAAATTTTACCTTTTACTCTATCTTTATGTAGGGGCTATGTAGGATTTTCCTTTAGCAGGGCTTTGTGGAATTTTGTTCAGAATATTTAATCAGTAAAATTATTTAGAAGTTTTTTCTTTTTCTGCTATCCATTCATTTATGGTACTTAATCTCCACACGACAGTTCTTTCAGTTAATTTAATCTGTTTAGGAAATTTATTTTGATGAATCAATCTATATATGGTGCTTTGTCCAATACCCAACATCTTTGAAAGTTCTTTAATACGTAAAAATCTATCATCTATCATGTTAAATCCTTTGTAGCCAAATTTACCTCTTTTGAATAATGTAGAATTTTGGTAGTAATGATAATTAGCTAATATGATCATTAAAATTCAATAATCATCATCACCATAAACTCATTCTCATAAATTATTACTTCAACTTATCTATAAGAGTGCGCAAAGCTGCACTATTTATCATAAAGGCAGCGTGGATTACCGAACTTCCCCAACCTAATGACCATAAAGTATTGTCCAGCATTTCTTCAACATGATTCGTATTAGCAAATCTCGAAATAACCCTTTTTTCATATCCATACTTGTCTACAGATTCAACATGTGACCAGAATCTCGCATTGCCCATTGCGTTTGGATGAGCAACTTCACATAGATATTCGTAGATGGAATAAAGATCACTAGCATTTGGAACTTTAGATATACTTTGTAGAGTAGACAGTACATTTTTTGCCATAAGTGGATCATCTTTACCAACCATTCGATTTCCCCATATAGCTTTGTTTGTGAGGATTTCAAGCTTTGAACTTACAACGAGATTGCTATGCATGTCAGGCAATCCCTCTACGTACTTTTGAAAAATATTGGCGTTTTGTAAAAAAGTAGCTGATAACTCAAGCAAGGACCGAGATAGAACTGCAGGAGCTAGCATTTCATGAAGATTAAGGCCTCTAATTGCAGGAATAATTAATTCAACACCTCTCCAATATGACATTATGGCGTAGGCTTCCCAGTTTCTTGCATAATCGTTCCAGTGAACTCTGTTGCAATCTATTGGCGTTTGCTTCACTGAGAGCTTCAAATCATCTATTTTATTCTTATGTGCATCTAATGAGCTGTAAAGCCAACGATAATCCTCTGGAAGTTTCTCTAACAGTGATAACCCATCTTTGATTAATCTAGATGAGTCATGAACAAAAGGATTATTAGACTTTTTAGAATGATCGAGCACCCATTGAGCTAACTGTGGAAAAACAACTTTGTTAGATTCATTTTTCACTCTGAAATCTGCCCTTTACCCAAAGTAAATCAATTGTAATATTTTTGAAACCCTATTCAACTTTGAATCTATCAGCTACTCTTGGCAAGTAATTTTATCCCTATCTATTTAGTTTTATTAAGATTTATTCTACTTAATCCCCTGCATCCTCAAACTCTGCATTCCTAAATTTTAAAACTTTACAGTTTTCTTTAACAATTCTTTGAGTAGCTTCATCAAATCCTAAAGAAGATTCAGCCTGGATTTCAATTGCTATTTTGACTATTACACCAGGCTGCATATTAAATTGCTGCACAACCTCATCTACCAAGTCAGCAAACTGTTTTTTTGCTTGAATTGGGTCTAATTCAATGCCTGCATAAAATTGTTTCTTAGTTTTAGGCCTTACAAGACTCGAAGGTGAATATGTTTCACCAGTTGGACTTTCATCCTTTGATATTGAAGTTTCTTCGTCAGAATTTTTCAGTTCTGGATATATTTTTTGTTTTACTAAGTCTTCAGCTATTCTTTGCGATTCATTGTTTGAAATAACCGGGTCGATAAGCAAGAGTGAAGTGTCCAAAATGGGTGATGTACGCTTTCCAAAGGTAAAGCCGATGTAGTGATCGTCATCCTTACCTTGAGCGAATCCAAAAAAGTCTCTACTTTCAGCGCCGGCCGCCAGCGTTCTTTCAAATACTTGTTGATCTTTTAAACGTGGTAAATACAACTGATGACAGCTTTGCTGCCATACATTTAAAGCACTCACCTCAGAAATGCCATTCTTCCAGAACCAATTTTTTAGGACCTTGCTTAAATGAATCGGTGCCCATTCAGTAATTAACAATTCATTTTCTTTAAGCACTCTTTCAATTTCTTGCGAAAGATTCGTTGCTCCGGGATTGAGTTGAAAGTGTTCCCACTGAATATCAGATATACCCGCTCCTGGCTGCGTATGTTGCACTGGCGCCATAAGCCACTTATACGTTTCACGAATCATGCGCCGCAAGGCTTCATTTGCATCCTCAAGGCTTTTATTCGCAAGCCTAGATTGATGTTGGTCAAGATTTAGCTTCAAATCTTTAATATCGTTGACAATACTCTGCCATGCCAATACTGAACGAATTTGATCTTTTAAACGACTCACAGTGTCATAATCCGCCACCAAAAATATCAGGCGATTCTGTTTAAATCGTGGCTGATCCCCTCGAGTTTTTAAAATCTCCGCCGCTTTATCAATAACTATGCTTTGCTCGCTTCGGCTGAAGGCCGCATCTGGCGGCATAACAACAAGTCTTAGATACCAATCATCTGGGACATCTTGGCTGTTAGTAAACACATGAATTCCACCAAAAATACTACTCGCAAAAGTTCTTTGAACTCGATCACGTATGGCCGGAAACACATCCTCCTTATCATTGAAACGACGTTTGCGGCCTTCCATCTCACGTCGTAAGTTTGGGCGCGTATCAAACCAAAAGCGATTATTAGCATGGTTAAGGTAGTGCAAACGATCACTCAATCGACGGAGTGCATCCTTGTAAACGCCAACCTGCTGGCCAGGCTGTGCCACCCCAAGCAAAATGTGCTCAAGTTCTATACCTCGCACCATCTGTGTGGCAGTACTCGGTGCACTACCTAAGAAAATTGAACGTGCAGAACGACGGCAGGCTTGCACACTACCCATGCGCGTATCTTGGTTTTCAATTTCCGTGGTTTCTGCACGCTCACCATCCACGTCACGCTCTACTACAGGGTCCCAGCCTTGAGGTAAATAATATATCACTTCATTTCTAGTATCTGCATCATGTAATGGAAAGCTCCCTGGCATAATTAGAGGATCTTTATCGTTATCTTTCCATAAACGATGAATCACTTTAGCCATCAGTTTCAGAACACCTCGTGTGCGCTGAAAATTATCAAGTGATGACCAATCTTCATATAATCGATCAAAAACTTCTGGATGAATGGGATAGGCATGCTTTAAGCGGTCAAAATAACGACTTTCTTGCGTCTCTCTCGGAAACTCGGCGCCATTAGCGATGTAATAATCAGCAAACTCACGGCATACCGTCTCAGCTGCCAACTTGTCATTGATATTAGTAAATAATCTGCGACGAACAATCTCAAATGCTTCTTCAGTGCCAACAGGCTTCCAAAGCGCATGAATACGGCCAAAGTAATGTGCCAATGAAGCAAGTGCTTTAGCACCGCGTTGACTCCCAGCTTCTTTTTCAGATTCAGGTAATGAAGCAAGCAACACCGCTGTAGGCACAGCTTTCAGCGCCTCGGTTAGCGCTTGTACAAAACTTAAATTAGAGTCAAACGTACCACCGGTAAGCGTTTTTCCTTCTTCAAATTGGCGCACATAAGCTACAAGTTCATCAATCAATATCACACAAGGCGCAAAACGGCTAAGTAGCGTCTCAAGTACAGCTTTTCCAGGTGAGGTGCCTGAAGCATCAGCTTCGGCCACTAACGCATAACCTTCAGCCTTACCCAATTGCCAAGCAAGGTCACCCCACAAGGTTTTAATTGATTGTCCATCACGCACAATAGGCTGGTTAGGAGAGGATTTAATACCGTCTAAAACAGCAATATTAGCCCTTGGCAGCTCAGTAATACCCGAGGCGTCTAAAATACTTGATATACCCTGCAAATCACTTGCAGAAACACTGCCTTTAGCTAAATGATAAACAGCCAGCATAGTGTGCGTTTTACCACCACCAAAAGCTGTTTGCAGTTGAATAACCGGATCGCCACCTTTACCTGATAACCTTTTTACTACAGAGTCCAATAATAAGCGCATGCCCTCAGTGATAAACGTGCGCTGAAAAAACAAGGTTGGATTTTGATACTCGGCAGTAGCCGTACCCTCATGCACTCGGCTAATATCTGCGGCAAACTCGGCTTGTTGGAAAGTACCCTTTAGAACATCTTCATGCGGAACGGCTATTTCACGCCAAGGTTTTAAACTCATACTAATTTCTCCTCAACATTTCGTAGCATGTAACTAAATTTATTCTGAATAAGCTTCTTTCGCTCAGCTATAAAATCATCAAAACGTTCAAGCATCCATAAATCTGGGTTATCAGGTATCAAATGAAGAGCAAGATATTTCTTTTGTTCATCTTCTGATGAGAATCGACCGAGATCAAACCATTCGTTTGGGTGAATATCGCATTTCCCAGAAAAACCATTCTCCTCTGCAGTCAACAACATGCAATTTGCAATTTGGTCACGGTGTTCTGCACGATAATGAAGAATATTTTTCTTGCCACTATCCGGGTTTATATCTTTGACTGTTTTTAACAAACTTTGTGGAAAGATATGATCGACCTGAGGTCCGTTCGCATCTAAAGCTGGTGAATAATTAAAATCGCTATACCATAAGTTGAAGAATAGATGAATTGATCTAGAGCCATAATTTTGGTTAAAAATTACGTCTGGAGTTATTTCAAGGCTTCTACCGTCAGCGCGAATAACGCCGTAAACTTCAGATAAAACAAAATCGCCTGTTTCTTCTATGTTGCGCACTATTTTGTCAATTAAGTTATCTGGACTACCACCAAAAACACCTGTGACTAATACACGCAACAAATAGGCTGGCATATTTCTGTTAGATGAGAATTTTTCAGGATAGTGATAGCAGTAATAAATGAGTGGAATTAATGCCAAATAAGATGGCATAGCTTTGTCTGATCTAATATAGGTTTTACTCACTAGTAAATCACGTACAGCACGAATTGAATCAGCTAGCGCTGACCATTTAGCGATTATTTCTTCTTTTGTATTCCCATCACGAAATTTGCTGACCTCATATCTAGCGCCCTTACCAAGCACAGTCAAACAAGATTTAAGGACAAAATCTCGATCAAAATCAAACCCGCCTTGATTTAGATCTTCAAGAAGGGCTTCCATCTCACCGTCAGCAGCATCCCAGCTAGAGGTTAAAAGCGAAAACAGCAAATCGGATTTGCCTAATTTTGTACCACCCGAGTTCGCTCGAATGAAAATTTCTACAATATCATCCAGCTTGTAAGCATCAGGATTATCAATTCCGTCTAGTTCTTGGAAAGTAATATTATCATCAGCAACAAATTCTTGCCTTACTCGCTCTATGTTGCGACTTATCATGCGCGTTTCATCAATCGTTGCCACCACAGCTGCTTTGCCCACAATACCATCAACAATCTCGCCAGGTAATTTATTTTTTTCAAAAACCAAATCTTTAAAACGTACCCAAGGCCATCCAACAGAAGAATCCTTGAAAGCAAATCGAAATCGAATATCTTCTGGTGCTGCCGCTATGCCACCACTCAACACATCGAAATATAACTCTCGGCCCTCATAGCTACCACGTAAGCCAATAAACAAACTTTGTAATCTTTGCTGGCCATCGAGCACCATCATTTTTGAGCGAGTATTATCTGGCACATAGAAGTCGGTAAGTTTGATGTCATACCGATAGGTATCGATGAACTTGCGATGCTTAACGGCCTCCTTAGTTTTCCAGACTAGCAATGTACTAATCGGATATTCACGCATGATTGAATCAAAGAGCCGAGCGATTTGCTCCTCACTCCATACAAAAGGGCGCTGAATATTTGGCAGCCAAAATCCACCACCCTCTGCCTCGTCATCATTCAGATAGCTAACAATTTTACGAATGGGGAGTTTTTTGTTTTGCATACCAAAGCTACCTTAATTTAAATATCCAATTTTCCTTGCGAACCAACGAAACCTGCATCTTGGGCGGCCATTTCAATACCATTCCATGCAGTTACCAATTCATTATAAGCACGTGCTTCTTCAGCCCATCCTTTGCGCTCGCATAAAGTATACAACCTGTAAGCTAATGTACGAATTGATTCAGCACGTCCTGGAATGCGCGCAAGCAGACTACCCGCTGCTATTTCCCCATCTTGATTTAAAACACGAACCAAATGATGTAGCGCTTCCCATACAGCCAAACGTGTATCTGTTTCTGGCGACCAATCTTTAGGCAACTCAGCCCATCGTATTAAACGCAAATTACCGCTACTACTTTCAGCAACCCCCGCCTCAACCAAGCCCCCCACACTAGTGCCTTTAGCGCGTGCTAACACATCAGCATCGCCAAATTTACCGCTCGACCATCCCGCGCCATCAAACCAATGCAAGCAGAATTGGGTATCGTGGTCAAAATCATCTTCAGCTAAAAAACGATTGATCAGCTGCAAAGCTGTGCGCACACTCATGGGCTCACCGTCTGCTTCTAAGACCGCAGCATATTGGCTAAAAATAGCCATGCCAGGGCCTATAATAGCCTGGCTTAAATCTACTGGGGCAACTGGTGAATTAACGCCACCCCTTGTCATGTCCAACAAGGCTTGAGGCAATGAAGCATTCAATTCACGTAAAAATTCACGTCGACTTACCGTCGGTGCATCAACTGCACGCTTACGGCAAACTAATACAATACTAGAGGCTAGAGCATTAGTACCAGCACTGATCATGCGACTTGCCATCTCCGTTCGCATTGGCCAAGTACCCGTCAGCGCAAATCCTGCACGCAAGACTGCTTCTAAAAATGTCTCCCATCCAGTGCTAGATGTTCCTAAATCGCTATTACTTTCACTTTGCTTAAAAGCATAATAAATCGTTACAGGAAATGCTGGATGCGCTTGTTCTGCCAAATTATGTATTGCATCTGTCATACCTTTTAAAAAGAAATGTTCTGCACTCTCTTTAGTACCATGACGAAAAGGTGTGGCTACAAGTTCTTCTGCCTTAGGCACGGCAAGAGTAGCAAACAGATTTGGATACACTGAGCGCAAGGATTTACGTAGCCAAACATAAAAAAAGTCTGACAAATCTGCATAACCAATGTTGTCGTAATATGGTGGGTCTGTTGAAACTACTTTATTTAAAGAAATTTTTTGTGTCTGAGCATCAGACTGACAAGCCCTACCTGGTGTAACAAATTGAGCCGAACTTTTCGTGAAGCTTTTAAATATATTTTCAATTGAAGCAGCTAGAGAGCCAGTGCTACTGGAAAGTATGTTTGATTCAGAAAAGTCCCAAACCATTGGGATTGCATGTCGGCCAAAAAGTTGTTGTGGAACTTGAGCTTTCGACTCCCAACGTGATAAAGAGTTACCCCAGTCTGCTGTTCTACTTACTGCAAAACCTAAATAGAGACCAACTGCCTGAGCATATGCAGTTGCTCCTGTACCATCAGCGTCTAAACCAACTCCATCATCGTGCATTCCAGAACTTAATGAGTCCTTATGTATTTTAGCAATTGTTTCTGTAACAAGATCTGATAATGTACTTAATGCAACGAGTTGACGCGAAGTAAATAAATCAGCCCACTTGGTCATTCCATATTCCTGTACTCTAAAACCCAAAGCACGATCTGGTAATGATGTTTCTGGAACCCAATCAGGCTGAGCATTTATTGCCACCATTTCATGTTCGATAGATGGTGAGAGATAGACGCGACCACGTGAACCTTCAGCAACAATGGCCATGAGTTTTTGGCCCATTCTTCCAGATTTAGCTTCATCACGAAGGTATTTAAAATCCATGGGGGAATTGGATAATAAGCAAATAAAGCTACTACCACTACCTGCTGATTTTGTTCCAATCTTTGCAATATCAGGTGGGCTTCCGACTTTTACTTGGAACTGATAATTTTCGCCATCAACAACTGGTTCTACATAGGTTTCTTTTCCTGATTTGCTGGATAATATGAAGTTGGTTGTTAGTGGAACATCTACATGGCTAAATACTGGATTAGGGCTTTTAACCGTTCTCGCCCATATCCAAGCAATCACCGTCAACTTTTCACCCAAATAAGGTTTTAAATCCGGGCGCTCTTCCACCATTTCAGCAGTCACTTCAATTTGAGGGAACAAATGGCCTATACGCCTTTGCGCTTCTTCACGCATCGATGTGCCGTAGCGACGCACATCTTCAGCCAATCCCTTCGCACCACTCCAATCCTCACTCAATTTTGCTTGCTTATCTTCTTTCAGCCTTGGTCCCACAGGTGGTCGCCCAGCAAACTTGGGAGGAATTTCAATCATGGCTTTGTTGATGCTTACCGCAACAGGATTCAGGTCAGATGCATAACTTTCTAAACCTAAGCGTTGCGCCTCTAAAGGCAGAGCACCTCCGCCTGAAAAGGGATCATGGAAAGCAGGTAATTTATCAGGGTTAAATAGTTCAGCTGCTTGTGGATGATCTTTGTTTAACTCACAAGTTTCGTGCCACGAGCGCCTAATCTCTGCACGTGCACGGGATAACACTTCTTCGTTATTAGTGTTTTCCCACTTAACTAAATCTTCAATAATCTTAAACAACCGCTCACGCTCAATATCAGCTTTTTCTTTGTTTACCCCATATTTAAAACCACCGCCTTGCTGATAGCCAGGGTCGTTAACCATCTGAGCAAAAATTACTGCACGTGCAGCCGCCAATGGTCGCCGTGCCCACCATAAATGGATACTCTGCGGCTTACCAACCTTTACAAGCTTTTCATAAGTAGCCGCTTCATTAATCGCATCCAACGGCAATGCTACTTCGATTAGCTTTTTTTGGGTTTTAATATTCATTTAATCGTCTTTTTCCCAGCCCATTCGGCCGTCACAATGATTGCATCCTGAACCATAACTGTGTTCCATGTCACCGGTATTTGGCTCATTACACCAGCCACAATATTCAACATGGTCTGATATATCAAAACAATTTCCACAGAAGTAAAAGTTACTTCGATTTACCACAGTATGGTAACCATCGCAATTTGCACAATTGGCGTTTTCCCAGCCATTTTCGCCATCCGCAATCGCAATATGGGCAGCACCATCAGTTAAAGCATAAACCACGTGTTCAGGCTCTATTTTCCCACCACAATTCCAGCATGTGGCGAAACCCTCGCTCGCAACAACCACTTGTTGACTGCAATGTGGGCATTCAATTTCTACTTGCGTTTCAATATGATCACAAACGATGCAAGTAAGGTTGGTTATCTGTTGATCTAGATGATCTGGTATTGCAGCTTTAAAGTTGCATGCATTACATTTTTGGGGAACATTTCCTGCATTTCGCGCAGCATCTAGTTCCGGTTTAAGCACTTTGAATTTTGCACTCAAATATTTACTGTGGGACTTCATGGCGCGGTTTGCCTTGGAAACTTCACCACGAAAGCCTTTAAAATAGGCATCCCATTTTTCTAATAATTGATGTAAATAAAACCAAGCACGGCAATGTTCTGCCACAATCTTTGCTTTAGCTTGTTCGTTTTTATCAATACCTGAATGAAAGAAATGGATCATTTTATTACGATGATTGGCCAATTCTCTGAAACTATTAAATGCATCGTCAGGAATTTCTTCTTTAGCAATATCGCGAAGACGCAACCTAGACTCTTCCATAGTCACAGAGATGAAGCTCCCTGATATAAATTTATCAATATTTGCTTGTTCTGGTTTTGACACGATAAGAGACCAATGCTCCACCATCAAACGTGCTTTAAGTATCATTTCAACGGCGGCGCAAAAATGAATTACTGAGTATTTTGGGGACCTATCAAATTCTTCAATCGCCTGCTTTAAGAAGTCAAAAGCATTTTTGGCAAGAGAATTAAAAATCTGTTTCTGATTCATTAAACAGACTCCGCATTCACAAGCAACTGTACTAAATCAAAATTAATACTAGTCACAGCCCAATCGGGCTCTTGGGTAAATGGCTTACTTATATAATAAGGCCCTTCATATTGTTCACCATCTACCACAACAACGGCCAACATAAATTTATCTTGCTGGTTTAAACCATATAAAATTTCGTTACGCGTCACAGTGATAGTGGTTTGACCTTTTGCCCTTCCTTTAACTTCAATGTGACGTGAAGTAGGCAACTTACCATTCGCTGCCTTTGGCAAACTGGTAATGTCCCAACCACATTTCTCTGCTGACACATCAATTACTTCATGACCTAGCTTATGCTCAGCATCCATAACTGCTTGCATAGCAATTTTCTCAACTCTTGCACGAGCAGCTGCGTCGGCTGACCAGTTTTGTTGACCTTTACGTTGCGCTAACAAGCCAGCAGGAACAATTAATGCGCCGCCTACGATAATTGGCGTTGTTGAAATTACATGTCTCATAGACTGTAATTCTTTTGTTCTGGATTGTAATCTCACTGTAAGTTCATCAATGGTTCTACTTACATTCTCAAGATTCAGTCGAACATCTTTACCTGCGGACTTATCATCCTGTAGTTTAATGTAGCGGTCAGACCAATAGCTTATTTCTTTTACTAGACGTTCATTAACGGCCTTGAGGGTTTTATCAACTGTTTGCTCTCGCTTCCTTCGCACTTCTTCAAAATGCTCTGGTACCAAATGCGTTGATGCATGGCTTAATGCTTGTTGCTCTAAGTTTTGCGTAATCCAACTTGCATCTAAAATATCTTTAATTAACGCTATATCAGTTTTGCCAATGGGCTCTAAATCTAAATGTGGTGCCCAACCTGCGCTAGCAGATTTACCATTAGGTGCAATTTCAATAAACTGCATTCTACGTGAAACCGTGTGCCCACTATCTGAGCCTTCTTTCACTGAATGGTCGATAATAAACATTATCTTAGGGATAATCCCATTATCTGCTGGGTCGACAAGCACTGTACCTTGCTTTAATTTGTTGCGATGTTGCTCTAACACGATGTCAGTTACCGACTGCATGAGCGGATGTGCAGGGTGAATCAAACTTGCCATTGGGGAATTAGCACGGTCTAGCAATCTTACATACTGCTTTTCAAAGCAGACACGCTCGTATTTACGTAACACAGGGTCAAGATTGCGCTGATCTCTACCAGCTATTTGCCTATCACGCTCTCGTATTGTTGCAGGAACATGTGAAATTTCATAACGACCTTGCTCACGTGATCGAAGCTCACCACCTAATTGCTGAAAAGCTTGATTAAAAAAGGAACGGATAAAGTATGGTTGTAACTTACGCGCTTCGGCTTTTTCCATTTCTTCTTTGATTGAAAATAACCGACGCTCATCCATTACTTCTTCGCACAATGCATTTCGCTTGATGATGGATTCAAGATGTTCGGCATTAAGAACACCCTCCACCTTCTGATGGAGGCGCGCACGCACTTCGGGGTCTGCGCCATAGCGAATAGCTTCGATTAGTAAATCTTTGAGACTTTTGTCCTCAAAAACTTCACCTAATATATCAAAAACCCGACCACCCAAGGCTTCTCTTTCAATCTCAAGCTTATCGAATAATCTTTGGAAGACATCACCTTCACGCGTTTCAGCAGCAACCATATTCCATAGATGACAAACTTCAGTTTGACCGATACGATGAATACGACCAAAACGTTGCTCTAGACGGTTGGGATTCCATGGCAAATCGTAATTAACCATTAAATTTGCATTTTGTAGGTTTACACCTTCCCCTGCAGCATCAGTCGCAATTAAGACTCTTGTAGCTGGGTCATTCCGAAAGAGTTCTTGCACTTTGCGTCGCACTTCACGTTTAACGCCTCCATGAATTAAGACAACAGATTCTTCACTACCAATTAATCCGCGGATTTTTGCTGCAAGATAATTTAATGTGTCACGATGCTCGGTAAAAATAATCAGCTTACGTTGGCGACCATCAGTATCATGCATCTCTGGTGTATTTTGAAGTAACTTTGACAGTTCATCCCATTTTCGATCTTGCCCAGAATGCACAACTTGTTTGGCCTGCTCTTCAAGTCCTTCTAAAATAAAAATTTCAGCTTCCAGCTCTTGAATTGTTTGTGCTGCAGTTGCCTGATCTACAACCTCTTCCTCAAAAATCTCGTAATCATCTGGTGACAAATCATCGTCTGATTCCCAAATGTCTTCTGAGATAACGGATTGCACTTTTGATTCAAACGTCTCAGAAAGAGAATGCCCACGCTGGCGGATTTTTTCATCTTCTACTCTTCGTTTTAGTTTTTGACGACGACGTTTAAGAGATTCATAAATAGCTGCCGGGCTGGATGCAAGGCGACGCTGCAAGGCAGTTAATGCAAATCCGACAGTCCCTTTTCTTTTACCATCCAGTTTATCAGCGCGATTCATTTCTTCTTTAACGTAATCTGTGACCGCTGAATAAAGTAAAGCTTCTAAATCAGACAACTTATAATTCGTTGTATAAGCACGACGCTCTGGGAATAGATGCGTACCATCAAAGCGCAGCATTTCTTCCTTAACCATTCTGCGCATTAAATCAGTTACATCTACCTTGTGAGCCCCATCACGAAATTTTCCGTAAAAGCGGTCAGAATCTAATAGCGACATAAAGAGCTGAAAGTCTTCCTCTTTTCCACTGTGAGGAGTTGCAGTCATAAGAAGGAAGTTACGCGTGATTGACCCGAGCAGCTCCCCAAGCAAGAAGCGTTTGGTTTTATTGACTTTATTACCGAAATAATTAGCGGATAGTTTGTGTGCTTCATCAACTACAATTAAATCCCAATGTGACAATCGGAGTTTTTCTTGTAGTTCTTCGTTTCTTGCCAACTGGTCAACTCTTGCCACCATCAAATCAATATCATCAAATGGATTGCCACTTCGAGATTGCTCTACTTGCTCACGAGAGAATAAATTGAAAGATAAACCAAATTTTTCATACATTTCATCCTGCCACTGCTCGACCAAACTGCCTGGGGCAACGATTAAAACGCGTTTTGCATCCGCCCTCATCAAAAGTTCGCGGATTAACAAACCAGCCATGATAGTTTTACCTGCGCCAGGGTCATCTGCCAGCACATAACGTAATGGCTGACGTGGCAACATGGACTCATAAACCGCGGTAATTTGATGGGGTAAAGGCTCTACATTCGATGTATGGACAGCCATCATAGGGTCGAATAAATGAGCCAAGCTAATTCGCCATGCCTCTGCTGCCAACTTAAAATCATCACCGAACGCATCAAAAGCCCAAGGCCTTCCAGCTTCGGCAAGTGATAAATTCACTTCATCACTACGAAAAAGCATTCGCTCACGTAATTCACCATCAGGCTTTTTATAGTAGACAGTTAAAGCATTTTCACCAACTAGTTCTGTAGTAACAATACGAACTACATAACCAGGCTCTATACCAGAGACGGCAGCATTTTTCTTAATATCTTCTAATTTGAGCATGTGAAATATAAATTGAATTGTTATTTTTTATAATTTGATTATGTCACAGGAACGCAAATATTTACTAGGTAATAGTTGGGGATAGAAATCCTAGCTAACCCTTATTATCCCATTACGTGTGTTTGTAATGGTCAAACGAATAAGGACATCAGTTAAGAGGGGTTTTGATGTTTTTCCTCATAGGCTGCCGGCGATAAATTGCCCAAAGTTGAATGGCGCCTG
>LNAP01004036.1_pt1 | contig 13784 bp, 15 predicted proteins | sample 602601 | NCBI WGS metagenome assembly LNAP01 (sample SAMN02440304, study PRJNA202911) | soil metagenome | biome: Subtropical and temperate rainforests or woodlands; isolation source: soil samples (1 kg each in a 20% v/v slurry with milli Q water) were... ...
AGCCCACCAGGATGTGTTTGTAGAACTCGCGCCACAGCAGTTCGTTGATCCAGGTGACGGCGCCGATCTTGCCGCTATCAAAGCGAACGGGATTTCCCGGCGAAGCCCGGCACCAGTCAGCTTTCGGCCTATCTCGCCGCCGGGGTGATTTCTGCGCGCCAATGCCTGCACGCGGCCTTGAACAGCAATCAAGGTGAATTCGAAAGCGGCAAGACCGGCGCTGTCACCTGGATCAACGAACTGCTGTGGCGCGAGTTCTATCAGCATCTATTGGCCGCCTATCCGTCGCTGTCCATGCACCGACCCATGAAGCCGGAAACCGCCGCCGTGCCCTGGCGCGACGCGCCCGCGGACCTGCACGCCTGGCAATACGGCAAGACGGGCATCCCCATCGTCGATGCCGCCATGCGTCAACTGCTGGCATTGGGTTGGATGCACAACCGGCTACGCATGGTCACGGCCATGTTCCTGTCGAAAAACCTGCTGATCGATTGGCGACTGGGCGAAGCGTGGTTCATGGCGCAACTGGTGGACGGCGATTTGGCGGCCAATAACGGCGGCTGGCAATGGAGCGCGTCAACCGGGGCCGACGCGGTGCCCTACTTCCGTGTGTTCAACCCCTTGTCGCAATCCCGCCGTTTCGATCCGCGCGGCGCCTTCCTGCGTGAATGGCTGCCCGAACTGGCGCACCTGGACGACCAGGCCATCCACGACCCCAGCCCGATGGAACGCGCGGCGGCGGGCTACCCCGCGCCCATCGTGGACCTGGCGCAAAGCCGGCTGCGCGCGCTGGAGGCGTTCGGCAATCTGCCTGCCGTTTAAGGCCGGCTCAGCCGCCCGCCGCGGCCTGCTTGTCCAGCCGCTTGATGAACACCTGCAATTCCTTTTCGACCTGCTTGTCGCCGCGTGCCTGAGCGGCCTCCAGGCCAGCGGTCCACGCCGCCCGCGCGCCGTCCAGGTTGCCTTGCCCCTGGCACGCCTTGCCCAGCCATTTCCACGCAACCGAGTAAGCGGGGTCGAACGCCAACGCGGCCCGCAAGTGCGGTTCCGCTTCGCGAAAGCAGTCTTGCTCGGCATAGGCCTTGCCCAGCGAAAACCGCAGCAACATATTGTCGGTGCCCTTGGCCAGCATGGCCTCCAGGCGTTCGATCATTCCTTCCATCGCGGCTCTCCTGCTGACACTTGAATGGGGATGCAACATGATAGGGTGGGCGCCTGCACGCCGCATGAATGGCCCCTCTGGGACACAGGGATAGGCCTGTGTGGATAAACGATTCGTTTCCTTGCGTTTCAATGATGAGTCGCCAGGCAATGCTTAGATGCGTACGCTGTCTGATGTTGAGATAATCTTCAGGGAATCCGCTTCATGGCACGCCTGACCGCCGAGCTCCTCCGATGCACACCTCTCCTGTTGTTCCCGCTGGCCGCCGGCGCGATCGCGCAGCAAGAGTCCGATTCGCCCACTCGGGATGCCGTCTTCGTCAACCGGGTGACCTGGGGGGCTACGTCAACCGAGTTGGCGCGCGCCCGGCAGATGGGGCTCGACCGCTATTTGCAGGCGCAATTGCATCCCGAGCCGCAAGACAATCTGCCAGCCGAAGTGCAGCAACGCATCGACGCGCTCTCCATTTCTCGCCAGTCGGACGAGGACACGCGCGCTATCCAGATAGACATGCGGCGCAAGGCATCGGCGCTGCCCAACGACGAAAAAATGAAGTCGAATCTCGAAGCCCGCCAGATGGCGTACCGGCGGGCCGCCGAAGTTAACCAGCGCGCCTTATGGCGTGCCGTATACGGCGGCAATCAGCTACAAGACCAGATGACTTGGTTCTGGATGAATCATTTCAACGTCGACCTTCAAAAAGACGACGTGGGCACGTTTCTCTCCCAATACGAAGACCGCGCCATTCGTCCACATGCATTGGGAAAGTTCCGCGACTTGCTGGCCGCTACCATGCGATCGCCCTCCATGCTGATCTATCTGGACAACAGCCAGAACATAGCCGGCAAAATCAATGAGAACTACGCGCGTGAATTGATGGAACTACACACGATGGGTGTGGAAGGCGGCTACTCCCAGAACGACGTACGGGAACTGGCGCGCATCCTTACCGGCCTAGGCATCGGCGACAGCCAGGACCCGCCCAAGATCCAGCCAGCCTTACAAGCGCAGATCGTGCAGCAAGGCTACTTCCTTTTCAATCCGGCCCGCCACGATTACGGCAGCAAGGTGTTCCTGGGACACACCATTTCGGGCGCGGGCATGGCGGAGATCGAGCAGGCTGCCGACCTATTGGCCAGCCACCCCGCTACCGCAAGATTCGTCAGTAGAAAGCTGGCCACGTTTTTCACCGGGGACGCACCGCCAACGTCGCTAGTCGACAGAATGAGCCGGACATTCCTGCAGAAAGACGGCGATATTTCCGCCACGCTAGAGACTCTGTTCGAATCCCCAGAGTTCACGGCATCGCTGAGAACTGGCGTGTTCAAGGATCCCGTCCATTACCTCTATTCATCATTACGGTTGGCCTACGACGGCTTCGCGCCAATCACCAACGCCAAGATGGGCGTCAACCTGCTCACGCGGCTTGGACAGCCATTGAATCAGCGTCGAACACCGGACGGCTATTCCCTGTCGAAATCGGATTGGACGGGATCTGCGCAGATGTCGACCCGCTTCGAAACCGCCAGCATCATCGCCAGCGCGCCGCAGGTTTTTTACCGTGAGAATCCTGATGAACGGCCGCAGAACGTCCCGCAACCACCGAATTTACTGAAGGCCAACGAGAGCAATGGCCTATTGTCGGCGTTGTCGCCGCGCACGCGAGAGGCGATAGCACAAGCTAAGTCGACTCCAATCGCCAACACCTATCTGCTGACCTCTCCAGAGTTCATGCACCGCTAGGAGCCGCCTATGGATCGCCGCCGACTTCTCCAACTGATGGCCGCCGCCCCGCTGGTGCTGGGAGGCAGTCGCATCTATGCCGCGCCCGCTGCTTCGGGCAACCGCCTGCTGGTGGTCTTCATGCGGGGCGCCTATGACGCCGCTAGCCTTCTAGTCCCAGCAAACAGCGACTTCTACTACGAATCCCGGCCCAATATTTCGATCCCCAGGCCAGGTGCAGGCCCGGATTCAGCGCTGCCGCTGGCAGATGATTGGGCTCTGCACCCCGGTCTAGCCGAAAGCCTATTGCCCTTCTACAAAAAGCGCCAGTTGGTGTTCGTGCCGTTTGCCGGCACCGAAGACCTTAGCCGAAGCCATTTCGAAACACAGAACAGCATCGAACGGGGATTAGGTGCGCAGCTACCGGGCAATGACCAATCGGGGTTCCTCAACCGTCTGGCCACCGCTTTGACCAACACACAAGCCCGGCCTGCCGCATTCACTTCAGAGATCCCGCAAATATTCCGGGGTGGCGTGCGCGTCCCCAACGTCGATTTGCAAGAAGCGGCAGGAAGATCGCGACTAAGCACCGAAGAGTCCCGCATCATCGCCTCGATGTATGAAGGGACCGATCTCCATGCCTCCGTCATGGAAGGGCAAGACGTCATGAACGTCGCGCGGGGAGACATCGCAGCCGAAATGCGCGCGGCCAATGGCAACGCCGTATCCATGGACGGACTGGAACGAACGATCCGCCGCATTGCCCGCTTCATGACCGACCGCTACAACCTGGGTTTCGTCGATGTCGGCGGCTGGGACACGCATGTGGGACAAGGCGCCGCATCGGGCGGGCTGGCCAATCGCTTGGGCCAACTCGGCCGGGCCCTTGCCGCCTATGCCGAAGAAATGGGCCCCGCCTGGCGGCAAACCACGGTCGTCGTGATCAGCGAATTCGGCCGGACGTTCCGCGAAAACGGCAATAAGGGCACCGACCACGGGCATGGCACGGTGTATTGGGTCATGGGCGGCAATGTGCAAGGCGGACGCATCGCGGGCCGGCAGGTGGCGGTCAAGCGCGACACCCTGTTCCAGGACCGCGACTACCCCGTGCTGAACGAATACCGGGCCGTCTTCGCCGGCTTGTTCTCGCGCTTGTACGGGCTGGACAAGGCGCGCTTGGCGCAGGTGTTCCCAGGCGTTGCGCCGCTGGACCTGAAGCTCGTCTAAACCGCGTTCGCGGACGCGTCCAGGCGCTACACTCGACGGCAGGCCGCGCACTGGCGCCCCCGCGTCCAGACGCCTGCCACAGGAGCCCGCATGAGCAATATCTACGATTTCACCGCCCGCGACATCAACGGAGAAGACCGCTCGCTGGACATTTACCGGGGCCGCGTGCTGCTGGTCGTGAACGTTGCCTCCAAGTGCGGCTTCACGCCGCAATACGCGGGCCTGGAAGAACTCTACCGCGCGCTGCGCGACGACGGCCTGACCGTGCTGGGTTTCCCGTGCGACCAGTTCGGCCACCAGGAGCCCGGCGATGAAGCCGAGATCCGCAACTTCTGCTCGACCCAATACGACATCACCTTCCCGCTGTACGCCAAGGTCGACGTCAACGGCGCGGATGCGCATCCCCTGTACCGCTGGCTGAAGGGTGAAAAGCCCGGCGTCTTCGGCACCGAGGGCATCAAGTGGAACTTCACCAAGTTTCTCGTCGGCCGGGACGGCCGGGTCATCAAGCGCTACGCGCCCACCGACACGCCGTCGGGCCTGAAGGACGACATCGTCCAGGCGCTCTCCGCCCCCGTCTGAGGCCCCGGGCCCCGGCTACCGCAGCGGCGGCAGCCGGCGGCGCACCGTGTGCGCCTTGACGATGGCGGTATTGGTTTCAGCAAATTCCGTCACGCGCTCAAGGATGCCGTCCAGGTGCGAAATGGACCTCAGCACCACGCGGGCGATGAAGCAGTCATCGCCCGTCACCTTGTCGCATTCCACGAATTCCGGGATCTCCTGGATTAATCCCTCGACGTGCCGCAGTTGCCCCGGCAAGGGCCGGATGCGCACGATCGCCTCCAGCGTGTAGCCCAGCGCCACCGGATCCACATCCAGCGTATAGGCCCGAATGACGCCCGATTCCTCCAGGCGCCGCAGGCGATCCGCCACGCTGGGCGCCGACATGCCCACCTGCCGCGCCAGGTCGGCCGTGGTGGTGCGCGCGTTGACCGACAGGGTCTCAACCAGCCTGCGGTCGATGCCATCCAGAACCGGGTTTTCATTTTTTAGGTCGTTTTGCATAAATTCCACCTAAAAGAAGGTATGACATTAAAAGCACCACAGGAACATCATATAACCGCGTTTATCTGCCTGGGATAATTTCTCCATCGTACATCGCGGGATCGCCCGCCCGGAGAACCCACATGAATTCCGCATCAGAACGCCTCGGCCTGGCGCAAATGGCCGCCGCCATGACCCTGTCCGGCACGCTTGGCGTCTTTGTCATCGAATCCGGGCAAAGCGCCTGGAACGTGGTTTTTTTCCGCTGCGTCTTCGGGGCCTTGTCGCTGTTCCTGTATTGCTGGGCGCGCGGGCTGCTCAAGCCCGGCCTGTTCACGGCAAGAACGCTGGCCCTGGCGCTTGTGGCCGGCGCCGCGCTGGTGCTGAACTGGGTGCTGCTGTTCTCGGCATACCGGCTGGCATCGATCTCGCTGGCCACGGCGGTCTATAACGTGCAGCCGTTCTTCCTGATTGGGCTGGGCGTGCTGTTCCTGGGCGAACGCCCCTCGCGCGGCAAGCTGGCCTGGACGGTCGTGGCCTTTGCCGGGCTGCTGCTGGTGCTGCGTCTGTCGGACACCGGCGGCGCCGACGGCGCCGGCTATCTGACGGGGCTGATGCTGGGGCTGGGCGCGGCGGCGCTCTACGGCGTGACCGCCATCATCGTCAAGCGGTTGACGGGCATCCCGCCGCAAGTGCTGGCACTGGTGCAAGTCGCGCTTGGCGCCATCATGCTGCTGCCCATGGCGGATTTCAACGCCCTGCCCGCCGCCCCGCTGCAGTGGGGGTATCTGGTGGGGCTGGGCCTGATACACACCTGCCTGATGTACATCCTGATGTATTCGGCCATCCAGAAGCTGCCCACCACCTCCACCGCCGCGCTCAGTTTCATCTACCCCGCCGTGGCCATCCTGCTGGATTTCGTGGTCTACGGCCATCGCATGGACGTCACCCAGGTCGTGGGCGTGGCGATGATCTTCCTGGCCGCCGCAGGCGTCAGCCTGAATTGGACCTTGCGCTTGCCGGGCCGCGCCCGCCCGGGCGCGGGCGCCGCCTGATCCCGCCGCCAGGGGAAACCCGCACCAGGGCCCCGGTTATTCAGGTTGGGGCCAAGCCGTCCCCGCTATCATGGCTTTTCCCATCCGCCGGCCCCCGCCGGCGGTGCCATGATTCCCAGGACGCTCCCATGATCGATCTCTACTACTGGACCACGCCCAACGGCCACAAGATCACGCTGTTCCTTGAAGAAACCGGCCTGCCCTACAAGATTCACCCGGTGAACATCAGCCGCGGCGACCAGTTCAAACCCGAATTCCTGGCCATCGCGCCGAACAACCGCATTCCTGCCATCGTCGACCAGGCCCCGGCCGACGGCGGCGCGCCGATCTCGTTGTTCGAATCCGGCGCCATCCTGCAGTACCTGGCCGAGAAGACCGGGCGCTTTCTGCCCGCCGACGTGCGTGGCCGCGCCGAAGTCTCGCAATGGCTCTTCTGGCAGATGGGCGGCCTGGGTCCCATGGCGGGCCAGAACCACCACTTCTCGGGCTACGCGCAGGAACGCATCGCCTACGCCATCGACCGCTATGTCAAGGAAACGAACCGCCTGTACGGCGTGCTGAACAAACGCCTGGCCGACCGCGAATTCGTCGCGGGCGACTACTCCATCGCGGATATGGCCGCCTACCCCTGGATCGTGCCGCACGCCAAGCAAGGCCAGGATTTGAACGACTTCCCGCACCTGCAGCGCTGGTTCAACGCGATTGCCGCGCGCCCCGCCACGCAGCGCGCCTATGCGCTGGCCGACACCATCAACACCGCGCCGTCGATCAGCGACGAGGAATCCCGCCGCATCCTGTTCGGCCAGACCGCGCAGCAAGTCGCCCGCTGAGCCTCCGGAGACGGCCCATGACAGAACCGAAACTGGCGTTCCGCCGCGCCCGCGCCGACGACCTGCCGCATATTGTCGCAATGCTGGCCGACGACGAACTCGGCGCCACGCGTGAAGACCCTTCCGTGCCGCCGAATCCGCGCTACGTCGCCGCGTTCGCGGCAATCAACCAGGATTCCAATCAATTCCTGGCAGTGGTCGAGCGCGATTCGCACCTGGTCGGCTGTTTGCAGTTATCGTTCATACCCGGCCTGTCGCGCCAGGGCCAATGGCGCGGACAAATCGAGAGCGTGCGCATCGCCTCGTCGTCGCGCGGTGAAGGCCTGGGGCGCGCCATGTTCGAATGGGCGATCGAACAATGCCGCATCCAGGGATGCGGCATTGTTCAGCTGACCACCGACCGCGCGCGCCCGGATGCGCGACGGTTTTATGAAAGCCTGGGTTTCACGGCCAGCCACGATGGCATGAAACTCAGCCTGTAGTGCAAGTAGATGATTTTGCAAGGAGCGTCCATGCATGGCGAATACAAAGTCCCCGGCGGAAAACTGGTCGTCGCGGATCTGGAAGTGCGCGACGGCCGCCTGGCCAATGTCCGCATCAGCGGTGATTTTTTCCTTGAGCCTCCCGAAGCGCTTGAAGCCATCAACAACGGCCTGAACGGCATGCCCGCCGATGCCGGCGAACTGGAGTTGGCGGTTGCCGTGCAGTCCGCGCTACCCGCCGACGCCGAGCTGTTCGGCTTTTCCGCCGAAGCCGTGGCCGTCGTCTTGCGGAGGGCGCTGGCATGACGCGCACCGACTGGAACGACTACGACTGGCAACTGATTCACGAAGGCCCGCAAGCTCCGTCGCTGCACATGGCGCTGGACGCCGTCATCACCGATGAAGTCGGCGCCGGCCAGCGCCCGCCCACCTTGCGCATCTGGGAATGGTCCGCCCCCGCCGTCGTGATCGGCCGCTTCCAGTCCTTGAAAAATGAAGTCGATCCTGAAGGCGCCAAGCGCCACGGCATCGAGGTCGTGCGCCGCGTAAGCGGCGGCGGCGCAATGTTCATCGAACCCGGCAACTCCATCACCTATTCGCTCAGCGCCCCGCAAGCGCTGGTGCACGGCATGAGCTTCCAGGAATCCTACGCTTTCCTGGACGCCTGGGTGCTGACCGCGCTGCAAGGCCTGGGCATCAAGGCGTGGTACCAGCCGCTGAACGACATCGCCTCAGATATCGGCAAGATCGGCGGCGCGGCGCAAGCCCGCCGCGCCGGCGCCGTGCTGCACCACGTGACCATGTCCTACGACATCGACGCCGATAAAATGGTCGAGGTTTTGCGGATTGGCCGCGAAAAACTATCGGACAAGGGCACCACCAGCGCCAAAAAGCGCGTGGACCCGCTGCGCACCCAGACCGGTCTGGCGCGCGAAGTCATCATCGACCGCATGGTGGAAACTTTTGCCAGCCTGCACCGTCTGACCCCCGGGCAGATCGGCAGCGACACGCTGGCGCGCGCCCAGCAACAGGCCGGCGAGAAATTCTCCACGTCCGAATGGACCGGCGTGGTGCCCTGAGGGCCTGTTGCCATCAAGCCTTGATTTCCTGGAGGTAATTCAATGCGTCGCACCTTCACGCCGCCAGGCGCGATAAGCGGTTTGATCCTGGGCGCGGCCCTGCTGGCGCTTGCCGGCTGCGGCAGCGCGCCCCCGGCGAACATCACGTTGGCCAGCCCCGCGTCTTCCACGCCGGAGAAAGTGGGCGACCTGTCCACGGAACGCATCAAATGGGCCTCGAACAAGCCCGGTTGCGAAGGCGACTGCCCGCATATCGAAATCGACAGCGTCGCCTTTCCGGGCATCCCGAAATTGACGGCGCTGGTGGACCACGTGCTGGCCTACATGACCGGCACGGACGCCAACCGCCGCGGCCCCTACAACACCCTGTCGGAATACACGCAGTATTTCTGGTCCACCGCGCGGCCACGCGACGCCACCTACTTCAAGGCCAGCGTCAAAGACACCGTTGGCGACATCGTGTCGATCGAACTGCACACCGAGCAGTTCCTGACGGGCGCCGCCCACGGCATCCCGGCCACCCAGTACCTGAACTGGGAACGCAGCCGCGACCGCGTCATGAGCCTGGACGAAGCGCTGATTCCGGGCCGCCGCGCGGAATACGTCGCGGCGCTGCAGCGCGCCCACGCCAAATGGCTGGCGGGCAATCCGGACGCCAAGCGCGACCCGGCGGCCTACAACAAGATGTGGCCCTTCCAGGAAAGCGACAACTTCGCGCTGATGCGCGATGGCATCGTCGTGAAGTACGACGCCTATTCGATCGCGCCCTACTCGCACGGCGAGCCGGAACTGGCGATCCCATACGCGGATCTGCGCGGCATCTTGAAACCGGAGCTGTTGCCGAAGTCGTAGCGCCCCCTGGATAAGCGAACGCCGGCAACAAGCATCTGGCCTGTTGCCGGCGTTCGCGCGCGGCGCAGCGCGCAAGGTCTCTTCGAGACCGGGGTTCGGGTGAGCGGACTGAGGGTGGAGCTAGGGAGGTGGCCGCTTTTTTCGCGTCTGTGGCCGGGTAAGACGCCCAGTCCGCTCAATGCAACCGCGGCCTGAAGGAACCGGCGGCGCGCTGCTTGCGCGCGCCCGCCACCGGTTCACGTCAGGCGCTTAGAAGCGGTGACGGATACCCACGATGCCGACCGAGCTCTTCAGGCCGTCGACAAACGCGAAGTCGGTCGAGTACGAACCCAGCGCGTACAGATTGGTGCGCTTGGACAGGTTGTACGTGTAGCCGATGCTGTAGACGTTCATCGTCGAATCGTTGCCGGCCGTCAGCGGGTTGCCGTTGGGGTCGGCGCGCTGCCACGACGCCAGGATGCTGCTGGCGCCCAACGGCACGGTCAGGCCGACCAGGTACGAGTTGGCCTTGAAGCCCGACACCGCGACGTTCGTGCCGAAGCTGGTCGCCGTGGGCGTGCCGCTGCCGAACGAATTGATGCTTTGGCCGGTGAACCAGCCGTCGCGCGTCTGGCCGAAGCCCAACGCCAACTTCAGCACTTCGAAGTCGTAGGCGCCGGCGACGGTCCAGGACTTGGGCGTCGCGTCGTTGTTCAACTGGTTGGCGGGGTTCAGCTGGTCATACGTCAGCGCGACGTTTACCGGGCCGTTGACGTAGCGCAAGCCGGTCGTGATGGCGCGCGTGTTGTCGGCGGTCTTGAAGCCGGTTTGCGCGGCGGTCGTGTCGGACGCGTTGAACGAATAGCCGACGCCAAACTGGAAGCCACTGAACGACGGGGTCGAGTACTGCACCATGTTGTCGTAGCGGACCGTGTTGGCGGCGCTGAAGGCCACGCCGACGTTAGCTTGGCCGTAGCTGCCGGAGAACGGATCGATCGCGGCGAGGTACTTCGAAGCGATGTTGGTCTGACGGCCGAATTCCAGCAGGCCCCACGAATCGGCCTTCAGGCCGATGGTGGCTTGGCGGCCGAACAGGCGGCTGCTTTGGCCCGATTGACCGTTGCCCGAGTTGAAGCCGCTTTCCAGCGTGAAGACAGCGCTCAGGCCGTCGCCCAGGTCTTCGGCGCCGCGCAGGCCCCAACGCGAACCGCTCGACACGCCATTGACCATGCCGAACTTCGATTCTTTGTAGTCGTTATTGCCCTTGATTTGCTGGAAACCGATACCCGTATCGATCAAGCCGTACAACGTCACCGAGGTTTCGGCTTGGGCCACGCCGGACAAGGCGGCGAACAGCGCGGTGACGAGCAGAGTCTTTTTCATTGCGTAATCCCTTTGATTGAACATACATGCGCAGGTGGCTTGGTTTGCAGTGCAAACGGCGTGCGGCGCATGGCAGGAACGAATTCTAGGGACGCAATGTGTCAGTTTTCTAGACGCAAGGAAAACCCGTCCAAGATCTCGAAAAAAACGCCTACTTGTGGCCTGAGCTCCACACCCGAGGCCAGTGTACGGCTCGGTCCAAAAGCTGTCATGAGGGTGTGTTAACAAGCAACATTCAGGCTTTTTTTCCGGCCCGACCGGATAGTGCGCACCGGTACGCAAGGCTCAGCGGGCCCCTTGCAGCGGCAGCAACCGCCGATAACCGGGTGGCAGCGGATGCCCGGCGTGCTCGGTGACCGTGCGCGCCAGCCGCGCGGCCAGGTCGTCCGGAAAGGGCTTGGCCCGCCGGGTGTTCAGGTCGACATGCAACGACAACTGTTCCATCGTGGCCGCCAGATAGCCGTCGCGCGTCTGCGTCAGCTCCATCAGGCACAGCAAGCGCTTATTGTCCGATTCCAGCAGGCGAACCTGCAGCATCAGCGGGTCCCCCGCCAGGACTTCACGCAGATAGGCCACGTGCACGTTCATCGTATAGATGCCGCAGCGCGTCGCTTCGGTGTAGTCCAGCCCCACGCCGACCTGGCTGAGCAATTCAAATCCGACCCGGTCGAAGATGCCGACGTAGTGGGCGGCGTTCAGATGGCCGTAGGCGTCGATCCAGGCGGGGTCCACGGCCAGCGTCGTGGACGGCAGGTGTTGCGTCATGCTTGTCTCCTGAAATGGAAATCGCCCCTTGCGGGGCGATTTCTGTTTTTGTCTTCCTCTGCCTCCTCGGCGAGTCGTTCAATCACGCATCGCCGATTCAGTCTTCAAGGATACAGGCCGCGCACCTGGCGCGCCTGAAGGATCCGGGTGCAAGCCACGATGAACGCGGCAGTGCGCAGCGTGACCTTGTGTTCCTTGGACACTTGCGACACGGCGCCGTAGGCCTCGCGCATGATGCGTTCCAGACGCTGGTTGATCTCTTCTTCGCTCCAGAAGAAGCTGGAGAAATCCTGCACCCATTCAAAATAGGACACCGTTACGCCGCCGGCGTTGGCCAGCACGTCCGGCACCACGTAAACGCCGTGCTCGGCCAGGATGTCGTCCGCTTCCGGCGTGGTTGGGCCGTTGGCGCCTTCCACCACGACCTTGGCGCGCACCTTGGCGGCGTTCTGGGCGGTAATCTGGCTTTCCAGGGCCGCCGGGATCAGGAATTCGGTTTCCAGCGTCCAGAATTCGTCCTTGTCGAAGGCTTGGCCGCCCGAGAAGCCGCCCACGCCGCCATGTTGCGACACGTGCGACAGCAGCTTGTGGACATCCAGCCCTTCGGCGTTGTGCACCGTGCCGGTATGGTCCTGCGCGGCGATGACCTTGGCGCCAGCTTCATGGAACAGGCGAGCAGCGGTGCCGCCCACGTTGCCGAAGCCCTGCACGACCACGCGCGACTTCGAGACGTCGATGTTCAGGTCGCGGGCGGCTTCGCACGCCACGACGAACACGCCGCGGCCCGTCGCTTCGACGCGGCCCAGGCTGCCGCCCAGCGCGATCGGCTTGCCGGTCACCACGCCCGTGGCGGTGGCGCCTTCGTTCATGGAATACGTGTCCATCATCCATGCCATGGTCTGGGCGTTGGTGCCCACGTCAGGCGCCGGGATGTCCTTGGACGGACCCACGATCACACCGATTTCGCTGGTGTAGCGGCGCGTCATGCGCTCAAGTTCGGATTGCGACAGGTTGCGCGGATCCACGCGGATGCCGCCCTTGGCGCCGCCATACGGCAGATTCACCGCGGCGTTCTTGACCGACATCCAGGCCGCCAGGGCCATCACTTCAGACAGGGTGACGTCCTGGTGAAAGCGCACGCCGCCCTTACCCGGGCCGCGCGACACGTTGTGCTGCACGCGATAGCCCTCGAAGTGGGCGATCGTGCCATTGTCCAGTTCGATCGGCACATCAACGATCAGCGCGCGCTTCGGGCGCTTCAGCGTCTCGACCCAGCGGCTCAGCGTGCCAAGGTACGGGGTGACCCGGTCGACTTGTTGCAGGTAATTACCCCAGGGGCCGAGGTCATCGGCATTCAGATAAGACGGCAAGGCATGAGTGGGCGTTTGAGACATGAGCATGATCTCCTGACAAAGTTGCGCCATTTTATCCGTGAAAAATATAGCGTCCCCATTTAAATTAAAAATATATTAAATGGGGACATATATATGTTGCGGATACCGTACGGGTCGCAAGCCCGGTCTTGAAGCTGCCCCTATCCTAAGCCGCCAACCGGGACGCGTCCAGCCTGCCTGGCGCCCGCCGCTGCCGCACGCGACGCCCCGCTCTCGGCTCGGTGAGGCCCACACAAAACAACCTATGATTGCATAAAGGTAAATCTACAAAGGCGCAGCCATGCCACGTCCCGATCTGAATCTGCTGCTGGCGCTGGATGCGTTGCTGGACGAGGGCAGCGTCATTGGCGCCGCGCGCCGCATGCACCTGAGCGCGCCGGCGATGAGCCGCACCCTGAGCCGCATCCGGGAGGCGCTGGGCGATCCTGTCTTCGTCCAGGTCGGCCGCAAGCTCATGCCCACGCCCAAGGCGCTGGCACTGCGCGAACAGGTGCGGGCGGCGGTCGAGCAGGCCTCGCAGGTGTTCGCCTCCGATGCCGAGATCGACCTGAAAGTGCTGGATCGGCGTTTCAACGTCCGCGCCACCGATGAGTTCGTAAGCATCCATCTGGGCCATCTCCTGGATGCGATGGCGCGCGAGATGCCACGGGCGATGCTGCGCTTTTCGCCGGAAGAGGACGACGTGGACGAAGAGGCATTGCGCAGTGGCCGCATCGACCTGTTCATCAGCGCCTCGCGCAAGCTGGGCCCCGAGATTCGTGTGCAATCCCTGTTCACCACGACGTTCTTGGGTGTCTCGCGCGCGAAGCA
>LNAP01004037.1_pt1 | contig 13783 bp, 9 predicted proteins | sample 602601 | NCBI WGS metagenome assembly LNAP01 (sample SAMN02440304, study PRJNA202911) | soil metagenome | biome: Subtropical and temperate rainforests or woodlands; isolation source: soil samples (1 kg each in a 20% v/v slurry with milli Q water) were... ...
CGCGGCGCAGCCCGGAGGCCGAGCCGCCCTCGAATACCACGCGCAACTGGCTGCGGCTCTGGATGGTGCGCCATTTCTGCAAGCCGAGCACGCCGCCGAACGCCACGGCGATCACCGCCAGCGTCGCCGTTCCAATCACCAGATGACTCGCGCGTGCCATGCGGGAGGTTTTACGGCCAAAGCAGGGAAGTTGGAAGGAGTTCGCGATGTTAAGTGGGCGGGTTAGCGAAGCGTAACCCGCCGCCTTCTTCTCCCCCCGCGGCGGATTACGCTGCGCTAATCCGCCCTACGGGGTTTTTGCGCCTCAATGACTGGCCGCGCGTTTTGCCGCGGCGTTGTTGAGGACGATCAGGGCGTCGACCGCTACGCCCGTCCTGGTGTTGATCAGGAACGGGTTGATGTCGATCGAGGCGATCCGGTCGCCGGCATCCGCGATCAGATTGGACAGGCCGACCAGCGCCTTCACCGCGGAGGCTTCGTGCAGGGCCGGCTTGCCGCGATAGCCGCGCAGCTTGATGCCGGCCTTGGTGCGGCCGATCAGGAGCCGCGCCTCGGCCTCGTCCAGCGGCGCACCGGCGAGCGCGACGTCTTTCATCAGCTCGATGTCGATGCCGCCGGTGCCGAACAGCACGACCGGCCCCATCTCGGCATCGAGCGAGGCACCGACCACGAGCTCCAGCTCGGCCTTGACCTGCTGTGCAATCAGGATGCCGTCGAGCTTCGGCTTGCCCTTCAGCTTCGCGACCCGCGCGGTGATGTCGGCAAACGCCTTCTTCACCTCGGCGGCGCTGTTGAGGTTCAACACCACGCCTCCGATGTCGGACTTGTGCAGGACCTCGGCGCTGACGAGTTTTGCCACGACCGGAAAGCCGATCTGCTTGGCGATCTTCACCGCCTCGGCCGCCGTCTGTGCGATCGCTTCCTTCGAGATCGGAATGCCGTAGGCCTTCAGCAGCTTCTTCGAGGCGACCTCGTCGAGCGCGGCACCGTTCGCTGACTTCAGTGCCTTCTCGAGCACGGCGCGCGCGGCGGGTTTCGAGCTCGAGACGATATCGGGTACCTCCTTGCGCAGCCTGGCATAGTCGAGCAGCGATTTGATTGCGGTCACCGCGCGGTCCATACCCTGCATGACCGCGAGATGCGGCAGCGACTTGCGCAAGGATTTGGTGAACTCGGTGAAACCGATCGACATCGCGCTGATATAGATCACAGGCTTGCCGCCCTGGCGCGCCATCTCGTCGACGATGCGCAAATTGCGCTCGCGCAGCTCGTGCGGAGCCTTCGGCAGCTCGGCATCGACGATGACGATGTCGATATCGGGATCGTCGATCATCAGCTTGATCGATTTCATATAGACCGAGGGATCGACGACCGCTGCAAAGCCGGCGTCGAGCGGGTTGCCGACGATCGAGCCCGGCCCGAGCATCTTCGCCAGTTCGGCGCCGACGTGCGGGCTGAGCGGCGCAAAGTTTAGGCCCTCGGCATAGAAGGCATCCAGCAGCATACCGCGTTTGCCGCCCGACAGCGTGACGGCGGCGAGCCGGTCGCCCTTGGGCACGGCGGAATGAACGAAGCACTCGGTGGTCTCGATCAACTCGTCGAGGCCGCCGACCCGGATCACCCCTTCGCGCGTCGCTACGGCGTCGAACGTCTCGATCGAGCCCGCGAGCGCGCCGGTGTGGGCCATCGCCGCGGCGCGGCCGCCTTCGGAGGCGCCGAGCTTGAGCGCGATCACCGGCTTGCTCGCGGCGCGCGCCGCCTTGCCGGCGTCACGAAACGCCTTGGGGGTGCGCACGCCCTCAAGATAGACGACGATCACCTTGATGCTCGGATCCTCGGCGAAATAACGCATCAGGTCCGGCGTCTCGAGTCCGGCCTCGTTGCCGGTCGTCACCATGTAGCCGACACCGACACCCCGATCCTCCAGCGCCTGGCGGATCGCCATGACGATGGCGCCGGACTGCCCGGCGATCGCCACTGCACCTTGCTCCATGGTGACGATGCGGTCGTCGATGTTGGTGAAGAGCTTTTCGCCAGCGCTCAGATTGCCGAGGCAATTCGGGCCGGTGACGGCAAGTCCCGTCTCGCGTATCGCCGCTTGCAACTCGGCCGCGAGCTTTTGGCTTTCCTCGTCCTGCAACTCGCTGAAGCCAGAGGTGACGATGGTGGCCGACCGTGCGCCGGCTGCCGCGGCGTCGCGGATCACCTGCACCGCAAAGCGCGCCGGCACCAGTACCAGAACGTGGTCCGGCTTCTCCGGCAGGCTCGCGAAATCCTTGTAGCAGGGCACGCCCCAGATGGCTTCCCGCTTGGCGTTGACCGGATAGAGGCCGCCCTCGTACCCGTACTTGATCAGATTATTCCAGATGCGTTCGGCATAATTGCCGGGCTTGTCGGTCGCGCCCACCAGCACGATGTTGTGCGGGTGCAGCATGGCGTGGATGCCCTTGACGATGTCTCCGGCGTCGGGCGATGGCGACCAGGGGCGCGGAGAAACCGATGCGGCGGGCACTTGAGCTTCCATGCGCTTCCTTCACTTCTTGTTCTTGTTGCAACGCGCTGTCGCGCGCCGGCTTCGGGGGCTGATCGTGGCCGCTCCATGCCGCGAGACGGAATGGGCCGGATGTGACGACAAGGCTAGCATCACGAGACTTTTGGCGAAAGTGCGAACGGTCCGGCAAGATGCCAGGAAACCGTGACCCTCATTCTCTCAAATGGCAATCATGCCGCTGCTGTCCATCGTGGTGCCGACCCTCGATCGTCCCGAAACGCCTCGCCACGCGCTCGCGACCATAGCGTGCCAGCCTGCGCATGCAGATTGCGAGTTCATCGTTCAGAACAATGGCGGCAATCCCGAGATCGCGAATATGGTCGCAGATCTTCGATCAAGGTGGCATGCAGCACATAGCGCTCCGGGCCCGACGTGACGGCGTCGAACGGCCAACAGGTCGTAAGCACGAGTTCCACACCCTGCGTCGAGGGATCGATGCCCGACGCGTCGAAACGGACAACGGTCGAAGAATCCGCCCGATAGCGGAAATGCCTGCCGTCGCGGCGCGTGATCTCAAGCACGTCTCCGACGGCAACATTCCGCAGGAAACGAAAATGTGTGTCGCGATGCGCTGCGTATACGGCAACTCCACGCTCACCGGCATCAACCGTTTGCTGGATATGGCCCGGCCCGAAGGCGAGCGCCTGGCCGCTGGTGCCTTCCAGCACGATCGCGCTGGCGCCAATCCGCTTCACCTCGATCCGCGCGACCGGCCAGGTGTCGGCCCATGCCCACGGTTTGACCGCCTCGCCCGTCGCAAGGCTCTTGTCGAAGGCGCGCTCAAGCAGCACCTGCGCCAGCCACGCTTTGGCGTGGATGTAGGCGCCGTCGCCAAACAGGATGAGGCCGATCAGGGCCAGAGTCAGGGGAAATAAGAGGCGGGGCATGGCATGGACTCTCGTCGCTTCGCTCGCCGCGATGACAGTACGAAAAAGGCGCGCGCGGCCGTTGGTGTGGGACGGGCAGCCGCGCGCGCTAACAGAGGAGTTCGGGGAAGCTCCTCTCTCAAGCGGCGTCGGTGAGCAAGAGCCGACGCCGGTTGAACACGGACAGGGTTAGGGCGAGCACGATCAGGATCAGGCCTGCGATCATCTTCAGCTCGGCTGAGGTTGCCGTCTTGGGCAGACGGATCGCGTCAGGCGCTGCGGGTGCCGGACGCCGCGCCGCCGGTGAGCTACGCGCATCGGCATGGCGTTCACGCAACTGCGCCGGGATCTGCGGCCGTTCGCCGAACACCTTCTCGAAGTCCCAGCCGGCCGGCAGGTTGATCGGCAATTCGCTGAGCTTGAGCGGCGCGCCTTCGGGCCGGCTCGGCGTCTCGTCGACGGCGACAAGGCTGGTCAAGCGCGTGACGATCTGATGGTCGAGCGCCAGCGCCAGAATTGCCTTGTCGGCCTCCTCGGGCGCGAGTTCCCGCATCGCGCGCGCCACTTCGGCGTCACCGATCTTTCGCCTGGCCCAGAGTTTCGACAGCCCGTTGCCTTCGGCGGCATTTTGCAGCGGCAGCGTCACCGACCATGGACGATCACCGACGCGCCCCTTGATCTCGAGCGAGCATGCGAGCTTGTCGAGCCTTGCCGCCAGCACCAGCGGCTCGTCGCGATAGACGTCGGGGATGATCGCCGGGGTGACGTCGGCCCTGGCCTCGGAGAATTTCGCGGTGAGCCCGGTCACGGCCGGATTTTCGAGCTTGGCGAACAAGCCGCGCATGCGCTCCTCCACCTGCTCGACGGATCCGATATGGGTGAAGGCGCCCCGGCCGAGCTCGGCGGCGCGTGTCATCAGATAGGTATTTGGCGCCGACCCGATGCCGACCATGAAGACGCGCGAGCGGCCGCGCATTGCCGTGATGGCTTCGAACAATTGCTGCTCGTTGCCGATTGCGCCGTCGGTCAGGAAGACGACCTGGCGGACCATGCTGGTGTCGCCGGGCTTGTCGGCCAGCGCGGCGCGCATCGCCGGCACCATCTCGGTGCCGCCGCGCGCCTGCAACGCGCTCACGAACGAGGTCGCCTCGCCGACATGGGCAGCGTCTGCCGGGACGGAGGTGGGAAACAGCAGGTCCATGGTATCGTCGAAACGGATGACGTTGAAGCGGTCGGTCGGCTGGAGCCGGGACAAGGCGTAAGCGAGGCTCGCCTTGGCCTGGACGATCGACGTGCCGCCCATCGAGCCCGAATTGTCGATCACGAACACGACCTCACGCGGCAGCGGCTTTTGCGCCGTCTGCTCGGCGCTGGGCGGAGTGACGAAGGCGAGCAGATAGTCGGCATCGCCGACATGTTCGCGGAACAGGCCGACCGACGGCGCCTTCTCGGCGGCGGGCTTCCAGGTCAGCTCGAAGTCGCGGTCCGCCGGAACGGCGCCATCGGCGAGCGTGACGACACGCGCCATGTTGTCCGGGCTCTCGATCTTGACGTTATGGTGGTGACTCCTGACCTCGCCGAGCGCGAAGCCGGCCTTCAGGCGCACAATGATGCTGGTCGGATTGACCGGTGCATTCCTGGCGGGATCCAGCACAGGCGGCGAGATGCGGTCGCGGTCCGGCACGGGATCCGAGGTCGCCGCGCCCCAGCCAGATCCGTCCTTGCGGAAGTCGACGCTCTGGACGATCGGCGCCGGATTGTAGCGCGGTCCGACCACCAGCGGCAGGCGCAGCGAATACTCGTTGCCGGATTGATGCACCGGCTCCTGATATTCGATCTGCACCAGCACGGTCTCGCCGGGACCGATATTGGCGACCGAATTGGTGAAGATGTTCGGCCGTTCCTGCTCGGTGAGTGCCGCCTTCTGGCCGGCGCGGCGTGCCTCTTCGTAGATCACGCGGGCCCGCTGCCGTTCCTTGATATCACCGACGATGACGCGACCGCCGACTATCATCTTCAGCGTATCGACGGCACCGCCGGTCGCGAGCGGATAGACATAGGTTGCCTCGACCCAGTCCTTGGTCGGGTTGCGAAAGATCTGGGTGACGCGCGCGCGCAGCGTCGGGCCGGAGACCGTGATGTCGATATCGGTGCCGAGGCGGATCGCTTCGGTGGTGGCGCCATCCTCCTTCAGGAGCAGGGAGCCGGACTTGGCGTCGCCGGGCTGAAGCAGGCTCGCCTGCTCGATCGTTGCGGACCAGCTGGTCCCGAAACTGACCAGCAGGGCGACGAAGGCCATCAGCATCACCGCGACGCCTTGCGCGAGAAGAAACAACCCGAGCTTGATCAGCGCCTTCAACATGGGGTGCTCTTCGTTGTCGGCCGTATCGTAGCTGTCCATTGGTCTGCTCCCGGAGGGACGTTTGCTGGCTTTGAGCTTTCGCCGGGAGGGGTCGATTTCGCGAGCAGAATGATCGGTCATGTTCCGCCGCGGCCGGCCCGGGCAAGCCGCCGCGGGGCGCTCATGTGCGGTTTTGTGCTGGTTTGTCCGCCCTGCTAGAGTGGCCGTGCTGGAGCAGGGCTAGCGATGCAGATGCAGGACAAGATCACCGACAAGCAGCTTTCGGACGAGCAGAGCCGCGAGATCGCCGAGACCATTCGCGAGGAGCTCGTCAGGCGCCGGATCTCCCGGCAGACGCTGGCCGAGCAGGCCAAGCTGAGCCTGTCGACGCTGGAGAAGGTGCTCGGCGGCCGGCGACCGTTCACGCTGGCGACGACGGTCCGGCTGGAGCAGGCGCTGGGCGTCTCCTTGCGCAACAACCCGGTCGTGGCGGCGCCTCAGGCCGCCAATGATGTCGCTCCCGACAGTCTCGGCTCCTATGCGCATCGCGCCGTGACCTGGCTCGAGGACGTCTACATCACGTTGCGGCCGTCCTTCGGCGACAAGGACGCGATCTTCGCGTACCGCACCGAGATCGTCTGGGAGCCGAAGGTCTCTTCGCTGGTCTTTCGGGAGGGCGATCGGACCGATGCCGCCTACGAGCATACCGGCGAGGTTGCCGTCCCGCATCAGTCAGGCTTCATCTACCTCGTCATCATCAAGCATGGCCAGCATCGCGTGATCACGGTGTCGCGTCCGACGGTCGCCGGCGAGATGTACGGAATCATCTCGACGCTCCGCGCCGGCCCTGGCTCGCAGTTGACGCCGATCGCCGCGCCGATTGCCTATGTGCCGCTGAAGAACATCTCGAAGCCGTCGCTGGGGCGTATCGGCTCCGATGATGTGAACTATGAATTGTATCGAAAGCACCTGCGCCGCACGGTGGAGGAGGCTTTCGCGTTGTTCGTATCGGGATAGCCGCGCCTCACGGGTCCAAAAAAATAGCGGCCTTTCGGCCGCTATTTCGTCGAGATCGGTTCGCCGGCCGCGACCTTAGCCGCCAGTTTCGGCGCTGATGATGTCGCCGAACAACTCCCATTGCCCTTTCTTGAACCGCCACATCTTGAGCTGCTCGATCGGGGCGAAGTCGGTCGCGGAGGTGTTGATCTTGATGCCGGGGATCAGCGTGTCAGGCGCGAAGTCCTTGAGGCTGGCGGCCTGCTTCATCACGTTCTCGCGGGTGAGATTGTCACCTGCTTGCTTCAGCACCTGCACCATGGTCTGCGACGCGGCGTAGCCATAGGCCAGGTTGGCGTCCGAGATGTTGGCGCCGGGCATGTATTTGTCGATGAACGCCATGAACTTCTTCATGCCCTCATCGTCTTTCCACTGGGGATCCGAGGGGTCCTTGAGGTAGCCCGCCGAGAGCACGCCCTCGGACGCTTCCAGGCCGGCCGGCTTCATCACCGCGCCGATCGAGACCGAGACGTCGGTCATCAGGTGCATCGGCTTCCACTCGAGCTCGGCGATCTTCTTGATCGCCTGTGCCGCGAATTTCGGGGTTGCGATGTTGACGAAAACGTCGGCGCCGGTGCCCTTGAGCTTGACGATATGGGCGTCGATCGAAGGCTCCGACGTTTCGTAGCTCTCTTCGGCAACGATCATCTTGGACGCCTTGTCGCCGAACACCTCCTTGATACCTGCGAGGTAGTCCTTGCCGAAATCGTCATTGGCATAGAAAATCGCGACCTTGCCGTCCGGCTTTTCCTTCAGGATGTACTTGGCGAAGATCTGGGCCTCGACCCGGTAGCTGGGCTGAAAGCCCATAGTCCAGGGAAAGTTCTTCGGGTCGTTCCACTTGCTGGCGCCGGTGGCGAGGAACAGCTGCGGCACCTTCTTGGCATTGTGATATTTCTGCACGGCTGTCTGGGTCGGCGTGCCCAGCGCGTTGAAGATCAAAAATACCTCGTCGCTCTCGATCAGCTTGCGGACCTGCTCCACGGTCTTGGGTGGCGAATAGCCGTCGTCATAGGAGATCCAGTTGATCTTGCGGCCGTTGATGCCGCCCTGGTCGTTGATCATCTTGAAATAGGCTTCCTCGGTCTTGCCGATGATGCCGTAGGCCGAAGCGGGGCCGGAATAGGCCTCGACATTGCCGATCTTGATCTCGGTATCGCTGGCGCCGGTGTCGTATTTCTTCTGCGCGAAGGCTCCCTGGGTGGAGAGCAATGTCAGGGTAGTTGCCGCGGCGAGCAGGACGAGTTTCTTGTTCTTCATGGAAATTCCTTGGGGTTTCTTGTTGGATGGAGCAGGCACGTCAAAAAGAAAAGCGCCCGCGAGGGGCGCTTGGGGTCAGGCGTTGGCGACTTTCTTGTCGACTTCGGAGGCCACCGAGAACTCCTTGCGCAAGGTCGGCTTGTGGATCTTGCCCGTGGCGTTGCGCGGCAGCGCTTCGACGAAGCGGATCTGGCGTGGGCATTTGAAGCGGGCCAGATTGGCCGCACAATGCGCGATGACGTCGGCCTCGGTCAGCCTTTGTCCCGGCTTGACCGCGACGATGGCAAGGCCCACTTCGCCCCATTGCGGATCGGGAACGCCGATCACCGCGGCTTCCGCGATCGCGTTAAGCTGATGCAGGACGTTCTCGACCTCGGCCGGATAGACGTTCTCGCCGCCGGATATGTACATGTCCTTCCAGCGGTCGACGATGTAGTAGAAGCCCTCTTCGTCGACGCGGGTGGCGTCGCCGGTGTGCAGCCAGCCGTCGGTGAAGGAGGATTTGTTCGCCTCGGGCCTGTTCCAGTAGCCCGGCGTGATGTTGGGTCCCTTGACCCAGAGCTCGCCAAGTTCGCCGACATCGGCGTCGGTGCCGTCGGGCCGCACGATGCGCACCTCGGTGTGCAGCACCGGTTTGCCGGCGGAGCCGGCCTTCCGCGCCGCATCCTCGCGGTCGAGCACCAGAACCGCCGGCGAGGTCTCGGTCATGCCGTAACCCTGCTGGAGTGCGACGCCTCGCGCCTCCCAGACTTTCAAGAGCGGCACCGGCATCGGCGCGCCGCCGACACCGCCGACGATCAGCCGGCCGAGATCGGTCGTCGCGAAGGCGGGGTGTTGCGCCATGAACTGGTAGATCGCGGGCACGCCGAAGAACACGTTGATGCCCTGTGCGGGATCGTTGATCAGGCCGAGCGCGGCGCCGGGATCGAACGCGCGCATGATCATCACGGTGCCGCCGGCGTGCAGCACCGGATTGGTGTAGCAATTGAGCCCTCCGGTGTGGAACAGCGGCAGCACGGTGAGCAGCACCGAGGCCGGCCCGATGCAGGCGGGGCCGCCGAGATTGACGCAATTCCAGAAGGTCATGCCATGGGTGATGGTCGCGCCCTTCGGATGTCCCGTCGTGCCGGACGTGTACATGATGGTCGAGACGTCATCTAGCGTGACCTGCTCGATCGTTTCGAGCGGCATTGCGGCCGCGATGCCGGTCTCATAGGACCCGCCGGGGCCGAGCCGCAGGCTGGTTGCGATGCCGCACAGCCTTGCGACGGCAAGCGCGGTCTCGGCGAGATCGGTGTCGTGGATCATCACCTTCGGCGCGCAGTCGGCCGTGATGAACTGAAGCTCGGGGACGGTGAGGCGGGTGTTCAGCGGTACGAAGATCGCACCGAGACGGCCGCAGGCGAACTGCACCTCCAGCGTATCGGTCGTGTTCAGCGCCAGCACCGCGACGCGGTCGCCGCGTGAGACGTTCAGCGTGTGGCGCAGGAACGAGGCGAGGCGCGAGACGCGGGCGTCAAGCTGCGCATAAGTGAAGCGGCGCTCGCTCGCGAGGTCGATCACCGCGACCTTGTCAGGCGTGCGGCGGCCATGATGAACGATCCAGTCGTAGTAACGAACGGCCAAAAATTCCTCCCTCGGCGGCTGGTGCCGCCTGCATCCCAATTGTCGTGCACCATGCCCGGCGTGGCCTCGGGGCCAGCCGGAGTTGGTGCATCGACGTCTTTTTTGATTTGGAGTTGGCGCGCGAGGGGTCAAAATCGTCTTGCGTTGAGTTGCTAGGTCAGAGCCTGCGCCGAAGTGGTTCGCCGGTCAGCCACTCTGCGCAAGTGGGTCGCCGATGTTCCGGCCATGGTGAGCGAGACGAATCCGTCGCGAGGCGAGACTGCGATGAAGAGCCCGTTTTATACCGCCGAGCATGACGCCTTCCGCGACATGATGCGCCGCTTCGTCGAGAAGGAGATCACCCCGTTTGCCCATGAATGGGACGAGGCCGGCGAATTCCCGCGCGCGCTGTACCGCAAGGCGGCCGAGATCGGCCTGTTGGGGCTGGGATTCCCCGAGGAATATGGCGGGATCGCCGCCGACCAGTTCATGAAGATCGTGGCCAGCCAGGAGCTGGCGCGGGCGGGCGCCGGAGGCGTCAGCGCCAGCCTGATGAGCCACACCATCGGCTCGCCGCCGATCGCGCGGGCTGCGCGACCCGAGGTGAGGGCGCGCGTGCTGCCGCAGGTGCTGTCAGGCGACAAGATCTCCGCCCTCGCGATCACCGAGCCCGGCGGCGGCTCCGATGTCGCGAACCTCGCCACAAAAGCGCGGCGCGACGGCGATCACTACGTCGTGAGTGGCGAGAAGACCTTCATTACGTCAGGGATGCGCGCCGATTATCTGACCGTTGCGGTGCGCACTGGCGGCGAGGGCGCCGGCGGCGTCAGCCTGCTCCTGATCGAGGGCGACACCCCCGGCCTGTCGCGCATCAAGCTGAAGAAGATGGGCTGGTGGGCCTCCGACACCGCGACGCTGCATTTCGACGAATGCCGCGTGCCGGCCGAAAATCTGATCGGAGAAGAGGGCCAGGGCTTCAAGATCATCATGCAGAACTTCAACAGCGAGCGCATGGGCATGGCGGCAGGCTGCACGGCCTTCGCGCGGGTTTGCCTCGATGAGGCGATCGGCTACGCAAGGGAGCGCAAGACCTTCGGCAAGCCGCTCGCCCAGCACCAGGTCATCCGCCACAAGATCGTCGACATGGCGCAGAAAGTTGCCGCGTCGCAGGCCATGCTGGAGATGCTGGCCTGGCGGCTGGAGCAGGGTGAGAGCCCGGTTGCGGAAATATGCATGATGAAGAACCAGGCGACGCAGACCATGGCGTTCTGCGCCTCGGAAGCAGTGCAGATTTTTGGCGGCGCCGGCTTCATGCGTGGCATCAAGGCCGAGCGCATCTACCGCGAGGTCAAGGTCAACGCCATCGGCGGCGGCACCGAGGAGATCATGAAAGATCTCGCGTCGCGGCAGATGGGGTTGTGAATACTCTCTCCTCGCGTCATTCCGGGGCGCGAGCGAAGCGGAGCGAGCCCGGAATCCATACTCACGATCGTGGCTATGGATTCCGGGCCCGCGCCAAGGGGCGCGTCCCGGAATGACGAGGCTGAGAGACAATGCTGTTCACCGCCGACCACGACGATATCCGCCGGTCCTTGCAGAAATTCATCGCCGCCGAGATCAATCCTCATGTCGATGAATGGGAGAAGGCCGACATCTTCCCGGCGCACGAGCTGTTCAAGAAGATGGGCAGTCTCGGCTTCCTCGGATTGAACAAGCCGGTCGAGTTCGGCGGCTCGGGCCTCGACTACTCCTACGCGCTGATGATGGCGGAGGAACTTGGCGCCATCACCTGCGGCGGCGTGCCGATGGCGATCGGGGTGCAGACCGACATGGCGACGCCGGCGCTGGCGCGGTTCGGCTCGGACGAGGTGCGGCGCGAGTTTCTGGCGCCGTCGATCTCGGGCGACTTCGTCGCCTGCATCGGCGTCTCCGAGCCCGGTGCCGGCTCCGACGTCGCTTCGATCAAGACCAATGCGCGCTCGGACGGCGACGACTACGTCATCAACGGCGGCAAGATGTGGATCACCAACGGCACCCAGGCCGACTGGATCTGCCTGCTCGCCAACACCGGCGATGGGCCTGTTCACCGCAACAAGTCGCTGATCTGCGTCCCCATGAAGAGCAAGGGCGTCAACGTCGCCCGAAAGCTCGACAAGATGGGGATGCGCTCCTCCGACACTGCGCAGATCTTCTTCGACGATGTCCGTGTGCCCAAGCGCAACCGGATCGGCGAGGAGGGCAAGGGCTTCACCTACCAGATGATCCAGTTCCAGGAGGAACGGCTCTGGGGCGCGGCCGCCTGCCTGAAGTCGCATGAATACATCATCGACCAGACCATCGAATACACCCGCAACCGCAAGGCGTTCGGCCAGAGCATCCTCGACAACCAGGTCGTGCACTTCAAGCTTGCGGAGATGCAGACCGAGGTCGAGCTGCTGCGCGCACTGATTTATCGCGCGGCCGAAGCGCTGGTGGCCGGAGAGGATGTGACGCGGCTTGCGACCATGGCCAAGCTGAAGGCCGGCCGACTCGGGCGCGAGCTCACTGACGCCTGCTTGCAATATTGGGGTGGAATGGGCTTTACCAACGAGACGCCGGTCAGCCGTGCCTATCGCGACAGCCGCCTGACCTCGATCGGCGGCGGCGCCGACGAGGTCATGCTGATGGTTCTGTGCAAGATGATGGGCACGCTGCCGGGTAGTAAGGGGAACGCCTGATGATCACGCTCTATCACTGCGACGCCGCGCGCTCGTTCCGTCCGCTCTGGATGCTGGAAGAGATGGGCCTTCCCTACGAATTGAAGATGCTGCCGTTCCCGCCGCGCGTCTTCGCCAAGGAATACCTTGCGCTCAATCCGCTGGGCACCATTCCCTTCATGGTCGACGGCGAGACCAGGATGACCGAATCCTCCGGCATCTGCCACTATCTCGGAATCAAGCATGGGCCGACGCCGCTGATGGTCGGACCCGACGATCCCGCCTATGGCGCCTTCCTGAACTGGATGTATTTCAGCGACGCCACGTTAACCTTTCCGCAGACGCTGGTGCTCCGGTACACCCAGCTCGAGCCGGAGGAGCGCCGCAATCCGCAAGTCGCCGGCGATTATGCAAAATGGTTCTTAGGGAGGCTGCGCGCCGTCGAGGCAGCGACCGCGAATGCTGAAACCTTGTGCGCCGGCCGCTTCACCGCCGCCGACATCGTGATCGGCTACGCACTCCGCCTCGCCGATAACATTGGCTTGGCGAAGGACTTTGGGCCAAATGTCGCAGCCTATTGGGCACGATTGCAGCAGCGCGATGGCTTCAAACGCGCGGTTGCTGCGGAGCAAAAGGCCGGCACCGAACAGAATGTTGCGCCGCGTGCGAGGGCGTAGCTTCGTCGGCTGATGAAGCTGCTGCTTGCCAGTTCCGGTTTCGTCCTCTGGACGTCCCGGAATGATGATGTTTTGCTATCCATGATAGCGCTATCCCGTCGTGACAGCGCCCGAATTTCCGCTAAGGTGACCTCCGTCCGCAGCGGCCACAGAGCCGCGCGAGGAGGATCCCAATGGAAGCTATCGGTCGCGAATCCGACCACCTGATGCTGATCACACCCGAGCGGGTCTTCTATGCCGGTCTGCTCGGCCGCCCTCGCAAGCGGACCCCCGGCTGCTGCCACGTCTATGTGGCCGTGAAGGGCAACCTGCATCTGACGATCGACGACGCCCTCGCTACCGGTGAGCTGTTCGTTACCATGCCGAACCAGCGGCATTCCATTGCCAGCGACTACCGCACTGCAATCAGCGTGACGCTCGAGCCGGAAAGCATGCCGGACGGCGTGATCGAGGCCTTGGCCCAGCGGCTGACAGGGCCCGACAGGGCGCTCTACGCCCGCAAGATCCTCGCCGCCTACGAGCTGCTGCGCCAGCGCCGCTATGGCGACATCACCACCGCCGAATTCGACGAGATGTGCTTTGGCGAGGCGCTGCCGCGCCGTGTGCTCGACCCGCGCGTGATGCGTGCCGTCGCCCGCATCGGCCGCTTCACGGGCGAGCCCGTGACCGCGGATACATGTGCCGCGGACGCGGGTCTCTCCGCCTCGCGCTTCCTGCACCTGTTCAAGGAG
>LNAP01011732.1_pt1 | contig 13783 bp, 10 predicted proteins | sample 602601 | NCBI WGS metagenome assembly LNAP01 (sample SAMN02440304, study PRJNA202911) | soil metagenome | biome: Subtropical and temperate rainforests or woodlands; isolation source: soil samples (1 kg each in a 20% v/v slurry with milli Q water) were... ...
CGCAGGTAGTCGGCGGCTTCGTCGTTGGTCAGGTAGCGTTGAGGTTGGGCGGTCGTGGTGACGGCAGCGGTAGCGGGTCGAACAGGTGCGGGTCGCATGAGATAGACCTCCATCGGTCAGGAAAGCCCGGCCACACAGCGCGACCGGATGGAGGTAGTCTCAAGAAAGTGATGCGTTCTGCTCAGGGTCGTTTTGCAGGTAGTGCAGAACGACCCTCCCCAGGGGATTCGATCTGTGCCAGACGGCGATAGCCGCCGCCCATCAGCGCGTTACCACGTCGCACTAAGCGGCGCACCTTCGAGCGCAGGCCACCGTCGGTGTACCAGCCCGCAATCACCGCATCAGCGCCGAACAGTCCTTCGGCCACCTCGCGCAGTGACGCTCCCGCCAGGGTGGCGTCAAGCGCCTGCAAGGTGTGTAACTCCAGCAGCGACGCCGGAGATGGCCGCGGCTTGGCTGCTGCAAGCACGGCACCGATGGCCAGCTTGTTCAACTCCGCAACAAGCATCTGATAACGCGGGTTAGTCGTGATGCAGGCACGGATGGCGTAGACGTAGGCCATGCCATCGTCCAAACCCGGCGCGAAGGCCAGCCGCACGCAGTAGCCTGGCCACTGCGTGACCAGCACCAAGCGCTTACCATCATGGATCAGGCGCTTGTCGCCAGGAATACGCCAAAACTCGAAGACCAGGGCATCCGGCGGCGGGTCAGCATCTGGATAGAGCTGCACCACGGCATCATGATCGGGAAACCAAGCTGGGTGCGCGCTGCGTGCATCCAGGCCGGGATCTTCCAACACGCGCAAGCCCCAGCGCTCGGCGGCCTCTGGCCGGCGGCGACGGCGCAGCCAGTCGTGCCGATAATCGGGATGGCGGCGCAAATACTCCCAGGCCAGAGCGAGGCCATCAAGATGCAGCACGTAGAGATACGCGGCGGTCGGATACCAGTGCTTCGCGCTCGGGTCTGCCATGACGTCACCTCCGGTCGATCAGCAGGAACGTCGCCACGGGCGTCAAAATGCAAAACTACGGCGTCATCGGTAAACCGTCATGAATGGTTGGGTAAACTGGCGCTGTCAAGACCGATTGGCTCCGAAACGCTGCATGGATCGTCCGAATGCGACGGCTGTGCAACCGGGAAATGGCCCACAGCACTGGATAGCGTGCCGCAGCCCGCGCCAAAGATCGTGACTGTTTACAGCAGAACCCACCGTTTCGGTGCAAGAGTGCGGATTCAGACCGGCCCGGTCTGGAGTGAGACGAGAATAGTCTCAATGCGCCCCGGTCTTGCCGGGCTGCGAACGGCTTCGGTCAATCAACAATGGAGCCGTTGACCTTCGCCAGCCGCGCATAGTCTGACAGCGTGCGCGTGGCCTGGAAATACCGATCCCGGATTACCGGCTGCTGGCGTGGGCCGACAATAGACGCCAAATCGGACAACTTCACATGGCCCAGCTCGGGCATGCCTAGCCCCAAGTCGATGAGGCCGTAGGGCAGGGTCGAGCGATGCTAATAGCCAGGTGACGTGTGCGTCCGGGGTGAACAGCCGCACGGCGGGCAGCGGGTCGGTGTCTTGCCCAGCAACGCGGGCCTGGCCGTTGGCGAGCAGTTGCGCGTGCTCCTCGACGGTGATGAGCGCCTGGGTCATGGTCGGAAATCCCTCGAAACCGACGATTCAGCGAGGCACTTATACGCCCAAGCGTAGAGCCGCCGAACAGGCTGTGTGCCTTCGTGCAGAAGTACGGATGAGCAAGCCCACAAATCCGCAGAAGAACGGAAGTGTGGAAGCTGCTTTGAGGACGTCAGGAAAGACATAGATGCGACTCTCTGGTTCTGGCGAAATCCGCACAAGCGGATTTCCGTAAAAGCACGAAAGCGGGTGGTCAGCATTAAATGAACACTATAGATTGTAGCCCTATAGAGCGCAATCGACTGTCATCTATGGTTTCAAGGAAATCATTGGATGACAGCGAAAAACTCATTGGCGGTGGCATTGAAGACAGTCAGGAAAGCGCGCGGCCTGAGCCAGGAAGCGTTCTCCGACGTGTCCAGCCGTACCTATCTGAGTTCGCTGGAGCGCAACCTGAAAAGCCCGACGCTGAACAAGCTGGCTGAGCTATGCGAAGTCATGGAGATTCATCCGCTCACGCTGTTGACACTGGCGTATGCCGGCGACAGTGTGTGCGAGGCCGACCAGCTTCTGGCGCAGGTGCGACAGGAGCTGATCGCTGTATTGAAAGAGCATGACACACAGTAGCGTGTGACATGCGAGTTTGCCTGCAAGCAAAGTGCGCAGCGCCATCGGCGCGAAGGCGTGAGGGATTGACGCCGAATGGCCGTGACGGTGAAGTCGGCACGGGGCGTAGCCCAAAAGCCCGGCGGCGCATCGCGCCGACACGTCATAGGATTGAGAAATAAGGGTTCAAATCAAAGCGGTAGCAGCTTGCGATCCGCTCTGGACATTGCGCACCAGCTCCGAAGTAGTCATTGCGACGCCGTTATACCGTAGTTGCTGCCAGTCCTATTCTAGACCGGCTGATGACAGTCAGCTTCCATCCTGCGCGTCGCGAATATAAAGCCCTGTAATAAAATGATACTCTGATGTATTAACGGTTATTTGTCGTAGAAAACACAGATGGTTTCGTGGCAAAAACTCGCATTTTTTACACGCTTAAGGACGTTCCCCATGCAATACAAGGCGATTTCGATTGACCAATGGCGACAGTTTCGAGAGGTGCATATTGAGTTGCATTCAAGCTTGACGATTTTGACAGGGCCGAATGGTTCTGGAAAAAGCACCTTATTGTCTCTCCTCGAACTGAGCATGCAGTCGAATCATCGCGAACCTTTCCTTGCCACTCCCGTCAATGACGCGAAAACAGGGACATCTGGTTACTCTTTGGGTACGCTTTTTGCGCGCTTCAATCCTTTCAAGAAGGTCAAGGAAGAAAAAAATGGGGGGGCCGTTGAGCACGATATCGGAACGATTGTTTATCGTTCGGGGCAAATAGCTAAATTACGGACCAGTGACTCGAATGCTCTGCAGTATCAGGTCAACCTCTCTAATCAACATGAGGTTATCGGCTTCAAGATCGCATCTCACCGCGCGCTACCGCGTTATCAGGCAGTTCAATCTTTGCCTGTTTCGGGAATTCGACCGAAAGAAGCATTTGAATATTTTTCTCAATCCCAAAGCCACTATCAGCGCGGCGACCGCTATCATCGTGAAGGCAAAACAGTTCAAAATCCCGTTGCTCCAATGAAGGAAACCCTGATTGGTTTCGCAGCGTTTGGCGCGGATAATGCACATATGAAAGCTGTTCCTGAACTCGTAGGTCTGTATGACGAGTTCCAAAACCTTCTAAGGACTTTACTGCCCGAGGAAATTGGTTTTCAGCGCCTAGAAGTTCGCAGCCCAGAAATAGTGATTGTATCAAGGGCGGGCGAATTTCCCATTGATTCTGCGTCGGGTGGGCTTATGTCTCTCATCCAAACCGCATGGCAAATTTTTCTATATACAAAGGCTCATGGAGAAACAGCCGTCGTGCTCATCGACGAGCCTGAAAATCACCTTCACCCATCCCTCCAAAGGGATTTTCTTGGAAACCTTGTAAGGTCATTTCCGAGCGCACAGTTTGTCGTGGCAACCCATTCTCCGTTCGTTATCACTTCCGTGAAAGACTCTAAAGTATACGCACTTCGTTATTCAAATTTAGACGAAGATACGAGTAATCCGCAATCAGCTGTGACGGCCCAAGAAATAGATTTTGTTAGCAAAGCGAGGACTGCAGATAAGATTCTCGATGAGGTTCTAGGGGTGTCTGTCACCTTACCTATCTGGGCGGAGCGCGACCTCACGCAGATAGCAAGTAAGTTTGAAAAAGATGAATTGTCAGAGACAACTATAAATAACCTTCGTGCGGACCTGAAATCAGCAGGTTTGTCTGAATTTCTTCCCGAAGCGATGGGGAGAATTGTTCGTGATTAAGCTAACCAAGGGCCTTGAACCAGAAGTCTTGATCCGAAATAAGGAAAACTGGACGCATGATCTTTTGGCTGCTGTTCGAGCACAGGATGCGGAACGAATCAAGGCGGTAACGAAGCGCTATAACCATCCGGAAGTGAAATCTGCACTAAAGGAAGAAACTCATCAAAAATGTGCCTACTGCGAGGCAAAAGTCACGGATGTGGCCCATGGTGACATTGAACACGTCACACCGAAATCCCTCAATAGGGAGCAAACATTTGAATGGAGGAATCTCACTTTTTCCTGCCAAATTTGCAATCAAAATAAGTCGGCTAAGGAAGGTATCATTGATCCATATATCGACGAACCGAATGATCATATGTTCTTCGCGGGAGCATTTGCAAAGGGAAGGAGTCTGGAGGGAAGCCGGACGGTATTGGAGTTAAAATTAAATAGAGTTGCTCTGATCGAAAGTCGAAATCGCGAAATTGAACGCTATGCTGATCAATTGGAAAAGATTTTTCTGATTCCAGACGAACGAACGAAAGAGCTTTTTTTCCTTGCCATGCTGGAAGAGTTGGATAGTGGCCAACCGGAATTCGTCGCTACTTGCCGCTTGATCCTAGAACGCTACAGGCCCGAGCAAGTAGTGTAGCCCGCAAGCCTCGACATTGCGATGGAGCGTGATTCAAATGATGACGGCACCACATCGGGGTTGAAATTTCCCGCGCTCAAGTGAGCTTGGGTGCGGACCCGTTGCCGCCTGATTAAAAGCGGCAACGGGGGCTTTGGCCGTTAGCACCGGACGCGGCCATTGCCGCGCCCGGATTTTTTTGATCAAGCCCGCCAAGGCATCTTGTCTTGGAGGGCTGTGCTGAATGAACAGCAAGCGCCCCGGCCAACCCCGGGGACACTCGCCTATAGTCAAGGTTTACACGGCCACTGAATCTGCCGGTTCATCTGTTATGTTGGTGTCCTCTGTTATTTCGCTGTCTTCGCCTGTCGCCACCTCCTGCGGAGTTTCAGCCCGAAAGATGGCGGGCATCCAGCCCGTACCATCCACCAACCGTTCTGCTTCGCTGGCAATGTCGGCCTTTTTCAGCTTCGCCAACCGAGTAACATGGTCAGGCGCGAACTCGCCCACGGCATCCAGAATCACGGCCTTGGAAAGGTGCTTGAAATAGCCTTCGGCGGTCGGCTGCCACCATGCCGACATATCCAGCCCCACGGCCTGCGCCAGTTCCGCGCCCGGTTGCTGCCGCGTGGCGCGGGGCATGACCACATCCACAGTTGCCGCCGTGCATACCGCCAGCAGCCGCACCAGTTCATCCTGCGACTTTGCCAGCAAGGTGGCGAACAATCCCGCGCCATCCTCGGGCAGTGTCTCGCGGCATGCCTGCTGCAATTCGCGCAGCGCCACAGCGGCGGGTGATTCCGGCCAATCGGGAGCCAGGCTTTCCAGTCGGTCTTGCATGGTCAGGCTCACACCCAGCGGCAAGCTGTCGCGGTGGTAACGATCACGCTGCAAGACGGCCTGCGCCATGCCATGCACCACGGCAGCCAGCGCCGCTTGCGGGTGCCGCGCCAGTTCGATTTGCAGCGCGGCGGTGCGGTGGGCACTCAAGCGTTGCGCCAGCCGGTCGGTCATGGCGGCGGTCCTGGGTTGCTGGTCGTCGTCTTCATTGTCGTTTTCAGCTTCGCCGCCTGCCTCGCCAAAACCCTGCCGCAACCGTTCCAAAGTGCGTAGCGCCTTGGCTTCTGCTTCACGCAACAGGCCGCGATGCACGACAATCTGACCTTGTCGGTCAAGCGTGACAATGGCACCAGCGGCGGCTTTCACGTTCGGGCGGTAGTCCAGCAAGCGCTCTTCCAGCGCCTGCAATTGTTTGCCCACGCGATCGTCTTCCTCCTGCAAGGCATCGACTTTTTCTTCGTCGTCCTCGTCCAGTGCGGCATCCAGCGCTTCATCGATGGCATGCATCTTAGTTTCCAGCTTTTCCATGCGGTCGCTTTCCCGCTTGGTGGGGTTGCGCCGTTCTCGCGGGGCACGCTGGAAGGCTTGCAGGTCGGCATAGGTGGCGGCGGGTGTGGCATCCACCCATGCCCAGCCTTCGGCCTTCACCTTCGCTGCGTGGCTGTCCAGTTTCTCGCGCACCAGTGTTTCCAGTAGCGCGGCATCGGTCACATAGACGCCAGTATCATCTTGTGCGAACAAATCGCGGCAGATGCCACCGCCTGCGGCTTCGTAGGCGTCCAGCCCGACGAAACGCACCAGCGCATGGCCTGCATCAATTTCCCGCTCGGTCAGTCGTTCGCGCAAGGCGTGGGGACTACGCTGCCATTGTGGTGCATCGTAATAGGCCGCGTCCTGTGCCGTATGGTCATCAGTGATGGCAAGCGCCATCAATTGTTCAAGGTTTACGGCATCGGCGCGATAATCGGCCAGCAGGCGCGGCGAGACATTCGCCAGCTTCAAGCGGCGCTGCACCACCAACGGCGTAACGGAAAAATCAGCCGCAATGTCTTCAATGGGTCGGCCTTCGGCTGCCAGCGCGACGAATGCTTCAAACTGGTCTGCCGGGTGCATGGCTTCGCGCTGCACGTTCTCGGTCAAGCTCACAGTACGGGCGCTGGCATCGGCTACCAGCAAGCACGGCACCGCCCAATCTTTCGGGATGCGGCGGGTTTTTGCCAGCAGTTTTAATGCCGCCAGTCTGCGGCCACCGGCCACGACTTCGTAATGCTCACCGTTTCGGGCCAGCGTCACAGTCAGGTTTTGCAGCAGCCCCACACGGGCAAAGCTGGCCGCCAGCGCGTCAATAGACTGGCCTGCGCTTTTGGTCTTGCGTACGTTGCGCTTGGAAGCGCGAAGCTGCGACAGCGGCACAGAGATCAGGTTTTGCGCCGGGGTGTCGGTTACGGCGGTCGCGGTGTCGATGGCTTGGGTTTCGGTTTGGTTGATCGCGCTCATGATGAAAATTCCTTTCAGTTTGTGAAAATGCAGCCATGAAAGACGCGGCAAGGGTGGCTGCCTGCCCCTGCCGCGTAAGGGGTCAGGCTTTCAACTGGCGCATACCCTCGGCCAGCAGCCACAGGGAACGGTTCAGGCGAATATCGGAATCAATGCCTTGCACCGCTCGGGTGCTTTGGCGGCGACCGTTGGCGCTACGGCCACGCAATCCGCCTTTGGTTAGGTTTTCCTGTACGCGGTTAAACGCCATCCACAGATCGGGGCGGCGGTCGTCATACCGGCGCGGCATCAGAATCTGGCTTTCGGTGATCGGCGCGGGCTTGTCCGGGTCGTCGTACTTCAAGGCCAGCGCGGCGCGGGCGAATATCTCCGCTTCGCCTTCGTCCAAGGTGATGGCCTGCATGGCTTCCCGGGATTCCTGCGCCCGTTCAAAGCCGCTCAATACCTCGTAAGCGCCTTCAATGACCTGTCCGGTCACATCGCCTTTATGCGGGATGCGCACATCGGCCACTGTGTCGCCGCATACCAGCCCATTGGCACAAACGAAGCGGAATGCGCCCGCCAGCATTTGATAGCTGCTGGAACCATCGTGGGAATTGAGCAAAATAATTTCGTTGGCGATGCTGTCATTGACCTGATTGGTATGGCGCAAGCGAATCATGTGCTTGGTGTGGTCGCGGCGGTCTTCGTTACGCACGCGGGTTTGCGTCACCATGAAGGGCTGAAACCCTTCTTTGCGTAGTTCCGTCAGTACGGCAGCCGTGGGTATGTAGCTGTAGCGTTCTGAACGGCTTTGGTGTGGCGCGTCGGCATAGATGGACGGCACCACGGCCCTGATCTGGTCATCAGACAGCGGGTAATCACTACGCAGTACCGGGGAATGGGAAGCGAAACGGGATGCAAGCATGGTCTTTCTCCTGACAAAAAGGGTTTGCTGTTCGAACCGCACACCGGATTCCTAGATTTGGAGCCCAGCCTTTCGGCTGTTCGGTGCGGTTGGCACGAAGAACCCGGTTGGCCTCGTTGCCACCGTCTTTCCTGAGTTCATCGCCCGCGACGGTCAGGAGCCCACGGACAAGGAGGAAGCGTCAGGTTGGTGCGGCCCGCAGGCGAAGCCGAGGACACGGCCTGGCGCGCCTTGACGGCACGCGGACACGGGCTACAGTCGCGGACAGGGTGATGAAGTCAGGAAAGATGGCTGGACAGGCAACGGCCACCTGTATGTGCCGACCGCATGCAAGCGAAGCGCGCAGGCCCGAAGCTGGGAAGCCGGGCCGTAGGCGTCAGGGATGTGGAAGGCTGGCGAAGGCCAGTTCCGTCAGGAATGAGTGGATAGCGAACCTGGAGCAGCGCGGTCTGCGTAGCAGAGACGCAACGATGTATTTCGCTTATTATCTATTTGTATGATGTGGCAATTCGGGGCTTAATAGAAAACTGGATACCAAGCGTAGCTTTAAGCGCCTGCGCAATAAACAAGGATAGTATCTTGTCTGAGCTAAATTACGAAAAACAAGCGCAGGATTATTACGGGAAAGCTCCTGTCATTATTCTGGGCAGTGGTGCCTCAGCTGCACACGGCATGTCTGGCATGTGGACGCTGGCGAACCATCTTGTCGCGCACACTGATATTTCAGGCCTGTCTGATGCTGAGGTAGAGGCTTGGGGGGAGTTCTGTCAGGTCTTAAACGATGACGTAGATCTGGAGACCGCTCTGCATCAGGTGGCTGTATCTGATGAATTGACATCTAGAATCATCAAAGCCACCTGGATGCTGATTAATTCTGAAGATAGTGAGATTTTTAAGAATAGTCTTCAAAATAGCGCGATGTTTCCACTAAGTCGCCTGCTTGAACATATGTTCAAAACTAGCCTTAAGATCATAAATATTGTTACTACAAACTATGATCGTTTGGCAGAATATGCGTGCGATCAAGCACGAATTCATCATTACACTGGATTCACGCACGGCTTCTTTCGCCAGCTCGCTACGCCTACCGAAATAACCTCTGCGCGCAGGGTAAATGTCTGGAAAGTACACGGTTCGCTGGACTGGTTTCAGTCTCCCCTGGAAGACACTGTCGCCCTCTCAAGCATTCAAGGGATGCCAGAAAATTTCGAACCGCAGATCGTTACGCCAGGCACTCAGAAATATCATAAAACGCACCTTGAACCGTTCCGCTCCATCATTAATAACGCCGACGCTGCTATTAATGAAGCGGGTTCTTATCTGTGTATTGGATACGGCTTTAATGACGAGCATATCCAACCAAAACTCATGGCCAAATGCCAGCGACAGAGCACGCCAGTTACCGTTATTACATATGGACTTTCTGAATCTGCAAAAAGGTTGATTCTTGGCGGAAAAGCAAAAAACTACCTAGCAATAGAACGGGGAGCAACGGACGATCAGTCCATTATTTACTCTTCCCAGCATAAATCTCCGCTGACAGTAGAGAAAAACATCTGGAGTCTTGAAGGTTACTTATCACTCATCATGTAGGAAAAAAATATGTCGATTTTTAACTTTAAAGACGCAGAAGCACTTGGGAAGGTTGCCTCCGTCGATACCACAAACGTTATCGTGGACGTGGAGAACATTGACCATCTCAAAAGATTGCAGGTGAATCATCTCGCCGTGCTTCAAAGCAGCAGGCCCGGGCAGCACCTCATTGGTCTGATTACACAGGTGACCCGAAAGCGCGGCATCGAGGATATTATTGATGATGGAATCAACAACCACACGTCAGAATTAAATTTGTGCCGTATTGCCCTGATCGGCACCATGCTGGATCGTGTAGGGGAGAAGGAAAATGTTTTCCGCCGCACTCTCGAAAGCGTCCCTGAAATAGATGCCAACTGCTTTTCTTTGGAGGGCGAAAACCTAACCGGCTTCATGCGCACACTTTCCAGCGTTTCAGCAGATGGGAACGCATTGACGTTGGGAAAATACACACTGGATGAACATGCAATTGCCTACCTCAACGGCAACAAGTTTTTCCAGCGTCACGCTTTCATCGGAGGTAGCACTGGCTCTGGTAAGTCTTGGACGACTGCCAAGATTATTGAGCAAATGTCTGGGCTATCTACGGCTAATGCCATTGTTTTTGATCTCCATGGCGAATATGCACCATTGGCTGACCCAGGCATTCAGCATTTCAAGGTGGCAGGACCGGCAGATGTCGAAGTCAAGCGCACCATTGCTGATGGTGTGCTTTATCTGCCTTATTGGCTACTCTCGTATGAAGCGCTCGTCTCCATGTTTGTGGATCGTAGCGATCAGAACGCGCCCAACCAAGCCATGATTATGGCGCGCGAGATCAATCTGGCGAAACAAAAATATCTGGAAGATAACGACCAAAAAGATGTATTGAAGCACTTCACTGTCGACAGCCCAGTTCCGTTTGATCTCGACGTTCTCATGGCTAGACTAAATGAGATCAACGTCGAGATGGTTCCTGGAGCCAAGGCAGGGACCGAGAAACAGGGCGACTTTTTCGGCAAGTTAGCCCGTATGATTTCACGGCTTGAAAACAAAATCTCCGACAGACGCCTCGGATTTATGTTCAACGGGGGTGGAGACATTCTGGACTTTACTTGGCTTGATAAGTTTGCCAGTGCCGTGCTCGGTAGCACTGATGAGAACGGTAAAGCAGGTATCAAGATTATCAATTTCTCTGAGGTTCCGTCAGACGTTCTGCCTCTGATTGTTTCCCTTGTTGCGCGAGTTACATTTTCCGTGCAACAGTGGACTCCACCTGAGCTACGTCACCCGATTGCCCTTCTCTGTGATGAAGCACATCTTTATATGCCTCAGCGCAACATGGCCGATTCTGCCGATGATATCTCGCTAGATATATTTGAACGTATTGCGAAGGAGGGGCGTAAGTATGGGGTCAGCTTGGTGGTCATAAGCCAGCGTCCATCTGAAGTAAACAAGACACTGCTTAGTCAATGCAGCAACTTTGTGTCCATGAGGCTGACTAACGCCGAGGATCAGAGCGTTATCAAACGTCTTCTGCCCGATAGTCTCGGCGGATTCAGTGATATTCTTCCGACCCTCGATACAGGCGAAGCCCTGGTTGTTGGCGATGCCAGTCTATTACCGAGCCGGATTAGAGTCGACGAACCCAAAAATAAGCCGAATAGCGGAACGGTCAATTTCTGGGATGAATGGCAGAAGCCAGTCAAAGACAAGCGCCTGTCGATTGCCGTGGATAACTGGCGAAAGCAAAACATCCAGTAGTCATGCTTTTGAATAGACACCACTTCCTTAAGAGCCATGAACCCGGGATATTCATGAGGGAGTGCTGAACACAAAGATAGCGAATGGTAATCTCTAGAGGAATCAGTCAGTTCCGGCAAGAACACGATCCCAAGAGGCCATTCGCTATGGGTGAAATCGTATCTCCTTGGACGCCCTCCTGCAACGGGTCTGTCCGCGTTGAGCTGAGCGGCAAGCGCACTACCAGCGACAGTGGTGCTCTGCTGCTGCGCGAAGCCCTCGACAACAGCGGCGTGATCGACGCGATCGAGGATCATCTGGTCGACCGGCGCGACCCGCAGCGCGTCCGTCACTCGCTGGCCAGTCAGCTGCGCACCGTGGTGTTGCAACGTGCCATGGGCTGGATCGATCTCAGTGATACCACCACGCTACGCCACGATCCGCTCTGGCAACTCGCTTGCAGCGATGCGCGGGGGACGACGCCACTGGCGCAGGACCGGCCGTCTCAAGCCACACTGTCGCGGTTGCTGACGTGCCTGGGGCGCAACGACAACATCGATGTCGTGCATGAGGGTCTGCTGCGGCTGGCAATCTGGCGACTGACCTCGCTGAACGACGGCGAACGGCCAACGCACCTGACGCTGGATATCGACGGCCTGCCAATCGAAGTACACGGCCGCCAGGGTGGCTCGGCCTACCACGGCCATGTCGGGGCGCGGATCTACTCGCCGCTGGTCGCCTCGCTGGCCGAGACCGGCGACATGCTCGGCGGACTGCTGCGCGAGGGCAACGCCGGCCCGGCCGAAAACGCCGACACCTGGATCCCGCACCTGGTGTGTCGGCTCAACGAGAGCCTCGGGGCCAAGGTTCGCGTACGAATCGATGCCGGCTTCACCGACAACGACACGCTGGAGGCCCTGGAAGACCGTGATATCGAGTACCTGGGCCGACTGCGCAGCCACACGGGCCTGCAGAAGCTGGCGGCGCCGCACCTGAAGCGCCCTCCCGGCCGGCCGCCCGAGCAGCCTCGGGAGTGGTGCCACGACCTGACCTACCAAGCCGGCTCCTGGCCGACACCACGGCGCGTGGTGCTGGTGGTGCAGGAACGTCCCGATGACCTGCTGCTGCATGCCTTCTTCTTGGTCACCAACCTCGGCAAGTTCGACTGGCCGCCGGAGAAGGTCCTGGCGCTGTACCGCAAGCGCGGCAGCGCCGAGGCGCACATGGGCGAGGTGAAATCGGCGCTCGACGTGCACCTCTCGTCGACGGATCGCGGCGCCTCCACCGTTCAGGACGTGATGGCCCGCAACGAGGTGAGCTTGCTGTTGAGCCTCTACGCCTATCAGGTACTGCATGGCCTGCGCTGCCTGCTGGTGGGACAAACCCGGCAGGGCTGGAGTCTGATACGACTGCGCGAGCAGGTGCTCAAGGTGGCCGCGACATTGTCCGTGCATGCCCGGCGCATCACCGTGCACCTCGGCGATGCGGCCGACAAATGGTGGCCCGCCTTGCTGAAGGGCCTGCCTCGACTGACGGCCTTGACCTGACAGCCCGGCGTTACCACGCCTGATGCAGCAAGCCAGGCGGCCCACAGCGAAGGTCGACGGTCACGGCTGCGGCAGCACTCGACATCGATTCTGGAAAGTTATTAAAAGTCCACAAATAGATCGATTCGGTTATATGACAAAGGCTATCAAACGGTCGGAAGCCGCTGATGAGGGCCAGTACCAATAACCACGGGCTTCAAAACGCTCGTTCGGCAGCCTCATGAATGAGGCGGGATGAAGCTCGTAGTGTTGTTTACCTCGCGGTGACAGACTAGGTTGCTTCTGACCGATTTCTGCCGGCTACCACCGGCAGTTCTGGGTCGAATCCAGCCTCTGACCTGAGGCATAAGTCGAAGCAAAAAAGGGGCCGAAGCCCCCAGGCTCACAGCAACCCACGCTCGGCAAACGATACCGTTTCCTGACCTCCCACGATGATGTGATCCAAAGTACGAGCATCCACCAACGCCAGCGACTCCTTGAGCCGCTGGGTCAGTGCCTTATCTGCGCTACTCGGTTCAGGATGCCCACTTGGATGATTGTGCGAGAGGATGACCGCCGCCGCATTGAGCAGCAGTGCTTCCTTGACGACTTCGCGCGGATACACCGATGCACTGTCGATGGTGCCCCGGAACATCTCGCGGTATTCGATCAGCCGATGCTGCGTGTCCAGGAACAGAATGGCAAAAACTTCATGCTCTAAGCCAGACAGCTTGGTGACCAGGTATTCCTTGACCAATGCTGGTGATGTAAAAGCAGTACCGCGCTGCATTTTCTGGTCAATGGCCTGACGGGCTGCATCAAGAATCTGGTCCACTGATGCTGGCAGGTAACGGCCCTGTGCGTCACGCACCAACAGAGAGGAATCGAACGAGGAAAAGGATAGTTGCGACATGATCGTGCTCCGGTTGCTCGGGCGGATTTGCCCGGAACCGTGGTCAGCGCGGCGCAGCGCAAGCAGTCAGGGGTCACAGACGGCCACGGGCCGCAAGCGTGCATGCACGCGCAGCCCTTGACGGCGAGAACGCCGTGATACGGTGAAGGGAACAGCAAGACCGCCCCCCCCCCCGCCCACTGCAC
>LNAP01004040.1_pt1 | contig 13778 bp, 15 predicted proteins | sample 602601 | NCBI WGS metagenome assembly LNAP01 (sample SAMN02440304, study PRJNA202911) | soil metagenome | biome: Subtropical and temperate rainforests or woodlands; isolation source: soil samples (1 kg each in a 20% v/v slurry with milli Q water) were... ...
AACTGCAGCCAGGTCAATCACCGATTTGATGTGCTCGATGCTCTTGTGACGCATATTTGCGGCGGGACTGGCCAGATTGATGTCATAGCCGCCGGCGTTGAGAGACCTGATCTTTGCGCCGTACTCATGAAGACGCAGGCTTACGGCAGAACGTTCCGCCGTCGAGATTTCTACCGGCCAGCAATGTGGCGAGCTGACGGGCACCTCAAACACACGATGCCCGTGCTCGGCCAGTTGCGCAATTGCATCAATTGCCGTGGATGACCATAGATAGGAGAACGTGCTGATGATCATATCGAAACATCCTTTCAGTTGAGTATTCGCTGGAGTGAAAAGGGCCATTCGTATTGTGGATTTTGTACCTGGAGCGCTATCGATAGCGGGAAGACGCGACGATGGATGGATAGATCTGGGTAGCGATAGCCACTGCACTGGCAAGGGTATCCGACCGCGAAAAAACGATATCGGAATCAATTTCCATTGTCAATTTGATTGCATATCGAATCCAATTTTTGTATTTTACAAACCTCTTTTACCTCAATGTCCAACTATAAAAAGGAGTGTCCAATGAGAGCTTTGGTCAGTGGTGGTAGTAGCGGTATCGGTGCGTCTACATGCCTGAGGATCGCGGAGGCGGCCCTTGCCCGGGGCTCGCAGCCGAAAATTGCGGTATGCGGACACACACTCACTACTACTCAGGAAGAAGTCGTTCAATCCATCAAGGCCATGGGCGGTATCGCCATCGCATTGTCCGGAGATCTCGGCAACCCTGAGGTGCCGAGCCAGCTGGTGGCGGCTGCAGTGGCGGAGTTCGGCGGGCTCGACGCGTTGGTGGCGAATGCCGGCATCGCCAGTCCTGGCGCGATCTGTGATTTGTCCATCGAGGACTGGGACGATATGTTCTCGGTCAATCTTCGCGGCGCCTGGTTGCTTGCCAAAGCCAGCTACCCGTATTTACGCGAGAGCAGAGGCTCGGCGTGCTTTACCTCGTCGATGTCTGGCCAGCTTCCGCATGCCGGCTCAGGCGCGTACAGCCCCACTAAAGCGGCATTGACAATGCTCGCCCAGACACTCGCGCTGGAGTGGGCACCTGACGGAGTCCGTGTAAACGTGGTGTCTCCGGGCATGACCCACACGCCGATGTCCGAAAAAATGTACGCCGATCCCCAGATCAAGAAAGCACGGGAAGCAATCATCCCGCTGGCGAGAATCGGCGAGCCCGTGGATATCGCGAACGTCATCGAATTTCTCGTTAGCCCTTTATCCGGATATGTCACGGGACAGGATATCTGTGTCGATGGTGGCTTCTCCAAATCGATACTGAGTCATATCCCGGGCCGACCAAGCTCAAAATCCTAAGCACGATTGCTTTACCGTGGGTTCAGCACTCAGGTCGGAAGGTGTGTCAATGGCACAGCGTGAGACACACTGCCTTGAGTGTAGGCGAGGCCGTACGGGCTTGGTGTGACGTGCGGCTTCGACCTACATTGTGTGTTTTACGCGTTATCGCCGGAGCTCACACCTGAAGTACACGTGGTCATTGGCCGCCGCACTTCGAATCATCCAAGAACAGCCGAATAGCTTTGCCTCCCTCTTCTACAGACGTTCCGCCGGGCTCATACCCTGCGTTTCGGAGACTCGAATTGTCTGAGAGTCAAAATCTAAAAAACCGTTTAATAATATTAATTTATAGCTGAAACACATCCTCGCCTCTCATCTGACTGCGGTAAATTCCAAAGCGCTCCAGGGCAAATTTCGGTTACTAAAAAACCACGCCACCATCGATACCCCAGTTTCAAGCGAGGTGACACTGATTTCGATACCCGCGATTAATCAAGGCAAATGGCCGCTGTTTGCGTTCATCTATACAGTCAAACCTTGCTACTCGCGCTTACAGTGGTAGGGAGGACGCACGCATTGATAGCCAGTACGAGATCCATTTGATCCGCTCAGGACACAAAGAGGTACTCCGCGTATCGCGTCGTTACATGTCAGAACCTGAGGCACTGTTATCTCTCGCAAGATAGTCGTAGGTGACGCTGTCGATGGAAGCCAAATCACCCTCGCTCTCTTTCAGCCTTCGCATGTTCTCCCTGTGGGATCCGGTGAAGGTGAGTTTCGAGAAAAAACCTCGGTCGCTGATCCTGGCCAGCGTGCGGCGCAATAAATTCATTCCCGAGTTGGAATCCCGGGCGCTGATCAGGCCATGGCAGCCCTGGAAACCTGCCAGATCAGTCACGGCCGAATCAGCTCTGCAGAGCAGCAAACTGCAATGGTCACCCCCCGAGCTATGGGCAAGCTCATAGCTCGGGCGCCCTATCAGCCTCACCTTTCCCCGCAGTACGTGACGAATGGATAGCCGCAGGTCTGGGATAACAACAGATCAGGGCAAAGCCACTGTGATGCGGAATCAACGACCTGTTTTTGCGCACGGCGCTCGCGCAGAATATCCAGGATGCGCTCAAGCCAAACGTGCTACGCCTGTAAAACCCTGGCAGGAGCGAGGTACATGGATAGATCACTGGTCATATGGAATCCAGTCAGGGGAGGTGATTAGCGCTTGGCCCCAGATCACAGCAAGAAGCTGTTAACAGGCCTTTTCAAGCCCAAGCGGTCCCTCAGCGTCCCAGGTTCATATTCCTTGCGGAAAACCCCTTTGGCTTGCAGCAAAGGCACCACGCCGCGTGTGAATGCTTCAAAGTCCGTTGGCAAAAACGGAAACATGAGGTTATAGCCATCAACGGCATTCGACTCGTACAGCGCTGAAAGCTTATCGGCTATATGTTCGGCCGTTCCGATCAGTAGCCAGGTACTGGAGCTCTTGACCAAACGGCGCCCTATTTCGCGGATAGACAACGATGCATCGTACTTCTTGAGCAGGGCCAGCTCAGTTCGAATGCCATCAAACTCAGACTCATCCGGCAACGCTGGCAGCGGGCTGTCCGGCGAAAGTCCTGTCAAGTCGAGACGGGTGTAACTGGAGACCAGATCGATCGCCACGGCATCGATGATGAGGCTGTCCTCCAGTTGCCGGCGTCGCTCCTCCTCAGACTCATCCTCAAGCACCACCGGAAGCACACCGGTGATGATTTTCAGATCACTGGAATGCCTGCCCTTCAACTCGAGTCGGCGATTCAAATCGGCCCTATACGCCAGTCCCTCTTCGACCGAATTGATAAAACAGAAGTGCACGTCCGCATGCGCAGCGGCCAGGTTCTTGCCCGCTTCAGAAGACCCCGCCTGGGCAAGGACCGGATGGCCCTGAGGTGGACGCGGCACATTAAGCGGCCCACGCACGCTGAAATGTGCGCCTTTGTGATTGATCGGGTGAATTTTAGATGGATCGGCAAAGTCGCCGGTGCCCTTGTCAAATTCAAGCGCACCGTCCTCCCAGGAGTCCCAAAGCTGCTTGACGACGTGGATGAATTCCTCGGCCCGCAGATAACGATCGCCGTGTTTCGTCACGCCTGACAATCCGAAATTCGAAGCCTCCTCTTCAAGCCAGGAAGTCACGATATTCCAGCTGGCTCGCCCTGCGCTGAGATAATCCAGCGAAGCAAAATATCGCGCGAGGTTGAAGGGTTCGTTATAGGAAGTCGAAGCGGTGCCCATCAGCCCGATGTGTTCAGTAACCGCAGCCAGTGCGGACAACAGCGTAATCGGTTCAAGACGGGCGTTGGCATAGTGCCTCAACCCGCTGGCCACGAAATCCCAGACCGCGACGTGATCCGCGACAAAAACCGCATCGAACTTCGCCGCCTCGGCCGCCTGCACCAGTTTTACGTAGTACTTGAGCGTGAATATTTCCTGGGTCGGTGACAGCGGGTGGCGCCAGGAAAAACGATGATCTCCTTGGGGGTTAAAAAAGAACAAATTCAAAATCATACTTTTATTGGACATAGCGCCTCCGCGACCTTACCAACGTCGCATTCATTTTCACTGGGCCGTCTTGACGGTATGTTCGGCGACCCACTGCGCCGCGACTTTCGCGGGATCCTTGTGATCGATATCAACCAATCGATTGAGTTGCTTGAGGTCGTCATCGGTCAGTTTTGCAGAGACCTCGTTAAGCACCTTGGTGACTTCCGGGGTCAGCAACGCCTTGCGCCCCAGTGGCGTGATGTTTTGCAGGGGCTGTTGGTGCTTGTCGTCCTCGAGGACAACCCAAGGCTCCTTAGCCAGGATGCCTTGCGTGGAGACCACCGTGGCAACGTCGATAGCGCCTGAGTTCAACGCCAGCCGCGACAAGGGCCCGCCCATGTCCAGCGATTTGATGCTCTTGAAGTTGATGCCGTAGACCGCCTTCAACCCGGGCAGGCCTAAGGCAGCAGTGGCGACTTCGGGAGGCCCGCCCAACGTGAAATCACCCGAGACGGGTGCCAGGTCGGACAAGGTGTGCAAGTTGTACTTTTCTGCGGTTTTTCGGGTGACGGCCCAAGCGGTAATGGAGCCCGCGGACGAAGGCTCAAGCAGCTGGAGGTCCGCCGGCAACTTCTGTTGCAAAGCGCTGAGGATCTCCTTTTGGGTGGTCAGGGCGGTCTTGTCGTCATAGAAACTCAACAGTGATCCTATGTATTCGGGTACGACGTCTATATCCCCGTTTTCCAGCGCCTGGGCGATGATCTGGCGGTTCCCCAGATTGAGTCGGGTCTTGACGTCTATCCCTTGATTTTTCAAGGCCGACGCATAGATGTTGGCGAGAATCGTCTGCTCGGAAAAATTGGCCCCTCCAATGGAGATGGACTGAGCACTGGCAAACGTGCTGCCAACCAGCAAGCCTAGCCCCAGCAACAATGAAACCGAGTGCACTGAGCGAGTCTTCGAACGTTGTTTGTTTTTCATTTGGGTTTGCACCTCTGCAGAGTTAATACACACTTTCCAATGCCCCAGGTCATGTAGCGCTTAGTTCAACATTCCCCGCCCGCCATTTTCTAACCATGAGTGTTTCTATCATTGAACAAACCCACTCGCTGACAATCGCAAGTGCCGACACCATCAGTGCGCCGCCAATAATTTGCGGCGTATCATTTCGGCCCAGTCCATCAATAAGAAACCTGCCCAGCCCGCCGAACCCTGCATACGCAGCGATGGTGGCTGTTGCGATAAGTTGCACCAGCGCTGATCGGAATCCAGAAAAAATCAGCGGAAAAGCCAGCGGTAACTCGAGCTGAATAAACATCTGCCCTCTGCGCATCCCCATCGATCTGGCAGCCTGCTTCAGAGACGAATCCACCTGATCGACTCCAACATAGGTATTGGTTAATATCGGCGGGATGCTCATGGTCACCAATGCGATAATCACCGTGCTGGTTTCATAGCCAATGAGCATGATTGCAAGTATCACAATACCCAGAGAAGGTAATGCTCGCCCAATATTGAACAGCCCTATCGCCACCTGCGCGCCTTTGCGGTAGTTAGCCAGAAGTACGCCGAGCGGCAACGCTATTGCACAAGCAATAACCAGGCTCAAAGACACATAATAAATATGCTCTGCCAGCCGAGTCAGCATTCCGTTTTCACCCAACCAATTGTCAGAAAGAGAAAACCAAAGGTAGACACCTGCGATCATGTTCATCAGCGCACCCAAGGGACCAGCCATTTATTTATTGAATAAAACAGAAAATCAAAACATAACGCCAACATCACCGTCAGGACCAGGCTGACCGCCACAGGCGTAGTGAAACTTTGAGCCAACCCGGTAATGAACATCTGGCCTAATCCGCCTTGACCAATCAAGGCAGTAACGGTCACTAGCCCCACCAATGTAACCGAGGTCGTTCGCAAGCCTGCCAATAACGAAGGCAGCGCCAGCGGAAGTTCAACCCCGAGGAATCTCTGCATGCACGTATACCCTAGCGCACGGGCTTCTTCCAATACGTCCGGGGGATTACTCGCAAGCCCCGCCAAGGTGTTCTGCAACACAATAAGCAAGGAATACAGGCTCAAACCAATGACCGCCGTCGTCTTGGATAAACCGGTAAAAGGCATTATCAAAATAAACAGCGCCAGGGACGGAATGGTAAAGAGTATGCCGCTGACATAAATCATGGGGCGCGCCAATCCTGGCTGCCACAACGTCAATAGCACCATTGCGCCCGCTAATAGCATCCCTATACACAGGCCCAAGGTCACCAGCTGAATATGATCAAATAACAGCTGGCCGATCTGCTGCCAGTTTTCAACGATCCAGGACCAGTCAATCATTGCGCACTTCCGAAGCGGCGCTCATTGAGTGCGCTGTGAAGGCTGGCAATCGAGAGGCAACCTTCGTAACCGCCCGCCTCGTCCACGCGAACAACCACACCGATAGGAGCCGATAGAATTTTAACCAGTGCGTGATGCAACGAGTCGTTACTCGATACCGTTGTCAGCTCAGGAACAGGCACGTCCGATTCACTGACCCACTTCAACGGGTTGGACTTATCATCCAGCAGAAGTTTGAATTCGCAATTGACTTCATCCGCTGGAAGATCAGAAACCTTCATCAGCGAAAGTCTTTTTAACAGCGGATCTTTGCCGATAAAGTTCTTCACAAACTCGCTGACAGGATGGGCAAGGATATTGTGAGGCGTATCGAACTGAACAAGCTTTCCTTCGCCCTCGAAGATGGCAATCCGGTCACCAATCTTGATGGCCTCCTCCATATCGTGGGTCACCAAAATAATGGTTTTATGCAAGCGTCTCTGAAGCGCAACCAGTTCATCCTGCAGTCGCTCGCGTATCACCGGATCAAGCGCGGCAAAGGGTTCGTCCATCAATACAACCGGCGGGTCCGAGGCCAATGCCCTCGCCAGAGCGACGCGACTTTGCTGCCCGCCCGACAGCTGATTAGGGTAGCGCTCAAGAAATTCCGGCTGAAGTCCAACTAGGGAAATGAGTTCGCTCACGCGCTGGCGGATTTTATGTTTGCTCCAGCCCAGGAGTCGCGGTACTGCGCCAATATTTTCTGCAACCGTCTGGTGGGGAAATAAGGCTGCGCTCTGCATCATGAAACCAATGCCGCGGCGTAGCGTAACGACGTCAAGCTCATCGGTCGCCACGCCGTTGACACAGATGCGGCCACTGTCCTGGGTATCCAGCCTGTTGATCATTCGCAAAATGGTGGTTTTGCCACACCCACTGGGCCCGACAAATACACAGATCTCACCCTCCCGGACGTGAAGCGTCAAATCGCTCACGGCCGTTCGCGGGCTGCCTTTATGAGTTTTCTTGATGGCTTCAAAACGTATCATTTTCCGACGCCCAGATTAGCTTGCATATTCTTAGTACTCGGCAGGATGGCGAGGACAATCCACGGGACTGACCAGATGTCTCTGCAATAACTGGAAGTAGCCATGAATGACATAGCCATTGTTTCGCGCAATCCATTGTTCACGCCTGGCTCTATACACCCGGGGCAAGTAAAACCAGGGCAAACTGGGAAGATCGTGATGAACCAAGTGAAAATTGAGGTTAAGAAAGAGCCAACTCAACAGCCCTGACGATTCGTTGATAAGCACATGCTGAATCGACAGCCAGAGCACGACCAATGGAATAAACAGAACAATGGTGAATACTTCGCCAAATGCTTGCCCATAAAAAACAATAACGGCCCAGGCCAGATAAAAACCAACCAATAAAAGCCTGGTGGGCCATTCGGTTTGACTGGTAAATGTAGTGCTCAGCTTAACGATTTCAGCTCGATGAGCTTCATCCAAATAGTTTGGCATTGTTGTTAGTCGTGATAGATCTTGCTCGGAACAAGCGTCCAATCACTCACACTTCAAGCTGCAACCCCATACACCGGGCATTATCTGAAGATGATTGGCTGGACTAACGGTATGGAAGTGCCCAACAGCGATGATTCACATGGAGTAGAGCAGAAATGCCAAGCCTTCGCTGATTGCACTGCAGGCTTCGCTGTTGGCCTGACAAGGGAGAGGTTTGCCGGTAACGAATGGAACGGCAATGGAGGCACAAGGACTGATGCGGATACTGCCGGCGTGAGAAATCGCGACATGAGCTCTGTCATAAGACAGAGCCTCAAGGCTGATTTGGAAGATTCGGGCGCCGGACATAGTCGTACCATAAGAATAGGATTGAACATATCCGGCGGTCCGGTGACAGCAAGGTAGCATGGTGACCACTGTGATCAAGGAATATATTTTATTATGCTTATTTCATAAAGGAATAAGCTTGCGATCATCGACACTGAGGTGCCGGGTTGGTATGAAGCTTCGACGACCTGGCGTTTAAATACGGTTGGGACGTTCGGGCGACGACCGTGGCGACGAGCGGGAGCCGTATCCAAGATAGTGTCCATTAAAAAATGATGGACACTATTTTTGCTAATTTTGGAGTCGGTCAGGAGTGGGTACTGACCGGACGGTTACTATAGGTGTGAACGAGCGGCTAAATGAGGTAGCCGTGCGTCGGCACGTGGATCACGTTTGGCGTCGGCCACGACACCTTACTCGATCAGAGTGAGCGCTCGGCAATCGCATCTCGAACGCCGCGTTCCACTTGAAGACTAGGGATTCGATAGTGCTCAGACGTGATCGCGCCTCATCTCTGCCCATTCAATCAACGCCTGGATTGACGCCCCAAGTGCATGGCCGATAGGCGTGAGCGGATACTTCATCCTAGGCGGCACCTGCGGGTACAGACACACCTCAGTCGTGGGCGCCGATTACAACGTCCTTCCCGCCGGCCAATAGTACGAAGGCGTTGAACAAGCCCTCTCCAAAATGCTTAGAAACCCACGTTATTTGCGCCTTTCAAGCCCAGAATCTGACGAGCTTCGTCGGGAGTCGCAATTTCATATGACAACTCCTCGAGGATTCGGCGGATTTTTCTGACTTGATCCGCGTTGGTTTTGGCCATCACTCCTTTTTCAAGGTAGATGCTGTCCTCTAGGCCGACACGAACGTGCGCACCCATAACTGCACCCACAGTCAAAAGCGGCATCTGGTGACGACCTGCCCCGAGGATGGAAAACTCATAGCTGCTTCGACCGAAAAGACGGTCGGCGACACCGCGCATCATTGCCAAGTTCTCAGGGTCAGGGCCAAGTCCTCCGAGAACTCCGTATATGGACTGAATGAAGAACGGCGGCTTGATCAGCCCTTCGTCCACAAAGTACGCAAGATTGTATAAGTGCCCGACGTCATAGCACTCCAACTCGAAGCGCGTACCAGACTCACCCAGTTCTTGCATGATGTGTTTGATGTCTTTGAACGTGTTCCGGAAGATCAAATCTTCCATCCCCTCAACATAGGGCTTTTCCCAATCATGCTGCCAATGATCGATTTTCCGAGCGATTGGGTGGATGGAAAAGTTCATCGAGCCCATGTTCAGTGAGCACATTTCTGGTCTGGCACGTAGTGGATATGCAAGTCGTTCTTTCAACGTCATCCGCGTGCTGCCGCCAGTGGTGATGTTGATAACCGCGCCTGTCTGGCGGGCAATCTCCGGCACAAACTGATCAAACAGTGCGGGATCCGGAGATGGTCGCCCATCGATAGGATCACGAGCATGCAGGTGAACAATCGATGCACCTGCCTCAACAGCCTCAATCGCTTGCTGTGCAATTTGCTCCGGAGTGATTGGCAGATACTCCGACATTGTCGGCGTGTGCATTGCGCCTGTGACAGCACATGTAATGATGATTTTGCGATTTTTGTTATTCATAGTCATCTTCTCGACTAGGGCAATCAAATAGCTGGTTTTTGCACTGAAGTAATCAGTCGCAACGCCAGTTGCGTACGAACCTCATCGGCCTGTTCTTGTGTCCATGCGCGCAGTCCTTGGCCTGTGCGCATGCCCTCATGCCCCTGCTCCAATAACGCATTAAGCAAAGGGTTTGGTTCAAGGTCGTTACACAGGTCAGGAAAAATGACCTGATGGACGAGTTTGGTAAGCTGAAGGCCCACCAGATCCGCGTTCTCCATCGGTCCTAAAAAGGGCAGTCGCATACCGAAGCTTTGCTTTACAACGGTATCGATGGTCTCGGCATCGCAGACCCCTTTTGATACCAACGAAATAGCCTCGCGCCACATCGCATGCTGAAGACGGTTGCCGATAAACCCGGCGACGTCTCGATGAACTTTGACGGGGGATTTGCCCAGACTCAGCAGCAACTCGAACGTCGAATCAAATACCTTTTCAGAGGTGTATTCGGTACGCACCACCTCAACCAAGGGAACAAGATGAGGCGGATTCCACCAATGCGTCCCGACCAAGCGTCCCCGCGCATCCGCATCAAGCAGTTCACCAATGGCTGTAATAGGAATAACCGAGGTGTTACTGGCCAAAACAGTGTGACGGGGAGCGAACCTGGCGACATCAGCAAACAATTGCTGCTTGAGTTCCAGGCGCTCGGACACTGCCTCAACGACGATGTCGGCGTCAGTCACAGCCATCTTCAAATCTGTAGCGAGGAAGATATTGGCGAGCACTGGGCCTGAAGTGAGTCCCATCTGTTCAAGGTTGTGGGCAACTCGTTGCGGCGCGACGTCGAGGGTCGCCGCGTCAGGGTCAAATATGGTGACCTTATGGCCAGCTTGAGCGAACACCTGGGCGATACCATGGCCCATGAGGCCAGCACCGATGATGCAAGCATGAAGGATCTTTTGCATGCTGACTCCAATCTTATTAAGCCCATTGGGCTTTTTTTGTTAGAGCCATATTACGAGTGTGCGATTTAGTTGGTAAGGTTCCATTGAGACAGCTTCTAGTCCCATTCGGACATCTCAGGAGATCGCCTGCCATGCCTGCACCGATTCAGGGTTTTCTAAATCAGAAAATCTTCGCTCCCTACAAGCTTGCAACGCTGGTCGAAACCGTTGCGGAGCAAGGCATTACCTCTGACGTGGTACTCCAGCGAACCCAACTCGACGCCTCCCAGATCAGTGACCCAAATACGTTGACTTCCATTCGTCAGTACATCGACGCTTGTGACAATGTGATAAGAGCATCCGCCGACTCCTCAACAGCTTTCCAAGTTGGCTCCCGCATGCACCTCTCGGCATATGGAATGTACGGGTATGCGTTGATGTGCAGTTTGACGCTTCGCGACTTTTTCGAATTTGGAGTGAAATACCACGTCCTTGCTACGCCTACGCTTCATATCAGTTGGCGCGAGGAAGCTGAGGCTGCTATCTGGGAGTTCTCCGATGTCTATAGCCATTTGATGAGCGCGCAGACTCGCGAATTTTTGATACGGCAACAGATGGCGCAGCATGTCACTCATCTAAAAGACGCTGCAGGTCCGGATTGTAAGCCCATCAAGGCGCTTTTCGCGTTTCCTTTACCCTCAGATAAGGCCAGGTATGAGCGATTTCTCGGCTGTGAGTGCATATTTGACTGTCCTGTCACCGAACTCCATTACCCCCAGAAAATCCTGTCCCACGCACCACACTTGGCCAATCGACTGTCGAGAATCATGCTCCAGGAAACATGTGATCGATTGATAGGTAAGGCCAAGACTTCGTCTGGGGTAGCGGGAGAGGTATATCAGCTAATGATGCTGACTCCGAACCAGTTCCCAACAATGGAAAAGGTCTCGCAGTGCATGCGTTTGACCACCAGGACGCTGCGCAGAAAACTGGAAGCTGAAAATACAGACTACGGCGCGATTCTCGACGATGTCAGGAGCAGCTTGGCAATCGAATACCTGCAAACAACAAAAATGAGTACTGAAGACATTGCGGCGAAAATTGGATTCAGTGACAACGCCAATTTTCGGCGCGCATTTAAACGCTGGACTGGCAAAACTCCCCGTCAAATACGCGATGAAATAAACTAATAGATCGGGTTGTGCAGTGTCCGATTATGACCTTTATGAGGCCGCTCACGACCTCGTATTCAGTAGTCGGGGTTCGTACTATGGAGTCACGTAGGTCCACGTGGAGGAGCTACCCGACAACCAGTCCAATCACAGAATAAGAGTGCCTGTTCATGCCCATATCTGTTCGATGCATCATGACCTGTGAGCCCCTCATTTCGTCCGGTTTCCGCATGTGATAGACGTAGGGCAGATTAACTTCCACGACCTACCCTCTTGGTTCGTGCGCTTTTAAGGCGTGAAACCCTAGTTAATCCCCACGGCATTCTCACCACGCCAAGTAGCCAACGAACCATCCCTAAGAGATCCGGCCGATTGGCATATGCCGATCGAAGAGATCTCGCCACGAACGAGAACGGCTACTCGGTCCAGCCAGCACACCAAGGTGTACAATGTTTGGAGGCAAAGCGAAGGCGATGAAGCCCATCCATCAGCGATACCTTTATCCAGCAACGTACGTATAAAAATGACCACGGGAGGTCTGAAGCGGAGGCAAGCAATGCATGATCGCCTAGACTCACAAGCTCAATATCGCGAGGTCGGGGGGGAACTTGTTTCCGGCGTAATTGTTGACTCTCGCACGACGCATGTCGAAGTCCTTGCGCGCCGGGCGAATGGGCCCATCACCTGGCGTTTTCGCCAACCGCGGCTGGCGCTCTTTTGGTTTCGGAACGGCCTCAAAGAATTGCATCTGGAGCTCGACGGGCAGCGCACACATTCCGGAATTCAACAGAGAACTAATCTTGCGCTTTTTCCAGCCTCCACATCAATCGAAGGCGAGTTCGATGTTGCTCCGTATTTCGACTACATGGTGGTCTTTCTCGACCCAACCGTTGCGTCTGATGCTGGTTACCACTTTAATCGACCGCTAATTTCCTTTGGGAACGAAGACCTGCAACATAGCCTTTCGGCCCTCTGCCGCGAAGCGTGCAATGCAGACAACCTTTACGAATTGTTCGCCGAAGGTTGGGCAATGCAGGCACTCGTCCAACTGGCGAGGGCTGACGGTAGTCAGACAGTTCGTATTCAGCCGCGCGGCGGACTCGCTCCTGCGAGCTTGCGGCACGTTATCGACTACATCCAAACCGACTTATCAAATCCGTTCACGATTGAGGGCTTGGCGCAAGTCGCAGGTATCAGTCCCCGTCATTTCATGCGGGCTTTTAGGGAAAGTACCGGGCAGACACCGTTGCGCTTTATTTACAGTCTGCGTCTCAATCAGGCTAAGTTGTTCCTCTTGGATCCCAGTCGTACCACAACTGAAGTCGCACTGGATTGCGGCTTCAGCCATGCTCAGCACTTCTGCACCGCATTCAAGAAGGCAACCGGCGTGACGCCGTCTGATTTTCGTAAAGCTGTAACCAGATAAGCGTCACGGGCTAGTCACGGCTAAAGGAACCTAATGGGGGTCATTCAAAATCAAGCGGTTCTCGGGACGACCATGGTCTACATCGATCATCAAGGCCAGACGCACAAAGTGACGTACCAAAGTCATGGGCAACTGCACCAGCAACAGTGACACCAGGCACCGCACGCCTCACACGATCAACCGTTTCACCTGCAACGCCAAATCATGCAAGTCGGCCAAGCGCGCCAGGACCCGTTCGACCACCTCCCCCTAGCCACCGCACCGCTTTGCATTTCATCCATCGAGTCCAACGCTACTCACGGACTCGGTCAATTGCTCAAGCTTGACGTGCAAGCCGATTTTGTACGGTGACTGTTCTTTTTCAATTGTCACAGCAGAGTCCAGGTGTAACTGAGGATCAGACGGTTCTCGTCGATATCACTGCGGTAGTTGGAGCGAGCCATCGCGTTGCGCACACGGATCCCGAGGCCTTTGAGGCTGCCGCTCTGCAGCACATAGCCGATGTCCAGATCACGCTCGCGATCCTTGCCTTCAAACCCCTTGCCGGTGTCGACGTTGTTGCCGGTGATGTAGCGCACGGTACTG
>LNAP01007025.1_pt1 | contig 13778 bp, 5 predicted proteins | sample 602601 | NCBI WGS metagenome assembly LNAP01 (sample SAMN02440304, study PRJNA202911) | soil metagenome | biome: Subtropical and temperate rainforests or woodlands; isolation source: soil samples (1 kg each in a 20% v/v slurry with milli Q water) were... ...
GCGGCTATACAAAGTGCAATTGATGCAGCGGCCGCCGCAGGGGGTGGGCAGGTGTATATGCCGACCGGAACTTATATCGTTTCGGGAGGCGAAGAACCCTCCGACGGTTGCCTGATGCTCAAGAGCAACGTCTACCTGTACGGCGACGGCATGGGCGCAACTACGGTCAAAGTGGCTGACGGCTCCGACACCAAGATCACGGGGGTCATCCGCTCTGCCTATGGCGAGGAAACCCACGACTTCGGTGTCAGCAATCTCACCATTGATGGCAACCGTGACAGCACTACGGGCAAGATCGACGGCTGGTTCAATGGCTACATTCCCGGCGAAGAAGGCTACGACTCCAACGTCACCCTCGACAGCGTCGAAATCAAGGATTGCTCCGGGTACGGTTTCGACCCGCACGAGCAGACCGTCAACATGGTCATCAAGAACAGCGTGTCCCACGGCAATGGCCTGGACGGCTTCGTGGCTGACTTCCTCAGCGACAGCACCTTCGAAAACAACGTCGCCTACGACAACGACCGCCACGGTTTCAACGTTGTCACCAGTACCCACGACTTCACCCTCACCAACAACATTGCCTACAACAATGGCGGCAATGGCATCGTGGTGCAGCGCGGCAGCGAAGACATCCCCTCCCCCAGCAATATCACCATCACCGGTGGCGAGGTGTACGGCAACGGCGCCGAAGGGGTGCTGATCAAAATGTCCAGCGAGGTGACCGTCAGCGGCGTTGATATTCACGACAACGCCAGCGCCGGGATTCGCATTTACGGCAGTAACCACGTCGAGGTCATCGACAACACGCTCACCAACAACTCCCTGGGCAACCCCGTACCGGAAATCATCATCCAGTCCTACAACGACACCCTGGGCGTGTCCGGCAAGTACTTCAACGGCAGCGATAACACGATCCAGGGCAACATCATCACCGGCAGCAACCTGTCGACCTACGGCGTTGCGGAGCGCAATGAAGACGGCACGGATCGCAACGCCATCATCGGCAACACCATCAGCCACACCAGCAACGGTGCCACGCTGGTCTATGGTGACGGCAGCTACGTCAGCGCCACGGTGCCGATGACCACCGTGCAAGGCACGGCTGGCAACGACACCCTGCTGGGCAGTGCCGCCAGCGAGATTTTCTATGGCGTTGCCGGCAACGACACCATCAATGGTGGGGCCGGTGGCGACATTCTGGTGGGCGGTGCCGGTCTCGACAAACTCACCGGCGGTGCCGGCGCCGATACGTTCCGTTACGTCGCTCAGTCCGACAGTTATCGCAACGCAACCACAAGCTTCGATGACACCATCACCGACTTCGACGTCACCCAGGACAAGATCGACCTCGCAGGCCTCGGTTTCACCGGCCTGGGCAATGGCCGTGGCGGCACCTTGCAGGTCAGCTACAGCGCCAGCAACGACCGCACCTACATCAAGGACTACGATGCCGACGCCAGCGGCAATCGCTTCGAGTTGATTCTCTCGGGCAACCTGGCCAGCACCCTGACCGCCAGCAATTTCATCTTCAACCGAGTGATCACCGGCACCAGCGGCAGCGACTCGCTGTTGGGTACCGACTCGGCCGACACCCTGCTCGGCCTGGCGGGCAACGACAGCCTCAGTGGTGGCGCGGGCGACGACAAGCTCGACGGCGGTGCCGGTATGGACTCCCTCACCGGCGGCACTGGCGCGGACATCTTTGCGTTCTCCAATCGCCTGGACAGTTACCGCAACTACAACACCGGCGGTGCCAATCTTAGCGACGTGATCACCGATTTCGATATCGCCGCCGACAAGATTGACCTCTCGGCCACTGGATTCACCGGCCTGGGGGATGGCAAGAACAACACCGTGTACGCGGTGCTCAACAGTGCCGGCACCAAGACTTACATCAAGTCCCTGACCGCCGACGCCAATGGCAACCGCTTCGAAGTGACACTGGACGGCAACTACCTCAACACGCTGACCAGCGCCAACTTTGTCTTTGCCACTTCGCCAACGGTCAACCATGCGCCGGTGGTGGCAACGGCGTTGCTGGATCAGAGCGCGACCGAAAACACCCCGTTCAACTACGCGGTGCCGGCCACCAGTTTTACCGATCCGGATAACGACAGCCTCAGCTACACCGCGACCCTGGCCGATGGTAGCGCCCTGCCCGCCTGGCTGAGCTTCAATGCCACCAACCTGACCTTCACCGGTACGCCGACCAGCACCGCCTCCGGCAATTACAACGTGCTGGTCAAAGCCACGGACCCAGCCGGTGCATCGGTCAGCGATAGCTTCGCCCTGGCGGTGGCCGATGCCCCCGCCCCCGTTAACACCATCACCGGCACCAACAACGCTGAAAGCCTCAACGGCACGGTGGGCGAAGACCTGATCCTCGGCCTCGGTGGCAACGACACAATCAAGGCCGGCACTGGCGCGGACATTGTCGACGGTGGCGCCGGACGCGATTCGCTGTACGGCGGCGACGGTGCCGACACCTTCCGCTACACCAACTTACTCGACAGCTACCGCAATTACGGCACTGGCGGTGTCACGGCCACCGACACCATTTATGACTTCACCGTGGGCGTCGACAAGATCGATGTGTCGGCCCTGGGCATTCTCGGCCTCGGCGATGGCAGCAATGGCACGTTGTACATGACCCTCAACGCGGCCGGCGACAAGACCTACATCAAATCCGCCGAAGTCGACGCCAATGGCAATCGCTTCGAAATCGCCCTCAACGGCAACTACCTCAACACCCTGACCGCCAGTGATTTCGTGTTCGGCGAACGTGCTCAGCAGGACATCCTCTACCTGCCTGTCCTCGGCCAATCCAATGCACGCCTGCTGCGCATGACGGAAGACGACAATCAGTCCGGCACCTCGATGCTGGTCAACGACCTGGACCGCTACACCACCTATGACGTGCGCAGCCAGTTCAACGACGCCGATGGCAACGGCATCGACCTCGCGGTAGGCGGCAGCACGGTCACCGGCCTGTCGACCCTCAGCGCCGAGGAACTCAAGTTGTGCTGGTGGCTGACCGACACCAACCAACCCGGGCCTGCGCTGTTGCGCGCCGAGACGCTGCTGCGCGAACAGCTCACCGAACTGCAATCCATCGATAACGTCACCATGGGCATCATTTGGGGCCAGGGCGAGGAAGCCGCCCAGGAGATCGGCCGCGCCACGGACAAAGCAGCGGCAGCGGCGGCCTACAAGGCCGCGACCCTGAAGGTGTTTGATTACCTGCATGCCCAGCTCGGCAACTTCAGCGTGTACATGATGGAAACCGGTCACTACGATCAGGGCGCTGCGCGTACCCGCGGTTATTCGGAAGAGAAGATTGCCTCCATCGTCGAGGGGGTTGGCTATGTTCGCGCCGCCCAGGAAGCCATCGCCGCCGAGCGCAGCGATGTCAAGCTGGCGGTGGACTACACCGACCTCCCCTTGCGCCACGAAGTCGACCCGCAGGCGTATCCCGACGACGTCTGGCACCTGCACGAAGAATCGGCGGAAATCGTCGGCCAGCGTCTGGCTGACTACATCGCCAGCGACCTTGGCTTCCAGGGCAACCCTAATGACAACAACAGCGTGCAGGACATTTTCGACAACGCTCAGAACATGATTTCCGGTACCGACCAGGCAGATACCCTGGTGGGCACTTCGGGCAACGACACACTCGATGGACGCCTGGGCGCCGACACCATGACCGGTGGCGATGGCAACGACATCTATGTAGTCGATAGCGCGTCCGACCGCGTGGTGGAAAGCAACACCTCGACCTCGCAGATCGATACGGTACAGGCCTCGGTCAGCTGGGCCCTGGGCGCCAATCTCGAGAACCTGGTGCTCACCGGTGTGTCGGACATCAACGGTACCGGCAATGAGCGGGAAAACTTCATCACCGGCAATGCCGCCAATAACGTGCTCAATGGTGCGACAGGGGCCGATACCATGACCGGCGGCGATGGCAACGACACCTACTATGTCGACAACGCCGGCGACAGCGTGGTCGAGATCAGCAGCAATGCCGTGTCTGGGGGGATCGACCGTGTACATAGCAGCCTGACGGCTTATACCCTCAGCAACAATGTCGAGCATCTGTATGTCGATAGAACTGGTGCCGCCAATGGCACGGGCAACGCGCTGGACAACACATTGTTCGCCGGAGCCGGCAACAACGTGCTGGACGGGCGCGATGGCATTGACACGGTGTCTTATGAAAGCGCCCTGTCTGGCGTTACCGTAAACCTCTCGACGTCAGCGCAACAAAACACTGTGAGTTCGGGGCTCGACACCTTGAAATACTTCGAAAACCTGACGGGAAGCGCCTACGCCGACAGTTTGTCCGGCAACAGCGCCGCGAACGTTCTGAACGGGGGCGCGGGTAACGACACGCTGGTGGGCGGTTCGGGCGATGACCGGCTGATCGGCGGAGCCGGCACCGACAACCTCTCCGGTGGCACAGGCGCGGATACCTACGCATTTGGTGCGCTGTCGGACATGGGCGTCGGGGCGTTGCGCGATGTGATCAACGGTTTCAAGACCACCGAGGGTGATCATCTGGACTTCACCGGCCTGGACGCCAACCCGCTGACCGCCACTGTCGACGCCTTCACATTCATCGGCAGCAATGCCTTCGACCCTGCCAACGCCACCGGCCAACTGCGCTTTGCCGATGGCATTCTCTACGGCAGTGTCAACGCCGATGCCACCCCCGAGTTCGAGTTCGAACTGGTGGGCGTCAAGGAGCTGCACGCCAGCGACTTTACAGCCTGAGTCAAGCCCCAAACCTGTGGGAGCGGGCTTGCTCGCGAAGGCGGCGGTACATTCAGCACTGATGCAAGCTGACCCGCCGCTATCGCGAGCAGGCTCACTCCTACAGGGGATTGTCAGTGCCCCAAAAATCCAAGGCAACCGCAAATCAAAATGTGGGAGTGAGCCTGCTCGCGAAGGCGGCGGTACATTCAGCACTGATGCAAGCTGACTCACCGCTATCGCGAGCAGGCTCACTCCTACAGGGGATTGGCTGCGCTACAAATATCGAGGACAGCCGCAGATCAAAATGTGGGAGTGAGCCTGCTCGCGATGGCGGCGGTACATTCAGCACTGCTGCCAGCTGACCCACCGCTATCGCGAGCAGGCTCACTCCTACAGGAGATTGGCTGCGCTACAAATATCGAGGACAGCCGCAGATCAAAATGTGGGAGTGAGCCTGCTCGCGATGGCGGCGGTACATTCAGCACTGATGCAAGCTGACCCACTGTTATCGCGAGCAGGCTCACTCCTACAGGGGATTGGCAGTGCTACAAAAATCGAGGACAGCCGCAGATCAAAATGTGGGAGCGGGCTTGCTCGCGAAGGCGGCGGTACATTCAGCACTGATGCAAGCTGACCCACCGCTATCGCGAGCAGGCTCACTCCTACAGGGGGGTTAGGCTGAGATCTTGAGCTTTGGTTAGAACCGAGGCTTTTTCAGAACAGGCTTTGCACCTGTTCCAGAACTCCGCGGTTCATCTGGCCGGTGTGGGTGTGCAGGCTCACATAGCTTTGCAGCATGTCGAGTTTGGTGTTGAGCAGGTCTCGGCGGGCCTGGAATACCCGCTGCTGTGCATCAAGAATATCCACCGTGGAACGCACGCCACCCTGAAAGCCTTTTTCCGTGGAAGTCAGGGCTCGCTGATTGGACTCCACCGCCCGCTGCATCGCCTTGCTCTTGCTGAACCCGGCCACCACGCCCAGGTAATCGGCTTCGATGTCCTCGGCCAACTGTTGACGCTGCACATCGTAGTCAGACTGGGCACCGGCCAATTGTGCTTCGGCCTTCGCCACCGAGGCGCGTACCGCCCCGCCGCGATACAACGGAATATCCAGCTGCACCCCCACGTAATAGGTGTCCTGGCGCGGATCGAGATCCTCGTATTGACGGGTTTCCCGACGGGTTAACTGGGTGGTCAGCGACAAGGTCGGATGATGCCCGGCGCGCTGGCTGTCGGCCTGCGCCTCGGCGACTTTCACCGCTGCCAGGCGGGCTGCCAGCTCGGGGCTCGCTTCACGGGCAATCGCTGTCCAGTAAGGCAAATCCTGCTCCGGCGGGATCGGGCTACCGGCGGCGAGTTCTTCGCGCATCGGCTGGATGTCATCGATAGGCAGGCTGGCGCGACCGGACAATGCCCGCAACGCAGCCACGCGACGGGCCTGGGCTTCAGCCTCCTGGGCTTCGACGAGATCGAGCCGCGCCTGGGCCTCATCAATGTCGGTGATCGCGCCCTGGCCGCCCTGATAAAGCTTTTTGCTCTGCGTCACCAAGCCACTGATGGCAGCCTTTTGCTGGGCGATCAACTTGATCTCGTTTTCAGCCCGGGCGACGTCGAAGTAGCCTTTGGCGACCCGGTCGTACAGGGTCTGGCCGGCAACATCGAATACCTGGTTACCCAACTGCCCTCGCGCCTTGCCTTCCTGATACGCCGCCCAGCGCCCCTTGTCATAGAGCGGTTGTTGCGCCGCCAGAGTGACGTTGTTTGCCTGGTAGTCATTACTGTTGACGTAGGTGCTGTCGTCGCCGCCATCGATACGCCCGCCGTAGCCGTAGCGCGACGTCAACGACACTTGCGGATAGAGGCCACCGCGGCCAATCGCCTCTTCCTGCTTCGAAGCATCAAAGGCATGCGCCGCCGATTGCACGGTTGGGTCATTAGCGCGCGAGGCGTCATAGGCAGCGGTCAGGCTCAGGCCTCCTTCGGCGGCCGATACGGGATTGATCACGGCCCAGCTGATATACAAACCCAGCAGCACACGGGAGCGATAGCGACAACGGTCGGTCATGCTCATTCCTCTTTGAAGGCCGCAAGCAAGCGCTCACGCAAAGGTTTCATCAGGTAGTTCATCAAGGTGCGTTCCCCCGTCACCACCGTGACATCGGCGAGCATGCCGGGGCGCACCAGCAGACCGGCGGTCTGGAGCGAGGCGACGGTGTCTGCCGGAATTTCGACCTTGGCGGAAAAGTACGGCTGGTGCGTCTGCTCATCGATCAACTGGTCCGCCGACACCGTAGTCACCGTACCGGTGACCGTTGGTGTATCCACCCGTTGCAACGCGGTGAAATGCACATGCACCGGCAGACCCGGACGCAACTTGTTGGCCATCAGCGGCTCGAAACGCGCGGTGATCGCCATCGGCGCATCCAGCGGCACCACCTGCATCAGGGTTTGCCCAGCCTGCGCAACGCCCCCGACCGTATGAATACTCACGTCCATGACCTGTCCGGACACCGGCGCACGGATCGCACCGTTGTCGACTTCAAACTGCAAGGCACGAATCTGATCGGCATACCCTGCCGCCTCGGCAGAGACTTCGCTGAGCTGGGTTTCGGCATCGCGGCGAAATTCCTGCTGCGCCTGCAAGGCCTTGAGCCGGCTTTCGTTGATCGCTTGGCGGGTCCTGCCGACATCGCCCACTCCGGAGGCTATCTGCCCGGCCAATTGAGCGGCGTTGCGCTCGGACTCGAAGAGTTTGTTGCGCGGAACGTAGCCTTCACGGGCCAAATCACGCAGGCCTTCCAGCTCCTGCTGCTGGAAGCGCATCTGCGCGTCGTAGTTGCGCTTGACGCCTTCGTAGCCGTGCAATTGCTGCTGCAACGCCGCGGCTTCGTGTTCGATGATCTGCAAGCGGCTGCCCAGTTCTGCGCGGCGAGTCAGAAACAACTGGCTCTGCAAAGCCATGGCGGCCTTGACCCGCGGTTCGTCGGCGCGCTCCAGCAGCTCAGCGGGCCATTGGATCTCGGCTGAGCCCAGGCGCTCGGCAATCAATCGCGCTTCAATGCTGCGATCGTTGAGCAACTTGCCCAGGGTCACGTCCAGTTGCGACTGCGCCTGCACTGTATTGAACTGCACCAGCAACTGCCCCTGGGTGACGCGATCGCCATCGCTGACCAGCAGCTTTTCCACCACCCCACCGACCAACGACTGCACAGCCTTGCGCTCGCCCGCCACCACCACGGTGCCGCTGCCCACGACACCCTGGTCGAGCGGCGCCAGGCAAGCCCAGAGCAGGAAGCCGCCCAGCGTCAGGATCAGGAAACCCACGCCATAGCGTGCCGCTCCGCCGGCGTCGGTACTGGCGCTGGGCAACGTGTTGGCGCTGCGCACGCTCAGCCCCTGCTCACGGGTCAAATCATGCATCTTCGCCAGTCTCCTTTACCGCGGCCGGTCTTGGCCCCGGCATCAATGCCTTGAGCACCTGGTCCCTTGGACCGAATGCTTGTTGAGTGCCGTCCTTGAGCACCAGGATGGAATCGACCACCGCCAGCACATTAGGCCGGTGGGTAATCAGCACCACGGTGCTGCCAGCAGCCTTGAGCACACTGATGGCTTGCACCAGTGCCAGATCTCCGGCTTCATCGAGGTTGGAATTGGGTTCATCGAGCACAATCAGCGACGGGTGCCCATAGAGCGCGCGAGCCAGGCCGAGGCGTTGCTTTTGTCCACCGGACAAGCCAAGCCCGCCGGGGCCCAGCGGTGTGTCGTAACCCTTGGGGAACCTGAGGATCATTTCGTGAATGCCAGCGTGACGCCCGGCGGCGATGATCTTGTCGGCGTCCTGCTCGCCGAAGCGGGCAATGTTGTCGGCCACACTGCCATCGAACAGTTCGATGTCCTGCGGCAGGTATCCAAGGTGCGGGCCAAGGGCATCGTGGGACCATTGACTGATCTCGGCGTCGTCCAGGCGCACCGACCCGCCCATGGCCGGCCATACTCCGACCATCGCCCTGGCCAGCGTTGACTTACCACTGGCGCTGGGGCCGACAACGGCGAGCACATCACCTTTGGCCAGGCTGAAATTGATGCCCCGCAGGATCGGTTGCGAGGCACCGGGCGGGCCGACATACAACTGCTCCAAACGCACTGCGCCGGTGGGCGGTGGCAAAGGCATGCGCAGGCGCTCGCGCGGATGCTGGGCCAGCAGCTGGCTCAGGCGCTGGTAGCTCTGGCGGCCGGAGTTGAACTGCTTCCACGAGCCAATGGCAATTTCCACCGGCGCCAGGGCACGCCCCAGCAGCAGCGACATCGCAATCATCATGCCCGCCGACAATTCGCCTTCAAGCACCAGCAACGCCCCCAGGCCCAGGGCCAGAGACTGTCCGGAGATGCGCACGAAACGGGTCATCGAAGTGATACGCGCGCCGCGGTCGCTGGCATGGGCCTGGGCGGCAACAATGCGTTGCTGCAGCAGGCTCCAGCGCTGACGCAACGGCCCGAGCATGCCCAGGGCCTGGATGACTTCGGCATTGTGTAACGTGCTGTTTACATAGATCGACGACTGCACGCCCAGGCGATTGGCTTCGCCCAAACGCGTGCGAGTCGCCAACTCGCCCCACAGCGCCAGACCGATCAGCACCAGGGCCAGAACCAGCGTCAGCACGCCGAACCAGGGGTGAAAGATGAACGCCACCAGCAGGAAGATTGGCAACCACGGCGCATCGAGCAAGGCGATCAGGCCCTGGCCGGTGATCAACTGCCGCAGCGTCGCCAGATCGGTGAGTTGGCGTTGTGCTCGCGCAGGCTGCGGGCGAAGGCGGCATCGAAAATCCGCTCGCCCAAGGCATCGTCCAGCCCCGCGCTCATGCGAATCATCACCTCACCGCGCACCCACTCGATCAGGGCGCTGAACATGAACAGGCCCAGGGCGATCAAGGTGAGCATGAACAAGGTGGTTTCGTTGCGGCTGGTGAGAACCCGGTCGTACACCTGCATCATGTAGAGCGACGGCACCAGCACCAGCAGGTTGATCACCCCACTGAACAGCGCCAGCGACCAGAACACCCGGCGATAGCTTAATAAAGCGGCATCAATGTCATGACGCGGATCGAGAAGCAAACCCATAAAGTGTCGCCCGCAAAAGAAATAGTCGGTCCAGGACGCAATCCATCGCTGGTTTTTGCCCTAAGGCAGTGGAGAAAACGCTAAACGTAGCCTGATGTGCCGCTATCAGAGACGATCCCCGTCGCTACAGGCGCCAATTACTGACCGCGCAACCTCGGGTTAGTGCCGGTTCGCTGGTCTGGGTTTCCATGTGGGTGACGGGCGGAGATGTTGCACAGCGCGACAATGGCGGATAAAACCCCACCGATTTTGAACCCTCGTACCATGTCCTGATTTGCAAGCGGAATATGCGGCACCGTTCCTGCGCGCCCTTATCCCGCTTTTCCCCTCCCGAGTAGTCTGAAACTCCCACCCCGCTTGGGAGTATCGGCCGATGCGCAATCCCCGGCGCTTACACATAGTTGCAAGCCATAGCAGTAAAAAGTCTACGGTCCGGCCTCGATGGCCCGTGTTGCTCTGGAGAAAATCATGGCTAATCACAAAAAAAACTCATCGCTAACAAGCAACCAGGCCGGTAACACCGGTGCCCCCCTATATGCTCCGACCGTCACCACCGACCTGAGCGACTACGCGCCCGGCAGCACCGCCACCATCACGGCTGGTGGGTTCGCACCGGGCAGCACAGTGAAGCTCGAAGTGGAACACGCCACCGGCGCCGGCGCGGATAACGTATGGGGCACGCCCGACGACGTGCTCGATACCGACACCGGCGAGGGACACGAGCCCTGGTACGTGACCGACGGCGGTGCCGGCGATCTCGACGGCCAAGTCAACGGCAGCGTCACAACCTCGTGGTACGTGAACCCGGACGACTCCGCTGGTGCGACGTTTCTGCTCACCGCGGCCTCTGCGGGCGACGATCTTGTGTTCGGTACCAGTGACGACGCAGTGGCGACAACGTCGTTTACGGACAGCGCTCTGAGCGTCGTGGCGACCGGCGCGAACGTGACGCTGGACGAAACGGCCGGGTTGCAGAACGCCGCCGCCACTCCAAGCCCTGCGGAAGACGCTAACGACAACGACATTCTGGTAGCGTCCCTGCCCTCGATCTTCTCTACCCGCTTGACTGCACTTGGCGCCGGCACTGCAACGGGAGCGGCCTTGAGTGGCTATACCGGTGCCGTGGGCAACACAGGCAGCAATGCATTCACCGTCACCGCAGACCCCGGAGCCACCATTACCAATATCAGCTTCGTCGATAGCGCTGGTGCACCGCTCAATGGCCTGGACAGTGGACTGGATACCCTCAATGGCACCAGCATCCTTCTCTATACGGATGCGAACAACGACAACATCGTTCTGGGCCGGGCCGGTGGCTCGACCGGCGCGATCGTGTTCGCGGCCTATATCGAAGAAACCGGATCGCCGGTCTCGGGTGGCAAGATCTGGACCGTGGAGTATCAACCGATCAAGCATACAAATACGACGAATCCCGATGATTCGCTCAATCTGCTGAATAAGGTGTTCATTGGAGCCAGTCAGGACCTGGAGTTCAGTTTGGCCGGTGTGCCCTCCGGTGCGAACCTGTTCCTGATGTTCACGAAAGCGAACCCTACAACTGAAACGGTCGATGGTGTCGTGCGGATCACGGATCCCACCATCATCGCCACCGGCAAGAACCCCGCAGACCAGTCAAGCGGCGCCAATATAAACACTGGCGACACGATCATCACCAGCCAGGCGGCCAACCCGACCACTTTCGGCACCAACAACCAGATGATTACGGAACAGGATGGCATTCGCTTTTCGTTCGTCACCGGTGCCAGGCAGGATGTGACCATTCCCAACCTGAGTCAGAACGAAGCAGATCTTGAGTCCAACATCGACTTTACCGGCGTCTTCAACGCGAAGATGGCCAACTTCGACGTCGTGCAGTTGCAAAGCGGCAAGAGTGCCGTGGTAAAAATCAGCGCGTTCACCACCGCTGCTGAACCTGGTGTGAACTTCATCAACGGTTATGTGGGTGATACGCCGGTTGCCATCACCAATGTTCGCGTCTTCAACAGCGCCGGGGTGGTGATCGAGAATTCAAACGGATCGGTGAATGACGCGGCCATTGGCATCAGCTTGACTGGTGGGGTTGCAACCATCACCGGCGTTTTGGCCGGCTACCAGATTGAATACACCACAACGACGGATCACAACCGCGTGCTCGTCGAGAACGGCGCGGCGCTCGACGCCAAGGGCAATAACCACGCCGATTTTGATATCGGTGGTTTCACGCTGGTCCAGGCCTCTGTTTCGAAAACCGAAATCGGCTCCCAAATGATCCGAGCATCAGCACCACCGGCACCGAGCCGACGTTGACGGTGGACGAGACGGTGCTGGCGACTAACGCCACCCAGAGCTTTGCCGCCAACTTCAGCTCGGCGTTTGGTGCTGATGGCGCGGGCACACTGACCTATGTGCTGGGCGTGGTAGCCGGTGCCTCGGGGCTGACCGACACGGCCACTGGTCAAGCGGTGAATCTGTCGCTCAACGGCACAGTGGTGGAAGGTCGCACCGCCACGAGCAATGAGCTGGTGTTCACAGTGAGCGTCGCCGCCAATGGTGACGTCACGCTCGACCAGATCCGCGCCGTGGTGCATCCCGACACCACCAATCCCGATGATTCGAAGACGTTGACCGCTGACAATCTGGTAACGCTGACGGCAACCAAGACCGATGGCGACGGCGACAGTGCCCAGGCGACCCTCAACATCGGACAAAACCTGGTGTTCAAGGACGATGGGCCGAGCATCAACACCACCGGCACGGAGCCGACGTTGACAGTGGACGAGACGGTGCTGGCGACCAACGCCACCCAGAACTTTGCCGCCAACTTCAGCTCGGCGTTTGGCGCTGATGGCGCCGGCACACTGACCTATGCGCTGGGCGTGGTGGTCGGTGCGTCGGGGTTGGTGGATACGGCCACCGGCCAGGCGGTAAACCTGTCGCTCAACGGCGGCGTGGTGCAAGGCCGCACGGCGACGATCTGGTATTCACGGTGAGCGTGGCCGCCAATGGTGACGTCACGCTCGACCAGATCCGCGCCGTGGTACATCCCGACACCACCAATCCCGATGATTCGAAAACGCTGACCGCTGACAATCTGGTAACGCTGACGGCAACCAAGACCGATGGCGACGGTGACAGTGCCCAGGCGACCCTCAACATCGGGCAGAACCTGGTGTTCAAGGACGATGGGCCGAGCATCAGCACCACCGGCACCGAGCCGACGTTGACAGTGGACGAGACGGTACTGGCAACCAACGCCACCCAGAACTTTGCCGCCAACTTCAGTTCAGCGTTTGGCGCTGATGGCGCGGGCACACTGACCTATGCGCTGGCCGTGGTGGCCGGTGCGTCGGGGTTGGTGGATACGGCCACCGGCCAGGCGGTAAACCTGTCGCTCAACGGCACAGTGGTGGAAGGTCGCACGGCCACCAGCAACGATTTGGTGTTCACGGTGAGCGTCGCCGCCAATGGTGATGTCACGCTCGACCAACTCCGCGCCGTGGTACACCCCAACACCACCAATCCCGATGATTCGAAAACGCTGACCTCTGACAATCTGGTGACGCTGATAGCGACCAAGACCGACGGCGACGGCGACAGTGCCCAGGCGACTCTCAACATCGGACAAAACCTGGTGTTCAAGGACGATGGGCCGAGCATCAACACCACCGGCACGGAGCCGACGTTGACAGTGGACGAGACGGTACTGGCAACCAACGCCACCCAAAACTTTGCCGCCAACTTCAGTTCGGCGTTTGGCGCTGATGGCGCCGGCACACTGACCTATGCGCTAGCCGTGGTGGCCGGTGCGTCGGGGTTGGTGGATACGGCCACCGGCCAGGCGGTAAACCTGTCGCTCAACGGCGGCGTGGTGCAAGGCCGCACGGCGACGAGCAACGATCT
>LNAP01004041.1_pt1 | contig 13776 bp, 13 predicted proteins | sample 602601 | NCBI WGS metagenome assembly LNAP01 (sample SAMN02440304, study PRJNA202911) | soil metagenome | biome: Subtropical and temperate rainforests or woodlands; isolation source: soil samples (1 kg each in a 20% v/v slurry with milli Q water) were... ...
GCTATAATCCGCGGCCTACTGAGGGCCTATAGCTCAGTTGGTTAGAGCAGGGGACTCATAATCCCTTGGTCGTAGGTTCGAGTCCTACTGGGCCCACCAAACAAAACAAAGGCTTACGTCATTCAGACGTAGGCCTTTTTTGTTGGTGCGGGTTTTCGTACCTGTATAAAGTCTGTAAGACACGGGCCCCTTGCATGATCGCAGGCCCTCGTCGTTTCTGATCCGAGTTACTCATGGTTACCCCCCGAACCAGTGACCGCCGCACCCGTATCATTGGATGCAAGATTCAGTTCGGTTGATTCCGCCAGTGCTGGGTGTCCCAGTCCGGGATCACGACACATAACAAACGAGTGCGCTTCTACTCCACGGTGGATCTGGTCAATTTGTTGGATCGTGAGAAATACGATGGAAAGACAGGTCGAATCACTCAAGGGCTGCTTCGCACAGACCTGGTGATACTCGATGAGCTGGGGTATTTGCCCTTCAGCCAGAGCGGCGGTGCACTGTTATTTCACCAGCTGTCCAAGCTGTACGAGCACACCAGAGTGGTCATCACGACCAACCTCAGCTTCTCGGATTGGTCGAGCGTGTTTGGCGACGCCAAGATGACCACTGCGTTGCTGGATCGACTGACTCACCACTGCCACATCGTCGAAACGGGCAACGAGTCCTACCGCCTGCAACACAGCAGCCTGGCTGCTCAGACAAAAATCAAATCACGTGAACGAAAGCGCAAGGACGATGATGGTGCTGAGGACGATGAGCCGTTTTGATCTGCACCATAAATACCCTGTCGCATGCCTACATTCGGCGGGGCTTGATCCCTCTTCAACCGGGACACGACTGCTAAGCTTATCCACAATTGCTGATGCAAAAATCAGCAATCCGCCCTGGGTCAATTTTCAATCGGCAGGGTGGGTCAGTTGTCAATCAGCGCCAACAGCCAAAAGCAAAAGCCGTTGCGCTCCCAATAAAGGATTTTCACTCGATTACGGGGGCGATTCAGAAAAACGAAAAGCACGGGGTCGAAACACGGCGACCTTGATATCCAACTCCACCAGGGCGGCGAGGCCGTCGATGGATTTTCGGCAATCGACGGGCTTGGGATAGAGGTACACTTTTTCGACTTTGGCGTCGGGACGCATCATGACTGCGGGTTCCTGATGGAAATCGGGAGCACAGCATCAGGCTTCAACTCGCAGCTTTGAATATGTACACGGTGGATCGCTTACCGATAACGGCGTCAGGTACGTATTGAGAAGATGAGCGAAAGCAAACCGCACGAAGACGCATCGTTAAGGATTCAAGCGCTGTCAAAACCGAGGTCGCCCAGTAGCCTCGGGATCAGTCTGGAAGCTACCTGTCTACTGTCCAGATGGCAGCCGGTGTATAGGCGGCATGAGCTCGATACAGGCTTTGATATGGAACGTGAGAACCTCGCCTTTGATGCCAAGGGAAATGACAAGCGGCTACCACCGCGAGGAAGAATAGCAATGCAAAGGCCGAGGGGCGGAGCCATTCGTAGTAGTGATGAAGTTCTTGTAATGATAATGGAGCGAAGAAATGGCGTTGCCCAGCCGGCTTATGTCGTCAACCGGCCTCGGCGGGGAGGAGACAAGCAAAATTAAACGAATAGCGTGACGCCCCCCCCTCGGCGGATTAGTATGTCCAGGTTTTCGTATCAAAAAATCAGAAGTAGTCAAGGGATCAGTCATAAAATATGCCAGGCACAGTATTAGTCACAGGGGGCGCTGGCTATATCGGTTCCCATACTGTCGTACAGTTACTTAAAGCAGGAGCAACTGTTGTCATTTTTGACAACTTTTGCAATAGCAGTCGTGTGGTTATTGATCGAATAGAATCTATCACTGGAAGGCGGCCGTATTTAATTGACGGCGACATTCGCGACCGTGAGGCACTTCAACAAGCATTTCTATCTCACTCGATCAGCGCTGTTGTTCATTTCGCAGGACTTAAGGCTGTAGGTGAGTCTGAAGAAAAACCGCTTAAGTACTATGATAATAACGTTATTGGAAGTCTCATACTTTTCGACGAAATGAGCAAGGCAGGTGTTCATAACCTTGTCTTCTCTTCTTCAGCCACAGTCTATGGTGATCCCGGTTGCGTTCAGTACCGGGAGGATACACCGTTGGCGCCGATAAATGTCTATGGCCGTACAAAGTTAATGGTCGAACATATTTTGCGAGACTTAAGAAAAACGGCACCAGGATGGCGCATTGCCATACTCCGCTACTTTAACCCTATCGGAGCACATGAGTCTGGGCTTATCGGAGAAGATCCTTGTGGTACCCCAAACAATTTAATGCCATATATTGCGCAGGTTGCTGTCGGAAAACGTGAAAAGCTATCTATTTTTGGAAATGACTATCCGACACTAGATGGAACTGGACTGCGTGATTATATTCATGTTGAAGACTTGGCGGCGGGGCATTTGGCTGCACTGAAAGCTCTGCAGTTCAGGGATGAGATTATCACTGTTAATCTTGGGACTGGGCATCCCTATAGTGTTCTTGAAATGATCGCTGCTTTTGAGGAAGTTTCAGGTAAAAATATTCCCTACGAATTCGTAGTCCGCCGCCCTGGCGATCTTGCCCAATATTTTGCGGATCCAAGCCTCGCCAAGGAAGTCCTCGGATGGGAGGCCGAGCACAGTATTAAGCGTATGTGTCGAGACACTTGGCTTTGGCAGTCAAATAATCCTAATGGTTTCTCATCTTGAGCAAGAAAGGTAAATTTTATGAAAGCAAAACTTAGAAAAGTAGCACGGATATTAGCCGAATGGCCATTGATAGGACGCCTCGTTCGCATAGGCGTAGCTGTGATTCGATCTCCCGAGGTTCGCGCTGGCTACTTAGATCTAAACCATCGACAGCACTTGCTTGAACAGCATCAGAATTTAATTGATCAACGCCAGCACGTATTTGAGACCGAGCAATTGCCAGTGCTATTGCAAACCTTGGCTGAACTTAACCATGAGCTAACAAGTGATAATGACCGAGATAATCTCGTCAAATCGGTACCGGAAGCTTTGCGAAAGATCAGACGCGATTTAGTTGATGTGCACCATCGACAGCACGTATTTGAGACCGAGCAATTGCCAACGCTATTGCAAACCTTGTCTGAAGTTAACTACCGTCAGCTAACAAGTGATAATGACCGGGATAATCTCGTCAAATCGGTACCGGTAGCTTTGCGAAAAATCACACGCGATTTAGTTGATGTGCAATCTAAATTAGGAGTTATGTCGAGCTTAACGGAGCAGAAAACCCCTGATGCTCTAGGGCAAATCGTTGACTCGCAGGAGAAAATTGAAAGTCTATCGACTTCTGTCTCGTATCTTTTGGGGCGCGTTGAATTTATCCGTCGCGAATTAATGTTTGAGATGCGCTATAGCGCTTCAACGCCCCCTAGTGATGGTGAGAAAATAAATACCGAAACTGAAATTCTGTCTCCTGAAAAGCTAGAGATAGCTCGCAATAATGGAATTCGCCTAAACTTGGGTTGTGGTCACATAGCGATTAAAGATTATTTGAATGTCGATCGTCGTGCTTTGCCAGGAGTAGACATCGTCGCAGAGGTAGATCGCCTTCCTTTCGAGCAGGGCGAAATAGATGAGATTTTTTCTGCTCATTTACTCGAACACTTCCCTCTGGAGCAATTACGCCGAGAGCTGCTCCCATATTTTTTTAGTCTTCTTAAAGAGGGCGGAGAGCTTCGTGCTGTAGTGCCGGATGCGGAGACAATGATTCGTGAATACTCTAATGGACAATATTCCTACGATAAAATGCGAGAAGTGATATACGGCGCGCAGGATTATGAAGGAGATTTTCACTTTAATATGTTTACACCTGAGTCGCTTAGCAAGTTGTTTCTTGAGGCTGGATTTATCAATCCATTAATTATTGCTAGCGGGCGACAGAATGGTGACTGTTATGAATTTGAAATTACGGCTGTTAAGGCTGAACTAACGATTGTGGAAAATTAATGGAAAATAATATGTATCCTTCAATTTCGATTGTCGTTAATACACTTAACCGTGGCCCGGAACTGCAAAAGACGCTAGAGAGTTTTAAGTGGTTAAAATATTCTGGCGATTTTGAAGTCGTGGTAGTGAACGGCCCATCAACAGATGACTCAGATAAAATAATAGCTTCATGGTCGCCCTATATCCGTGCTGGTAAATGTGACTTTGCCAATTTGTCCATTTCTAGAAATATCGGTATTTGTATGGCCCAAGGCGACATTGTCGCTTTTATTGATGATGATGCTATTCCTGAACCGGAATGGCTGTCACAGTTAGCAGAAGCATACAGCGATCCTATAGTTGGGGCTGTAGGTGGCCTAGTGTACAATCACACAGGTTACGACTATCAATATGAATACTGCGTAGTTGATCGTTTCGGAAATGCGGATCTTTCACTACCGGGACCAACACCACACCTCTCATTCCCTAAAAGCGATAGAATTCCCCATTTATTGGGTTGTAATTCCTCTTTTCGCAGGTCTGCATTGTTAGAAATCGGGGGGTTTGACGAGGAATTCGAGTACTTTCTTGATGAGACTGATGTATGTCTGCGTATCGTGGATGCAGGGTATATCATTTCTCAATTGTCTTGTGCGTACGTTCATCATAAATATGCGCCGAGCAATATTCGGGGTGAAAATAAGGTGCCTCGTTATAGGTTTCCTATTATAAAAAATAAAATTTATTTCACACTTAAACATGCCCGTGAATTTTACTCTCTTGATCGCGTATTGCAGGAGCAACAGAGCTTTATTCAAGGTCAGCGTAATGATGTTAACTGGGCGGCGCGGGAAAAACTCCTGTCAGAAAGTGATGTCACTACGTTTAATAACGACTTGGAGCGTGCTCTGGAAGTAGGCTTAAAGCGTGGTTTTGAAGGTGTGGCGCCAGGGGCAATGATAGACGCCCAGAAACTCGAACGGTACTCCGAGGGGTTTTTCCCGTTCAGTCCAATAAAAAATACGAATTTTAAATCTTTAGTTCTTGTCTCCCGCGATTTTCCACCGAACCACGGCGGTGGTATTGCGACCTTCAACAAAGATCTTGCAGAAGCTCTCGCTGCCGAAGGCAACCTGGTTCACGTTATTACTCAAAGCCCCGATATCAATCGTGTCGATTTTGAAAATGGGGTTTGGGTACACCGCATGGTTGTTCGGGATATCGTACGTTCTCCAGAAGCGATCGAAAGCAAAATTCCTCAGCAAGTCTGGAATTGGTCTGCCACCGCGTTTGAAGAGACCAAAAGAATTGCTACCCATCGACCTATTGATGTCGTTGAGGCTCCCATTTGGGACTGTGAAGGGGTAGCATTCCTATTAAAAGGGGCATGGCCGTTAGTTACGAGCTTACAAACTACGCTTCATTTCTGGCTAGAATCGCACACTGAGCGTCGTGATGACGCGGAGTGGTTGGAGTTTTTCGGGCTGCCAATGTTGGCTTTGGAAAAAAAGTTGATGCTTGGATCTAGCGCTATCCGATCAATTAGTTTGGCAATTAAACGTGATATTGAGAGTGCTTATGGGTTTTTATTTAATGATAAGAGGATTTACGTATCACCCCTTGGCATGTCGCATCAAGAAACATATTCGGAAATGCTGACTTCGAATGAATCAATTACAGTTTTATTCGTTGGTAGACTCGAGTATAGAAAAGGAATTGACGTTTTACTTTCAGTTATACCGAAGGTTCTTGAAGAGAACCCAAAGATTAAATTTCGTATATTAGGTGATGATACTCTGCTTAAATCTACCGGTGCTGCTACTTATAAAAGTGAGTACTTGGACTCTGATCTTGGTTGGCGTTACTCAGATCGCGTATCTTTTGAAGGGCGTGTTAGTGACAGTGTTTTGCGACAAGCTTATAAGACTTGTGATATTTTTGTAGCACCAAGCCGATTTGAATCTTTTGGACTTGTTTTTCTTGAGGCCATGCGCGAAGGAAAGCCAGTTATTGGCTGTTTAGCCGGCGGCATGCCAGAGGTGGTTTCTCAGGACGTGAATGGGATGTTGGTTCAGCCAGGAGACGCCGACGCTTTGACAGAATCGATATTGCTACTGGCAAGGTCTGAAAGACTTCGGGCATCCATGGGGGAAGCAGGGAGAAAAATATTTCTTAGCAAATTTACTTCTAAGTGCATGGCTAATTCGAGTTTGAATCTGTATGACTTAGCACAAATGAACTTTCAGGAAGCAACTGTTTGAAAATTTCCTATGTTCATGGTGTTTGTGTAAAAAACGACGCTATATCAAACTCAATCCGCGATGAAATCTCCTGGTTAGTTCGCCATGATCACAATGATGTGCGTCTCTACGCCTATGCATGTGACCATGCAGATTTGCCATTTATCAAGGTTTCAGATCTAAAAAATGTCGCTTTTGATCAGCACTTTCAGTCTAGCGACCTTGTAGTGTTTCATTTTGGTGTTTTTTATCCTTTGTTTGATTTGTTAGCGATTACTCCTAAGCGCGCTAAGCGCCTGGTAGTTTTTCATAATATCACTCCCAAGGAGTTTGTCTCTATTGAAAACCATCCAGTAATAGATCAGTCATTTAAACAGCTAACTAATATTAGCTTTGCCGATCATGTTGCTTGTGATAGCCAGACTAATCTTGATGTTTTGCGGGCGAGCGGCATTCAAACCCCTGCCACCGTCTTACCTTTGGCAGTACATAGTAATTTTCATATTCCTGAAAGCAAACCTAGTTTTTTCGATGGAGTTGTCCGGCTTGCATTCATAGGTCGATTTGTGCGCTCCAAAGGTCCAGGGCAGCTACTTGAGGCTTTTGATAGTGTGCTTCGGCATGATAATATGCTTCATATGTCTCTGGATATGATTGGTAATTTGTCTTTCTCTGATTTGACACTACTTGAAGAAATGAAGAACACAGTCGAAGCGATTCATAAATCTTATGGAGGTCGTGCAAAAATAACTATCCATGGGGACGCCACGGAGGAGATAAAGCGGGAGGTTCTGGCTAATGCGGATTTATTTGTGCTTCCAACCTATCATGAGGGTTTTTGTGTTCCGATCCTTGAAGCATTAGGAAGCGGGTGTAAAGTGATCGCCTATGACAACTCTAATACTCCAGCAATTTCTGGTGGATTTGCAAGGCTCACTCCTACGGGTGATGTTGAAGAGTTGTCATTTGTTTTAGCTGAGGTTGTAAGAGAGCTAACATCCTCCGCTTGGCGAAGTAAGGGTAGTCAAAGCTATGCCGAATATTCAAGGAAGGTAGAAAAATACGTGCTGCAATATTCTCCTGAGCATACTAAGCACACCTTTATGACGTTTATTGATAACTTCGTAAGTTGATAATGAATAGGAGAACTTTTACGATGCAAAATCAATCATATGAAAGCTTTGTAAAAAGTTTGGGCTTGGCTTGGATGCTGGCAAAGCGAGACCTAAAAAATCGCTATGCTAGCTCCTATGCAGGCATAACTTGGAATATTGGGGTGCCATTGCTCTATTCGTTAATCAACGTGGTTGTATTTTCAATATTGATGACTGGTCGAATGGGCGACCGTTACGGAGATGTTCCTTTTGCCTTGTTTTATTTTGTTCCGTTCTCGTTATGGGCGGTTTTTGCGGAAGTCGTTGGTCGTAGTCCCAGCATACTTAGAGAATATGGGTATTTGATTAATAAAATTGCCTTTCCTTCATGGGTGCTACCTTTGATCCCGTTGGCTTCCGCGCTTTTAAGTCAAGCAATTATTCTTTTGATTGCGGTTGGGCTAATGATTCACTTAGGCGTTCCTTTAGGCAGCAGCGCGGGCATATTTTTGATTATTTGGCTGATTTCGCTAGTACTCACTATTGGCGTTGCTTATGCTGTTTCAGCTCTTGCGGTTTATGTGCCTGATTTGGCCCAGGCTGTTCCGGTTTGTATTACTATCCTTTTCTGGTTAACGCCAATTTTGTATCCAGCGGCGTTGGTCGAAGACAATGGTGCCGTCTGGGTAAGAAATATTATTATGGACTACAATCCATTTTATTATCTTGTGGAGCTGTCCAGGCATGCTGTTTTTGGTGGATCTGTAGTGTCATGGGGATCGATCGGCGCAATGGGTGCCATTGCCTTTCTGACATTAGCGGCGGGATTTTTTATATTTCGCAAGCTTCAACCGGGCTTTGCTGACGTTATATGATTTTTTGAGACAATTATGACTTATAAAGAAAATATGCCTGTGATTGAGCTGGTAAATGTAAGCAAGGTTTACCACACGTATCCGAGCCCGCGTCATCGTCTACTGGAACTCGTTTCAGGAGGGCGTAAACGTTACTCTCGTGAAACACGTGCACTTGATGATGTCTCGTTTTCTCTTGAGAGAGGCGGGCGATTGGGTATTGTAGGTGAAAACGGTAGTGGAAAAAGCACCCTGCTTAAGATACTTTCAGGTGTGCTTACACCCACTTCTGGAATAGTAAAAGTACGTGGCCGTGTTTCAGCATTACTCGAACTAGGTGCTGGATTTAATCCTGAATTATCGGGTATAGAAAATATTAAGCAGTTTTGTATGCTGCACGGAATGCATCGAGATGAAATCGATGAAGCGATGCCTGAGATTGTTAAGTTTAGTGAGTTGCGGGATGCCATTGATCACCCAGTCAAAACTTACAGTAGTGGGATGGCTGTTAGGCTTGGGTTTGCCTGTGCTGTCTATGTGCAGCCTGATATCCTAATTGTTGATGAGGCGTTAAGTGTCGGCGATGCCTATTTTCAAAACAAGTGTCTGCACAAAATTCGATCCATGTTGGATCAAGGAACGTCATTTATTTACGTGACTCATGCGGCCGATGCTGTTCGCTCCCTCTGTAATGAAGGGCTTTGGCTTGAAAATGGAAAAGCTCGTTTATTAGGTACTTCTAGTGAGGTCGGGGGAGCATATCAGAGCGCGATATTTAGCCGTTTGGTTCGAGCCGGATTCAAACAGGAAGATGACCCAGAACTTAAAAAAGAAGATGAGCCATTAGTCGCAGAAAATCCAAAAATCGATAGCTTACGATCAAAAGCTTTTGCTGAGCGGGTCGAGTCATTACGGACAGGCAGCGGAGAAATACTATTAGACGATATATGCATCATTGACGAAAGTGGCTCAGATACAGACTCAGTAGGTATTGATGAGCAGATACGAGTTCGCGTACTTTATCGAGTCAAATCTTTACCGCCGGATAAGGCAGTTTTGAACGTGGGCATAACAGATAGTTTTGGTAGGCAAATTTTGCATTTCAACCCAATGTTTTCCGGGATTTTTGCTTCCGATGCGCCTGCGAATACTCCTCAGATGATGGAGTTTTCGTTCAAAAATCCTCTTTGTCCCGGGGAATATGGGGTTACGGCCGGTATAGCGACATTGTTCAACAATCCTAAAAATCATGGCCAAACATTAGTCGATACTGTTATTGATTACTGCCCAGGGGCGGTTAGATTCTCGGTTAGATTTCCAGATAGCTCAGTTTTGCGCGACTTTTGGGGCGTCGTTCATGTTGACTACAAAGTTTCAGTACTTTCGTTGGATTAGTTATGAAGTTTAGAAATCTTGAACGAAAAGCTTTCACGCTATGGATGACTGTGCTGAGCGGTGCTGGAAAAACAACATTGGCTAATCGCACTCAAGAGCTACTTGTCAAACGCAGACGAAGTGTATTCATATTGGATGGTGATTTGTTAAGGCTAGGACTCTGCAATCTACTCGGATATTCGCGGGTTGACCGCACGGAGAAGGTAAGGTGTGCGGCTGAAGTTGCAAAAATTCTCAAAGATGCTGGCGTTACTGTTATTGCTTCTTTCATTTCGCCGATGATAGCTGACCGCTCTATGGCGCTTGGGCTGCGGTAACCGACTATGAAGCATTGCTGCCGTGGAACTGCTCACCGGAAATGCCACGGTAAACGGGAAGCGCATCTGACGGTAGGTGTGCTTCATGGATCGCATACGGCGCAAAAGCGATGGCCTGCTTCCCTGCGCTCGGGAGGATCTGCAGCAGTTGCTGCGCGGTGATGGGCATAGGCGCCTCCACAAGAAATGTCCCGCGATCCAGATGTCTTCGGTAGAATGCGGGATCGCGCTGTTGTGAATAAATTGAATTTTGCATAGACAATGTGCAAAACAACCGTTGCGGCGGGCAGGATTTACTCGCTTGACGCACTTCGCGGCATAGCGGCACTGTCGGTGGTGTTCTGGCATTGGCAGCATTTCTTTTATACTGCTGACAATTCTCAGAGTTTCGTACCTTCAATGCAGCCGCTGTTTAGTATGTTGTCTTTTTTCTATATGCATGGCGCGCTAGCGGTTGAGCTTTTTTTCTGCATATCGGGGTTTGTATTCTTCTGGCTTTTCAGCAACAAAATTGCCAATCGATCCATTACCCCTTCTAAATTTTTCATAGATAGAGTCAGTAGACTCTACCCGCTTCATATATTGACATTCGTAACAGTTGCCGCACTTCAATTTGCATACACCAGAAATCACGACACGTTTTTTGTATATCAAACAAATGACTTGTATCACGCCTTTTTAAATATACTTCTGATTCCGGCGTGGGGTTTTGAAAGTGGCTGGTCGTTCAACGCACCGATTTGGTCAGTTTCAGTTGAGGCTTTACTTTACTGTGCTTTCTTCCTTATCTGCACATCTCATAAACTGCGTTATCTATTATTGCCGCTCCTGATAATACTGGGAGCATGCATTTATCCGATGCAATACAAGCTCGGCAGCGGCATATTCACTTTTTTTTGCGGCGGAGCAGCATACATACTGCTTGAGCTCGCAACCAAGCGATTCGGCTTGAGGGCTATCGCTGGCATCACCCTGTCTCTTGCTGCGGTGTCATGGGTCTATATTTGGTGTTCGTCGGCCCTGAACATCTATGTAATCATGGGAATCGCATTTCCCTTGTCGGTGGCGACGCTTGCCGCTGTTGGGTTTATCTACCCAAACTTTATGAGGCCCTTCGCCGCATTAGGGGATGTTAGTTATTCTTCCTATCTGCTCCACTTCCCCCTGCAAATATGTTTTGCGATGACTGTTGATCGCATGGGTTTTAGCCGTGACGCATTTTACAACCCATGGATGCTCGGGATGTTCATGGCTATTTTGATACCGCTGAGCTTCGCTAGCCACAGGCTGTTCGAGGTTCCGGTGCAACGCCTAACCAGGAAAGCCTTCGTTAAACATAGCACTGTTATAAGCGATACACAGCTCAGACATCTTCACTAACGTATCTATCTCTATTCCTCACTCCACAAGCTGAATAGTTTCAAGAACTTCACATAGCGCTGATCATCCTCATCACGCTCTGCCTGGTTCGGATAGAGATCATCATCTTGTGGGCAGGAAAATTCTGCAATGGCCGTTTTGCTGTCTTCTGACAGTTGAACATATGGCATAGACACCTCAGATGCGATAGGACGAAATATAGACGTTGCCAGTTCCGTACGTGCCCGTTGAGATACTGGTAAACCAGTAGATAGTCTGAGCAGTGATTATTTTCAGATCCGAAAACGGTGCCCCGGCGGTGTTTTGTATCCCACCAGTCGTGCTGTTACCTGCCACCTGCTTTTGTCCGATCCCAGTGAGGGAGCTGGCGACCACGGTCTGCGCGTTTGTTGAGTTCGTACCCGCTACCGCGATGAACCGTATCCGGTCCACGAACCCACGTAAGCGCTCCATGAACCCCACATTTTAAAGGTGGGGATCTATGGCTATCTTGGAATTTGCGGCGTGCAGTTCCACGGCAGCAAGGCCTCGAAGTCTTCTACGCTCGAGGCTTGTGGCAGGCGCTCAAGCGCGTGGCGTAGCCACGCATAGGGCTCTTGACCGTTGGCTTTAGCCGTCTCGACCAAACTGTAAAGTTGAGCGCTGGCCGTCGCGCCTTTGGGCGTGTCGCTGAACAGCCAGTTCTTGCGCCCAATCACGAAGGGCCTGATCGCACGTTCTGCCGCGTTGTTGTCGATCGGCAAAAAACCGGCTTCGGTGTAGCGCACCAACTTGATCCAGTTGCTGTAACCGCTGGTCGAACTGGATATCAAAGTCGCGGTGTTTGACCCCGTGCTTTTCGTTTTTCTGAATCGCCACCGCAACCGCGTCAAGGTGTTGTATTGGGAGCGCAACGGCTTCTGCCTTTGGCTCAAGCGTCTGGAGTCCGAGCGGTTCAAAACTTCACCCGATGAACTGGATGAGGCCATCGTGCTGACGGTGCAAGAACTGAACTGGTTACTGGATGGGTTTGACCTCTGGCGCAACCGCCCGCACAAGGTTTTGACTCCATGGTTTGTTGCCTGACGGGTATAATCCAGGGCATGCGACCATTACCCGAAAACCTTCCTGACGATCCCGTATTGCTCAAACAGATGCTGCTTGAGAGTTACGAAGCACGCTAGCGCGAGCAGGAAGTCAAAGACGCTTACGCCACCCACATTGTTTGTAAAAAAGCGAGCATCGATTTGTCTTTCATTTCTCGACCCTCTGTAGCACTCAACAGGTACGGTATAGGCACAAAAACCTCAACCCCACCACAAAACCCTCTAAAAATCCGCATTCTTGCGCCGCATACCTAGGGATTAGCAATCCCCTGTTTTAGCTTTTCAGCACCAATGACCCGGTGACATTGAATCCGTCAAAAAGCTTCTGTTTTGCCCCTTCCGTGGCCCTTGTTTAACCCTTTGATCCTGCTGCGCTGCCGCACCCAGGGCGTTCGGTCTTCCATACGGGAATTCGGGGAATTTTCTAGTTGTGTCCCGGTTGTCCCAGATTTCACTGAAGTAAACTCCGTTCAGTTATAAGCCTAATCAACAGATCCACGTAAGTCTCGTTGTCCCGCTTCGCGGCTTCTACTACAGCTGCTTGTTCAGGCGTCAGCCACAGATAGAGCGATTGCCATCCTGCGAGTCTCCTATCCCGGCGCAGGTTGCGCATACGCCGGGCATCTTTACCGCGAGCCTTGGGCGGTGGCGATGCCAAGAGCCAATCACCAGACAGCAACATCTGTTCAAGCTGCGCCGGGGAATCGACGCAATGAGCAGTGCTCTTCCTAACCAGTAATTTCGTTTTCACGTTAATCACCTACTCTGAGCCAGATTCAGCCACAAGCGGAATGCGCGTGGGCGCAAAGGCCGAATTCCGAAGTAGGGGTTTGCGGGGTGTTTGGGGGATTCTCACACCGTGTCTATATATTTAGCATATAAGATACATTCTCATTTGCTAAATCACACGCTGGTATGTACAGAACCCCTTCAAACCTCCTAAACCCCTTTTTCCGGCATTTTTTTAACCACCATCCAGGTGGCTGAGTGATCGCGAGCTGGTCCACGCTCAAACCGCAACCCTTCGACGATCCCGCCCGTATGCTTTTCAATCCAGCGACCCAGTCGACGAGGGTTGACGACGCGCCCCTCACCAGCGATTTCCATCAGGGTTTCGCGCAGGCGCAGCTTGATGGTCCGTCCCTCGTCCGGCTGACCCTGATTCCATTCCGCGTTGTTCGTTTCCGCGATGACCGTCGCCACCTTCATCGGCTTATCGCCGTAGAGTGCGTGCCAGCTCTCCAGCAGCGCTGCAAGTTTGGCGTGGTCCGGGTCGTGGGCAAACGCTGTATCGACTGCACCGTAAGGGTCACCCAGTTCGATCACACCCAACGTACCTGCCCACAGCACCGTCTGCCGCACAACGTCATCCCAAGCTTCAAAGGATGCCATCCGCCCCTCTCCGCGCCGACTGTCATCAAGGGTT
>LNAP01004043.1_pt1 | contig 13773 bp, 7 predicted proteins | sample 602601 | NCBI WGS metagenome assembly LNAP01 (sample SAMN02440304, study PRJNA202911) | soil metagenome | biome: Subtropical and temperate rainforests or woodlands; isolation source: soil samples (1 kg each in a 20% v/v slurry with milli Q water) were... ...
CGTGTCCTCCGCGTTCACGCGCGTGCCGTCGATCGTAAAACGAAGCACATCCAGACTCACGCCCTTGCGGTCCGCGAACGCCTGCATGATCTTCTTCATTGCCGTGCCTTTCTTCACCTTGAAGAACATCTCTTCCCCACTCTGGTCACGCACCTTGAGGGTGATTGGTGCTTCGGCTTGGGCAGCGGCTCCAGCGTTCTCATCTTCATCCAATCCTCCTCCCACTGTTTCCAACACCACATCAATCTGATCGTCGTCTTGCAGCTCGAGCATCTTTGGCGTGTCTTCCGGTCTAATTCTTTGACCGTCAAGCATAAAGCGGATGGCACTGGGTTGTACACCACGCCGTTGAGCATAAGAATCAAATACTTTCTGCATTTTGGTCGTACCCTTGACTTTGAAAAACATCTCTTCTCCAGTCTGTTCCTTAACCCGAAGAGTGACCTGCGTTGTTTCACCTTTCTCCTCTTCCATAGCTAATAAATTAACTCCAGAGTATAAATTAGTCACGCAGAACTCAGCCAAAGTTCCGAAAAGTGGGAGACGGCATCCAGGCAGCAGTGGAAGGGATTCCCAGGAAATTTGAATTGCTACGAAGTAGTACTGAATTTTGAATTTTCGTCGATTAATTAAAATAAAAATACTGACTTTGTACCACTACAAAATATCATCGTCCGCATCTTTCTTAAACGAAGATTGTTTGCGACCTCCTAACGCCTTGCTCAACTCACTACCGAAATTAGAAGACCTGGCTTGTGTGGTCGCTTTACTTGCACCTGCTTTTCTTTCACTGACCGCTGGACTATTCATCGCAGATGGAAGCATTGTCAGTGAGGACCGATTCGTTCCAACAATATCATCGGGTTTATAACCACCGCTTGTGGGAGTGCGGGGCTTCTGAAACAGTTCGCGTGAGAGGGATTGGCCCATCTGCTGCACATAACTGCCGCTCTGCGCCAGGCTGGCACTACTGGCGAGCGTACCCTCCCGCTGCGCACCGTCTACTGTGGGTCCACCGCGCGGAAGCGACAAGTGCATAAAAGAAGTGCGCGGCGCGAAGGCGTTTTCGTTGCTGGTGGCGCTCATTTCGTGCATGGTTTCCCGCCCATCAAAGGCCGGCACTTGATCCTTGTACGCTGGATTGCGCTTGCGTGGGCCGGACAGAGTCCCTGCTTGGTATTGCTTGTAAAGAGCTTTTAAGTTCTCTTCAATGGAGGTGCGCCAGCGCATTTTGCGTCGGTCACCGTCCAGGCTGAAGTGTGTTGGCAAAACAGCATAGATCGCTGCCGCTTCGACGATGTCGAGGTTCTGGGCTTCGGGGTTGAACCGCCCGTTGAGCTCCGCTATGTGCATGCGGTCGATGTCTGCGGTGGAGATGCGCACCAGCCACAAGCATTTCTTCACGATGATTCGCTTCGCCAGAGCTTTCGAGTAGCCGTGGTCCTTCACCAGGCCATTCTCCGTGCACTTGAAGATGTTGGGCGGCACAAAGGCTTGCAGAATGGACAGAGAGTCCGCCAAAAAGGGCTCTATTTCGGCTCGCCAGGCGCGGTTGGCTTCCTCTTGCTCTGCTTTGTACTCCGGGTTGTGGTCCAGACACATCAGCAAATAATCAAGCCGGTCGGTATCGTAAGGCGTACCATTGTTGGCACACGCAAACAGCTTCTCCAACTCCAATTTCAGCTGCGGCAAGGGGATAAACTCCAACGGCCGCAACCCCGCGAGTCGCACCTGGTCGCGCAGTATATTCACTGTCTCGTCGGCAAAGTGAATCTTGGTTGCAAAAAGAATGCCCCGATCGTCCATATCTACATCTTCGGTCATTTCTGACATGACGTCTTCCTCCCGGTACGTCGAATGCAGCGGATTGTCGGTGTGGACAGACTCGGCGTCCGTACGGTGGAGCGAACCAAGATTGTGAACGTTCAGCGTAGAGGCGGTGCTGTCGGCCTGCGACCGCAAGCTGGTGCTTCGGGCCACGGACAACATGTCGGACACTTTGTCGGGCGCGATCGGGGCGCGCGAATCTTTGCTGGTGCGGACGCTCTTCTCGGTAGAATTCACAAAGTCTGCCAGCGCCGCCACGTCGTTTTCACTGACGATCGCGAGCTTAAAGTCGATATCTTTGACTTTCTTCATGTGCAGAATGATCGACATGAAGGAGCGCACAATGTTAATGATGTTGAACACCAACAATGCAATCACCTTGATGGCCGTCTTGGTGCTAGTGTCACTGGGATTGATCAGAGAAGGCAGGATGCCCGCCGTCTGGATAAGACTACTGAAGAAAGTGCCGTAGAGACTGCATCGCACGAGGAGGATGTTGGGATAACCGTCCATCACCGCCGTGAAACCTGTGCGGAACCAGGGCAAGTACCGCAGCATGCTGATGTCAAACAGACCCATCACAATCACGACCGAGTACACTGTCACCGCGCCGTTGTCTTGCAGCACATCCGTGCGAATGAGCAAAGAGGTGCCGGTCACGCTGTTCAACTCTTCTTTCGCAGGAAAAACGAAGAACACAAAGAACACCGCACACAGCGCGAGTATGAACAGCCGCGACACCAACAGAAGCAGAAAGGTGGGGTCTGTGATGGTGAGACTGCTGGTTAGGAGTAAGTTCACCGACAACACCAATGTGACGCCGCGAACGAACAAATGTCCATACTCCGCCGGCAGGGTCTTCAGTTGGTTCAATGTGCTCTCCCGCGGGCGCCGGAAGCGGATTGTGAAAGCTCCGACGAGCATAAGCAGGATACCTGGGATGATAGAGACCACCTCCAGTATCAGCTGCAACTCTTCGTCACTATGATTGTCGGAGGTGGAGGTGCCGGGGCTGCTGGTGGGGCGCACGGTCGGAGCCGAGGACACCTGACTAACCTTCTCTGGCGAGGAGGTGACATTCGTGGCAGCGGCATTCATGAGTTGAGAGGCCCCGTAGACCACAGCAGAATTGGTGAGGACTTGGTTGTAAAGTCCATCCCGCATAGAGACCGAGAGCGCAGATGTGAGACTCTGATAGAGCGCTTCCGGCGAGGGGAACACCGTACTAGCCATGGCAACCTCAGTCAGCATCACCGCCACGGCGGAATACGTCGCCAGGGGAGCGTCGATCCGGCGCAGGGATCTCTTTTCCCCCAGTGCTGTGCTTTCTGGGAGAAATTGGACAGACTCTACGGAGGTGGACATTGCTACTGCGCCGAGAAAAGTCACGTCTGTGACGGCAATATGCATAATTTCCGCGTTGGTGACAATCAAACTTGTCTGACTGGCTTGATCAAACACGCTGGATGCAAGATTGATGAGAGTGACGTTGGTTGTAAACGACAGAATCAAGGTGGAAGTGTCATTCCGACTGGGGGAGGGTGTGGGTCGATGTGTGGGGGCCACACTGGGGCGAACGGTCGGCACGGCGGTGACCTGAAACGTCGGGGCGGCCGAGACAGCTATCGAAGGTTCAGCGGTGGGGGTTGGAGACGGATTCTGGGTGGGAAACAGAGTGGGTATCAGGCTGGGCGAAGGAGTGGGTGCCGTGGGTGCTGCAGTGGGCTCTACACTGGGCTTCGCGGTGGACACGGGACTCCGCGTCGGCACGCTGCTGGGCGCAGCATATGGCTGGGCGCTGGGTGTGGAGCTAGGCGTTGAGCTAGGCTGCACAGATGGTTGCGCAGAAGGTACAAAGGTGGGAATAACGGATGGCAGCGCGGTCGGGAACGCGGAAGGCGTCGCCGTGGGCAGCGTGCTCGGCGATGAAGTAAAGACTGGCGTGGGTGCAGTGGTGAGCTCCACGGTGGGCGCCTCTGTAGCTGCAAACGAAGGGACCATACTGGGAGAGTCTGACGGCGCTTCTGTTGGTACTACGGATGGTACAATAGAAGGGACCATGCTGGGAGAGTTCGTAGGTGTTATAGTTGGCAAGACGGACGGGGTCGCAGAAGCGTCTACAGTGGGCGACTCGGTGATCTCGATTGTGGGCATCTCAGTGGGGCCCACAGTGGGCATGCACGTGGGCACAGCAGGGAGAGGAATTGGAGTGGCAGCAGAGGTAGGCATTGCCGTGGGTGGGTCTGTTGTTTCAGTATAAACGACGCCCCAGATGCCATTGTTGGTGGAAGCGGCGAATACATAGCTGCCGGTCGAATCAGAAGATATGCCCATGTAGGCTTCACTCGGCGCATCGGAGAGGGTCCAGGTATTGCCACCGTCAGTGCTGCGATAGATGCCTCCGTTTAACTCGGACGTCACGGTATTGTCAATGCCAACGTTCAGAAACATACCCGTTGCATCGGACGATACACAATTGTAGTTGTAATCGGGTACGTCGGCGAGTGTCCAAGTAGCGCCGCTGTCAGTGCTGATGGCGATGGTGCCGCCACTGCTCACGGCCACAAGTCGTGCACCCGTGGAGTCAGAAGCAATTCCCGTCCAGTCGTACGCTAGTTGGCTGACTTGCTCCCAGGTGGCCCCGTACGTGGTGCTGCGATAGATGCCACCGCCACCCAGCACCGTGTTGTAGATTACAGCCACGACATATTGCCCAGTGGAATCCGATGCTACACCGTTCCAGTTTTCCACGGGAGCGTTACTTTCTGTGAATGAAACTCCACTTGTGGTGCTGAAATATATTCCACCAGAGGACAGAATTGAACTGTAGACCACTGCGACAATGTTGGTGCAGGTACTGTCACAAGTGACACTGTTCCAGGCCTGACTTGTTGCACCGCTTTGAACCCAGGTTTCACCAGTGTCAGGACTAACATATATTCCACCCGTGACGGCGCCTCCAATGACGGCCACCAGCTTGGTACCGGATGAGCTGGACGCCACTCCCGTGTAGTCAAATGTTGTTGGAGCTGAAGTTTGTGACCACGAAACACCGTAACTCGAACTGATATAAACTCCCTTTAAGTTATTTGAACATGTTACCAAATATCTACCAGTTGAATCTGAGGCGATACTGTGCCAGTTGTAATTTGCAGCGGACGTTTTGGTCCACGTATTGACAGCTGCAGATAAATGATTATGGTGAGAACTTGTCGATGTATTAAAAACTTTCACTAACTCTAAGGCGAAAGCCGTATACTGAAATAGATTCAGTGCTAGGCACAGATAGAGCGCCTTCATATTGTGAAATAAACAAAACTCCCCTAGCGAAGATTTCGAATCTTTGCGAAACGGTGTGTACAGTGTGGCGTTTCGCAGTATGTGGAAGCAACACACATTGCGCATAATTGTCACTTTACAGTTTTGCCCAACGTGGTTCGCATTCACAGGTACCGGTATGCATACGGGTACTTATAATATATCACATACAGTACCGGTATCATAGCACCATAATGACCAACCTCGTTAGCACCATAGAGACCCGCAACGCTTGCGTCCTGGATAACAAGTTCAAATTTACAACTTGAATGTTGGTATTTATAGGGACATTTATTATATGCATTTGATCCTTTCCTGATATGAACTTTACATTGAAATCAAAGCTAGTTCGCACTAGGTGGCTTAATCAACATCGCATCTTGTTAGTTGTCTTGCTAAGATATCGGTTTACAAAGGTCAAACAGAAAGAATTATCACATTGGAATGCCTGCTTGTTCCAAGTATGGTTTTATCGGGAGATAGCTCACCCAATCGGACGAGGTCAGTGGGAGCAGACCCATAGTTGAACACTTATACACAGCCACACCAAATGCAAGAAGTTGTAATGAGAGGTAAATGAGCTTCGGTATGTACAAGTTAATTCCTTCTTCTTTCTCAAATGGCTTGAAAGTCTGGTTCATTGTACCAATGGCTTTCAGTGGGTTGATCAAAGCCATACCGGTCATCATGATACTAAAGATTTGGATAGAGGTACCAGACATCCAGAGCATAAATGCCGTTGTGAGAAGAGACTGTCCGGGGGAGTATGAAAGTGCTTGTACTTGGCGTTGTCTCGCGGCCAGTTGCATCTCAGCAGACATCGTCATCGAAGCCTCGTCAACCTCCTATTTTTGAATATGAATGTTCTTGGATTAAAACGCGGCACTGTTATGAAGATGATGGTAGTGGTCGAACTCACCAGATTAAAATTTGTGTCCAGTGAAATCGGTCCTGGGATGTTCTCATAAACCGTCACGTTCTGACCCTTGGGTCTGTTCAAATCAAATTTCCAACGAGGCATATTTTTGAAAGAAAATCTGGGCAGTCTTCGTTACAAACCAAGGTCCAAAAGTATGAGCACAGACTGAATTCAGGGAAGTGGCGGGGGAAAAGCGTTATTTTGTACCCAATGTGATGTTCTTTGCGGATACGAAAGAGCACAAAATTGGCACGACCAGCTGCGCGAACTTCGTTGTCGGGAAATTTTTATGATCGCGACCCTGCCAGTGTACTTCGTGATCATTTGCATATTCTAAGTATGTTACAAAGGCAGCTATATCGTTCGCTGTTACGACAGGGCATCAAATTTGATCGAAATCCACGGATGAAGGCATTAATTTTTACGAATGATGCCGTATTCTCAGCTTCAGGCAATGAGGTTCCTCATACTACGGAAGATGACTTTGTGGACAGCGCGTTGAATAGCCTTATTCGATGGAATTGTGAACCCGGTATGTTGTATAAACCACAAAAGTCGGTAGCCCAGCTTGTGAGAGATTCATTCCGAGCACCGCCACTCACCTTGGGTGGTGTTCAACTCAACCAATTAGGTTTCCTGGCCCTTCGACGGTTCTTTAGTTGTGAAGCTATCGCGAAGCAGTTAACTACAGTCCAAAAAGATGCATCCTTTGAGCTAACAGGTGGTGGTGATACATTAGTGAAGCCTACAACGAGTGCTGAGGTGGGTTCGATGCTGGTGTCCCACCCACTGCACACTGACCGGGATTTAAGCAATGCCGTTATCTTGGTCACGCACATTCGTGGCAGTAAATCTAGTGGGATCACTCTGAACCGTCAATGCGGTCACTTTAGGGCCCAGCTTACAAAGAAAGAATGTGTCCAATATGGATCATTTCTGAAGCATTTCTATGCTATGCCTTGTTTTCGTGGTGGAGCAGGACACATCAGCAAGAAAAGGAAAATCAATTTTGCAATTCTGCACCAGCAAGAGAGCTTGGCGTCAATCTCTGAGCGAATCGAACTCCCCGGAAGTTCTGCAGACTGTAAATCTGAAAACCACCTGTATTTGTCGAACAACTTCAGGGCGATAAGCCGGGAAATAGCAGCAGGCAGGATTAAAACCAGTGATTTAAAAGTAAGTTTCACTTGTCTTTCATGATACGTAGTACAACAAAAATGTAATACCTTTTTCACATCTCATAAACTACATTTTGATAAACTATTAGATCGTACAAGGTCGTAACAACTGGACGGAGGGTGAGATGGAAGAACAGGTCGCGCAGCATCGTTTGTTTCCAGTTTCCACCTCCCTCGCGGCGCAAATCAGTATGCAGCTACCTCCCAAAGACGGGTAGGTATTATGGTGTGTATATTGAGTTTAAAGACTTGTTATCCCATTTTTGGGTGGTGTGCTTTTTCTGTTCAGTGTCACCTGCTGTTGTTAATTTCTCTGTGGAAGGAAGGGGTATATCTGTATATCTCCATTTATATTTTTATTCACCTTTTCTATTCATACATTTCAATGTATCCTTTCAGCGAGAGCAAGGACTTCAACACGGACCCTTCAGTATGGCACAGTGGGGCTCGCAGTTGGTACAAAATGTTGCATATGATGGGTGGTAAGTACTTGTGCTTGTACTTGTACTTGTGACTAAGTATGCGTTATGCGCTGATTCTTGTGTTCATTGTTTGTTACATGTTGTTTGTTGCTTGTATTTACTGCACCAAGCAGGCTGTGTATTTCTAGTCTTGCCAACCTAGACATGTAATCTTGATGTCATAAATTATCGTCGCATGATGACGTTCTACAGGTGAATACCAAGACTTCGCACGACTGAAAAGCTTCCACTTTGCCAAAGATGCGGAACAATACTACAACATGCTCAATACACTACCCACGGGCAAGGATTACATAGAGGGTGTGACACAAAGTTCACTGAAAGTATCTGGTTCTAAATTAACACGCTGGTGGTGAGGATGGTGAGGTTTTTTGGCGATGTTAAAGAGAAATTGAGTGGCTTACGTAAGCCACTATCCATACACTGTATACTTGCTGTGTTATTTAACTACCACTGTGTTATTTAACTACCACTATCCATACACTGTTCGGATGCACAGAACGTAGTTTGCGGATAAAACGAGCATGCACTTGTTGTGGCCGAAAATGATATTATGTACCTCCCTGCAGTTTTGTTCATTTTATTTTCAGTACATGTAGAAAAGAGGGAATGCAATAAGGAAAAAATCTAGTTTTCTTCTTTGAACGCGTGAAAATACAACGAAAGCTAAGCTAGTTCAACCAAACCATGCAATACTGAATAAAGGTTTTACCGTGAAGTCAACGATCTTGGATCATGGTACAATAACTGCGGATAAATACGCAACATCGGCTGTCGGCACAATAATCCTTGCAGAACCATAATTTACAGGAAAATACTCAGCAATCTTGTAAATAGCATGACATAGATATACGTCAAAGTCGCCTCTCTCAGTTATCATTGCATCCAAGTCATTACATAATTGCTTTGAAGGATGTGAATCATTTCCTATTAAAGATTTCCAATTTCCGGTCAGGACATATCTTTTGGATTGGACTCTGCGATGGAACCACACGCCGCCAGGTTTGATTTGGGTACTCTTTCCAACAGGTGCTGGGGAATAATTACTTGAAACGCTGCCATGGTGGGGAAGCGTGACAAGGTCAAAGATGATTCCATCAGGGAATTTAACTGTCAGGGCTTTGCAAATTTTGTCAAAAGATCCATCTCCAGTGAACAACATATTGACAGTTTGTGCGTTATTTTTGAACGTGATCACGGTAACAATTGACAGCTCGTTAATTGGACCGGGGAGTGCAATCAGCCGATCAGTCCCCAAAGATGTTTTGGACGGCAACAGAACTTCAACAGTCGTATCACCAATTGTTTTCGTTTCTCCCGAAGTGATATCTCGGTAAGGATACAGTGAATCAGGTGCATTACCCCAGATTTCGTGCACTTTCGTCGCATTTCGTTTGGAAACATGCACTTTGGTCGGGCCAGGAATGGCGGGATTACGAGGAGGTGGAGGTTTGGGTGAATTCAACCAAAGGGTTTGAACACGATTCTTTACAGAAGGAGACCTCATCAGCCCATCGATGCCACCAACATGGTCATTGTCCACATGAGTACCAATGACAAGATCCAATTTTGCAATTTTCCCAATGACAGATTTCCAGTGCGGTATAAAATGTTCATAGTGGTTTCCGTCAATCAAAATGTTGCACCGACCGAGATCTGTGGAAATGAGATAACAGTCGCCAGATTTCTTGTTGGGAAAGGCATAGACAGCGGTAGTATGAGCAGGCGGATCTCCACCACATGCAACAAGTTCTTCAAAAGTACGAAATCCAAACTGAATGGCGTCGTAAGGTGCATCGGTCGCCGCCGGAAGGTTCTTTGATTTGTTTCTAATCTCAACGCTGATAGAATTGATGCGATCCACCACGGGGACAAGATCATCATAGCAATACAAGCATCTTAATTGGCCAATGTAAAACGTTCCATTCTCATCCAAAGATCTTCCGTCATTAACTCTCAAATTTAACCCAACACTGGACAGACGACGGTCAGACAGTCTTCTACTCTGAACTTCCCATTGCTGGGAGTAACAGCAATTTAAGTAAAGTTCGCCGGGGCTCGAAAATTTTTTCCAAATATTGTGAAACTCAGTAAATGTCAGTGTTGTTTCTTCACTAGCGACAAGGCCGTCGTCATCATCGTCATCGAAGGCATTGTTGTTGTCCAAGATCCAATTTCCATTTTCATCAGCATGACCACCATAGTAAACACAGAAATAGGAATTAGAAACAACTTGCAAGATTTCTTGCAGTGCTTCGGCAACCGTAGGATTCACCATTATAGTGACGGACCAGTATTCATCTTCCCATTTTACAATTGAGCAAAATATATTTTTCATTTCGCGGGACGACTCGTGTTGCTCCCGGATACTGTTCTGTGATGCTTCAGGCAGTTGAATTTTTAAAAGACGCAGAGCATTGATAAATTCTGTCGACGTGCTTTGTTCGTTGAATCCAGACACAATTGTCAACATGTGACTCCTGGTGACAATACTCTTTTTCACTCTTTTCCCATTTTGATCAGTGTATGAAATAGCATCAAACGTTTTATGACACAGGGCATCTGAGAAATGTGAAAATTTGGACATGTTCTGCAACGAAGACAGTCTCTTGATGATGAGAGATTATTTTTTGGTGGCTTCCATGGCTGCTTGTGAGAAAAATCCACTATTTACCTTCATTAATTTGTCGTCGAAAATGGATACTTTTGATCCCCTCGACGGTGGTGGGAAACTGGTTGTGCATACAGTACCACCAATTGTCTTTGTTCGTCTCGTCGCAGACCGCGTTATTATGTTGAGAAGACAGCTCTATCGTTCGCTTATGCGACAAAGCGTAAAAATTGACCGGAACCCTCGCATAAAAGCTTTTATCTTTACGAGCGATGCGACGTTCCCTCGAGATGGGTATGAACATGTTCACGTTGAGCATATATTGAACGATGGAACTGCCGACAAAGCGATGAAACAGCTTGTTCAAGACTTTTGTGCACCTGGTGTCTTTTACAAGCCCGAGAAATCACTGACGCAGCTTGTTCGAAAGACTTTTCGCGAACCACCCGCCGACTTAAATGACAACCAACTTCACCAACTGGGTTTCTCAGCGCTTCGACAGCTGATTAACTGCGAAGCTATTACTAAAGAATTGATAATTTATGGCGAGATACCGCATGAGTCGAAAGGAAATATCGTTGTGCCTGCTTCCGGTACCACATCCACTAGTACAGAAGTAAACGTTGCAGAAGTTGCTTCGACAACTGTCGAGTCATTCTCAGGGGTCGTTACAAATGCTCCGGAGGTTGGTTCGATTCTAGTCTCACATCCTTTGCGCACAGAATATATCTTTAGCAGCTCGGTCACTCTGGTGACACGTGTGACGGACGACCATTCAAGTGGAATCATACTGAACCGTGACTTTAACGGCACTTTTAAGGCGCGCTTGAGCAAGGCCGAGCGCGTGAAGTATGGAGCCGACTTGAAGCACTTTTATGAAATGCCCTGCTTTTCTGGCGGGAACGAGCGCTATCACGACCATCCCCTGGACTTTGTTATTTTGCACCAACTGGATAGTCTAGCGACTTTTTCTGAACGGATACATTTGTCCAGCCCAATCACTGCCAGTGAAACGGCGGGTGAGTCTTCTGCGGAGTCGGTGGCGACGGATAATTTGTATATTTCGCACGATTTTCACTCAATTGGCAAGGAAATAGCTGCGGGCAGAGTCAAAACTAGTGATTTAAAGGTACGCTACTTACATTTGTCGTGTCTGTATTTTTGCTTCTGTTTTAAAACTACTCTGCCTTATTCTTTCGCCCACCACCTCCCTTATTTTACGCTCTTTCTTGCATCAACATCTACTGTTTTTCTTAGATTGTGCAAGGGTGCACGGACTGGGCGGAGCGTGAGCTGCAGGAGCAAGTCACCCAGCACCGATTCTTTCCGGTGCAGTGTCCTTCTTTTGCCGCACGTGTCGCGATGCAGCCACCGGCACCCGACTCGTAAGTGCTCTAGTTTGTTGTATTATTATTTACATGTTTTGTGTATTTGGTGTGCTGTTTCTTCGAAACTCCTGCCAGCTAAAGATGAAACACGTTTTTATTTCAATTTTATCACTGCAAACCTCACCATAAAAATTGCTGTTCAATAGATTCGAGGATCCTATGCATGCGAGTCTGTGGCCGGACCCCTCGGTGTGGTACAGCGGGCAGTACGCCTGGAGCAAGATGTTGCATTTGCTGGGCGGTGAGTAACCTTGTTTCTTTGTTTGAGTGTTGATATTTATTCGAATCGTTTTTGTGTGTGTTTGATGAGCGCTTGTGTGACACTCAACTGTGCGTTGATTTTTGTTTGTTAATCTCTTCTTTCTTTCTTTCTTTTCTTTTGCTTACTTTTTCAACGATTTCATTTAGGCGAGTACCGAGACATGGCGCGGCTCATGCGCATCGCTTCCTCGGATGAGGCCGAACTACTTTTCGCCATTTTGCCTACTTTGCCCGGCTTTGACCACAAGATCATCGAGAACGAGGAGGACTTCCAAGACTACGATTCGAACGATGAGGACAATCAGATGGAGGCAGCGGAGTTTCTCGCCAGTGCGCTGCGCATGCATCCGGCGGTGTTTAGCGAAGTGGTAGCGGAGGCCGTGGCGGCAGGCGAATTTGACGAACCGGACGACGATGATGAGGATGATGAGTAGACAATAGACGGTACAGTGGTGAGGGAATCAGAGAATGTTGTATGCTGTGATTTCAAATGGTGTAATAATATGAGGTGGTTGAAAGAATAAAAGTGTTGTTGACTTCGGTCAGCAGTCTGTCGTTGGTCTTCTCAAAACAACACTCAACTAATCAAGAAACCTGACTTTATTTTAATCTTAATCTTTTATCAACAACACGTGCAAAAAATATCAGTGAATGAAGCAGCCCGTCATGGTGTCACAGATGCTCGAGGGGAACCCGGGTGATACTTTTGGATATCCGGAACGGTGCAAGCTCTTCTTCGTCCTGATGTTTGGAGCGAATGTATTTTCCTGTGTGGAATGTAGTAAAGTCGAACATGCGTTAGTAAACAACTAAACTATTAATAATCAATAAGCACCGGTACAACAGATAAATTATTCATCGTAAATAAAACAATCACAAAAAATAAAACACCGACTTACCAGGATACTTTCCCCGTCTTTCGTCCAAGTCTTCTCGGTATCTGCGCAGGAATGCTTGCACCGCGCCCGTCCCTTCTTCGTCCTCTTCCTCCGAACTACTTTCGTCGCTTTGGTTGCCTTTCTTGCGCAGTTTCGACGTGATCGTGGGCTTAAAAGGGTACTTTTCCTGCGCGAGCTTCTCGTCCAGGGCTTTTACACTGGCCTCCCGCCGGGCCATCATCTCATCCAGCCGGTCAAAGAAAGCTGCTTCTTCTTCAGGTGTCAAGGTCTGCTTGGCGTAGTCCTTGTACGTGATGGTCTTGCCCGTGGTGGGGTCCAGTTCGGTGCGATGGACACATTTGAATTCATTGTCCAGAGCTTCGCGCAGCTGTTGCTTCTTTTCGGCAATCTTCTGCGAGTACTCGAGACTCGTGCGAAAGAAACGCTTGCCTACTTTTCCCCATGATACCTACGAGAAAGAAAGAAGCATCGGAATAAGAATGCTTTGCAAGAAATTTATTCCATGTTTTGAAGGAAAAAACTACTCTTCGAACCGAACAAATCCAAAACGAAAAACAAAAACATAACTCACCGCCGGCGCATACTCGACCCTGCAGTTACCGCACATCTTGCGCTTTTCTTTGAATTCGTCGTACGACTGCTTGTTGCCGCACTGTGGACACGCCTTTTTGTCCACCAATGCGTCGTAGTTTGCCTGTCCCATTTTGAAATCCAATTGGTCCCGGCGGTTGCGTTCTTCTGCTTCTTGCCGGTTGATGAAAGAGTACTTCGTATCCTCCACTCGTCCGTCGTCGTTGTCTTTGTTTTCTTTCTTCTTGGTGGTCTTTCCGTTGATCTTGGGCTTAAATGTGCACTCTTTGGCGTCGTCATAGGTGGAATAGGCGAGTGTT
>LNAP01004044.1_pt1 | contig 13770 bp, 11 predicted proteins | sample 602601 | NCBI WGS metagenome assembly LNAP01 (sample SAMN02440304, study PRJNA202911) | soil metagenome | biome: Subtropical and temperate rainforests or woodlands; isolation source: soil samples (1 kg each in a 20% v/v slurry with milli Q water) were... ...
GCGGCCGGCGACGCGGAACAGGTGCGGCGCTACCAGCCGCTGTTCGAGGCCATGGGACAGAAGGTCTTCAACGCAGGGAGCGACGCGCCGTCGTCGAACGTGATCAAGCTCGCCGGCAACTTCATGATCACGACGGTCATCGAGTGCCTGGCCGAGTGTATCGCGCTGGCGAGAAAGTCCGACGTCGATCCGCACGTCATGCTCGACGACGACAGCTGAATTGACGATGCAGTGATCGCCGACCCGGCTTCGCGCGTTGACGATTGCGCCCGGCATGATGACGGTGCCAGCGCCGATCGTGGCCGACGGCGAGACGATCGCACGCGGATGAACCACGGACGCCCAGCGCTTGACCTGTATTCGGCCGATCATCTGCCGGCGTGCGGGCCCCGCCTGCATCGATCCGATTCCCATCACGAAGGCGGCATTCGGATACTCTGACGCGGCGTCGTCGGTTCCGAGATAGTTGATGTCACCGAGCGTTCCGGGCTGGCGATCGAGGAAGCCGACGACCTTGAACTGGCCGGACAACAGCGCCGCCTCGCAGACCATGAAGGCGTGCTCGCCGCCGCCTATGATGATGAGATCGTCCATCGCTGCTCCCCTTCGCGGGGCAATCTTAGCGGGGGGATCGCGGGTCTCCAAACTGTTGATTCGGACCGCGAACTGCCTGGGTTAACGGGGCTGTTCAGGGGGATGCCGTTGGGGTTGACGCCGCCTCTCGCAGCCGCGATATAGCAGGCTCAGCCGTGGGCCGCCCCCAATATCTGGCGTATACGAGGCAGATTGCCATGAAATCCTGGCGTAAGGCCGTCGTTGGAACGCAGGCGACTATGGGCGAGGCCATTGCTGCCATCGAGAGCGGAAGCATCCAGATTGCGCTCGTACTCGACGACCAGAACCGCCTGCTCGGCGTGGTCACCGACGGTGACGTGAGGCGCGGCCTGCTGCGCGGCATCCCTCTCACCGGACTTGCGACCGACATCATGAACCGTGCGGCGGTGTCGGCTCCAGCGACACTGCCACGCGAGGATCGCCTGCAGCTGATGCGGCAGAAGTCGATCAAGCAGCTTCCGCTTGTCGACGAGAGCGGCCATCTGGTCGTGGTCGAGACGCTCGACGAACTGCTCGAACCGGCACACTATCCGAACCCTGTCCTGATCATGGCAGGCGGCCTCGGCGAACGCCTGGGCGCGCTGACACGCGACCTGCCAAAGCCGATGCTCAATGTCGGCGGCCGGCCGCTGCTCGAGACCATCGTCCGCAACGTCGTGCAGCAGGGTTTTGGCAACATCTTCATCTCGGTCAACTACAAGGCCCAGATGATCAAGGACTACTTTGGCGATGGCGCTGCCTTTGGCGCCGCGATCCAGTACGTCCACGAAACGGAACGACTGGGGACTGCAGGCGCGCTCGGACTCTTCCGGGCGCCGCCGGCCCTGCCCATGATCGTCACCAACGGCGACATCCTCACCACGATCAACTACAGCGCGCTCCTCGACTTCCATAACGCAACTCCGGCGGAAGCGACGATGGCCGTGCGCGAGCACAAGGTCCACGTCCCCTATGGCGTGGTTTCCACGTCGGACGGTTTTCTCGATGCCATCCGCGAGAAGCCGACTGAGAGCTGGTTCGTCAGTGCCGGCATCTACGTGATCGGCCAGTCCGTCTTCAGCCATGTCACGCCCGGCGTCAGCATCGACATGCCGACCGTGCTGGAGCGCGTCATCGCCGGCAAGGGACGGGTTGCGGTCTATCCCATTCGCGAATACTGGCTCGATATCGGCCGCCTGGAGGATTTCGAGCAGGCGCATGCGGAGTTTCACGAGGTCTTCCCGTGACTTCGACAAAAGCCGTCGTGGTTGGTCTCGGCTCAATCGGCACGAGGCATGCGCGCGTCCTGCGCGAGCTCGGCCTCGAGGTCGCGACCGTCAGCCGCCGCGAAGGCGGCGATTACGGATCGATCACGCAGGCCGTCGCGACGGCGCATCCGGACTACGTGGTGATCGCCACCGAGACTGCGCGCCATGCGGAAGATCTGAAAGAGCTCGCGCAGGCCGGCTTCGATGGCAAAGTCCTTGTCGAAAAGCCGCTGTTCGCGACACCGATGCCTCCGCCGAAATATCCGTTTGCCCATGTCAGCGTCGGATACAATCTGCGCTTCCACCCCGTGATGACGGCGCTGGCCGAAAAACTGCGCGGGCGCGATGTGATCACGGTCGCTGCCTATGTCGGCCAGGACATCAGGGACTGGCGGCCCGGCCGCGATCATCGCGCGACCGCATCCGCCACAGTCGATGCCGGAGGTGGTGTGCTGCGGGATCTCAGCCACGAACTGGACTATCTGCTGTGGCTGTTCGGTCCGTGGCATCGCGTCGCAGCGCTCGGCGGTGCGTCCGGCGCGCGCGACATCGACGTCGACGACCATCTCGACCTGCTGCTCGATATGCAGCGCGCGCCATCGGTCCACGTCCACATGGACTATCTCGACCGGCAGGGCATCCGCCGCATTCGCGTCAATGTTGACGACGACACCATCGAGGCCGATCTCGTCGGCAGCCGTCTTGCGATCAACGGCAAGGCGACGGAGATCCCCAGCGACCGCGACCAGAGCTATCGCGACATGCATGTCGCGGCGATGCGTGGCGCGAGCCCGGCCTGCTCGCTGCCCGAGGCGCTCGGCGTCGTGCATCTGATCGATGCCAGCGAGCGTGCTTTGCGCACCAAGACCTGGATATCGCCATGAGTCTCCTTTGCACCATCTGCGCACGCGGCGGCTCGAAAGGGGTCGTCGGCAAGAATGCGCGCGATCTGCTGGGCAAACCCGTGCTGGCCTGGAGCATCGCGCAGGCGCGCGAGACCGGCCTGTTCGATGCAATCGCATTCAGCAGCGATTCGGACGCGCTGCTCGACGCGGCCCTCAAGGCCGGTGCCGACATCGCGGTCAAGCGTCCCGACGAGATGGCGACCGACACAGCACCGAAGCTTCCGGCAATCCGCCACTGTCTCGAGCGGGCCATCGCGCAAACGGGCCGCACGCCGGAGATCTTCGTCGATCTCGACGTCACCTCGCCGCTCAGGCTGGCGTCCGACATCACCAGTGCGGTCGCGCTGCTCCGCGAGAGCGGCACACGCAATGTCATCACGGGGGCACCTGCGCGACGCTCGCCCTATTTCAACCTGGTCGAGCAGCGCACCGATGGCAGCGTCGGCCTCTCCAAAACTGCCGATCCTCCGATCACCCGCCGTCAGGATGCGCCGCGCTGCTTCGACATGAACGCATCGATCTATGTCTGGCGCGTCGCGCCGTTCCTGGAGCAGCCTGCGGTGTTCTATCCGGACACGCGCCTGTTCGAAATGCCGGAAGAACGCTCGATCGACATCGATTCCGATCTCGATTTTGCGTTGGTCGAACTGTTGCTGCGCCAACGACTGCCGGCCTGAGGAGGCCCAAGCGATGACCACGAGCTTCAAGGCCCTGTTCGATCTGACCGGCCGAACCGCCGTCGTCACCGGAGGATGCGGCATCCTCGGACGCCGCTTCGCCGAGGGCCTTGCCGAGTTTGGCGCCAACGTCGCGATCGTCGATCTCGATCAGGCCGCGACCGATGCTGCGGCAGCCGACGTCGCCTCACGCCATGCCGCGCGCGCCAAAGGCTATGGCTGCGACATCACCGAGCCAAGCTCCGTCCGCAACACGGCCGATGCGATCGAAGCGGACCTCGGACCGGTCTCCATCCTGCTCAACAACGCCGCGAGCAAGACCCGCGATGTCGACGCCTTCTTTGCACCCGTCGAGAAATTCTCGCTGGACACATGGCGGGAGATCATGGCGGTCAATCTCGACGGCATGTTCAACGTCGCACAGGTATTCGGCGGCCGAATGGCCGAGCGTGGCTACGGCGCTATCGTGCAGACCGCCTCGATCTACGGCCTGATGGCGCCCGACCAGCGAATCTACGAAGGCTCCGAATATCTCGGCCGCGCCATCAACACTCCCGCGGTCTACACCGCGTCCAAAGCCGGCGTCATCGGCCTGACCAAGCACCTGGCGACCTACTGGGCGGCGAAGGGCGTTCGCGTCAATACCCTCACCCCCGGCGGGGTCGAGAGCGGACAGAACGAGACCTTCAAGGCGCGCTATGGTGCCCGTATCCCGCTCGGCCGCATGGCTCGCGCGGACGAGATGGTGGGGACGATGCTGTTCCTGGTGTCGGATGCTGCGTCCTACGTGACTGGGCAGAACGTCGCCGTCGACGGCGGTCTGAGCGCCTGGTAGCAAGACATCAATGATCAAGCGCCTGATCCAGAACACGGTGATTTCGGCGCTGGCCTTCGGCGTGGCCGCCCTGCTGGGTCTTGCGGTCATTCCATTGATCATTGGGACCTGGGGGGTGACCGAGTTCGGCCTCATCGTCATCTCGCGGCTGCTGCTTCCCAGCGGCATGATGGCGGTGCTCGACCTCGGTCTGTCCGAGGTCGCCACCCAGGTCGTCGCCCGCGCACGAGAGCACCGCAATTGGACGCAGGCCAGTCGCCAGATCGCTTTCCTGGGGGCTGTCTCCTTCTCTCTCACATTGATCCTGAGCGCCGTCATATGGTTCGCGACGCCACTGCTCGTCGTCGTAATGAAGGTCGACGCCGCACATGTGGAGACGTTCAGGCGGATCATGCACTATACGGCCCTCGCGAATCTGATCTTCGTTCCGGCACTGGTGTGGGAAGGTACCGTCAAAGGCTTCGAGCGCTACAACCTGCTCCGCGTTGCGGAGGTCACGTCAACGGCGGCCTATGTCGGCCTGACATTCGCAGCCTCGTGGGCGGCGGCAGGCTTTGAAGTGGTCGCCTATATCTATCTCGCCACGCTGGTGGCCCGCGCCGTCGTCATTGGAATTGCCGCGTTCGTGGCCCTGCGGCACAAGCACGTGCGATTGCTGCCGTGGACCCCGGACATCCGGCGGGATATTCTGCACCGCTGCCTGCTGCTCCTGCAGGGCAAACTGATGGGCGGCATTTCCGGACCGCTTCAGCCGTTCCTGATCGGCTTGCTGTTCGGGCCCAAGGCGGTCGGCACCTACGACGCGCTGGTGCGATTGTCGCGGGTTTCCAAGGTCGTCGTCAGCCTTCTGACATCCGCCCTGCTTCCCGTCGCCAGCCGCCTCGACGAGCGCGGCAGCGCGACCTCGTTCCAGCGCCTCGGCGACCTCGGCCTCGTCATGATGCCGATGTTCGTGGTGCCGCCGCTGGCTGCGACCGCGATCCTTTCGCCGGAGATCATGAACATCTGGATCGGCCCCCTTCTCGCGCCCTACGCGTTCTGGATGGGCCTGAGCTTCCTGGTCCCGATCTGCGCCCAATACGTCGCGATCGGCAGTCTGATCTTCATGACGCGGCCGGAGGTGCAGGCCAGGCTCAACAGGCTGATCGCCGTTCAGCTTCTGATCTGGGCGGTCGTCTCTGCCGCGACATTGCACCTGTTCGCGGAACGCGCCCTGATCCTCGGCCAGGTGATCGGTAGTATGCTCATCCTGCCCTTGCAGCTGGCAGCGTTGCGCGGCGCACTCGAGCTCGATCGCAATCGCTTCGCGAAGGTCATCGGAACCCAGTTCGCAATCCTTGTCCTGGCAAGCATTTTTCTCGCAGCAATTGCAGGTTACATTCGGTTCGACAGCGTGCTAAAGCTCGCCCTTGGTTCCATGGCTTTCTGTCTGATCACCTGGACGCTCCAATACTTCCTCGTGCTCGAAAAGCGGCACCGGACTGTATTTCCAGCCGTCGGACAACTGATGGGACTGACATCCAGAAGCAGTTGAATGAACATCCACGCGACAGACACGAAGGCCGTCATCACGGGTTTTGCTCCGGCATCGTTGTCGGACAGGGCGACGACCTATGCGCTGGACGCGGTCAGGAGTATCGGCCGTCTTGCGATGCGCCGCGTGAAACGAACGGCCGACATCGTCGATTCCGAATACAATCTGTTGCACTGGCAGCGGACGCTGTCGGAAAAGAACTGGACGAAGGCCGCAAGCATCCATGACTTCCTGATTCCGAAGAACCCCGCGCTGGGTCTTCGCAAGGTCGACAATCAGATTTGCAGGGTCGCGGCCGACGACTATTATCGCTATCGCGCCAGGGCGCTCGGCGAATTGCTGGCGCGGCACACCGGCGGCGCCACCGAGATCGTCGAGCTTGGCGCCGGCTGTGGCATCAACCTTCTATCGCTTCACCTCAACCATCCCGATTGGCGGCTACGCGGGTTCGACATCGCGCCGAACGGCATCGCTGCCGGCCGCGAGATCGCGGCGCATTATGGGCTGTCGGACCGGATATCGCTCGACAGGATCGACCTGACCGACGGCAACGACCCCAGCTACGCCGCGATCAGGGACCAGGTCGTTTTTACCTACTTCTGCATCGAGCAAATTCCCTACGACGTGCACAAGGTGGTGGACAACATCATTGCGGCGAAGCCCAAGCGCGTCATCAACGTCGAGCCGACGACGGAGCTTCTGAATCTCGCAAATCCGCGAGACATGGTCAGCTTCCTCTACATCCGGTCGGTGGACTACCAGACGCAGCTGTTCTCGACGCTCGACGATTACGAGCGGCAGGGCCGCGTCCGCATCTTGGCGCGCGAACGCATGCCGTTTGCGCCGACGATCCACAATGATGGTTTTTTGTATTGCTGGGAGCCCACATGACAACCGTCGATACGACGGCTGATCGGCCTGCCCCGAAGAAGGCGAAGATCAGCCAGTTCCGCCGCCTGCTGTGGCACGTCAACCGCACCGATCTCGGATGGGTACTGAAGGCTGCTCTGACCAGCCTGCAACTGCCGGCTCGTGCCAAACGGATCGCGTTGCTCAAGCAGCTTCCGACCAAACCCGAGTGGGCCGAGGCCAGCCGCAAGCTGGAGACAGACGGCTACGTCGACGTCTCCTCGATCGTGGACCGCGGACTCGCGGAAGCCGTCGCATCGTTCGCGGACGGCAAGGTGAACCGCCTCCAGGAGCTGGTCGGCCGGCAAAAGGCAGGGCACAAATCGTTCTGGGTCAGCCTGCTGGACGAAGACCTCGTCAACGGCGCGTTTGCCACCGATCATCCGTTCGTCCGCTACGCCCTGCAGCCGGCTGCACTGCGCATCATCGGCGACTTCATGCACGACCTGCCGCAATTGTCGGACGTGGTGCTGACATTGTCTCAACCCACGCCGAACCAGGCGTTGAGCTTCTCCCAGTTGTGGCATCTCGATCACGACGACAAGCGCGTCTGCAAGCTCTTCATCTATCTGACCGACGTGCAGGACACTGCCGATGGCCCGTTCACTTTCATCCCGGCCGGGCCGTCAAAGGCGTTCCGCAACTCGCTCAAGAGCCACATGAGCGATGCGCAGGTTTTTGCCAAGACCGGTCCCGACGCCGTCAAGGAGATGATCGCGCCCCGCCTGTCGTCCTTCATCGTCAACACGGCGCGCTGCCTGCACATGGGAAGCAGGATCCAGTCGGATCACAGCCGCCTGCTGTACACGGCAACCTACATCCAGCAGCCGCGCATCTTTCCCGAACCGCCGGCACGCTTCCGCGCGGTCGGCGCGCTGACGGAGCTCGATCGCATCGTGATGCGGCTCTGACACGGACCTGCCGGGAGCTCACATCTTGCGTATAGGCCTGGTGGTCGATCACCCCAAGCGTGACCTGCCGGGGGCAGTCATGCTCGGTTATCAACTCGCGCGGCGCGGCGTCTCCGTCGCACTGGTGCCGATGTACGAGCAGGCCGTCGATGTCCCGCGACTAGGGCTGGACGCGCTGGTCGTCAACTACGCGCGTCCCGTCAATCTCGACCTGATGCGCAGCTTTGCCGGAGCGGGCCTCGCCCTGTACGTGCTTGACACCGAGGGCGGCGTGCTCGCGGAGAAAGGCGGCAACTCGCCTCCTGCGATGGCCGCTCACATCAAGGGCAGCGGCTACGCCGATATCCTGGCGGGCTATTTCTTCTGGGGGAGCCGGCTGCACGAGGCCTTCCTCGCGGCCGGAACCATGAAGCCGGAGCAGCTTCACCTCACCGGATGCCCGCGCTTCGATTTCGCGGCTCCGCGCTGGCGCGCGCTGCTCGACGGAGAGCCACACGGCTATCTGCTCGTCAACGCCAACTTTCCGCTGGTCAATTCGCGCTTCACCGGCAAGCCGGGCGGCGAGCGCGAAGCGATGGTGCGGGCCGGTTGGGACAGCGCCTATGTCGATCGCTTCATCGCCGACCTGAAGCAGGTCTTCGCCAATTATCTCGTCGAGATCGACCGGCTCGCCGCTGCGCGGCCCGACCGAAACATTCTGGTGCGTCCGCACCCCTTCGAGAGCGAGGACGTCTATCGCAACGCCCTCTCGCGCCACGCCAACGTCCTGATCGACGGCAGCGGCAGCGTGCTCGACCGCATCCGCAATGCAACCGCGGTGATCCATCTCAACTGCGGGACGGCCGTCGAATCGGTCTTGCTGGGAAAGCTGCCGCTGCAGCTCGAATATCTGAACACGCCGACCACTGCAGGCCATGCCGCGCTGCCGGCGCGCGTGAGCCGGCGGGTCGCCTCGTTCGACGAGCTGCTCGACGCGATCGACCACATCGAGCGCGAGACCGAGACCTTCGATTTCGCCCGCGTTCACGCCGCCGATATCGAGGCTTTCTTCCATCTCAACGACGGACAAGCTGCCGAACGTGTCACCGATGTCCTGACCCGTGCGACGCGTTCCCGCCGACCTTACGTCTCGCTGCTTGCGACGGTGAAAGGAACGCGTGCCAGGCCGAGTCTTGGCCAGATCGTCAAGGGCGCCGTCAGCGCCGCGCTCGGCTCCGCCGTCACGGAGCGGCTGCGCAGCCAGTTCAATCCCGCCCGGCGCGACAAGCGAATCGCACCGCCCTTCGTCCAGACCCTGCTTCAGCGCATCGCCACTCACGATCAGGCGAGCCCGTCTCAATTTACGGCAAGACGCGCGCATTGCGCGGTAACGGGCTTGCCGCTCGCAAGTATCGCGATCGAACCCGCCCGATAGAGCCATGGCCACACCCGCAAAGACCATTCTCATCACCACGCTCGCCGAATACCAGACCCGATTCTGGATTCCGGTTGCGCAACGGTTGCGCGCGGCAGGCCATGACGTCGAGTTGCTCGCCTTCGACGATCGCAGCGCGGAGATGTCGACGGCCGAAGGCATTCCGGTCACGAACATGTATCGCGAGGGCCTCAAGGCCGCCCCCTCGCCCGACGACCGCACGGCTTTCGACACGCGGATTGCGGCCTACGGGCTCGACGGAACCAATTTCCTGTTCAGTCATGAGCGCTTCACTTTCGGCATCCGCGACACCGCGGCACTGCGCCGGCGCTTCATGATCTATGCCAATGCGATGGAGACAGTGCTCGACCGGCTGGAGCGGCAAGGCAAGCGCGCCGAGCTGGTGCAGGAGCTCGGCGGCTTCCTCTCGGTACTCGCGAGCTTTTACGCCGCCAGGCGCCGCGACATCCGCAACTGGTTTATCGAACCCTCATTCTTTCGCGGCCGGATGTACTTCACGCCTGACACCCTCGGTGCACCCGACGTGATGTCGATGCCGGCGGACGCCGTCTCGTCGGAAGTGCGCGCCTATCTCGACGACACGCTGACGCAGCGCGCGATCGTCATTCCCAAGAAGGATCAGCACCATTATTCCGCGGCCTTCAAGAAGGTCGTCAATTTGCGCAACGCGCGCCGCCTTACCGAAAAGCTGTGGGACCAATTCGCGCTCGGTAAGCACCAGGAGTTCGGGCATAATCTGCGCCACGCCCGGGTCCATGCCGCGATGGCGCTCAACGCGACGCGGCTGCGCACGCTCTATAAGCCGATCCCCGAGGCGCCCTTCGTCTATTATCCGTTTCACGTTCCGGCCGACATGGCGCTGACGCTGCGCTCGCCGGACTATCTCGACCAAGTCGCGACCGTCGACTTCCTGCTGCGCACGATCCCGGATTCGCATGTGCTCGTGGTGAAGGAGCATCCCGCCCAGATCGGCGCGATCGCGGCCTCCCGGCTGTTCGAGCTCGCGCGCCGGTTCGACAATTTCGTGCTGCTGCCGCCGCAGACCAACAATTACACCGTGCTCAATCGCGCCGATGCGGTCATCTCCGTCAACAGCAAATCGGGCGCCGAGGCGCTGCTGCTCGGCAAGCCAGTCGTGGTGATGGGCGATGCGTTCTACCGCTCGTGCCCGCTGGTGTATGACGTCGATCGTCTGGCCGATGTGCCCGCACGCCTGCGCGAGGCACTCTCCGCCGGGCCGTTCGATCCGGCCAAAGGCGCGCCCTATTTCGAGTCTGCCTGGCGCCGGTCTTATCCGGGCGAGCTCTATATCAGCGATCCCAAGCTGCTCGACATTTTCGCGGCCTCACTGCGCGCGGCCATCACCGAGCCGGCCGGCGTGAACTGAACGGACCCATTATGCCGCTCGTCTCGATCATCACACCGTCCTGGAATGTCGAAGGCCTGATCGAGGAGACGATCCACTCGGTGCAGAACCAGACCTTCGCCGATTGGGAGCTCCTGATCGCGGACGACTGCTCGACCGACCGGACGCCGGCGATCATCGCCGGCATCGGCGAGCGCGACCCGCGCGTCAAGCTGATCCGGATGCCGAAGAACGGCGGGCCGGCGCTAGCGCGCCAGGCGTCGATCGACGCAGCGCAGGGCCGCTATCTCGCCTTCCTCGACAGCGACGATCTGTGGCTGCCCGAGAAGCTGGAGCGGCAGCTTGCCTTCGCGAAGGTAAGGCAGGCCGCCCTCAGCTACACCGCCTTCCGCCGCATCAACGAGACCAACGCCGTCACCGGACGGCTGATCGAGGTGCCGGCCTCGCTCACCTATGGCCAGCTCCTGGAGAACACCGCGATCGCGACGCTGACCGCCATGGTCGACCGCGAGATCGCCGGCCCCATCGCGATGAAGAACGAGGGCTACGATGATTTCTGTCTATGGCTCTCGATCCTCAAGCGCGGTCACACCGCTTACGGCCTCAACGAGGATCTCGCGCGCTATCGCGTCAGGGGCTCCTCGGTCTCCAGCCGGCCGGCACGTTCGGCCAAATGGGTCTGGCGGATCTACCGCGATGTCGAGCACCTCTCCCCGATCAGGTCGGCCTGGTGTTTTGCCCATTGGTCTACGCGGGCCTGGCTCAAGCGGCGGGAGTTCTAAAGCGCGATGAAATCAGGGTGAATCGTCATCGCGCTTCAGGTTGTTGTTTGGGCATGATCTCTTCGGAGAACCGCTGCACACTTTTCGGGATCATGCTCCAGCGATTCCGACGGCGCGGCACACGCAGCCACTTGCAACAGCTGGAATTGAACATTGCGACCTTGACGGGTTGTCTTTAATCTGCCCCGGATCGGAGGGGGCTTTGCGTGTACAATCAAGGTGTTATTCCACTGGCAGCGCGTCCCCACGCCGATCGCCGGTCCTGGATCGGCTGGACGCTGTGCAGCCTGTTTCCTGCAATTTTTCTGTTGTGTCTGCTTGCACTCACGTCGCTTAGCGCGCCTGAACATGACGACTTCTGCTTCGCGGAACTGTACGTGCGTCACGGCTTCGTCCACACCGTGTCGATCTTCTATCATACGCAGTCGGGCCGGATCCTGGCACTGTGGCTGACCCAGCTTCCGCCGGCAATATCGGCCGCGACGGGTGTCAGCTTGGTGTCTGCCTATTCACTGACGATGGCTGCGAGCGCGGCGTTGTTCCTGGCCGCCACGGCCCTCGCCATGGTCCGGGCATGGCCCCGCACCGCCGCCCTCCAGTTGGTTTTCCTCACGCTCGCATTCGCGAGCGCCGTGGTCAGCGCCGCACCGAGCGTGCGCGATCTGCTGTATTGGCTCTCGGCCGTGACCTGTTACGTCCCGCCCGCCTTGATCACCATCCTGGTCCTCGGGGAGTGCGTTCGGGCGCTTGACGGGGAATCCGGCTTCTCGTGGCCGCTCGGCCTCGCGATGGCCCTGGGCGGCTTCGCTGCTGCGCTTTGCAACGAATTTACCGGGGCATGGCTGCTGCTGATCGTGTCGGCCTCGCTGGGCGCGCGCCATCTCCTCGGCCAACAGCGCCAGATCGCGCAGCACCTCCTGATCGCGACCGCCATTGCAATCGGATGGATCATTGTTGTCTCGGCCGGCGGCAACAGCACGCGCATGGACCAACTCCCGAACGGCGGGCATGTGACATGGTCGGTTGTTCAAGCACTGGTCGATTCGCTCGCCGGTCTCGGCCGCTTCCTTCGAGAGCCTGCCGTCGTCGCCTGGCTCGCCGCTGTCGGCCTGATCGCACTGGCCGAACCTCAAGCGACGCAACCAGCGCCGCAAAGAGGCAAGATGCTGGCTCTCGGCACGATCGCGATCTGCCTGGCGTGCTGTTACTTCGAGTATTTCGCTCATCGATATGCGACGGGCATGCGGCTGATCGAGCGGGCGCAGAACCAGGCGCTCATCCTGCTGCTGTTCGGATCGACTCTGGGTGTGAGGCTGGCCGCCGGTGCCTATAGCCGGCAATTGCGCGAACGGCTTGCAGCGGGCGCGTTTCGTGGCCTGCTCGGTCCGGTCGGGATGCCTGCGAGCCTGGCGTTGCTCACGATCATCTCGCTCAGCCTGAGCTCAACGGCGTTCCAGCTCCGCGCGCAATGGCAGGGCCTGTATCCCTACTGGCGGGAGAGCGCCGATCGGCATGCCCTCCTGACGACGAGCCCCGAACCGGTTGTCGTGGTTCCCCGGCACAAATGGACGCCGTCTCTGCTGATGACCGCCGATGTGACGGCCAACGCCGACAGATTGCCGAACGACTGCATCGCCAGATACTACCACAAATCCGCCGTCTACGGCGCCGAGACGCCGCGATGACCATTTGCCCTGCTTCAGAGATGCGAACGTGAAAACAATCAGCGTCATCACGCCCTGCTACAACGAAGAGCTCAACGTCAGGGATTGCTACGAGGCAATCCGGAAGATCTTCGACGGCGAACTCCAGGGCTATCAGCGCGAGCACATCTTCTGCGACAACGCCTCCGACGATCGCACCATGGAGATCCTGCGCGAGATCGCAGCGCGGGACCCGGCGGTAAAGATCATCGTCAATGCGCGCAACTTCGGACCGCTCCGCAACACCTACAACGGCGTGATGGCCTCGCGCGGCGACGCCGTCCTGCTGTTCATGCCGGCAGACCTTCAGGATCCGCCCGAATTGCTTCCCGAATTCGTCAAGCTGTGGGAAGCCGGCTACGAGATCGTCTATGGGATCCGCGCCGCGCGCGAGGAAAGCCGTCTGATGCGCGGGCTCCGCAACGCCTACTACCGCGTGCTGACCCGGTTCTCCGAGCTCAAGGTGCCTCCGGGAGTCGGTGACTTCCAACTTGTCGACAGGCGTGTTGTCGAGCCCATGCGTCACGTCCGTGACGCTTATCCGTTCATGCGAATGATGACGTTCGAATGCGGAGGTCGCATGGTCGGCGTGCCCTACACCTGGCGCGAGCGCAAGAAGGGGTTTTCCAAGAACCGCGCCAGCGCGCTGATCGATCAGGGCCTCAACGGGCTGGTGTCCTTCACCACCGCGCCAGTCCGATTCGGCCTGCTCGCGGGCTTTCTGATCTCGGCCGTGAGCATCGCATACGCGATCGTCAACTTCATCATCGGCCTGGTGCTTTATCAGAAGCTCGCCGAACCCGGCATCCTCACACTGATCGTCGCCATGTTCTTCTTCGGTGGCGTACAGC
>LNAP01004047.1_pt1 | contig 13769 bp, 11 predicted proteins | sample 602601 | NCBI WGS metagenome assembly LNAP01 (sample SAMN02440304, study PRJNA202911) | soil metagenome | biome: Subtropical and temperate rainforests or woodlands; isolation source: soil samples (1 kg each in a 20% v/v slurry with milli Q water) were... ...
AAGTCGATAACTACGGTTTTATGGCCCCGCATTGCCAGGCCGGATGAAAAACTGGCGCTTGTGGTTGTCTTGCCCACACCGCCTTTGCCGGAAGTTACCACTACAATACGCGCCATGACGATTGAATCCCTTAATCTTTAGTTTTGAGTAAATCACGTAATCGTAATGCAAAACTGCATTCAATTGAGCTTAACTACTGGTTAATCAGCATTTGGTTGGCAACAAAACTTAACCTTTCGCGCCCAAAGGCTTGATTTGCAATGTATCACCTTCGAGCTGCACGATGGAAGGCTGATTGTGCAAGGTGTTATCGAGCTTGGTTTCAATGACCCGGTAAACGCCTGCAATAGCCAGCAGTTCCGGATCGAGCTGGGTCGTAAAAATACGGGCCGTTGTGTCGCCGCGTGCGCCGGCCATGGCTTTGCCCCGCAATGGTCCGTATACGTGAATATTGCCATCGGCAATGACTTCAGCGCCCTGGCTGACCACGCCGATCACAATCAGATCGGTATTGCGGGCATAAATGCGTTGGCCGGACCTTAACTGCCGGTTTATGACCATTGCAGCCGGAGCAATAGTCGGGATGCCGGAAGCCGTTTCGGTCGTAGCGGCTTTAGCTGTATCGGCGCCGGGCGGCCGGGTTGGGTCCGGGGGAGCTACTACCGGCACCTCTTTGTCGGGGGCCGGAGTGCTGACGGGCCGCACCGGTGCGCTTGACAGGTCGACCTCAATAAGGCCGTACGCATTGGCAGAGTCAAGGTTGGCCCCTTCGGCTATTACCCCAATCGGATGCAGGGAGTGAGCGCGCAGGGCGTCGGCAAGCGCTGGCCAGTCGATGGGTTGACTCACATTCAGTGCGTCAATCACCACAGGTTCATTTTCGAAAAAAGAGCCGGCGTCACGCATGCGTTGAGCCAGTGCGGCCACCAGGTCGGTAAGATCATGGCTGTGTAATACGACGCGCACGGCATAAAGCGTTGCACTTTTAAAGTCCAAAGCCAGCGGTCCTTTGCGGTTTGTAGAGATATCGCTCACTGATAGTCTTTTCTTAATAAATACGTGCTGACAAAATACCAGAAGTCCGGGCTGAAACCGAGTTTTTTGTATCGTTACGGTTTGACCAGACTTCTTGCTTACATTAGATCCAGGCGTCTCTAAGGGTGACCGCCCGGTTGATTACGGGTTTTTCAACGGTTGAGTCGGCCTGGTCGGCTACAAAATAGCCCAGACGTTCAAACTGCCATATTGTTCCGGGCACCGCTTTTACGCTGGGCTCTAGCCAGCCCTTGACCACTTGGCACGAATTCGGGTTAAGTGAGTCGATAAAGTTCTTTTCACCTGCGTCAGGGTGTGGATCGGCGAACAGGCGATCGTAAAGGCGCACTTCGGCCTCTATCGCATGGGCTGCGCTGATCCAGGTAATGTTGCCCTTGACCTTGACCGAGTCTGATCCAGGGGTGCCGCTCTTGGTATCGGGCAGGTATTCGGCCTGAACTTCGGTGATGCGGCCGCTTTCGTCTTTTGTAAAACCGGTGCACTTGATGATGTAGCCATACTTAAGGCGTACGGTATTTCCAGGAAATAGCCGGAAGTATTTTTTGGGCGGCTCTTCACGGAAGTCATCGCGCTCGATCCAGAGCTCGCGGGTAAGAGGAAACTCGCGCGCGCCCAGCGATGGGTCGTGGGGGTTGCGGGGAGCGTGACAGAGTTCGGTCTGGCCTTCAGGGTAATTGGTAAGGACCAGTTTGATTGGGTCGAGCACCGCGACGGCGCGATCCGCCTTGGGGTCGAGGTCGTCGCGCAGGGCTTGTTCAAGCAGGCTGTAGTCGATGCGCGAGTCTGCTTTGGAGACGCCCAGGCGTTCGCAGAACAAACGGATGGCGGTTGGTGTGTAGCCTCGGCGGCGCAGGCCGGCAAGAGTGGGCAGGCGCGGGTCGTCCCAGCCCGTTACATGTCCGTCGCGCACGAGCTGCAACAACTTGCGTTTGCTGGTGATGACGTAGCTCAGGTTCAGGCGCGAAAATTCGTATTGATGAGGCAATGGATGGGCCAATTGTCCCAGGCTGGCCAGTTTGGACAGAATCCAGTCGTAAAACGGACGCTGATCTTCGAACTCCAGGGTGCAGATGCTGTGTGTGATGCCTTCCAGGGCGTCTTCCACCGGATGGGCCCACGTGTACATGGGATAAATGCACCAATCGTTGCCGGTGCGGTGGTGGGTGGCGTGCCGGATGCGATAAAGCGCCGGATCGCGCATATTCATATTGGGCGATCCCATGTCGATCTTGGCACGCAACACCAGGCTGCCATCGGGATGTTTACCTTCACGCATTTCTTGCAGCAGCGTGAGCGATTCGGCCGCGGGGCGGTCGCGCCACGGGGAATTCGTGCCTTTTTCGGTCAGGGTGCCCCGGGTGGCGCGCATCTGGTCGGCGTTTTGTTCATCGACGTACGCGTCGCCGGACTGAATCAGCGCTTGGGCGAACTGATACATGTATTCGAAGTAGTCGCTGGCAAAGTACAGATTGCTTTCGCTCTGGTATTCCCAGTTGAAACCCAGCCATTTAACGGTGTCGACAATGGCATTGACGTATTCATCCTCTTCTTTTTCAGGATTCGTGTCGTCAAAGCGCAAATGACAGGCGCCGCCGTAGTCGCGCGCAAGCCCGAAGTTCAGGCAAATGCTTTTGGCATGCCCGATATGCAGGTAGCCATTAGGCTCGGGCGGAAATCGCGTGCGGATTTTTGCCGTGTCGATGGCGCCTTGCTTTTGTACCGAGGCCGGCCCAGGTTTACCTGCCCAGCGTTTTTCAGCGTAGCGGCCGTTGGCCAAGTCCTGGTCGATGATAGCGCGCAGGAAATTGGAGGGTGGTGTCGGAGTCGGAACAGTAGTCATACAAAAGTCAGCAAATAAAATCAAGCGAAGTGAGCATTTTGCCACGTTCCGGCTTATTTGCTTGCGTGCGATGGCCGTTAAACGCGAAGAAGCTCTAAACTAGCGCCCATTATGATCAATTCGACACCCTGGTTATCCCAGATACAGTTTTTTTTAAGCTTGGGCTTTATGGCGCTATTTTTAGTCATAGAGCTGGGCCTGGCGTGGGTTTTGCTGTTTTTCAAGATTCGGTCGCATGGGTCGCGGCAGGCGGAGTGGATCGCTGCTTACCGCTTCTGGGTGCGTGTTTTTGCGTTGGCGTTTGTTTTGACGCTGGCCTCGAGCATGCCGGTTCTGATTCAGTTTGGCAGTCTTTGGCCGTCGCTCATGGACAGTATTGGCGAAATCGCGGGTCCGCTGCTGGCTGTTTCAATATTAACCACGTTTATATTCAAGTCGTGTTTCTTGGGAGCCATGCTGTTCGGGCAACGTCGTTTATCCGATCAGGTGCACACTGTTGTTGTATTTATGGTGGCGCTCGGGGTGACCTTGTCTGCGTTGTGGCTGATTGCCTTGCAGTCCTGGATGCAAACCCCGGCGGGCGCGTCGTTTGTCGATGGCCAGTACCAAGTGGTGGACTGGGTTGGCGTAGTGTTTAACCCTTCGTTCGGCTGGTCGGCGGGGCTGTTGGCTGTTAGCGCCGCGCTGACCGTGGCTTTTTTAATGCTGGGCGTTACAGCGCGTCAAACTTTTCATCGCTCGCTCGATGAAAGCGAGCGTCTGGTATTTAAAACTGGACTGGCCATCGCCATGGCCGGGGTTGTTTTTCTGGCTGTGGCCAGTGCGGGGCTGGGCAATATAGTGGCTCGGCATCAGCCGGCCAAGGCTGCCGCCACGGCCGGATACTGGCACGGTGGCACGCCGCCCAGTGTGGTGTGGTTTGCCTGGCCAGATGCCAATAGCCAACGCAATCGCGCGGTTTTGGAATGGCGCGATGCGGGAGCCTTGTGGCTGGGACAGGACTCCCTGGGCCGGTTACGGGGTCTGGACGAGTTCTCGGGCATGAGCCCGCCGGTGGCCTTCACTTTCTGGTCGTTTCGGGTCATGGTGGCCGTGGGCCTGTTGATGGGGGTGCTCAGCTGGCTTACCTGCCTGCGGCTGCGCAAAAAAAATTATGATCCCGCCGCGCTGTCCCTGGCCTGGCGCCGGGTCTTGTCAGCCATGACGTTCTCGGGCTGGCTCGTTTGTTTGAGCGGATTGGGCTATGTCTTGTTTGGTTTATATCCGTATGCGGTTAACGGCACTATTACAATCAGCGAAATTGCGGGTTCGACAAGCCCTGATGTCCTGCTTGGGGGCATTATTGCTTATATTGCCCTTTATATTCTATTTTTAGCGGGGTTTTTTCAGTTGCTTAAACACGTGGCCCGTTACGGTGTGGTCCCGATTGCCCGACGCCGGGGGCGAGCATGATTGCCTCCCTTGCCGCGTCATTGGGCGTTAACGCGCACGATCCCGCATTCTGGATGCCCCTGGTCTTCATGGGCCTGTTTTTTGCCGTTATAGTAGCCGGTACCGTTCTTGATGGTTTTGACATCGGGGTGGGTTGCCTGGCCTTGTTTGCACCCAAAGAGTTGCGCCCACGCATGCTGTCGTTGTTAAGTCCATGGCGCGACGCCAACGAGTTCTGGCTGTTTTTAGGAATGGGGCTGTTCATGGCTGCCTTTCCCAAAGCCTGGGGCAGTGTGATGGGCGAGCTTTATCTGCCGCTTTGCGTTCTTGCGCTGGGTATATTGTTGCGTTCGGTTTCTTTTGAGTGGCGCTTGCGTGCGCCTATCGAAATGCAGGGCCGGTGGTTGCTTGGTTTTGCCCTTGGCTCTTTGATTACGGCTGTCGCTCACGGCTTTTTACTGGCTCAACTGGTTGTTACGTATCAGTTCGAGTCGGGTTATTTATGGTTCTCTGTATTTATTAGTGCTTGCGCCGTGGCGGCATATTGCCTGTTGGGAGCGGGTTGGCTGATTATGCGCGAGGCGGGGGAATTGCGCGCGCGGGCCGTCATGTGGGGGCGTCACGCCGTGCGTTGGACCGCGGCTGGCTCGGTAGGTGTTTCCGTTGTGCTGGCCTTTGCTAATACCGGGGTTTTCCTCAAATGGAGCGATGGGCCCCAGTGGCCTGTGGTAGTTGGGCTTTGGGGGCTGATGCTGCTGTGTTTTGTCTCGATCGAAATGTGTCTGCAACGTATGATTACTCATAGCTATCGCACAACGGCCTTGCCTTTTGTTATGACCTTGCTGATTTTTGTGGTGACGCTGGGCGGGTTGGGCTACAGCTTTTTTCCATATTTGGTGCTGGACGATATCACTATATGGGATGCGGCTGCGTCGGTGTCGTCCCTTCGGCTGATACTGGCCGGGGCGATCGTGGCCTTACCCGTGGCCCTGATTTTTAATATCTGGGTCTATTGGCGTATGTTCGGGTTGTCGCGGGCGCCCGCGCCGCCCGAGTTCAAGCCGCAACCGGAAGTCTGATGGTTACCTGCAGGCCGCCTGAACTGGCCTCGCCCAAGGTCAGGGTGCCATTATGAGCGCGTGCGATAGCCTCTGCCAGCGCAAGTCCCAGGCCAACGGACCCTGTCAGGGTACGGGCATCGTCCAGACGTGAAAATGGCCGCAACGCTTCATTGCGTCTAGCCTCTGAAATACCCGGGCCGTGATCGCTTATTGTAATGACAGCGAAACCGTCTTTGGCGGTCAGCGCTATTTCAACAGGCGGCCTGGCGTGATTCAGGGCATTGGTAATCAGGTTGTCCAGCAGCCGGCCCAGCGCGTCGTCCGCCGACAGCGTGCCGTGCACGCCGGAGGTGCGCAGGCCCCTGAGCTGGTCGGCCTGGTAGATGAATTGCGCGCCGGATTGGCGGGCCAGGGTATCCAGCGCGGTGACAAGGTCACCGGCCGGAATGTCAATCGGTCGGACTGCAGCGGATTGCGCGGATGCCATGGCGGACACCGAACAAGCCAGCACGAACATCGCGCCGCGTAGCGAACGGATCATCGTCACCTCTCCCCAGGTGGGCGCACACGGTGTGCGCCATGTATTCCCGGGACGAACGGACGACGCAAATCCCGCCCGCCCCCAGTTGCCGTGTGCCGGCGTCAGCGCCGGGTCAGCACGATGCTGTCGCCCTGCTGGCGGGCCTTGATCGGGAAGCCCTGCGCCAGCAGCCGCACGAAGGCGTCGGTGTTGGACCAGCGGAAGTTGCCGCCCACGCGCATGGCGCCGACGCTGGCATCGCCGATCACGATCTTGCGCGCGTTGTAGCGGTTGAACTCGGCGGCGGCGGTGGCCAGCGGGGTGTCGTGGAAGTTGACGAAACCGCTGCGCCAGCTCAGGTATTCCTCGGCCTGCTGCACCGAGCCGGTGGTCACCACCACGCCGGTGTCGCTGGCCAGCGCCACGCTGCCGGCGGGCAGCAGGGTGGTGGGCTGGCGCAGGCCGTTTGGCAGGCGGTCCGATTCCAGCCGCACCAGGCCCTGGGTCACCACCACGCGCAGGTCGGCCGCATCGCGGCGCACGGAGAAGCGGGTACCGACGGCGGTCACCCGGCGACCGCCAGCGCTGACCACGAACGGCCGCGCGGGATCCTTGGCCACCGCGAAGAATGCCTCGCCCTGCTGCAGGTCGACGTGGCGCTCGCCGTGCGACAGGGTGACCAGGAGGCGGCTGTCGCTGCTCAGGGTGGCGATGGAGCCATCGGCCAGCGGCACCTCCTGCAGGTCGCCGATCGCCGTGCGGTAGGACGCCTGCTCCACCGCGGTGTAGTGGCGCCAGCCCAGCGCCAGCGACACGACCAGTGCCAGCACCGCGGCGGTCGCGAAATGACGAAACAGGCTGCGGCGTTGTTCGCGATGCCGACGAGGGATATGCCGGTGCGGGGCGGCGTCGGTGTGCGCCTGGTGCAGATGGCGCGGCTCCTCCGCAGGCTCATCGGCGTTGCCGAACGGTGAGGGCGTCCAACTGCCGCGCGCAGGTACCACGCCCGCAGGTACGCCGGCGCCGAGTGCCTTCAGCCGGTCGCTCTGCCGCCACGCTGCGTCGAGCCGGATGAAGGCGACGCGGTGGGCCACGGACGCGTCCAGCCACGCGTCCAGCAGCTGCCGGTCGCGTTCGCTCCAGTCGCCGGCATCGCGCCTGGCGAGCCAGGCGGCGGCGGTATGTTCAATCTCCCTGCTGCTGGCCATGTCCGTTCTCGTATGCGGTGTCCATCGCGTCGCCGTGGACCGGGCGACGTGCGGGGTTGCCGCCATGGAAATATTCCGCGATCAGGCGCGCACCCTTGGCGACCTGCTTCTCCACCGTCTTCTCGCTGATGCCCATGCGCGCTGCCACTTCCTTTTGCGACAGCTCCTCGACCCGGCGCAGCCAGACCACCTCGCGGCAGCGGTCGGGCAGGCGGTCGAATGCATCGGTCAGGCGCTTCAGTTCCTGCCGTGCGCCCAATCGCCGTTCCGGCGAGATCTCGTCTATCAGGACGTTCAGCGCGTCGATATCACCCACGGCCTCGATCGAGACGACGCGTCCGCGGCGCAGGCGGTCGGTCATCAGGTGGCGTGCGGTGGTGAACATGAAGGATTTCGGCATCGCCGGGCGGGCCTTCGCCGCGGCCTCGTAGATGCGCACGTAGATTTCCTGGCGCAGGTCGTGGATCTCTTCGCGGCGGAACCAGCTGCGCAGCAGATAGCGCATCAGCGCGCTCTCATGCACGAGGATTTCGCGGGCAAACCAGCTGTTGAGAGAGTCATCCACACGGCGACCTTAGCGTCAATCCGCCGCGGAAATACAGCCATGGGGGAAACGCTGCGCAGGTTCGTCCCGGTTTTGAGTGCGCCGCACTTTGACGCTTTCCCATGCCATCTTCACTCGGGATATCGACTGATGCTTCCGTTCAAGCAACTGCCCGTCTTCCTGCGCCCCGCCGCTTCCTGCCTGCTGGCCCTGGGCCTGGCGGTGATCGGCGCAAACGCGCTGGCCGGGGCGGCGGATCCGGCCGCCGTACGCGATGGCTACGAGTACTACCAGGTCGGTGACCTCAAGGCGACCCGGCCCGGCGCCACCGAGCCGGCGCTGCTGCTGATGGGCGGCGGCGAGTGGCCGCACCAGGCGTTCGCCTGGTTGGCGGCGAAGGGCGGCCACGGCCATTTCGTGATACTGCGCGCGTCCGGCGACGACGACCTGCAGAAGGAGCTGTACCACGACGTCGGCGGCGTGGCGTCGGTGCAGACGCTGGTGTTCCACAGCCGCGCAGCGGCCAGCGATCCGAAAGTACTGGAGGTCGTGCGGCAGGCCGACGGCATCTTCCTCGCCGGCGGCGACCAGGCGAATTACGTGCGGTTCTGGAAAGGCACGCCGCTGAACACGCTGCTGGACCGGCATGTGGCCGAGGGCAAGCCGATCGGCGGCAGCAGCGCCGGCCTGGCGATCCTCGGCGGCCATGCCTACGGTGCGCTGGACGGCGGCAGCATGGTTTCGGAGGAGGCCCTGCGCGATCCGCTGGGCAAGGGCGTCACCCTGGTCGACGGTTTCCTGCACATGCCGTACCTGCAGCAGGTGATCACCGACACCCACTTCAATGCACGCGCACGGCAGGGCCGGCTGATCGCCTTCGTCGCCCGGTTGCGGCACCAGGGTCATCCGGACGTGGTCGGCCTGGGCGTGGACGAGGACACCGCGCTGTGCGTCGATGGCCACGGCCACGGCCGCCTGTTCACGTTGAACAACGGCTTTGCCTGGCTGCTGCGCCCGGACGGCCAGCCGGTGCGGATCGGAGCGGGCAAGCCGCTGGACTATCGCGGCGTGCGGGTCACCGGCATCGGCACGCAAAGCCGGATCGACATGCGCGACCTCCGCGTGCAGCGGCCGGTGTTCGAGACGATCGCCGATGTGCGGGGCGGCACGCTGGATCTGCATGGCGAGGTGCCGCCGCTGCTGGTGATCCATGGCGGCGCCGGGGTGGAGCGTGCGCAGATGACGCCGCAGATCGAGGCGCAGGCTCGCGCCGCGCTGGAGCTGGCGCTGCGCAACGGCCATGCACGATTGAAGGCAGGCAAGCCGGCGCTGGATGCGGTGACCGCCGCGATCGCCGTGCTGGAAGACGACCCGCTGTTCAATGCGGGCCGTGGCGCGGTGTTCACGCATGACGGCAAGAACGAGCTGGACGCGTCGATCATGGACGGCTCGACGCTGGCCGCCGGTGCCGTGGCGGGCGTGCAGCGGGTGCGCAATCCGGTGCTGCTGGCGCGCGCCGTGATGGAGCATTCGCCGCACGTGATGATGGTCGGCGCTGGCGCGGAGCAGTTCGCCGTCGAGCAGGGCGTCAAGCTGGTCGATCCCGCGTATTTCCGTACCGAGAAGCGCTGGCAGGATCTGCAGAAAGCGCTGAAGGAAGACGCGGCGGGCGAGAAGCTCGGCGCGCGACTGGCGGCGCTGAAGCACTTCGGCACGGTCGGGGCGGTGGCGCGCGACAGCGAGGGCCGCCTCGCCGCGGCGACTTCGACCGGTGGCATGACCGACAAGCGCTACGGCCGCGTCGGCGATTCGCCGATCGTCGGTGCCGGCACCTATGCGAACGCCGCTTGCGCGGTGTCAGGCACGGGCTGGGGCGAGTTCTACCTCCGCGTTTCCGCCGCGCGCGAGATCTGCCTGCGCATGGCGATGCTGGACGAATCCGCGCAGCAGGCCGGGCAGGCGGTGATCAACGATGAGATCCCGCAGATGGGCGGCGATGGCGGCGCGATCATCCTGGGCGCCGACGGCAGCGTGGCGCTGCCGTTCAACACCGAGGGCATGTACCGCGGCTGGATCGGTGCCGATGGCGTGCCGCATGTGGCGATCTACAGCGGCGATCCGCTGGCACTGCCCGAGCCGGCACGCTGACGGCGTACCGCTCAGGCATCGTCGTCGGTGTTGCCCTCGGTGATCTGCCGCTGCATGCGGTCCAGGTAGGCATCGAGTTCCTGCGTGCTGGTGAAGACCTCGTTCACCGGCACGGCCTTGACGATGTCGAACACCTTGCGCACCTGTGGCTGCGGGTTCAGCAGCAGGGTGTGGCCGTTGCGGGTGCGCATGCTCTTGCGGATCCTGGCGAAACTGCGCAGCCCGGCGCTGCTGACGTATTCCAGCCCGGCCAGGTCGACCACCACGGTGCCGCCGTCGCCGAGTCGGGGCAGCAGGGCCAGCATGGCTTCATCGAGTTCGCCGAAGGTCATCGCGTCGAGGCGACCGCCGACGTGCACGACGACACGATCGGGTGCGGAGAATTCATGGTGCAGGCTGAGCGTCATGGCGGAGATCCGTCCAGATTCGGGTAGGTGAAGCGAAGCAGCAGGTGGTTGCCGTCGGCATCCCGTGTATAGCGCATTTCGCTGGCCATGGTGCGCGCGAGATGGATGCCGAGACCGCCGACCTGTTCACGGTCGGCGAGGTCGCCGGTGAGGTCCGGGGTGGCCGACTGCAGTGGGTCGAAGGCGACGCCATCGTCGATCAACTCGATCGCGACGGCGTCCGGTTGGGGCTGCAGCAGGATGCGGATCTGGCCGGGGCGGCCGTCGGGATAGCCGTACTCGACCGTGTTGACCATCAGCTCTTCCAGCACCAGGCGCATGTCACTGCGCAACGCGGCCGGCACGTCGGCTTCCTGCAGCAGGTTCTCGCAGCGGTCGAGCGCACCGAACACGTCGGCCAGTTGGTTGCCGATGCACATCTCGGTGCCCGGCGCGGTGGCGCCATGCCAGGTCAGCGCCAGCACGGTGATGTCGTCGGCCTGCGCGGCTTCCGCCACGAAACGGTCCACGTCGCCCAGCAGCCGTTCGATGTAGTCGGCGGTGGGGGCCGTCGGCGGCACCTGGGCGAGGCTTTCCACGGTGCGCCCGATGCCGTACATCTGTTGGGCGTGGTCGCTGGCCTCGGTGATGCCGTCGGTATACATCAGCAGGGTCTCGCCCTGGCGCAGGCGCAGGCGATGTTCCGGGTAGTCGGAGTCCTCGTACAGCCCGAGCACCGCGCCGGTGGGGAAGTCCAGCAGTTGCGGCGCGCCGCGGCCGCACAGGATCGGCGGTTCGTGTCCGGCGCTGGCCAGCACCAGGCTGCCGTTGCCGGTATCCAGCAGGCCGCACAGCAGGGTGACGAACATGCAGCTGTCGTTGCCGCGGCAAAGTTCGAGGTTGAGCAACCGCAGAAGGTTCTGCGGCGTCTGCGCGCGCGGTGCCAGCGCCTTGGCCAGGGTAATCGTCTGCGCCATGAACAGGGCGGCCGGGATGCCCTTGTCGGAGACGTCGCCGACCATCACGAAGAAGCGCTGCGGGTCGAGCATGAAATAGCTGTAGAGGTCGCCGCCCACCGCCCGGGCCGGGCGCAGCGCCGCGTGCAGTTCGAAGTAGGCGCAGACGGCATCGAGGTAATGCGCGCTCGGCAGCAGGCCGATCTGGATCTGGTGGGCGATCTCCAGTTCGCTGGCCAGCCGCTGTTTTTCCCGTGCCACCCGCGCGAGGTCTTCCAGGTGCAAGGCCAGTTCGCGGCGCATCTGGTCGAAGGACTGGGTGAGGCGGCCCACCTCGTCGGGGCGGCGCGGCGACGGCAGCTCGAAATCCAGTTCGCCGCGGGCGACGTGCTCGGCGCGGTCGGCCAGCACCCCGAGCGGCGCCATCGTGCGGCGGATGGTCAGCAAGGTGATCAGGGCTACGCCCAGCAGGGCCAACAGGCCCAGCGCCAGGCTCAGCAGGAAGATGCGCCGCACGCTGGCGTAGATCTGGTATTCCGGCACGCCGAGGCCGAGCCGCCAGTGGGTGCCTTCGATCGGCGCGGAATAGATCCACACCGGCCCGGTCACCCGCCGGTTCTGTGCCACCGGCATGCGTACCGTCTCGGCGCGGTCGCTGGCCAGCACTTCGAGCAGGGCCGCCATGCCGCGCTTGCCGACCAGGTCCGGGTTGTCGTGCGCCAGGTAGTTGCCGTCGCTGTCCAGCACGAAGGCGTAGGCGCCGGCGGGCTTGGCCAGGCTGCCGAGTATCTGGTGCAGCCAGTCGAGCGTGACGTCGGCGTTGATGATGCCGACGGGGTGCCCGTCGCGGCTGATCGCCACGGAGTAGTTGACCAACTGGCGGTGCCGGGACTGCGAAAAGAACGCTCGCTGCCAGCAGCCGTTGCTGCAGCCGAGTCCGCCGAGGAACCAGTTGTTGTTCCAGTAGGGGCTGGCGTCGCGCGACAGGTCGCGGCTGGTCAGGCTGCCGTTGTCCAGCCGGCTCACGAACGGCGAATACGGCGGGGCATCAGCCGGATTCGGCGAGGGCCTGAACACCGCGGCCAGCCCGTCCATGTCCAGGTTGGCGGCCAGGGTGTCGCGCAGCAGCGGTTCGGCGTCGTCCTGGCGGGTGGCGATGATCGCGGCGAGCATCCGCGCCGAAACCGCGACACGGTCGATCCGGGCCTGGATCTGGCTACCGGCGTTGGCCGCCAGGGCCGCTGCCTCATGGTGGGTGTGTTCGAGGATCTGCGTGCGGGTCAGGCTGAGCAACAAGGCGCCCATGGCTGCCAGCACCAGGGTGGAGCCGACCAGGACCCACAGCGCCGTCCGTGATGCAATGCTGCGCAAGACCAATGGATGGCTCCCCTGCTTCCCTGACCAGCATCTAGCCATGAAGCAGGGCGGGCCGCAAGCCGGCGGAGCGTGCGCCGACGCGGGCATGTGCGTGCGCTCAGGCATAATCCCGGCTTCGGATTTCGCCCACGAGACGCCAGCCCCATGTCCGGAAAACAGCACGAAGTGACGTTCCGCTTCCTCGCCCAGCCCACCGACGTCAACTTCGGCGGCAAGGTGCACGGCGGCATGGCGATGAAGTGGATCGACCAGGCCGGTTATGCCTGTGCAGTGGGCTGGAGCGGGGCGTATTGCGTCACCGCCTCGGTCAGCGGGATCCAGTTCGTGGCGCCGATCCTGATCGGCGACCTGGTCACGGTGCGGGCGCGCCTGATCCACACCGGCACCAGCAGCATGCACCTGGCGGTCGACGTGCTGGCGCGCGACCTGCGCAAGGACGAGCAGCGCCTGGCGACCAGCTGCGTGATGGTGTTCGTGGCGCTGGACAGCCCGGACGGCAAGCCAACCCCAGTGCCGCACTGGGAGCCGCGCGACGACAACGAGCGCCGGCTGCAGGCGCAGGCGAAACAGCTGCTGGAACTGTCCAAGGGCATGGAGCAACTGGTCGATCTGCATGCGGTTTCGCTGGACTGAGGATACCCGCGAAAAATCGCTGTCGCGGGCGGAATCGACGCCGCAAGGTGTTGACAGTTCGGGGTCCGATCCACACAATACGCGTTCTTTGTTGGAGGGATACCCAAGCGGCCAACGGGGGCAGACTGTAAATCTGCTGGCTTACGCCTTCGGTGGTTCGAATCCACCTCCCTCCACCAGCAAGAGTTCCGCGCAGGGCGGGAGTAGTTCAATGGTAGAACATCAGTTTTCCAAACTGATTACGCGGGTTCGATTCCCGCCTTCCGCTCCATTGGGTACTTCGTCTTTTTGAAAAGTCCGGCAGGATGCCGGTCTGTTCTTTGCTGCCAGGGAGGGCGGCTGAAATACACCAGTACACGCTCATGTAGCTCAGTCGGTAGAGCACTTCCTTGGTAAGGAAGAGGTCACAGGTTCGATTCCTGTCATGAGCACCACATCATTCGGCCGTCATGGTCAGCCCCGAAATGGGCAGTTTTCTCCAATTCATTGACTCCATCGGGGTTTAGCGCGCATGGCAAAGGGTAAATTCGAACGCACCAAGCCGCACGTCAACGTCGGCACGATTGGTCACGTGGATCACGGCAAGACGACGCTGACGGCGGCGCTGAC
>LNAP01004048.1_pt1 | contig 13768 bp, 12 predicted proteins | sample 602601 | NCBI WGS metagenome assembly LNAP01 (sample SAMN02440304, study PRJNA202911) | soil metagenome | biome: Subtropical and temperate rainforests or woodlands; isolation source: soil samples (1 kg each in a 20% v/v slurry with milli Q water) were... ...
ATCCAAGCCGGCCGCAGTGTGGGTGCAGGTGATGAGGAAATGGGGAATGAAGCAGCCCCCGCGTGGATTACTTTGCCCAGCGCGCTGCACTTGGATGTATTGCAGCTGTTGCAAGTGACCGACACTATCACCGATGACGATTTTGACGATGAGGATACAGTGGAGGTGCCCGCGGACTTGCCGATAAAAGAATTGTTGGAAGCATTGCGGGCAGTGGAGACTGGTGGCAGCCGTGGTTTGGAGAAAGTGGCATGGTCGGAGTTGAAAGCTGCTCTTTTGTGGTTGTATCGTCATCAACTGATTTCTTTTTTGTAAAATTAACACACACACGAAGTGCCGGATAATGATTCCCCGTTCCCCGATTCTTGCCTATCACTTCGCCCGACACCAAAGGCACACCTTCAACTCTGACCAAGGTCACTCAGGCAAAGTCGACAGTTCGACACAAAGATTGAAAGAAAAATGATTAGCAAGCAAGTTTATAGAATTGTGGAGTCGGGTACAAGAGGCAAGATTGTTGTTGCAGAGCGGGATATCATCCCTGGGGAGTTGGTTGTGTTGGAGAAAGAACCAATTCTTCATTATACCAAGGAGTTTCTCTCATTATACCAAGGAGTTTCTCTCACAGTTTAAGAAATTTCCTCCTGAGTTTGAAATTGCATTGGCTTCCTATAGCACGTTTAAGAATGTTCTGAGCACCGCGGCGAAGGAAAAGTTTTCTACGCTGTATGGACCCACGGTTGGACACTATGCTGTAGCGCTGCGACAGTTTGCCAACAGCATGGTGGAACTAAAGGAGAAAACCAATAGTAGTCCCTACCCGCTAACTGAAGATGAAATTGAAATCTTTGTTAAAGTTGGTCAGGTCGTGAGACTTAACATGTTTGGGGTTGGCGAAGGGGGCCACGGAGTGTTCGAAGAAATCACTCGCTTCGCACATTCTTGTGCTGCCAACTGCTCGTACTCCGTTGATGGAAAACATATGTACTGCCATGCAATCAGACACATCAAAGCTGGTGAAGAGCTGACGATCTCCTACTTCAGTGGTAGAGATATTGAACCCATTCACGAACGTCGCTTCAAGTACTTGCAAACTAAGGAATTCACCTGCCACTGCCCGCGCTGCGATGCTCTCGGAGACGATACGCGCCAGTTCGATTGCTCTGATCCTAATTGCAAGGGTGTGATGATGGTGTGTCAGCCCATCAACAACTGGGAAAATATTAATCCTGATGTGTCCTACACAGGTGTGGAGTACGTGGAGCCACACTTGCTGCCCTGCACTGTGTGCCACCAGACTGCACCTGCCGAGTACCAGGTAAAGATGTTTGCACTGGAGACCAAGATGATTGTTCTGGGCCCTCGCTTTGCACAGCGATTCAGTGAACTGATGGACGGTCACCACTACCATTTGATGGGCGACTTTTTGAAACAGCAGGAGGCCTTCAAGTTTCCCCGCCGCCACAGCGCTGCATTGCCCTTGTTGAAGACAGAGATGCGCACCAAGCACTCTATGTTCCTTCAACAAGGTGTTTTGCTGACCTCGCTGGTGCAGGCGGCGGTGAAAGAGTACATTTTCGCCCTGGAAAACATCTTCCCTAACCCGCACACTACGCTTTCGGAAGAGTTGAACTTTGTGGCCTCTATCTGCAGCAAGTTCTGCACCACTGTGGTGTTTCCACCACCACAGGAGAGAGAACTGTGCCGCAAGGCGCTGCAGATGTGTCTCATGATGTACGGGCGCAAACTAAGGGACGCAGATACGGACGAGGTGATGTGCAAGAGTCATGCGCGGCTGCCGTCGCTGCCTTCCACGGAAGTATGCGGCTTCTGCGAGGAGTCTCCGCTGCGCGCGGCCCTCACGCTGAGTCGCTGCGGCAAGTGCAAGCAGGTGGCTTACTGCAGTGTCGAGTGTCAGAAGGCCCACTGGAAGCTGCACAAGAAAACTTGCAACAAATAGATGTAATTCTGTAGGCATACTTGCGTAGTTGTTGGAAGTCTAAGAAATAAGTGTGCAAGCGAGTTCAATAAACCGTAAATGTTGTACCATTTGGTAAATAATTATGAAACGTCTGAACCTTCCATTCTTCATTTCCCCCTTTCCCCGTAAAAAGAACAGTTGTGCCCCCTTTCCAGCTTTCCAGCTGTTCACAAAGAATTGCCATCTGTGAATCAATCCGCAGCGCAACAAGTGAAGAATGACATCCAACAAGACATATCGAATTGAAGAGAGCCAGACTAGGGGTAAAATTGTGGTTGCGGAGCGTGACATTCTGCCTGGGGAATTGGTGGTTACAGAGAAAGAACCCATCCTATATTTCTCCGATGAGTTCATGTCACAATATAACGCAGGTGGCACAGGGCTTGAATCCTCGATGGCAACATTTAGCAAGTTTAGAAAGGTCTTAACTCCTGCAATGAAAGAGAAGTATATGAACTTATTTGGACCGACTACTGGACCCACTGCTGATAATCTAAGGAAATTTGCGCAAAAGATGCAAGTGAGGTGGAAAGAGGACGATGAAAATATTCGCTTTCTTACAGACAACGAGGTGGAACTATTTGTAAAAGTAGCTCAAATTGCAAGGTTGAACATGTTTAGCACTGACGATGATGGGCATGCAGTTTACGAAGAAATAACACGCTTTGCACATTCTTGCGAGTCGAACTGTGATTATTCCGGCCGAGGACGGCAATTGAACTGCTATGCTAAGCGTTTCATTGCTGCGGGAGAAGAGCTAACCATTTCTTACTTATGCAGAAGAGACCTCGAGCCCACGCATGAGCGCCGTTACAACTACGTGCTGGCGAAGGACTTCACTTGCCACTGCCCGCGCTGCGATGCACTTGGAGACGACCCCCGCCAGTTCGATTGCTTCGACCCGAAGTGCAAGGGTGTGATGATGGTGTGTCAGCCGATTAGCAACGTGCAGTTTCCTATTCCTGGTCAGAAGTACACCGATGTGGAGTACGTGGAGCCTCATTTGCTGCCCTGCACTGTATGTCACCAGACTGCACCTGCCGAGTACCAAGTAAAGATGTTTGCACTGGAGATCAAGATGTTGGAGCTGGGACCGCGCTTGGAACAGCGATTCCAGGACATGAAGAATTCTCATCAGCATCAAGTCATTCATGATTTTCTAAAGGAGCTCCACACCATCAAGATTCACCGCCGCCACAGTGCCGCCCTACCTTTTCTGAAAACAGAATACAAGGTGCGGCATTTCCTCTTTCTCTCTCAAGGAGCGCTTTTGGCTCCGGCGGTCGGGACGGCGGTGTCCGAGTACATTGCCGCGTTGGAGCACATTCTTCCCAACGCGCACACCTACGTGATGCAGGAGATGCGCGCTGTGGCTTTGGTCTGCCGCGCGCTTCGTGCGTCCCAGCCTCCCGCGCTGTCGGCGCAGCAAGAGAAGGACTTGTGCGAAAGCTCTGCGCATGTTTCTGCTGCTGCTGGGACGAAACGAGCGCGATCCCACTCTAGACGGATGGATGCTCCAGTGTCACGAGAAGCTGCCTTCGTTGCAATCCATGGTAGTGTGTGCTTTCTGCGAGGAGTCTCCGTTGCGCGCGGCCCTCACGCTGAGTCGCTGCGGCAAGTGCAAGCAGGTGACTTATTGCAGTGTTGAGTGTCAGAAGGCTCACTGGAAGCTGCACAAGAAGACCTGCTCCAAGGCGGGGAAATAAATTTTGTCATGCGGTGTTTGTAGTGGATAGTTTTTGGGTTGTGAAATTTAAAAGATTCTTACAGTATACTGTAGTGCCTTGTAGTGCCTTGTTGTGCCTTGTTGTGCAATACTAAATGCTTGGTGTTCGAAATTTATGGTATGCATACGAGAAGTGTGACGTTCCCATTTTCCCTGCAATCCACTTCTCACTTCGTCCGACACCAAAGGGTTTGTTTTTTCAACACCACACTTTCATTGTAGACAGAACGACTACGAGGACATTCAATATGAGCGTTAACCGTATTTATCGTATTGTTGAGACGGACGAAAGAGGGAAGATTGCTGTAGCCGAAAGGGACATTTTGCCCGGCGAACTTGTTGTGAAAGAAGAAAAGCCACTTCTGTGTTATACACAGGAATTCTTGTCCCAGTTCCATTGCATCCCAAGCTTTGCAATGGTATTGGCTGCGTATAGTACTTTTGTCTCCTATCTAACTTCTGCCGAGAAGGAGAAGGTCTTAACCCTATACGGACCCACGAACGGCTTCAATGCAGAAAGCGTACGGAATGCAGCCGCCGAGATGACATTGAACAATGAGGGAAACCGAAAATTGACAGAGAACGAACTTGAAACATTTGTGAAAGTTTCTCAAATTATGAGATTGAACTTGTTCCAAACAGGCGATGGCGACTATGCCATGTACGAAGAGTTGACCCGCTTCTCACACTCTTGCAGATCGAATTGTATGTATTTCATCAGAGGCAAAGTTCTCCACTGTTATGCAAGAGAGTTTATCAAAGCTGACGAGGAACTGACCATTTCTTACGTGGCGGAGAGGGATATTCAGCCGACTCATGTTCGTCGTGACAAGTACTTGCAAGGGAAAGACTTCACTTGCCACTGCCCGCGCTGCGATGCTCTCGGAGACGACACCCGCCAGTTTGATTGCTTCCGCCCGAAGTGCAAAGGTGTGATGATGGTGTGTCAGCCCATCAACCAGAACACGACCTTCGATCCTACTATTTCCTACACTGGTGTGGAGTATGTGAAGCCACACTTGCTGCCCTGTACTGTTTGCCACCGTACTGCACCTGCTGAGTATCAAACAGAGATGCTTGCTTTGGAAGAATCCCTTCCCAATCTCGCGATTACCAACGGACAGAAACTGAGCGACCTCCTCGATGCACGTAAAAGGCTCGAATATCTGGAGTCCCTGTTGAAAGAGATTCAAGCACTCAAGATCCCTCGCCGTCACGCAGCCGCGCTGCCTCTGCTTAAAGTCGAGCTGCGCACCAAGCACGCCATCTACCTTAACGCCACGTTTGTGTACAATACCCCACAATTGGGGCCAGTGTTCGCGGCGGCGGTGCTGGAGTACATTGCTGCGATTGAGAACATATTCCCGTACCCTGATTACTTCCTCTCCACTGAACTAAACTTCGCCGTAGTTATGTACATTAAGATGTGCGTCGTGCCGGCCTTCGAGCCCCGCGCGGAGAAGGCATTCTGCTTGAAAGCTCTGCGCATGCATCTGTTGTTGCGCGGGCGTGATAAGCGAAAAGCTGAGCTGGATACCGTGGTTTGTAGTTGCCACGAGAAGCTTCCGTCCATTCCTTCCACCGAGGTGTGTGCTTTCTGCGAGGAGTCTCCGTTGCGCGCGGCCCTCACGCTGAGTCGCTGTGGTCGATGCAAGCAGGTGGCTTACTGCAGTGTTGAGTGTCAGAAGACCCACTGGAAGCTGCACAAGAAGATTTAAGTATTTAACAAAATGAAGGTTTTTGCAGTTACTGTAGCCTTTTACAAACTAAAAATCGGGAGTATTTTTCTTTCGCACCATAAAGGGTATCAAAACCGGATACTCATAATCGTTAAATAGGGATAAGTTCATTGTTTGGTCTCTGTTCAGGGTAGAAAGGAGTATTGTACCGAACGGCGAATATCGAGCTCTGTATATAATGTTTCTCTTTGGGGTCACCACTGTGCTATTATTAATTGCAAGCGCAGAGCTTTGTAGCGGGTTCTACACCTCAAACCGTGTGAATTTGAAAGCCAGGTTCTCTTCCAAACTATTCATGAGTTCAAAATATCTCGGAAAAGATCCAGTGTTTGTAGCAGGAGGAAGCAGTGGAGTAGGTTTAGAAGTGGTTCATAAGCTCTCCGAGCTGGGAACTCCCGTACGGGCTCTGATACGAAGAGAGGAGTCTCGTGACTTGCTGCAAAAAGTGCCTGGTGTGACAGTGGTGGTGGGCGATGCATTAGACGAATCTGCTGTGCAAAGCTGCATGTCGGGTTGTGTTGCCGCGATAACGACCTTGGGTGGAAACCCGTCAGATGGACAGTTAGCTCGAGTCGATTACGAAGGAAACAGCAATGTCATCGAGCAAGCTGGCATTCTTGGAGTAGAGCGGATCATTCTCGTTACTAGGTACTTTGCGTATCTGCATTAACATCTATGTTACCTATAATACACTCACCACTGGCCCACACATTCTATTGATCAACATAGTGTCGGGTGTGGTAATACGGCAAGTGCTATCGCAACCCCGTTATACCAAGCTCTGGAGAAATTTCTGGTTGCAAAGACCAGAGCAGAGCGAGACCTGAAGATGTACACTAACCTGGTAAGTTCCGTTTGTATTATCTATGTTGTATGTATATAGGAGCTGCAACTTGTAATACTTGCGCTTTGTATTCCGCTTGCAGTACTACACATGCACGTGTTTGTTTGTTAATGTTGGTATCATTTTTATAATCCTTTGTATATCTTCAGGACTGGACTATTATCCGCCCCGGCGGGCTGAAAGACGGACCACGCACCGGTCGCGCTATTCTTACGCAGGACACCCAGGCCAGCGGTTTTGTGCACCGTGCAGATGTGGCCGATGTCGTAGTGCAGGTGCTGGGGTGCGAGGATGGCCGATGCACACGCAAGGAATTCACTGTGGTTGACCCGGTGCTGAGACCTGAATATGAGTATAAACCTTTTTCGTTTTAGAGTTATGCACCGTAGTTGTAGATAAATTGTTCGTATTTTCTTGCAAGCTTGTTCAATGTTATTTTTGGAGAAGTAACTGCGCGTAACTACACCAGATGTCCTTTCTTGTACACCTGCATTTATAGCAGCTATAGCTTTGCACAGCAATCCAGTAACGATAAATCAAGTGTTGTTGTTAGGTGTCGTACGTCTTTGTGATGAAAGTACCAACGAAAGATTCGACACGGATTTACGAATTTGAATTAACCCTTTCTATGTGGAAGTTCGACCACACTTCTCTAGACTTTCACAAGTCGTCATCAAACCTGTGCTATTAAATTGCCGTAATTACGCTCTATTGAAGGACTAAGTATGAGCTCAGAGTTGGAGAATGCACAGCGAGTACTTGAACAAAATGAAGACATCCTGGCGGCCATAGGTAAATGCAAAGTCATTTGTTCACGGTGTACCAATCCGTACAGCTCCATATTGTAATAAACTGATTTGCTGTCTTCCATCGCAGTCGAAAATTTGCAGCTGGGGAGACTCAATGACTGCATGCAGCACTATGCCATTTTGCAAGCCAACCTGGTGTCATTGGCAACACATCTGGACAACTTTCCCGCAGACGAAAGCGACCCCTACACTAAGCTGAACATGTTTCCCGACGAAATTATGCGAAAGGATTTGTTAGAAGATCTTCGCCCCGCTGGTTCAAAACCTCTCCCCAAAGCACCGAACGTTCCTCCATGTGCCGATTGTCTTGCCAAGAAGGTTTGTTTTCTTTTTCTTGCCATTCAACGGGAAATAGTCCTCACCCAAATTATATATTTGCAACCATAACAGAACACTGCTATGATGTGCCGAGGCACTTTGAAGCACATCGAGCCAAGCGGAAAGTATTCTGCCATCGAGCGAGAGGAATTCTACAACGTCACCCAATTGCTATCCGCGCGACCTACCCCGACCAACCAAGATTTTCCCAGTCAGAAGAGGCGGTCTTATAAGGTGTGGGCACCTTTTGAGAAGTACACACTGCTTGTGGGTATCAGTCTGTTTGGCACGGAGACAAGCAAGTTGTGTCAGATTCTGGAAGATCGCAACGCAGAACAGGTACCAAAACTATTAACTATTCCAACTAATCAAAGCAGTTCTTTAAAACTATCGTTTCCTCACTGCTGCAGATTCGCAACTACATCATCAAGAAGCTAAAGAAAGGCGACAAATGGATTGTGCACTTCAATGCAGTGGACCTGATGAACCATCGACCGAACGGCTACCAGCCTCCTCCTCTTTTGGCGCCTTACTTCGCCGCCCATGCCCTGGGCTTGGACCCAGAAACGGTCCAAGAAGATGGTATCGTACCGACTATGGTCGCACAGAGCACCGACCCAACAGCCACCACTGCCACAGAGTCTTTGTTGGCTCCGGAAATGGGCAAACCGGACTTCAACTTGATGTTGGCCATAGCGGCTGGGGTGAGCACGCATAATCCACATGAATTGTCCTCTCGTGTGCCCTTGTTGCCAGATAATTACATGGAGATCATAGGAGATGATAGTGTTGCAGATAGTGAACTAGAGAACTACTCAAGTACGAGTGTGGTTAGAACTGCAGTGACGGGTGTAAGACCGGCTATTGTGTACCCCAACGCGAATGGCGCTGCAAATGGTAGTGATAAAGCGAGTATAGTCAATCAAAGTGCTTCGCATACAGGTAATGCGTCCAGAAGGGTACATTGGGATGAAGCAGATGCCATGCAGGGAACCAACAGAGACTCCGACAATGCCGATCCGAACGATGACTTCACTTCCTATGCCTCATACGAACCTCCTGAAGCATCAGCTAACAGTCACCCTTCTAACCACAGCAGCACCAGCAGTACTTTACACACTAACAATAACATGAGTGTGAATTTGAACATGAATACAAGTGGGAACTTGTTGCCATCCTTACGGGACCCGAATGTGGTAAGTGCCCTGCCGCCACTGCCCTCTGGCCCGCCGCCTACACTCCGGGACCCTTTGAAGAATAACACCACAGGGGTGGTGCTGAACACACCGGATAACTTACAGGTACATATTGCGCATGATTTTTATTTATTCTTTATTATACAAGTTCATTCTCTTAGAACCTATTCTTGATGATAATTTCCTTTTGCATTAACTCCGTATCTCCTCTTAACTATCCGCATTTTATCACAACTGTTTCACAGCCGGGCACCAACCTGTCTTACTACGCCCAGCAGCAGCTGCAGGCAGACGCAGCCAAGCAAGCGCAGCAGAAGCAGATCGAGGAAGAAATCAAATTGGAGAAGAAACGAAGAGAGGAGTCGGCGCTGCTGGGGCTAGACGCCTACAACTTGGAATGTACGTTGTTTTCTATTCTGTTTCATGTTTTCTATTTTTTTGGTTCTTCATATGTAACGCAAAGCTTTACTTCTGACGCAGTTGCGGAACGCTTCAAGCAGTATTGTTGTTCATATGCATACAAAATCTTTGTATTCTTATGCTATATGTTCTTCTATCCAATTAATTACAGACGCGCGTCGGTTACAAGCTGCCAACATTCCGTTCAAAATGACGTCTGGTTCCGCTGTGGTGGTAGTCAAAGGCGACGGCATCCAAACCACTACGAACAAAAACCAACCACCTCCCTTTGCTCGGCCGGGCATGCAGCGCATGAAGAAACAACAAGCCGCCGCGCGGCAGCAAGAGTTGCAGCAGGCGACTGCAGCGCTACCCGCTCCCTTGCAGTCCTCGTTGTTGTTGCAGGACCCCCAGCAGTTGATGCTGCAGTCCCAGACCTTACAACACGCCGCGCCGCTGTCGATGTTTGCCATGCCGATGCAACAGCATAATGCATTGATGCAGCCGATGCCGTCGATGACACACAGCACAGGCCTCACCAGTTTAAACACCATGAACAACCTCAGCAGCATGAGCAATATGAACAATATCAAAAACATCAATAATGTACACAATGCACCCAAGCCCGTACCAGAAAAGCGGCAAATTCACCACATGACGGCCGGCGTGTACTCTGAGTTGCCTCCAGGTGCGCCGACATACCCAATCCAACCGGTCTCCACCGCTGGACCGACTGTGTCCTTCTCCGATGAATCTTTTGCTGCGCGCTTGCAAGAGGCGTTGCGACCCCGCGCGCAGAGCCACAACAACGCTAACAATGGAAACAAAAGTAAAAGCAAGACCAAAACAGGTTCCAACGGTGGGTCCCACAAACAGCTTCTGAGTCAACCGATTGGTCTACCGACGGACCAACCCAGCAGCAGCAGTAATAATAATAATAGCAGCAGTAGTAACTGTGAATCGGCACCGCCCTCGTTGTTCCACCACATTTTGAGCGGCACCAACATCAACCCTCCTGTAAAAGCCAACCCCAAACACAAAACCAAACATACCACCGAGGCTACCTCTGGCACCAACGCTGCCCACAGCACTGCCGCACTAGACGTGTCGATGAGTGGCTACGAAGAGGATCCAAACAACAGCAATTTACACTCACCTCCCAACATGTACAGTGATCAGATGATTTTAGCCACCAGCGAGGACCTCAGTGGGATGCAAGATTTTGGCTGTGAGTTTTCCTTTTTGTGATTTCAACTACGTGGTTTTTTGCGTATGGATCGTTTCTGCTGTTTCCTTTATGAAAAGTATATGCTCGTATGATATGGTATTCAAAGTAAGCAAGTATGAATGCAAAATTCTTCTTTTTTGTGTTTTAAAAGTTATAACTATAGGCAATAATCAAGTGTCGGTGCTTCATTCAACAGACACGTTCGGTAGCTTTCTTTGTGAAAATCCGCATTGCCTAAAACCGTCTGAATCCCAAAAATGTTCAATATTTTTACATCAGTCTCCTTCATATGTTTCCACAATTTGCGTTCCGTGCAGTGCTGCCGGGGCAAACAACATTGCATGCCATACCAGTCCAATGGCTTGTTGGTGTTCAATTCACGCTTGTGAAACATCGTGATAATCTGAATATGTTGAAAAAGTGAAAAAATACTGTTTAGACACAAAAGATGTTAAGTAGTACCACAGACGGTAAAGTACTACATCCTTTTATATCGTACCTTTGCATACAGCATGCAACAAAAAAGGAACAGCATAAGAGATAGATCATTATTCCCAAGTGTACTTACATCTGGAGGATACGCCATGAGCCTGTGTGGGATCATCACATGTCGAGGATGCGCATCCAAATATTCGTATTGGTCTTCAGGCCGACGGTTCATTAGGATCTAAACGTGGTTAAGGCGAAAGAAAGTAAAAAATGATATAAAATAATTGAGCAAAGAAGTGGACCATTGAATTAAGCGTTGTATACCCTCGAGCAGATATAGCGTTATTATTACCGATAGACGATGATATACATACAAATACCTGATCGGACTCTGTATAGAATATATAGTCAAAGTCCCATTCACCACTGCGAATGCGCCGCTTGGCTTCTTGACTCGTGGCCACAGGCAAGCTGGCACTCTTCGGGAGATTCTCCAACAGCATCACATCGTGAAACGGCAGACCTGATACATTTCTGCAGGCAAAATTGGGTATATTACTCATAAGGAATGAGTAAAAAAAAAAGAGTATCTGCGTATTGCTCATAATATATGTGGAGATTTTACCTAGCAAAGTGCCTGTCTTTGTCGCTTTTGACTGCTACTACGACGTAAGGATAGTCAGCATAGAATGACCAAAAGCACGCGGCCAAATATTGAAAGCGATTTGATAGTTTCGAATGTCCCGCACCCATATCTGTGCCAAGAAATGGCATGATCACTACAGTTCGATTGAACTTATCGTGACGAATAGGCATGTCCGGCGCACGCAACTGAAGTGCTCGTTCTTTCAAAAGCTCCGCGCTGGCTCGTACTGGATCAATGTTGCCAGATGTCGCGTCATTCGATTTTATAGAGAATTTCCATCGTTTAAGCAGTCGCTCATACGTGGATAAATGGATAACAGAGAAATCTAAAACGTCGAGCGATTGTAGTAATGATCCGTTAACATCCTTTTGAGGATTGGCTCGGCCGTTCATGAAAATGAAACTGCCCATCTCGCAGTTGACCCAAGTAAGATTGTAGTCCGTAAACTGCTCTAGCAAATGCTCACGCGTAATAAGAAATGAAGCGCTATATGCCTCACCAGCATCCCTACATCGGTGCAACTTTGACTTATCTACTTCATTCTTTCCCCTAAGATTTCTGCTACCGGTATGGTTGGAACGGTGCATCAACGTGACAGGACCTTCCTCTATCACCTCCACCGGCTGGTATTTATCTTCCAACCTAAAGGTCAAGCCGATACACGCCCATGCAAGGATGAGAAAGCAAACTACAACTCTCATGGCTGACTATAATGAAAGATGGTCGACCAGCTGGAAAACAAGCCTGATCCCTGTTTGTGCTAATGTTAACATATCGGATTTTTCTATAATCGGTGTAAAGTAATTGGTTTCGCCTGAAATCCTTCAATTCTTTTTCTAAAATGCTATAAAAGATCTATACATATCTGTGTGCAGTTAATATAAAGACGCCATTGGTAGTCATAACCACCTTACGGAAAGTTCAAGTATATCACTAAGTATGAACACACTACTCGAACTGTACTGTATGCAGCACGCGCAAAGCTTCAATAAAACGCACCAACAAATAAATATTAAAACCCTTTCCAGCCGTTCTGTTTGGCCACTGCAAATCGATTGTCCCAGTTCTTGCAGATGTACTGGTCCACACAGGGGTTGCCGAAGAGGCAGGAACAGCCCTCTGCACGGCCCTTGGTGTCCTCTTGGGGCACCCCGTCCGCCTCGAGTCGCTGCTGCAACGCTTCCATGTCTTTGGCATACTGTGTCGCATCTTCGAACACTATGCAATAATAAGTCTCCCCAGCCAGCAATTCCCGGAAGGTGCCGACGGGTTCCTCACGTACCCACGGAGCCTCTCGGCCGTCATGGGCATTGCTATACAATGTGCGGGCCTTGGACTCAATCGCAGACAACCGGATGCGGCAGCCAGGCATCACATCGGTGAGCCCGTAATCTTCGTCAATGCGTGCCGCCGTGAGCGTATTTCCAGAGACAGGGAACTTCTCGTTGTACATTTGGTAATTGATGACCACCTCGCCTTCACTGCGCGCCGCAAGTATGGCAAGGTATTCCTTTTGCAGTCGTTGTACCCTCTCGGCATTGGTTTCAAACATGGTTGGAACGAGAGCTTTCCAATTTTCAGTGGAAATCACCTTGGGTGCACCTTCTGACGGAGCAGTCGCATTTTCTTCAAATAGGACATCAAGAGAGTCAATCCACTCCGTGCCTTTGCTCAGAGCATGCGACTTCGCAACTTCCAAAGAAATTGTATCGCCGTAAAACAACTGTGGGGCAATGCATCGAGCATCGAGCAAAGATATAGGGCCAGATTCAGCCACCTTCGCCGCAATCAAGGATTCGACTTCCGGAGTCCACTTGTCTCCTGCAATTTCTTTCGCATTTTCGACATTAATCGTCACGTCCGTAGACAAGGAAGCAGCAGCACCCATACTCTTAGTTCCTCTATAATCGTTCAAAACTTTCTGACCCAATGAATCAAGTTTCGCGGATACCAGCTGCAAAGTGTAACCGCCAAGACCGGCAAAATCCAATAATGTCTCTAATAGGTACTGTAGCATACATAAAAATAGAAAACTTTGCGCATCACTACGTTACTTACTTAGTTTATTTATAGTTAAACATGAAGAGCGCTGACTACTACTTCGCTGCACTTATCAGCGTGTGCAGGTGATTGTATATTTACAGTTTGCAATTCTATACCGTCACTTTCCAGTTCATCATCAACATAAGCATCATCAACCATCCTATCCGTAAAATGCATCGCCTTGTAAAGGTAGTTAAACAAGATAAGTATTAACAGCACCACCGGTACAACCAAAAATATCCAAAGGGTTTCTTTGGCGCCGATGTCGTTTCCAAGAGTATCAAACAAAAAGAATGAATAGAACAATACAGATTGTGGTCTGGTCAAGTCCAAACACGAAGTATGTAATATAAGTGAAGACCTTGTAGTTGCTTATGTTACAGGATCAATGATATATTGTGAGGGAATGG
>LNAP01004050.1_pt1 | contig 13767 bp, 11 predicted proteins | sample 602601 | NCBI WGS metagenome assembly LNAP01 (sample SAMN02440304, study PRJNA202911) | soil metagenome | biome: Subtropical and temperate rainforests or woodlands; isolation source: soil samples (1 kg each in a 20% v/v slurry with milli Q water) were... ...
ATTGCTCTGCGCAATCACCTTCCGCAGTTGGCAAGCCGTGGTCGTTGCCCTGTTGCCCCTGATGCTCACCTCGATTCTGGCCGAAGCCTTGATGGTCCAGCTGAACATTGGCATGAAGGTCGCCACCCTCCCGGTGATTGCCCTCGGCGTGGGGATCGGCGTGGATTACGCGCTGTATTTACTCAGTGTACAGCTGGCGCAACAACGCGCAGGGCTATCACTGCGCGAGGCGTACAAGAAAGCGGTGCAATTTACTGGCAAGGTAGTTGGATTGGTGGGTGTAACACTCGCGGCGGGTGTGGTGACATGGGCCTGGTCGCCGATCAAGTTCCAGGACGATATGGGCATCCTGCTTACCTTCATGTTCCTCTGGAACATGCTGGGGGCCTTGATCCTGATTCCCGCACTGTCGTACTTCTTATTGAATAAACGCTGGGGCAAGTCGGCGCTCGGGTCGGTCTGACCTTAATGTTTGGGATGGTTGAAGGAGAGCATAATGACAAATAAAAAACAGCCGGATAGCGCCACTCTGGTGGATATCTACCGCCGGACAAACCTGATAAAGCAGAACGACGAGCGATTCCGCTCGGTCATCAAGTCTGGAAAACTGGTGATGCCGTATTACTCGCCGCGTGGTCAGGAGGTCATCCCTTCGGCACTCTCGGTGCATCTGAGCGACGACGATTACATCTGCACCATTTACCGCGGCATTCACGACATGCTCGCCAAAGGCGTTCCAACGCGCCTGCTGTGGGCAGAGCTGGCGGGAAAAGTCACGGGGACGTGCAAAGGCAAGGGCGGCCCCATGCACGTTACCCACCCCGAGTCAGGGGTGATGGTTACCACGGGTATCGTCGGGAGCAGTCTGCCAATTGCCAACGGGTTGGCTCTGGCGGCGCAGATTCGCGGTGAGTCGCGAGTCGCCATTGCTTACTTCGGCGACGGTGCAAGTAACATCGGCGCTTTCCATGAGTCGTTGAACCTGGCTTCGGTCTGGAAGCTGCCCGTGGTGTTCGTCTGCCAGAACAACCGTTTTGCCGAGCACACCCGTTATGAGAACGGCACATCCTGCGCGCAGATCGCCGATCGGGCCAACAGCTACTCGATGCCGGGCGTACGAGTCGACGGCAATGATCCAATTGCCATGTGGAACGTTGCCGGTGAAGCGATTGAGCGTGCACGAAAGGGTGGCGGGCCGACACTGATCGAAGCAATGACCTTTCGCTTCCATGGGCATATTTTTGGTGATGCCGACGCTTATATGGACCCTGCAGAAAAGGCTGCAGCGATGGAATGCGACCCTGTCCCGGCTTTCAGGACCTGGTTGCTTGAGAATCATCACGCCAGTGAAGAGCAATTGGCAGGGATCGAACAGGACATCGCTCACGAGATCGATGATGCCTTCGACTTCGCCATGAACAGCCCCTATCCGGAACTGGCCGAACTGCGCCGAGATGTCTACGCCGAGGAGATCCCTGCATGAGCACCAACGCAACCAGCATGAATATGATCGAAGCCATCAACCTGGCACTCGACGACGCCATGGCAGCCAATGAAAACGTCATTGCATTCGGTGAAGACGTCGCCGACCGTGAAGAGGGTGGGGTGATTGGCGTCACCAAGGGGCTTTCCACCAAGTTTGGCAACTCCCGCGTTCGTTCCACGCCTATTTCCGAGCAAGCGATCATCGGCGCGGCTATTGGTGCCTCGCTGGTAGGCATGCGCCCGGTGGCGGAAATCATGTTGATGAATTTCACCACAGTGGCAATGGATATGATTGTCAACCACGCCGCCAAGCTGCGCTTCATGTCAGGCGGACAAACCCATGTGCCCATCGTGATCCGCACAATGACTGGCGGCGGCTTTAGTGTCGGTGGCCAGCATTCGGACTTTCTCGAGGCCTGGTTCGCACACACGGCAGGTATCAAAGTGGTGATTCCTTCCAACCCTGCAGACGCTTATGGCCTGATGTTGTCGTGCATCGAGGACGAAGACCCCTGCATGTTCATTGAATGCCTGCCTCTTTACTGGACCCCGGGCCCTGCGCCGGAGCGGGGTGTGAAAATCCCCCTGGGCAAGGCCAAGGTCGTTCGCGATGGCGCTGATGTCACCGTGATCACGTACAGCAAGCAGGTGCACGACGTGTCGGCGGTCGCACAAAAGTTGGCGAAAGAGGGCATCAGTGTCGAGGTGATCGACCTGCGAACCATTTCTCCGATGGACACCGATACGCTGCTCGCGTCGGTTGCGAAAACCGGTCGTGCGGTCGTCGTGCATGAAGCGACACGCAACTTCGGTGTGGGCGCGGAAATTTCTTCGCGAATTCATGAGGCGTTGTTCGATCAATTGAAGGCGCCTGTCGGCCGGGTAGGTTCGGCGTTTTCGGCGGTGCCTTTCTCGAAGCCGCTGGAGGATGCTTTCCTGCCAGGCGCCAAGCAAATCGAAGATGCAATTCGTGCAACGTTGAATTGATCCATTTCACAATCCTGGGGGCGTAACCGTGAGCAATCAAATCCTGATGCCGAAAATCGGCTTTTCCATGAATGAAGGAACGTTGTCCGAGTGGTTGGTCGCCGATGGCGAAGCGGTTGCCGTGGGTCAGCCGATCTATGCACTCGAAAGTGACAAGTCAGTCCAGGAAATCGAAGCGGACACCGCCGGCACCATCAAGATCATCGCCCAAGCGGGAGAAGTCTACGAGGTAGGTGCTGTTCTGGCGGAAATTGTGTGAAGACCGGGGAGGCGAAACCCATGAATCAACCCACGGCAGTTGCTGTAAGTTTCCCTCCCGTGCAGGAGGTGGATTTTTCTGTATTTGGCGCCACGGAGCGGGTTCCGGTGACCAGGATCCAAAAGCTGACGGCGACTTACCTGGCGCGTAACTGGGTCACGATTCCACATGTTACCCATCATGACGAGGCAGATATCAGCGAACTGGAGGTACTGCGCAAACAAGTGTCCGAGGCCGGCGAGGTAAAAATTACGCCGCTGGCTTTCCAGATCAAAGCCCTGGTGGAAACGCTAAAGGTTTTCCCACACTTCAATGCTTCGCTCGATGCTTCAGGCGAAAACCTGATTCTCAAGCAGTACTTTCATATAGGCATTGCTGTCGACACTCCCAAGGGTTTACTGGTGGCGGTGATTCGCGATTGCGACAAAAAAAGCCTGCCGGAGATTGCAGTCGAAGTCGCCAATGTCTCTCAACGGGCCCGCACCAAGGGGCTTCCACTGACTGATATGCAGGGCGGTTGCATGACCATCAGCGCGTTGGGCGGGATCGGCGGTACAGCGTTCACGCCTATCATCAACGCGCCCGAGGTGGCGATTCTGGGTGTTACCAAGGCTCAATGGAAACCCGCGCGTGGCAAGGATGATGGCATCGATTGGCGCTTGATGCTGCCGTTGGACCTGAGCTACGACCACAGGGTCATCAATGGGGCTGACGCAGCACGTTTCCTGCTCCATTTCGCGCAGTTGTTGAAGAAACCGCAGATATTGCTCGAGGCCTGAGCGTCAGCAAATTCTGCGGGAAGAGCATGCAGCACGCCATGAATCAGCATGGTGTGTGCATGCTTTTTTTTTGTCTGCTCAACGGTGCTGGGTCGTTAAAATAACTCTTGAAATGAAGCATATGATATGTGAGCATACCAATTACGGATTGGTATCCGATCTGCTTTGCTGCCTGGCAGGATAGAGATCGTGATCGGGCGCTACCTCATCTGTGGTTTCGCGGCGCCGATGCGCTTGAAGCCAGATGTCCTTCGTAAGACCACTATAAGAATCACGAGGTGACTTGCATGATCAGAAAGACGCAGGTAATGACACTTGCTTTGGCAATCGCTGGTGCTAGTCATGCCTATGCGGGTGTGACAGCCGAAGAAGCCAAGCAACTGGGTGGCGTGCTTACCCCATGGGGTGCAGTCCAGGCTGGCAATGCCGATGGCAGTATTCCGGCGTTTACCGGCACGGTAAAACCACCTACCAACTACGATCCGAAAAATCCCGGTTTTCGGCCCGATCCGTTCCCCACGGAGAAGCCCGTTTATTCTGTCAGCTCCAAAAATGTGGCGCAGTATGGCGACAAGCTTTCCCCTGGCACCAAAGCCATGCTGCAGAAGTATCCTGACTACCGGATCGATGTCTACCCGACACATCGCACGGTCAATTACCCGAAGTGGGTGAATGACAACTCGATTGCCAATGCCACCCGCTGCAAAGCCACTCATGACGGCTTGGGTGTGGAAGGATGTTTCGGTGGAGTTCCGTTTCCCATTCCCAAGACCGGCAGTGAGGTCATGTGGAACAAGATGCTTCAGTTCGAAGCCCAAGGTACTTACGGTGTAGTACGGTCCTGGCTGGTCGATGCCTCGGGCAAGGCCATCCTGCAAGGTGAGAACCAGCAGTGGATCGAAATTCCTTACTACGACAAGAGCAAAGGCAATATTGGCGCTACCGACGCCTATTGGCTATACCGTCATCTTTCCAAGGCGCCAGCGCGCAAGTCCGGGGAAGCGTTGTTGATGCACGATTCGCTGGACATGCTGTCCACAGGCCGACGTGCCTGGCAGTACATCCCAGGGCAGCGCAGGGTCAAGTTGGCGCCCGATCTGGCCTACGATACGCCCAACCCCCAGAGCGGCGGGACGTCGAACATGGATGACGCAACGCTCTTTCTCGGTGCAATGGACCGTTTCGACTGGAAGCTTGTCGGAAAAAAAGAAGTACTTATTCCGTACAACAACTTCAAGCTGAAGGATCCTTCCCAGTGCCCACAGGAGAAGGTACTGAGCAAGAACTTTTTCAGTCCGGATTGCGTGCGGTGGGAGTTGCATCGGGTCTGGGAAGTTGAGGCCACTTTGAAACCTGGTGTACGGCACAATTATCACAAGCGCGTGTTCTATCTCGACGAAGATTCGTTCACCGGGCTTGCGGATAACTACGATGCTTCCGGGCAACTGTATCGTGTCGTCCAAACGTTCATGACACCTCGCTACGAGTCTGAGGGTCAGGACGGATACACAACGGTTGGCTACGACATCCCGTCCGGTTCGTATGCGACATTCAGCTTCTCAACCGATACCGGTGGCTCTTACGACCTGCCCAAGAAGGACAGCCGTTTCTGGTCCCCCGAGTCGCTCGCAGGGACGGGTATCCGCTAAAAGTTCGCTGCTGCAGTAGATCGACATCAAAGCCTTCCCCCCGGGAAGGCTTTTTTATGTGTGCGCCAGGCAGGGTGCGTAGCGCCGCGACTGGGATCTTGCTTTTTTTCCACTTGGGAAAGCGGCGCGCCAATCCTGTCCGATTTTTCGACTACACCGGGGGATGGCGTCGATGGGTATGCACGGGAAAGGGTCATTCGCCCAGCCCGTTGGTTTACACGCGCGCCCAAGAACTACATTCACGCTGAAGCGGCTACGCTGACCACCGCAGGGCTCACGGCCTGGCGAGCACTAGTAGTTGAGGTAGGTTTGAAGGCCGGTGATAGTGTACTGGTGCTCGGCACTGGAGGTGTTTCATTCTTCGCTTTGCAAATGGCCAAGGCGATGGGGGCCAGTGTGATAGCCACTTCGTCTTCTGATTTGAAACTGCAGCGCTTGCGTCAGTTAGGCGCCGATCATGTAATCAATTACAAAAAAGAAGAAAGCTGGGGGCAGGTTGTACTAGAGATAACTGAAGGCAAGGGAGTCGATCACGTCATTGAAGTCGGCGGCCCAGGGACATTGCCACAGTCCATCAAGGCATGTCGCGTCGGAGGACATATTGCCTTAATCGGTGTTTTCACTGGTTTAGGTGGACCGATCCCTACAGCCGCGTTGATGGCTAAACAACTACGTCTGCAAGGATTAATCGTGGGAAGTCGTCAGGATCAGAAGGATATGATTCGCGCGATAGACTCCATCGGGTTGAAGCCGGTGATAGACAAAGTCTTCGAACTGAAGGACATCGTCGAGGCATTTCGCTACGAAGCATCGGGCGCTCATTTCGGAAAAATCTGTCTAAAAGTTTGATGGCCTTGCTATTCCCCTTGCGGGGAGCGGTTCTTCAAAGGCTTCAGTTGCAGCAGTGGTGGTGACCGCTGTTTAACGAGGCGGCGGGCTGATGCCGTTGCTGCCGCACTTGTTTTTGGGTCGCAGGCCTACTGCGTGGCACTGTACTTGGCGAGCAAGCCGTTGAGCCGTGTCGACAGCAATTGCATGTTGTGCTGACGCAGACGTTCGCCAGCGTAGGCCAGTTGAATGTTGTCGCCATTGCTGCTCAACCACGATTCGCGTGCACGGTACATATAGATCGCAACGAACAGATCGGACCAGAGAATGTAGAAGTCCAGTTCCAATGCGCTCGGTACTGTGCCACCGGCGTCACGATAGGCATCGAGGAATTGCTGCCAGTCAGCGAACTGGATGATGTGATGGTAGGCGTAACCGAGATCGCGCGCTGGGTTGCCAATGGCTGCCAGTTCCCAGTCAAGAATCGCTGTTACCTGGTCACCCTGACACAAGATGTTATGGAAGCGCGTGTCACCATGGACCAGGCATCGACGGTCACCGAGCAGATCGAGATGGGCAAACAACCATTCGAAGGCCACTGTGATGGTCACTGACGACTGGTCAAGCGCCAGCCAGTCGCGCTGAAATTTTTCCATTTCCTGACGTAGAAAAGCCTTGTGCGAGCTGTCCGTGCCGGGAAGGCTGCTGGGCAATTGCGTGATGGAAACCTGATGCAGCTTTGCCAGTTCACGAGCGAGCCCGGTGGCCAGTTCTGTGCTGAGGGTGGAGGGGGCATGGATGTTGTAGACATCGCCTATGTTGCCTCCGTCAGCCTTCGCCATGATCAGTATGGGGCAACCCATCACGCCGCTGGCATCCACGACGAATGGTTGTGGGACGCAAACGCCGGCAGAGTATAGCGTTTTCAGCAATTGGAATTCGTCGAGCACGGTCGATCCGACCGGGGACTCGGCCCTGTCCCGTCGCATGACGATTTCATTGGGTAAATGCTGGTTGCCTTCCAGCGTCAGGATGATGGTCTGCTTGGAGAACCCCCCCGCAATTGCGTTGACGTGGCTCACTTGCAGCCCGGGGCCTTCGCCACAGTGTTGGCGCAGGAGGGTTTTGAGGCGCTCCAGCTCGTCGGCTGCAATGGGTTCGACTTCACGATCCAGGTGCTCTTCACCGGTAGGGGAGAGGGCGTTGAAGTCGTGCTCAACGCTAGTCCAGCGTTGCTGGTCCCATGCGACGAATTCGGCCAGCAGGCTTTTCGAACCATTGTCTTGTCGCCCGGCCAGAAGGCCAGCCACGGCCGCCAGAGCCTGGAAAAAGTGCTGCTCCTGGACGGCGGAGTTTTCGAGAGTGTCGAGCAAATGACAAGCTTCATTACTTTCGCCAAACATGGCGCGCAATTGCGGCGTGAGGTCACGCATACGCGAAGTCCGGGTGCCGACGGGTCGATTGTGGCCTTGTTGTTCGGCAATCAGGCTTCTCAACAAGTTTGCAGTGCAGAACAACAACCGCCCGGCCATGCCGTCGCCCACCGCCTGGCCTATCGCGCCACCGAGCTGCTGATTGATTGCCCTCAAGTACTTCAAGTTCGAATCATTCATGGCAAGTCTTCTCATTCGAAACCATAGGGAGTGAAGCGCCCGTTGATGAAGCACTCGAGGTGTCCCTGGCCCTCGTGTACGTTGCCGTCCGGGTCGATCAAGCGGGTATGCACCAGGTATTCGACACCCTGCATTTGACTTGCGGTGCCTAAGCCAAAGGCAGCGGATATTTCCTGGTTGCTGACGCTGGCACCCTTGTTTGCTTCGGGCGGATAGGGGGTGTAGTCGAACGGTTGCCTGGAGAAGTCGAAGTCATCCCATTCGATGGCCAGCTCTTCACTGCCGTGGTAAGTGTGCAAGGTGCCGCCATCTTTCCAGCTGCCGGGGGTGTAGCCCATGGTCTGCGGCACCCAGGGCGGCGAGGCGACTTCGACGTGCTGAACCCAGAGCCGACCCTGTTCATCGCGAAGATCCAGGGTTGCTGATTCGAGTATTCGTGTGCCAGGGCGAAAACGCAGCGCATGACTGGCGCTGGCGAGTTTGACCGGTGTCTGATCCCAGCCGGGGCAAAGTGATCCCTCGAACGGCGCTCCAAACACGTCGTTCATGCGAACCTGCTCGCCGTTCTCGGACTCATGAATGTGATAAAAACCGGACCAGGAACCCGTCTTGAAAACAATCCAGAAGCGCATCGCCCGGCGTATTTCCGGGACCGCTTTTGGAGGCAGCCACGCGTCAAAGCCCCCCAGCGGTTTGCGGTCGGCGTACAGACCCCATGAATGGTCGCGATTGCCTGCCCATGACTGAGGCTCGACCTCATAACGCTTGTCTTCAAACTGAATGAAGCCGCTGGCCTCGCCAGGTTGAGAGTAGCGAGTCTGGTCGGTGGTCACTCGACCGCGGGTTTGCGCATGATGGTGGGCTTCCAGGGTAGCCGGGGCAATACCTGTCCAGGTGAGATCGAAGGACAAGGCCGAGTCATTGGCTTCAAGGCGCAGGCGAATGACTTTCAGCGGCTCGACGAATTCGATGCTCAGCGGGCCGATAACGGTATCGATTTGTTGCCGCCAGCAACGTGACAGCCTTACCGAGTATTGACGTCCGGCAACATTGATCACGGCATAGCCGCCCACCATGTCGGCGTTGGGATTGATTCGCAGGCCCGTCAGCAAAAATACCTGCTTGTCGGCATTGAATACGCCGAAGTAATAACCTTCGTCCCAGCTGTAATCCGTCGAAGGAATATGGCTGAAGGGGTGGGCGGTCTGGTGCACGGGAAATTCGTCATACTTGGACAGCATGTCGGTACTCCAATTTTTTCGGTTAAGGATGAGGTCCTTGACCCAGGACCTTGAATCACCGGCGACACACAGATCTACGGGCGTAAAAGCACGGCCCCCTTAGCGTCACCAAGGCTTTTTCTGGATGTTGCCGGCAGACGCGACATCAACCAGATGTTGGCCAGGGGCCACAGGCAGAATGCGAGCACGAACATCTGGTAGGTCGGCGTGCTGAAGAAGGGCGAAATTTGTGCAAAGGCAGCCGTCATCGAAAGCAACATGATGATGGCGCACAGTTGCATGATCACTGACTGGCCCTGTCGGCTCTGGCGGCGCGACATCAGGGCGCTATGGAAGGGGACCGAGAAGACTGCGGTAATCGCGAACGTGATAAAGAACAGATCATCGTTGATCGAGGCTTTGACCAGTAACCACAGCGCTCCGATACCCAAGGTGGCCAGGACGATCAGAAGTCCGAATGTTCTCTTTGACAATCCGGGCCACAGTTCTTTTTGGCCATAGCGATACACCTGGTACAGCAGCGCCAGTTCGAGAAAGACGGTGCCGACCAACGCGAACCACCACATCTTTACCCACCAATGGTTGAAGACGTGGAACCAGCGATCGTAGAGGAGTACGAAACTCAGGTCATGCCAGAAGAACAACGCGGTAGGTATGAACGGCACAACATAGACTTTCTGTCGGGCCGCCAGTTTCAACGCGATGAAGAAGTACAGGAATGCGAATGCTGCGGTGATCAGCAGACAGGCCATGATCGATGGAGCGCTTGAGTCGATTGCTTGCAGGGCAGCAGAGGCGTCATACATAGGAACTGTCCGTTTTCTTGTTGTTTGCGGATCGCTGCGCCTGCAGTTGCTGCAGGCGCAGGGCATGCATCGGGTTCAGGCACGGTGAAGCAAGTGCACCAGTTCATGCCAGTGAACCTCCTGGGATTCCCCCCAGGCTTGCTGGCCATTGCAGGTCCAGCGCATGAGGTTCTGGTGCCAGATCATGTTTGGCCATCCGTTCCAGTTGCACCCACCGATGCTTTCGCCAACCAGCTCATAAACATCGCCTTTGTCATCCACGGCCTCGACGCAGTGCCTTATCGGGCTGAGGTTGTGCGCTTGGCGTTCGGTACGCTTGTCGACCTGGACAATGCGCCGCAGTTCGCCGTTGATGTGAACCCAGCCATCCTGCAGAAGTACCGGCGGGACGTGCAGGCGATTTTGCGGGTTGCCGAGCACCTGCAAGTCGTCGAACAGTGACAGGTTCATGGCGAAACCGGCGCCTTGGGTCAGGGTCAGCCAGTCGTAGGGCGGAACCGGCATCGGGTCTTCGGGACGCAGGTTCTGCCAGGAACGGTCACGTATCTGATAGCAGTCGACACGGTGCTCCTGACCGCGCAGGCAGAGGTCACCCTGGACGTGCATGTTCTGATCGAAATGTTTTTGGTCGGCCCGTACAACGGCTTCCTGGGCCGCCGAGAATCGTAGATTGAAGGACGTTCCGTTTCCGCTGTCTGCCAGGGTCAATTGCCAGGACTTCATCGGCTCGATAGGGCGAAGCTCAAGCCCCATCGGAAAACGCATAACACCGGTTTCATGATCGACATGGTCATCCATGGCCAGATAAGCACGGATATCCATGTAATCCGCAGCCATGGTGGACGGGCGCATTCCTTTACTGATGAGGCACCCTGCGGTCACCACTTTCAGGTTCGGGTGGAACCAGACGTAGACATAACCGTGGATGGCCTGCTCCGCGACATGGAAGCCGAAGTAGTAGGTCTCTGTTACCGAGGCGCCAGGCGGGTTGTCGTGCAAATGCAGGAAGTCATCCTGTTCACGGACAACTCCGAAACCACTGCCATGGTTTTCGATCCAGCGGGTTTTTTCTTCCGTCGTCATTACTTTGCTCCTGACTCAGCCTGATCGATCAAGGTCTGTGCTGTGTTCAAAAATAATGGAATGTAGAGGTGGGGCAGAATCACCATCTTCAAATCATCAGCCTGGCCATCGGCAAATTTTGCCGCGGCGATGTTGGCGCTCGCGGCGTTGCGCAAATGTCCCCAGACCTGGAAGAATTGCAGGCGTTTATCATCCACCTCATACCCCCCTTCGGCTTTGTAGGCGGCCATGAACGCCGGCCAGTCCAACGCCGTGCCCAAGGTATTGCGCACATAGGCCAGGTCCTCTGCGGGGTCACCCAGGTGGGCGAACTCCCAGTCAAGCACTGCGACCAGATGGCCTTTCTCAAAAAGGAAATTGTGAAAGCCGATATCCCCGTGGAGCAGCACGGGAGTGCCATCAACCTGTGGGACATTGTCCAATAGCCAGTTGAACTGGCTGACGATGGCTGGAGAGGGGAGGTGTGGCTGATCCAGGAAGGTCTGGAACCAATCTGTCAGGTAGCGATGCACGCAATCTGACAGTGGAAGTGCCCAGCGCTCACTGGAAATCGATTCGCTGGCGGTGCTGAGTTCTGTCATGGGTGGCAGCTTGTGCAACCTTGCGAGAATGCTCGCCAGGGTCTTCGCAAGGTCTTGCGGTACTTCGCCTTGAGCGGCAAAGACACTGCCCCCGGATTCTCCCGGCGAACGCTTCATGATCAGAAAGTCGCCTCCGGGAAGAAGGTCATGTTCAGTATCAACCCAGAGGGCCTCCGGCGCCGGGAAACCCCGGTCAAATGCAGCGCGTATGACTTTGAATTCCCGGAACACACGGTGGCAACCATGCTCGAGCAAAGGCACGCGGCTGTCCCGGCGCATTACGAACGATCCGTTGAGTGCCTGCCCCGTGACATCGAACAGAAACGTCTGTTTGCCAAACCCACCGGCTAAAGAATTGAATCGAGTGACGCTCAGTGCCGGCTCGCTGAAGCGCTGCTGCAGATACGCTTGCAAGCTGGTTGCATCGAGCTCCACGACCTGGTCTTTCGTGTCGGCCTCGTGGCTGAGCTGGTCCTTCAGATCGACTGTCTCCCACGCTGTCATAGCCTGGGTCAACTGTATTCGAACATCGTTTGGAATCTGGCGATCTCGCCCAACGTGGTGCGCCAGTTTTTCCGTCTGGGCCAATACGCCGCGCCAATTGGACTCGAGCGACGGGACGTTTTGGGTGTCGAGCAGGGTATCGATGCGGCCTGTCAGTGCTGCGAACTCATGTAATAGCTCAGGGAAGTTTGTAAGCGAGCCCGCCAGCGGTTTCAGTGCGTCCTTGAGGCTGGCAAGCTGACGGAGCACCGCGTTGGCGCCTTCACGTTCGCGATGACGCAACAGTTTCAATGCGACACCCAGTGACTGTTGGAGGTTGCCTTGGCCGGCTCCTGCGCCGCTGCTGTCGAGGTGTTGAAATTCGATGTCCATGGCTTCGAGGACACGATCTGCTGGCAGTAACATGAGGACTCCTTCTATTCGCTGAAGCCGTCAAGCGGCTGTCCAGCTGGCTTTTATTGTGTTCCTGCGACAAGACGACGTTCCTTGTCGGCACCTGACACCACAGCATGCTCATCGCTAGAGGCAGGGCGAAGCGGCTTCCCTCTTCGACGAGGGTTGAGCAGGTAAAAAATATAATATGCATGCAAATCAGTTTAGGCAAGTCCCTGAGGTTTTTGTGCCGTTCACCCTTTTTGAGAAAAGAGCTATCCACCTGAATTCCTTGGTTTAAAGCGGGTCAACGGTGTTTCAGGCGAAGAAATCGATCGACCGATCTTTGGCTTACGGGAAAATATAAATATTTATAAATACCTTATGCACGAATACCATAGTGTCAAATTTCCCGGCTAAGGGTAGGTCGAAAGCACTATGCGGAGCATTTCAATAAAAATAAGGTTGGCCTTCCTGGCGGTGATATCCCTGGTTGGCATCGGCGTGACTGGGGGCGTTGGTAGTTTCGGCATCGGCCGGCTGACAGCTGCACTGGATGACATACAGCAGCGCAGTATGCCGGCCGTCATGCAGGTGTCTGAGCTGCGCATGGCACAGCTCAAATCCGTGTTGATTTCACGTGAAGGAGGCGCCTGGCGTCCGGAGTCTTATGACGCCATGGCCAATAAAGACGATGCCATTGCGGAGGTGCACAGCCTGTTCTCATCCATCCTGCTGCGTCGACAAGAGGCTGACCGAGTCGCCGATCGTGCTTATGCCGCTTATGAAACCTTGCCAAAATCAGACACTGAGGCGCTGCAATGGCAGAAGGTCAAGGTCGAACTGGCGGCTTTCCATGAGGTGTATGACGAGCTGCAAGGCGTTACCCGGGAGCTGAGCACGGCTGATAATTGGTATGCCGTGCAGTCCGGAGTGCAGCGCTTTCAGGATCTCGAATACCCCTTGGGAAACTTCCTCGATCGGGTCGAGGTTGAAATCGAAGCGTTGAGAAACATCGCCGGGGCGCGCGCAACGCAAGTGGCCCTGGACGCTGATGCTACCCGAAGCATGGCGGTCAGATCACTTGCCATGACCTGTGGACTGACCGCCCTGGTGTTGTCGCTGTTGACCTTTTTGATCGTGCGCACGGTTACCACCTCACTGACGAACCTGCGCGGCGTCATTGTTTCTGTCGCGCAAACCAATGACTTTCGCGAGCGGGTCGCCGTTGAAGGGCGCGATGAACTTGGGCAAACCGCCCTGGCCTTCAATGGCCTGCTCGAAAGTGTGCAAGGGGCACTGCGGCGGGTTCTTGAGAATGCAACGGCAATTGCCAGCGCCGCAAACGAAACATATGAGGCATCGACCCAGGCTTCCGCCGCATCGGCGCGTCAAAGTGATGCCGCCACGGTAATGGAAGCGGCCATTGGCGAAGTGACCCTCAGTATCAGTGGTGTATCAGAGCGTGCTCAGGCCGTCCTGCACCGTTCCGAGCATGCCTGCAAGGTGGCGGTATTGGGCGCGCAAGCCATGGCGACGGTTTCCGATGAGATGGATAAGGTCAACCAGGCTGTGAGTCA
>LNAP01004052.1_pt1 | contig 13765 bp, 9 predicted proteins | sample 602601 | NCBI WGS metagenome assembly LNAP01 (sample SAMN02440304, study PRJNA202911) | soil metagenome | biome: Subtropical and temperate rainforests or woodlands; isolation source: soil samples (1 kg each in a 20% v/v slurry with milli Q water) were... ...
TTGTGCCGCCGCAGGCCTGGATGGGGGCGATGCACGCCAGGGCTTGACGATACGGGTCGTCCAGCGATTCGACAAAGCCGATGGGGTGAACCCCGCGGATGCGTTCCCAGCGATCGCGTTGGCGGGAAGACAGGCCCTTGCCGACGATGTGAAGTTTGGCGTCCGGTTCCCGGGCGATGATCGCGGGCCAGGCTTGTTGCAGAAAGGCGTCCAGACCGTCCGAGTTGGCGCTGTAGGACAACGTTCCAACCATGAGCAACGTTTTGGAGTTGATGGGCGGCGGTGGGGATGCCGGTCCGTGGCCATCGGCAAAATAAGGGATGTTCGGCAGCAAGGTGGCGTCGCCGAGTCCCGGATGCCGGCGATCCTCGGGATTGCTGATCCAGCAATGGGTGGCGCGGGGAAGAAAGGAGTGGTGGGCCTGTTCGGAGAACCGAAGGCAGCGACGCAAGGTGAGGCGTTTGAACCAGGAGGAATGGGACAAACGCTGGCGGAGACGATCGGGATCGTAGTCGTCGACGTCGATGAGGACGCGAGGATGGCGGAAGAGATCAAGCATGCAGGCGGGGCTCAGGTAACGGGAGACCACGAGGTCGTAGCGACGCAGGTCACCGATATGGGCGATTGCCGGCAAGTGCGGGAGCCAGCGATAGCGTCCGGCCTTGAACCAGCTTGCGGCTCGTTCGTTGAGCGGTTTAGTCCAGATGGGAGTGGATGCACGGCTTATATCCTCGGTCGTTACGAGGTGGATGAAAGAGTCGTGACCGGCGCATACAGCATCGACCGTAGATGAAGCGGGGGGCTGGGCGGGGAAATATACGCAATCCACGGTGCCCATGCGACGCAGGCATTCCAACAACAAGAGTGATCGCTGGGCGCCTCCGCTTGTGGGCGGAGTCGGGAGATTGGGGCTGGTAAACAGGATGCGCATCGGAACGTATCAGCTCATGGTGGACATGGCTTTTATTCTCTCGCGTCGCGCCCAAGCCGAGTCGCCGTGGCGCAGGCGGGTTATCCTAAGCAGGGCGTCGATCAATTTGCCCGCGTTGAGGTGGGATGGCTGGTGAATGATTCGCCTTATATAATACAATGGCCAGTCGGTTTGGCCGTAAACGGAAGTCAATGGGGCCCATTTATTAAGGAATAAGGCCAGATTCTCAGCGTCCCGGTCTTTGCGTCCCGGACTGGAGCTTACATGATGATAGATGGGGATTTCATATGAAACCCAGTGTTGATAGCCTTTCTGTCCGAGCCGCAGACAAAGATCGGCGTCTTCAAAGCCGTTACGAAACGCCGAGTCAAAACCTCCGGCCTCAATAAAAACGCTTTTGTAAACAACCCAGCAAGCCGCGGTCACGGCTTTATAGCAATTCCCTTTGCCTCTTATGTCCGAGATCCTTGATCCTTTATGCGGATGAATCGTCCTGCCTATCAAGTCGAAGCCCATCCCCGCGTGGTCAATTCGCTGCGTGGCGACACCTATTTGGATATTGCCCACGACCCCGGGATTATCGATCTGTTTGAGCGCCCGTATCAAGGGGGGGAACCAGTTGGGTGTGAGAATCAGGTCGTTATTCAAGAAACAAAGGACATCCCCGGAGGCTTGCAGGGCGCCCTTATTATTGCTGGCGGCGTATCCTAGGTTTTGATTGTTATATATGACTCGATGTCTGGGGCCTTGCAATGTTTTCAGCCAATCGCGAGTGCCGTCGGTGCTGCCATCGTCCACCCAAATAATCTCCCACGGCTCGGGAGGTGGGTTGGCCTCCAGGCTGGAAAGGTAGGCTTGGGAGAGTTCCAGCTTGTTGAAGGTGGCGGTGATGACGGAGATCATTATATGTCACCTGCGATTTTGGATTATACACGGTTTTTGCGCATCAGTTCTCTATAAGGGTGCGGGGCGTGCGATGCACATCATGCCTTACGGCCCAGTTCAAACCACAAATAACCAATGAGCTTTTTGCCGGTGGGCCATATTTTGAAATGTGTCTCCCCGTGTAGGCGGGCAATCTCCTTGGTCGGGAATTCGCAGCGCCTTAGACGAAGCTTATAGGCTCGAACCACCATCTCGATGTCGATGGAGAGTCCGTGATCTAGGATATTCATTCGAGTAAAGGCGGAACGAGTGAAGGCCTTATAGCCATGGAGGACGTCGCGCACCCAGTAGCCATCCCTGCGCCAAACAAGCATGCTGGCAAAGGCCAGCCACCATACGGCCCATTTGCGAGGCCGCCACCAGTGTGTATTCTCTTCGTTGACGGAGCCCGGAATTTGGCGGCTTGCAACGATGAGCTCGTTTCCTGCCTCAAGCAGGGGGCGAAATTTGCGTAGATCCTCGGGGGGAGTGGTTCCTTTGGGGAAGAATACGACGACCGCATCGCAAGTGGCCACGTCATTGGCGTGCGTGTAGGCGGCGTTGAGACCCTTTTTTGGCTGCCTGTGGACTTTGATGCCTTGAGTGGTCAAATATTCCACCGTGCCATCCGTGCTGCCTCCATCGATGCAGAAGATCTCGTCGAAGACGTCGCGCGGGAGGAGGGGGACATCGAGTTTACAACCGCCAAGCTCGTTCCATGTCATCAGGCAGAGTGATATCTTCATTGGGTATTTTCGGCAATAAGTTTGTCGGCAAGCAACATTGCCTCGTGGACAGCGATGTCGGAGTTCATGTGTTCCCATGTGCCCCAGCGCCCAGCGCCGATAACGCCTCTAGTCTTTGCCCATTCAGTAATAGTTTTGATCGCAATGAGTTTCTCACGTGTGTTTATTGGATAAGCATACGAGTTATGATGACGGAAATGGGATGTTGTCGAGGCGGAGCGTCGAGCATTGGTTTCGGTCCAATATCCGCGTGAGCCGGTGCAAAAATTGTGTCTTAAGAGTTTACGATGATGAGCCAAATTGGGATCGGGTTCGTAAATCCAGTGGGCTGGTGTGGGAAGGGTTTCTGGTTGATAATCGACATTAATTGAGGCGTGATGAAGTTTAGATATTTGGCTTTTAATATCCCTTGGGATTTCACTGAATTTCATCCAGTCTGGCCACGGTGCGGTATTTATGATTATTTCCGCTTGAAACTGATTGTTTATGGTTTTGCGCTCGAGATCGATGTTGGTGATCTTGCATCCTGTGATGAGCTGATCCCCTAAGGCAATGCCCATGCGGCGCCATACCTCTCCGTAGCCATGTGTTTTTGGATATAAAAAGGTTCCGTGGGCGGGAATGTCTCCCTGTGGTTTTCTTTCCAAGCAGCTCTGAAGTGTTTGGCGAAATGAGACGGCGGGCAACTTATAAAGCCAATACGTGCCGAGTTGATCGAGGTCCATCGACCAAATTTTGCTGTTATATGGAAGCATGTAATCTTGGGAAATTCGGCTTCCGAGTTTCCAGTCAATCCAATCGACAAATGATTCGGGCATGGGCGCATTACGCACGGAGCCTGCTTTTGCAATTGATTCCAAGTAATCTACTTGTAGGGATTCTGGCAGTTGCCATAGGTTGGCCTCAAGAGGATAATCAATCATAATGCCTTGGAGGTTTATTTTTGAGATCCGATGGTGAAGTTGCCATTCTTCCTTGGGCATAAAATGGAATAGAAATTTGAGCACCTCCTGACGTTTGACGTCCAAGAAGTGCCCGCCTCCAATGTCGAGAGGTGCACCGTCTACGAATTGAGAGCGGCAAAGACCGCCTGCAATAGGTTCTTTTTCTATGACCAAAATACTCTCTGTGGGAATGCCTTTCTGGCGAAAGGAGTGGGCTAACGTCAGGCCGCTAGGCCCTGCGCCGATAATTATATACTTAAATTTTCTCATGGAGTTGGTTGGGTCGCGTGAGCGCAGAATATGCCAAGATCGGCGCAAGTAGCAGGAGAATTATTGATGAGCTTTGGAGGTAACGAATCTCGGTGGCCCATGCCCCTGCATCAATTAAGACGTAGAAGCTCGTTCTTATAAATAGCCAACTGAAGCAAGCGCAGGCGATGGCAAGAATGTGTTTCCCTCGGGTGGTGCTTCTTTGTGTTATAAAAATATAAAGGGAGAGTAGGATGGACAGTGCGCAGGAAGCGGCTACAAGCACGGGGCTGGCTTTGAGTAACTTTGTCTTTACTTCTGTCCGAAACGGATCAGGACCTTTCTCTTCGATTTGATCGATAGCGAAGAGTATCTTTCCATTGTCTTTAATGGGAAGTTCATAGGTAATGCCATTATGCAGATTTGTGGTTGATCTATAGTTGGTGTTATTTATCAGAAAGTTTAGTTGAAAAGTTGTGTGGGCGGAGAGGGGCTTTGCTATTGTGAAACCTGTTCTGGGATTGGAAATTCTGAAATAATCCCTGATATCGGAACGATCAAACCAAGTAATCTTGGAGTAGCTGGGTTCATTATCCGCGGATATCTCGATTTGGGTGATTTTACTATCTTCCGGCAAGACTACGGCCCATCCCGAAATATAGACCGAATAAGAAGGAGACAATGTCCGGCGACGCTGTAGCAAGTCATCGAAATTTTCAGTATTAATCTGCTGATCTTGTGTTGGTCCGACTGAATACGCTGTTAGCCGGGCAACCTCGATGAAGGATTTGGGCAATGCGGGGAGGATCATGGCCAGGTCTCCGGCGATAAGGGGGTGCAGTATTTCTTTTTCAGTCAGAGCATTGTTATGGAATGCGGTTTCGAGTTCTTGGTTGATTTCTTCGAAGCGTCTATTGATGAGTTTCATTTTCCCGTGCGATTCATCAAGGGCGATCCATGTATACGCATGCCAAATCCAACCGGCACCAATTTCATTTTCGATGCCGAGGGATGCCTTCGTTGCGCGACGATATGCCGAGTCGTATGCTTCGACTTTGTGTTCAAAAGTTGCCAGCTTTGGACTAGTTCGATACGCGAGTGAGCGCGCCTTTGTGGTGATTGGAATTTTGCGGATCGGACTTTCTCCGGTGTCGATTTTTGCCAGAAGCTGCAGTAAGTGCATGTGGCTCTTCATATCGACCACGCCCTTCGTGAAAACGCCATTTGCGGCGTAATTGTAGGCCATTAACGTTAAGCTGGGAATGGCCGTTCCGACAAGGAATACCGATACTATAAGTATAGCACGACGAATGTTGCGGGTCATTATAAATACCAGTAATACTACTGTCATAATGAATGCAATTACAACGGCTCCCTCATTTCTCATGGTAAGCATGTAGCCGAAAATGAGACTGCCGATAGCGGCGCATTTAACTTGGTCGCCGGTGTCTGAGACAATTGTTCGACAGGAAAATGTTACGCCGAGAAGGGTGAGCACAATGTAGAGGCTTTCTGTGAGTGCGTGGTCAAAGAGAAATATAGTTTGCGGAGCAAATGCGAGAAGCGTAAAAAGGCACGGTTGTAGCTTTTTCGCATGCAAGCTGTCGGACAGTAGGCTAGCGCTCAAGCCAGCGCTGAGAAGCCAGGCAATCTCGATGATAATGCGTTGAGGGACGCCGGAAAAATGGCCTACCCACAGCCATAGCGAATAGCCAAAGCCGCTATAAGACGGGCTCCGCCATAGGTCTGCGGCTTGATTAATATACATGGAGGCATCATAGGGTTCGGCGATAATTTCATTATTGGCGACCAATAATAGCTTAAGGACGCCTACCAGGAAACAAAATATAATGTAATGGCATATGCGGGGATTTGGCTTTGGCATAAGATGGATTATTGGAAGGCCTCAAATCATGTTAAGGCTATCGCTAGCAACCGGAAGTTGATGTTTGGGCGATGTGCGTTATGATGAATTGGTCTGTGTGCCTATTATTTAATGCCATAATTAGGATGTGCTTACGGTGGGAGGGGATATGGCCTTAAAAAGCTTTGCGTATGATTTGCATATATTGGGCATGAGAAAGCGTTCGACTGTTGCCAGTGTGTTGGACTTCAGTGTTGTGTATAATTCTCCTTTTTCGGAAAGATTTATTATTGCTTCGGCTATTTCGGATGCCTTGTTGCTGTCGGGGGATTCGGTTATTATTAATCCGGCCATTTGACCATTTGGTCCTGTGAGCATATTTTTTATTTCTCCTCGGTCAGTTGCTATAACCGGACAGGATGCTGTTAGGCTTTCTAGGATGCAGAGTGGTGAGCTCTCGCCGCGATAAGAGGATGCCAGCACACTCACATCGGAGATCGAGAAGTAATCGGTGACGTTTTCCCTGAATCCGAGAGGGTGGATGAATTCTGGACGTTCACAACGCATTATTTCATCATAAACCGGGCCTTCTCCAATCAGAATAAGGTGGATGTTCCGATTGGTTCTGACGCGCGCCTGCTTTACGGCTGATATTGTGTCCATCCATCCCTTTTCCGGTATGGCACGAGTGGCGACACAAACTATAAACGCCTCGGATGGAATTTCCAACTGCGAGCGGGTAAACCCGCAGGAGCGGAATGGAAAAACACCTGTTGGAATTTTAGTGGCACATATCGAATTATATAGACCTTGGTTGATCAATGGTTCGATATTGCGATCGGAGACGTAAACCCAGTGTGAAACATATTCTGCTAAAATTTTATGATGCTTCTGGAGCGTTTCTTCCTCGAGATTGTGCATGCCGTGCAGAGTGGCCACGAGCCGGGGTATACGTCTGTTCCCGCGCGCCGCGCGTAACTTCATAGCTTGCGCAAACAGCCATTCACAGCTTGAGTGATGTGTATTGATAACTTCAATGTTCAGCGCGTCGACAAAGTAATCGAGAGGGATGGGCGCGTGGATATCTCGTTTGATCACGGGAATATCATACGAGAGAGCGGTTCGCATCAACTCCTCTCCATTGCCGCCATTGAAATCGTAGAAAGTAATCGCGAATCCTGCGCGTTTGAGGGTGGTTGCAAGTCGGATGGCAAACATTTCCCCTCCGCCAGTGTGAAAATCATGGCATACAACAAGCACGTTAGGTAGGCGCCTTCCGGATGCCTCTAAGATGCGATTTATGCTGTAGTAGTCTTGCCATTTCCAGTCGGGCTGTGGATGGTCTTTGAAGGTGACGTTCCACTGCTCTTCTATACGGTGACAATACGCCTTTCGGATTTCATGTGGGATATCATAAAGTTCGGCCAAGTGACATGCGACGATCTCGTGCTCCTGATAGTAGATAGGCAGGAGGCGCGAGCTTGAAGATGTGTTCTGGGGGTGCTGCCGGTAATAGTTTATAGTTTTGCGAGTGAATGAGATTTTGCCGCCGCGAATCACCGATAAATAAAAGACCCAGTCGCCACACACGCGCATGCGCAACCACTCTGTAGTGCGTAGTAATTCACTGCCTGCCGGATTACGAATTAACGCACTGCTTGCGTTAGGAATTGTATTTTGCACGCCGAGTCCCGTAATGACCTCCTCATGGGCGGCTGTAACGTAGTCTTTGGTCCATTTAGTTGTTGAAAGTGATCTTACGTAGTTGTCGTAAGTAAAATCTACCTCATCCCCTTTGTGATCAACAAACTTGGATGGACAGTATGATAGCATTACTGCGGGGTCTTGAAAAGCTGGAATCAGTTTATCAAGAAAATCCAAGTCGCAATAGTCGTCGCTTTCGGCGATCCATATAATTTCACCGCGGGATAATTCTATTCCTTTGGCCCATTGAGTGAACGGGCTTTTGCTGTTGGTGGTGCTTAATACAAGTCGAGTGCGATCTGGGTGGCGGTTTTTGTAGTCATTGAGTATTGCACTACTCGCATCGGTAGATGCGTCATCTAATAAAATTACTTCAAAATCACTAAATGTTTGATTGTATATGCTCTCAAGTCGTTGGCATAGGTATTTTGAGTGGTTGTAGTTTGGGACAATAACTGAAACTTTCGGGATTGTTGTTCTTGTTCTCGGGGTCCTTGTTAAAGAGTAGTCTCTTTTCTGGCTGAAATTGGATTGGGTGCGACTATTGGTGGCGATATGTAGGTAGCGCTTGATGGGGAAAGCATGGCCGGTATGTGTTTTGATGAACACACTTATCAGTTTCAACCCTCGTCTGGTTTTGAATTCGGCATAAAAGCCTTCTGGTTGGGGTTGTAAGGGTATGTGTCTTTCACCCAGTTGCACCCACGCTTTGCTAATTGCTTCGCGCACGAGGTGAGTTGCCTGAATGCTTATAGTGAGGCGGCATCCCTTCCCTTTTAGGCTTGGCGTTAATCTGAGGTGTTCGTTGTAATTGGTGCTAATGCTATTTGTGCAGAATCTGAGGCGGAAATTAATTTTCCCTAGAAAACTTTTTTGCCATAAAAATGATTCAAGCACTGTGCTGCTTAGCGTGTTTTTGTATCGTCTTAATAATTCCTGTATATCGTTCGTTATTCTGAGGAATTTATCGCCACTTGTGGTGGATGTGATTGTGGTTTGGTAATGAGATGTTTTGCTTGATTGTTGCGGCAGGGCGGTGCTTTCTTGTATTTGCGACTGGTCCTTTCCGTTGCAAAGATGAAGTCCTTTTAGTGCTTCAATATAGGGGGAGTAAGTCTTGAGTATATTGTCGTGGGATGTTCTTGCGGTGTTTAATTCTTGAGATAGTGATTCGATTAGATTGCCTCGCAGTTCTAGTTCCATGCGGCCTATGGATAATTCGTGTTCATTATCATGTTGTGTTTGGGTCAGGAATTGATTGCGGCTTTCCAGTGAATTTATTTGTGCAGACAGAGATTCGATGGCGTGGCCTCGTTGCTCTAATTCCTTGCGGATGATGGATAACTCGTATTCGTAGTTTTGACGGGTGGAATGGAGTTGTGTTTGGAGTTCATTTTGGGTGTTTTTCAGTCGATTAATCCATTGTTTATCGGATAACTCCTCACTAAGTTCGTAAATTGATGAATCGATGGCGAGGGGGGCGTGATTCGAGGCTATTGCCAGTGAATACGGGGCTTTATCAGCTAGGGTGCATGTGGTGATGTTGTTGAAATCGCCACTGTAGATTTGAACTAACCTTGGGGCGGCCTGTCCCATGCTTAGCATGCTTGCATATTGAGTAAACTTCTGGTGTCCGATGTGAGTATATTTAAAGTAGTGGTTAATTAAATCGCTTAATTCTGCGTGTGATAGTTCTTTTTTATGAAATGGATTTGGTGCACCATCCATTCCGTGATAGCTTGTCCGATTTGGGCTGGATATAATCAGTGTGCCTTCTGGTTTAAGAACCCGGACGATCTCGTCCATGAACGATTCGTGTTCTGAAATGTGCTCAATGGTTTCAAATGAAACCACTAGGTCGATTGATTTTGTCGGGATAGGTATTTTTCTGCAATCTCCAACCATGAATTCCAGGTTGCTCCGTTTGTATTTAGCGTTGGCATGTGCTATGGCCTCTTCTGAAATATCTACGCCTATAACTTTTTTTGCCTTCTTACTTAAGAGATGGCTGCCATACCCTTCCCCTGATGCAATATCGAGAACCATTTTGCCTTCACATAGACCGAAGGCGATTGAGTATCTATGCAAGTGTTCTGCGACTATCTCGCCGTCAAATTCGGTAAGTAAACGCTCTCCGTCTGCAGGTAGGATAACTATTTCTTTCATATTAAATGCTTGGTTCTCGGCTCCTTGATTTTTTAAGTTAAATTTTCTAATTCAATTCCTAACATTGGCAGGCCAATAAGCCCTCCTATTTGGTGGCAAGATTGAGAGCTTAAACTAAGGGCTTCGTGTAACCATTGATGCTGTATATGATCATCTTGTGTGCCATTTGCGCAAGCTACGCAGAACATGTAGTTGCCGGGCGGGAGATATGGCATTTGAAAGCGAAAGCGTGCGATTAGCCTTTTCCCGGCGGCGAGGAAGAAGGGGCTATTTCGATACCTTAAATATGTATTATCGCCAAATAGATATTGTCCGAGGTGGTTTTTGAGGTGAAAGCCGATGATGGGGCTATCTAAATCGATATTGGCTAGAACTGTGATCTCAAGGGCGACATCTTCTCCTCCTATTACATATGCAAGACATTGATGTGTTTTTTCTTCCAGTAGGGCTACCTGCTCAATTCTCGCTCCTCCAGCACCAAATCCAGATGAGTTGGGATTGAATTCGAAAATGGCTATATCATTCCGTAGATTACTCTGATTGATAAATTGAGCGCGTTGGTCTACCGCTCTTTCATGCTGTGGGGGCCGCTCAATACTGGCGGAGGAAGGATCGCTGTTCGAAAAAAATGCCACTCCTTGACGCTCGGCATAGGTTGCCTCGAGGTAATTGTTGGAAATTACTTCGATGGATCCTTGGCCGCGGCACTCACCTTTATGGAGCCAGTAAGCTCGTTGGCAGAGGCTCTGAGCGGCTCCCATGTCGTGGGTGACGAGCAAAAGAGTGCCTTTTTTCTGAAATTGGTGAATGAATCGCATGCACTTTTGAATAAAAAAAACATCTCCAACTGCGAGTGCTTCATCTATAATTAATATATCGGCATCCACATGTGCGATCACGGCAAAGGCGAGTCGCATGGTCATGCCGCTGGAATAGGTCTTGGCCGGCTGATCGATAAAATCGCCAATGTCAGCGAAGGCCGCGATGGCGTCGAAGCGTTCGTCGATTTCCTCCCTGGCCAAGCCAAGGATGCTGGCGTTGAGATACACGTTTTCCCTTCCGGTGAATTCCGGATTGAATCCGCTGCCGAGCTCAAGCAGAACCCAAACGCGGCCATTTACCTTAGCCGTGCCGGTCGTCGGAGTGAGCGTGCCGGCAATGATCTGCAAGAGCGTGCTTTTACCGGAGCCGTTGCGGCCCACAATTCCGACCGCCTCGCCCTTGCGAACTGTAAAGTTGATGTCCTGAAGTGCGTAGAAATCTTTATAGTAGGGTGTTTCGTGGGATTCGCCGATGCGGCAGCGCAGGGCTTGGGGCTGAAGGGCACGAGGCAGCACGCCGCCGAGGGCTTGAAGGAGTGGAAACTTGAGGCGGGCGGCGGGGTCGCGCCAGATACGGTAAGCTTTGCTTACCCCGCTTACTTCGATGGCGATGTCGTTGTCGTCTGGCATGATTTATATAACATCCGCAAAGGCGGGACGGAGTTTGCGGAAGGTGAGGTAGCCGAGGAGAAAAGCCAGCAGGCTTGCGGTCCAGGCATAGGCAAGCGATGTGCTGCTGGGGGCGATCTGCCAGAGCAGCACTCGACGTGCATCTTCTATAATATGCAGCAGCGGATTGAAGCGCAGGATACTCCAAGCAAGATGACTCTTGGTTGCTATCATGTCGGCCGAGTAAAACACCGCGCTGCTATAAAGAAGGATAAGCGTGAAGGCCCCGGTGAGCTGGCTTATATCCCGCAAGAATACGCCTAGCGCCGAAAGAAACCAAGCCAGACCGGCTGCGAGTAAAATCAGAGGTAGCAGGACGACCGGTAACCAGAGATTGGTAAGATGCAGGCCGGGGCCGAAAAGGAGAAAACCAACAAAGAAGAGTAAGAGGCTGATGCCGACGCGGAAAAGAATGCCGCCCAAGGTGCAGAGGGGGAGCAGTTGCACAGGGAACACGACTTTTTTAACGAGATTGGCTTGGCTAAGGATAATGCCGGGTGCGGTGCCGATCGTCTCGGCTAGCAATCGAAAGAGGGTGAGGCTGAGGAAAACGCCCAAGGCGTAAGAAGCGTGCGATTCCTGTTTGGCCACGCCATATCGGCCACCGAAAATCACACCAAAAATGATGGTGTAGATGGCGAATTCAAGCAGGGGCGTGAGCAGTGTCCAAAGAAGGCCCAGATGGCTCCCTTTGTGGCGGGTTTCCACTTCGCGGCGGGTGAATTGCCACCAGAGTTGGAAATTTTTTTTAGCAGACATGGGATTTGGACGAAGGGCGATAGGCGCCGCGTCAGGTTTGCGCTAGCAAGCTTTGGAGATACCGGCCGTAGCTGGATTTACCCAGACGCTGGATGGCTGCTTGTAAGCCGGCGCGGTCGAGCCAGCCATGGCGGAAGGCGATTTCCTCGAGGCAGGCGATTTTGAGGCCCTGGCGATTTTCGATGACGTGAACGAACTGGGCGGCGTCCAAGAGGCTGTCGTGGGTGCCGGTGTCGAGCCAGGCGGTGCCGCGGCCGAGCAACTCTACGCGGAGGTCGCCGCGTTCGAGATAGAGGCGGTTGAGGTCGGTGATTTCCAATTCGCCGCGGGCGCTGGGTTTGAGGGCCCGGGCCAAGGCGACGACATCCTTGTCGTAGAAATACAGGCCGGGGACGGCGTAGTTGGATTTGGGCTGAAGGGGTTTTTCCTCGAGCGAAAGGACGCGGCCGTCGGACGCGAATTCGACCACGCCGTAGGCTTTGGGGTCGGCGACGTGGTAGCCGAAGATGGTCGAGCCGGCAGATTGGGCGTCGGCGGCTTTGAGCGAGGCCACGAGGTCGTGGCCGTAGAAGAGGTTGTCGCCGAGGATCAAGGCGCTGGGTTCGCCACCGGTGAGGAATCCGACGTCGGCGGCGATGGTGAAGGCTTGGGCCAAACCATCGGGCGAAGGCTGCTCGGCATAGCTAAACGTCACGCCGAACTGGCTGCCATCGCCAAGCAGGCGTTTGAAGAGGGGCAGATCGCCGGGCGTGGAGATGATCAGAATCTCACGGATGCCGGCCAGCATCAGAATCGACAGCGGATAGTAGATCATCGGCTTGTCGTAAACCGGCATGAGCTGCTTGGAGACCGCGATGGTGAGCGGGTAGAGGCGGGTGCCGGAGCCGCCGGCGAGGACGATGCCTTTTCTGTGCATGGGAAGTTTGGTTGTTAACCGCGAAGTGCGCGAAGGGACGCGAAGATCAGGTGGAGAGGATGATGCGTTCCCATTCGAGACGTCCGTGGGAGCCGAAGTTGACAAGCAGGCCGAGTTGAAGACCGGTGACTTTGAGATAGTTCAAGACCTGTGCCCGGTGTTCGTCGGTGAGGGCTTTGGCGGCCTTTAGTTCGACGATGATTGAATCGTGGCAGAGCAAGTCGGGTGTGTAGGTGTGCTTGAGCGTGATATTGCGGTAGGTGAGGGCGAAGTTGCGTTGTGAATCGAACGGAATTCCAAGGTGGCGGAATTCGATCTCCAAGCAGTCCTGATGCACGGGCTCCGCGTAGCCGTTACCCTTGTCGGTGTGAACGGACATGCACGCTCCGATAATCTCGAAGGTCTCGTTTTTATAGAGAATGGAGTCGGCCATGGAGTCGGAGTTATTAACCGCGAAATGCGCGAAGGGGCGCGAAGATCGGAGCAATCATTTTTGGGGGATTGGCTTCGTGAGCCTTCGCGCTCTTCGCGGTCATTTGTTTCCGAGCCTTTCGAGTTTGTAGGAGCCGTTGAGGATGGCGGCGGTCCAGGCTTCGTTGTCCAGATACCACTGGACGGTTTTGCGGAAGCCGGAGGTGTGGTCCTGCTTGGGTGTCCAGCCGAGCTCGCGTTTGATCTTGGTTGCGTCGATCGCGTAGCGCAGGTCGTGACCGGGGCGGTCGGTGACGAAGGTGATCTGGTTGGCGTAGGATTTGCCGTCGGTGCGGGGTCGGAGTTCGTCGAGGAGGCCGCAGAGCAGGCGGACGAGGTCGATGTTCCGGCGTTCGTTGTTGCCGCCGATGTTGTAGGTCTGGCCCGGCCGGCCTCCGGCAATAACGGCGTGCAGGGCCTCGGCGTGGTCGCCGACGTAGAGCCAGTCGCGGATGTTCTCCCCTTTGCCGTAGACGGGAATGGGGTCGCCGCGCAGGGCTTTCAAGATGACGACGGGGATCAATTTTTCGGGGAATTGATACGGGCCGTAGTTGTTGGAGCAGTTGGTGGTCAGCACCGGCAGCCCATAGGTATGGTGAAA
>LNAP01004053.1_pt1 | contig 13763 bp, 10 predicted proteins | sample 602601 | NCBI WGS metagenome assembly LNAP01 (sample SAMN02440304, study PRJNA202911) | soil metagenome | biome: Subtropical and temperate rainforests or woodlands; isolation source: soil samples (1 kg each in a 20% v/v slurry with milli Q water) were... ...
GGCCTCCTCGGCGGCGCTGCGGGCGTCGCGCGCGTCGCGCAGAGCGGCGTCGTGGCTGGCCATGACGCTCGCGACCGTGATCGGGGCCAGCGCCACCAGCATCACGCCCAGCCTCAGGGAGATCAGGTCCGAGCCCGTAAGCTGCATGGTCAGGGCGTCGGTGATCGTCGAGACGAGAACCAGGGTCCAGACTGCGAACGAGAAGGTCAGCAGGGTGGTGGCGGCCAGGCCATAGCTCATGGCGCACCACAGCAACGCCGGCACCGGGAAGGCGAGGGCGCCGGGCCCTCCGACCAGCGGGACCATCGCCAAGCAGACGAGGAAACTCAGCAGCGGGGCGACGCTGCGCAAGGTCGGCGGGCGGCCGGTGACCCGGCCGAACCAGGCCTTCAACCGCCTGGGATTTGGGAAGGTCAGTATGACCGGCAGGATGACGATGTAATGGACGAGTTCGGTCGCGAACCAGGTGAAGTAGCCGTTGATCGCGCCCTTGTGGAAGATGATGGCGTTGGCCACGGCGCCGATGGTGCTCGTCGCGACGGAGGCGATGAACGCGATCGAGGTCACGGCGAGCAGCGAGGCCGGTCGCGTCAACCGGCGATCCTCTCGCGAGAGACGTCCGAACAGCAGGCTGCCGACAATCACGCCCGCCAGATTCGAAGTGGTGAGAAGACCGGTCTTGATCCAGTTGCTGCCGGTGATCATGTCGGCGGCGACGAAGGCCACGGCCGCCGCCGCCCAGCCCGAGCGGGTCGCCAGCCTTGGATGACGCGCCACCAGTCCGAGCAGGATCGCATTGGCCGGCCAGAACGAGCTGAGGTTCCCGACCGGACGAAGCAGGATGCCGAGCATCGCGGCGGCGAACACCGCCGCGCCCAGGATCAGGGGGGCCGCAGCCTGCCGGCTCAACCGCCGTCCGCCATCGTAATCTGCATTCGCAGAGGCCATTTGGGGGGCGCCCATGGACTATCTCGTGGAAGGTGAAATCGCACGCGCCCACCGTGTCGGCGGCCCGAACGCGCATGTAACTCGTTCGCACCCCCCGGTGCGAGCCCAATGCTTATGCTGCTTCGTCGGGACTGAATATACAATCGACAGATTTGGAGAAGCCTCAGGCGAAAACCTGACGTTACGGCGCCCAAAAACCCCTGTTCGCCGCTCTTGTCTCCGCCCGCAGCTTGGGACAGGCTGGCGCAAACTAAACAGTGTTCAGGGACGGAAACCGATGAATCGCTATGACTACGTCATCATTGGCGCAGGCTCCGCCGGATGCGTGCTGGCGAACCGGTTGACCGAAGACGGACAGACGAAGGTCCTGCTGCTGGAGGCCGGCGGCAAGGACAACTCGATCCTTGTGAAGATGCCCGCCGGGGTGGGCGCGCTGATCGGCAAGCCCGGGACCTACAACTGGGGCTTCTGGACCGAACCGGAACCGAACCTTCAGGACCGCAAGCTCTGGTGGCCGCGCGGCAGGGGCTGGGGCGGTTCGTCGTCGATCAACGGCATGATCTACATCCGCGGCCATGCGCGGGACTATGATCAGTGGCGCCAGATGGGGTTGCAGGGCTGGTCCTATCGGGACGTGCTGCCCTACTTCAAGCGCTCCGAGAGCTTCGAGGGCGGCGGCGACGCCTGGCACGGCGGCGACGGTCCGCTGAAGGTCTCCAAGGCCTCGACCCCCAACCCGATCTACAAGGCCGCGGTGGAGGCTGGGCGTCAGGCCGGCCATCCAACCACCAACGATTTCAATGGCTTCCAGCAGGAAGGCTGGGGGCCGTATCAGATGACCATCCATGACGGTCAACGCTGGAGCGCGGCCCGCGGCTATCTGCATCCGGCGCTGTCGCGCAAGAATCTGACCTGCCTCACCGGCGCGCGCACCAGCAGGATTATCGTCGAAGACGGCCGCGCCACCGGGGTCGAGTACATCGACGCCAAGACCGGCGCAAAGCAGGTCGTCCATGCGGAGAAGGAGGTGCTGTTGTCGGCCGGCGCGGTGCAGTCACCGCATATCCTGCAACTCTCCGGCATAGGCGACCCGGCGGAGCTGGAGAAGTTCGGCATCCCGGTCGTGAAGGCCCTGAAGGGCGTCGGCGCCAACCTGCAGGACCACCTGGACGTCAGCATGTCCTGGGAGTGTCCGCAGCCCATCACCGCCTACTCCCTTCGCAAGGGGACCCTGAAGACCCTCGCCATCGGCATGAGCTACGCCTTCTTCGGCAAGGGACTGGGCCGCCAGCAGTTTCTGGAGTCCGGCGCCTTCCTGAAGTCCCGCCCGGACCTCGATCGGCCCGACCTGCAGATCCACACCGTGCTGGCGATCATGCAGGACCACGGCAAGGTCTCGGTCGCCAAGGACGGCTTCACCTTCCACGTCTGCCAGCTACGGCCCGAGAGCCGCGGGCGGGTGGGGCTGCGATCGGCCGATCCGCTGGACGATCCGGCGATCTTTGCCAACTACCTCTCGACCGAGGAGGACCGCCGGGCCCTGCGCGAGGGGGTGCGGATGATGCGCGAGGTCGCCGCCCAGGCCGCCCTGGCGCCCTATCGGGGCGAGGAACTGTTCCCGGGCAAGGATGTCGAGACCGACGAGCAACTCGACGCCTGGATCCAGGGCCACGCCGAAACGATCTATCACCCCGTCGGCACCTGCAAGATGGGCGCGGCCGGCGACGAAATGGCGGTGGTCGACGGCGAACTGAAGGTCCGCGGCGTCGCGGGCCTGCGGGTGATCGACGCCTCGGTCATGCCGACCCTGGTCGGCGGCAATACGAACGCTCCCACGATCATGATCGCCGAGAAGGCGGCCGACATGATCCGCGGCCGCGCGGCCCTGACGCCCGACGACGCTCCGGTCTATGGTGATGATCAACAGGCCGCGTAGGGAGAGCAACGCATGGAATTTCGCAGACTCGGCAAGTCCGACCTCAAGGTCGCGCCCCTTGTCCTTGGGGGCAACGTCTTCGGCTGGACCGCTGACGAGAAGACCTCGTTCGCCATCCTCGACGCGTTCGTGGACGGTGGCTTCAACGCCGTCGATACCGCCGATGTCTATTCGCGCTGGTCGCCTGCCGGGGCCGGCGCGTCGGAAACCGTCATCGGCGCCTGGCTGAAGCAGTCGGGCAAACGCGCCAAGGTGGTGCTGGCGACCAAGCTCGGCTCGGACATGGGCGAGGGGAAGAAGGGCCTCTCGGCCAAGTACATGGTCGAGGCGGTGGAGGCTTCGCTCAAGCGGCTGCAGACCGACTACATCGACCTCTACCAGTCCCATCGCGACGATCCGGAAACCCCGCAGGAAGAAACGGCCGAAGCCTTCGACCGACTGGTCAAGGCCGGCAAGGTGCGTGCGATCGGCTCATCGAACTTCACGCCCGAGCGCCTGAAATCGGCCCTCGACGTCAGCGAGGCCAAGGGGCTGGCGCGCTATAACAGCGAGCAGCCGCTCTACAATCTTTACGCCCGCTCCGGCTTCGAGAGTGGACTGCAGCAGACCTGCATCGACAACCAGGTCGGGGTGATTCCCTATTCCAGCCTGGCCTCGGGCTTCCTGACCGGGAAATATCGGACGGAGGCCGACCTCTCGAAGAGTCCGCGCGGCGGCGGCGTCAAGAAGATGATGGACGCGCGCGGCATGCGTATCCTGGACGCCCTGGACAAGGTCAGCGGCGCGAAGGGCGCGACCCAGGCGCAGGTGGCGCTGGCCTGGGTCATGGCCCAGCCGGGGCTGACCGGCCCGATCGCTTCGGCCACCAGCCTGGAGCAGCTCGACGAACTCATGGGTTCGGCGCGGCTCACCCTCACCTCCGACGACCTGGCGGTGCTGGACCAGGCTTCAGCGACCTGATTGGAAAAGCGACCGATCGTGCTAAAATGCGCCGATGAGAAAAGGCGCTGCGACACGTGAAGCCATAGTCGGCAAGGCCCTCGAGCAGGCGGTGAGCGTCGGCCTCGAGGGTCTTTCGCTGGGCCCCCTGGCCGACAGTCTCGACCTTTCCAAGAGCGGCCTCTTCGCGCACTTCAAGTCGAAGGCGGCGCTCCAGCTCGCCGTGTTGGAAGAGGCGATCAGCCGTTTCCGCAGCCGGGTCGTCGAGCCCAGCCTGGCCGAGGCGCGGGGCCGGCCGCGGATGGAGGCGCTGATCCGGCGCTGGTTCGACTGGATGGAAGGCGAGCCGGACATGCGCGGCTGCATCTTCGCCGTCTCAGCCCAGGAGTATGACGACCGGCCGGGCGCGATCCGCGACCGCCTCGTCGCCTCGCAACTCGACTGGCATGAAACCCTCGCGCGGGTGGCCAGCGACCTGCCCAAGGCCGGCGAGGCTCCGGCCGACTATTGCCGCCAACTGGTGTTCGAGCTGGTCGGGGTGAGCCTTTCCTTCCAGCAGCAGTCCAAGCTGTTTCGTGCGCCAAACGCGCGGGTCAGGGCCGAGGAAGCCATCTCGCGCATCCTGGACGACGCCGAAGAGGCCGTTTGAAGCTAGGAGCGATTCCGGTTCCGGCCGCGTTTGATCTCCTTGGAGGTCCCGGAGGCTGCAGGTTCCATGAGTCAGATCATCGACCTGCCGCTGGTGAAACGCCTCCAGAGGCCGTCGCACAGCGACAAGGACGGCCGGGGAAGGGTGCTGGTCATCGGGGAGGGGTTGGACGCCGCAGGTGCGCTCCTTCTCTCTGGAACGGCCGCTCTGCGGACGGGCGCGCGCGAGCTGCAGATAGCAGCGCCGCCTGAGCTTGCCGCTTCGCTTGGCGTCGCCGTGCCGGAGGCCCGGATTATTCCGCTCGACGAGGCCCTGGCCGGCGCGGCCGCCCAATCCGACGCCGTCGTCGTCGGCGCGTCCTCGACCGCGGAGGATGGTCGCCCGACCCGCCAATTCGCTCTCGCGCCGGGCGGGGCCGCCTATCTCCTCATGGCTCCCGCCATGACCGGCTTGAAGCCGGCGGAGGCGCAGGCGTTCGGTGGCCGGCTGGTGCTGTTGGCGGGCCTTGCCGAGATGGCGGCGCTCAGAGGCCGGGGGCAGGACGAGGTGCTCTCCGAACCGCTGGAAATCGCCCGTGAGGTCGCCGCCGCCTATCAGGCGGTGGTGATCATGAACGACAGGGACAGCCAGATCGTCGGCGCTGACGGCCGCGCCTGGCAAACTGCGGGAAACGTCGCCGCTCTGGCGACCGGGGGCTCCGGCGATGTGCTGGCGGGGATCATCGCAGGTCTGATGGCGCGAGGGTTCGCGCCGGTCGATGCGGCGGTTATCGGCGCCTATCTGCACGGCCGGGCGGGGTGGCGGCTGAGCCACGACGTCGGCTCCGTCGGCTTTCTGGCGCGAGAGCTGCTCGAGGAAATTCCGCTGGTGATGACCGACCTCAGCACCGCCCAGACCCTTCCAGGTTCGCTCTAGGTCTGGAGGCTCAACAGGTTGTCCGGCTTCAGGCCGAGTCGGCTGATGGGGTCTGTGACCCATTCCGCCGTGCGGACGACGCCAGTTGCAGGGATGTAGCCAGACTGGCGCCATCAGCCGCGCCTCATGCCCAATCGCCATCAGCTGCCAACCCCAGTGCTGGGCCGATGCATAGGTTTAAATGCCGCCCAAACGCGGCGACAAGCCCCGAAGAAGGACGAGCCGGGTCGCATCGCAACGGCTTGTGCGCCACGACGGCCAGCCGCGTAGATCCCGTGCGCCTGAAAGACGTTTTTCGCCAGATTTAGCTCGTCAGCGCCCCTCTTGCATGATCGGCTCCCTAGACGTGACGTCCCCATCGACAACGAAAGGTCGTCCACACCATCACCTTGGTTCGCGCTCGGCGGGGTCCTCCGCGGAGCGAGCTCAGCATGCTCGCGAGTTTGAGTGATGAGTGCGGAAGGAAGCGTTCAAGTCCCGTAAGCAGCTTTCGTTCCACCAACTCGCTTGCGGCCCCCCGAAAGTCAGCCATGTCACGTTTGGTTTTGCCGCGGGCAGGGCGACCGCTCAGGGCGCGAAGCGGGCGGCAACCCCCTCGTGCGCGATCGCGATCTCCGCCCGCGAGGCCTTGGTGACGCCGGCCTCTTCGGCGAAGCGAGCCCAGTCCGCCACGGCGGCGCGGACTTCTTCGATGATGGTGTGGATCAGGCGGTCCGGCAGGCCATGGCGACGTCCCAGGGAATGGACCTGTTCACGCGTGGGGTTTCTGCCCTCGCCTTCCACGTCGAGATAGTGCTCGCCGCCGGGGCCCGACGAATAGGTCAGGTCGTAGGCCGGGGCGAGCCGCCATTGGCCGGTCTCATCCATCAGGTAGCTGTGTTGCCTTGTGTGGTCATCACGATTGCTGGCCAGCACGTTGAAGACCATGCGTCGGAAGGCGGCATGCAGGTCCTCGGTGTGGCGGGTGATGGCTTGGGTCGCCCTCAAAAGGAGGTCGTAGCTGGCGGGCGTGCGCCACGGTGCTTCAACGGCGCCGCTCAGTGAAACCATGTGCAGGCGCCGGCCGGCCTTCGGCCGATCAAACCGGCGGCTGGCGAAATGGCCGGGGCCCGTCTTGGACGGCAGCAGGCGATAGGGGGCCATGTCCAAGCCGGCGGCCAGGGCCATCGCCGCGTAGGCCGCCTCGATGGGGCCGATGTCAGGCGGATCGTTGGTCGCGGCGAACTTGACGATCCAGGCTTCGTGTCCGGGCGCGGTCTCGCCTTCGGGGACCGAAATCCGCCCCTCGGCGTCGAACCCGACGTGAACCTTGGGCCGCGCGCCGCCCGAACCGCCAGCCAAGGTGGCCAAGGTGTCCGCCAGTTCGCCCTCGTGCCCAGCCAAGATCGCGGTCGACTCGGCGGCCAGGGCGTCGAGATCTAGGCTATCCACGTCCGGTGACGGTGCGGTCGCCGGACGGTAGGTGAGGGCGCCCCGCCCGTGGTCGCCGACCAGGGCCAGGCGTTCAAGGACGCTGAGCGTCTCGATGGCGACGCCCAGCTTGCTCAGGCGCCGGCGCATGACCAGATAGCCCCAGCCTTCCGGCAGGCTGTCGGAGAGAAAGCCGTGCAGCCCTTCAAACTCACGGCCGCGGGCCGGGTGAAGGCCGGGCTCGGGCGGGTAGAGCAGGGCGGAGATGGGCAGCGGCGCGGCGATGAGTTCCGGCGACCACTCCAGCTGCGCCAGGCCGCCGGCCATCCCCAGGCGCCCGACGGGTAGGGGGGCTTGGTCCTCGTCGAAGGCCAGGCTGGCGGCCAGCGGCGTCCCAGGGGCAAGTCTCATGGGCGTGACGACCGGGATCGCGGCGCTCGCACACGCGCAGGCCGCGTCGCGGCGGCGGCCTGCTGTGCGAGAAGCGCATCGAGGTTGCTGGCCGCGGGGAGGGGAAACAGCGCGTGCAGGGCGTCTTCGCAGCGCAGGGCGACAGCGGCCTTGACCATATCTTCGAGCGAAGCTTGGCCTTCCGTCTCCAGGCGCCGCCAAGTTCGGTAGGCGACCCCAGCCCGCCGTGCGGCCTCCAGCTGAGGCCAACCCAGAGCGACACGGCGCGCCTTAATGCGTCCGGCGAGGTCTTGCAGGATTTCCGAGGGTGTCTCAAGCACTGTCCATATATGGACAGTTGTGAGTGATTTTACAAGATAATTGTCCAGATACTGTCAATGCTGAAGCGGAGCGTCGGTGCAACTTAACGGCGGCGGTCTATCCGCTGAAAACGCAGAGCATCGCCACGATGACTAGCTCCTACGCGTCATACGCGAGCGCCGTGGCGTAACAATCTGGAATCGTGCTAGCTTGACCATGAACTCACAGGGTCGGGGGACCACATGACTGCAAAGCCGAGCGAGAGCGGTCTCGCCTCGCGTGTTGAGCGCGTCTATCTCGCCATGCTCCGCGTTCTGACGCTGGTCGTTGCGTCGATCTGCATCCTGGGCGCCTTGTTGTTGGCGCTCGACGGGGGCCGGCGCCTCTTGATGTCCACCGATGTCGTCCCCGAACCGGTCGCGATCAGCACCGAGGATGCGCTCGGCCCCCTCGTGCGTGCGGCCGGCGAGGAAAAGGTCGGCGGCGGGGCGTCAGGCGTAGAAGCCTCCAGCGCGGCCAAGGCCAAGCACGCGGCCTTCATGAAGGGGGCGTTCGCGACCTACTATGAAACCTATCGTCGCTTCGCGCTCGCCTCCAACAAGCCCGAGGACAAGCTGCTCTCGCCAGCTGAGCTGGCGAGCGCGCTAGGCTATAGCGCTGAGGCTCTCGACGCCGAGCCGGCGCCTAGCGAGCATGCCGATGACCCTGATGCGCCAGCGAACCTGGCGCAGGACGCCATTTCGGAGGCGCTCGCGCGCACGAGCCTCCTCTTCCAGACCGATGAGACTTTCAGCACGCGTCAGATCGAGGTGGTCCGCAACGCACTGGCCGATCCTCGGCTCGTTGCGAAGGCCGCAAAGTACAAGGCCGCGCAGAAGACCGCTCAGAGCTGCTCGACCGTCTACCAGGTCCGCAGCGTTTGGGACTCCAACAGCACCGCCTGCGCTGAGTGGTACTATCGCCCCTATGGCTGCCCGGTGCGGCGCTCGGTGCCGGTCGAGCAGTGCGTGCCGGCCTATCCTGAAGGCGTCGAAAGCCCTCTAGAAACGTTCGCTAAGCTCGATGAGTCCTATCGCCTGGCGTGGTCGTCCAAGACCACCAGCGCGCAATCGGCGGCCGATACGAAGGCCGCCGAGAAGCGTGAGGTCAAGGCGGGGGCGCCAGCCGCCTTCGTCCTGGCCCTGCAGATCTTCGGCGGCTTCTTGGTGGTGATGTTCATGTTCCTGCTGATCGCCATCGAACGGCATCTGCGCCGACTGGCCTCGACGCGTCCGGCCAGTCTCGTAGCGGCGGAATAGGCATGGGCAGGCATATGCAGGCGGCGATCGTTGCGGCGATCGCGCTCCTCCCGGTGTCGGCGTTCGGCCATCCCGGCGGCCTTGACGCCTCCGGGTGCCACAACAATCGCAAGACGGGCGACTATCACTGCCACAGAGGCGGCGGGCGGCCGCAGGCGGAACGGACGCCGCCTCGCCAGGCGCTCGGCTTCGCAAGCGCCCCGGCGCAACGCGCCTACCCGAACTGCGCGGCGGCAAGGGCTGCCGGAGCAGCTCCCGTGCGGCGCGGAGAGCCCGGCTACGGACCACACCTGGATCGGGACAACGACGGGGTCGGCTGCGAGCCCTACAGAGGACGATAGGCTGCGGCCAGCGCTGCGAGCGAAGACCAAAGCGCGGACATAAGTGTGAAGCTTGTGCGCATCGGCGCGGCGACCCGTCGTTGCAGGCCTGAGCACTGAACGGAGACCAGAAGATGCTAGGAAGATCGCCCTGGCGGGCTGCGCGGCGTCGGTGCTTGCGCTGGCCGGCGGCTATTTTGCCTCACCGTTGATCGCGGCCCATGGCTTACGCTCGGCCTGGACCTAGTGGACAACCTATTGAGAGCTTCTAGGCCACCCGCCTTCCATCCAGCGTCGCCAGTCGGATCTGGTGGCTCTCCTCGTTCGCCGGCCCGACGCCGCAGATCGAGCGCACAGCAAGTTGCCGAACCGGTAGCTCACCGAGCGAAGAAACCAGGGCGAGCGGCTGATAGAGGCCCAGCAATCGTTCCGGTGAGCCGGAGGTTCCGGCCAGCGGCGCGAGCAGGATTTCAAGCGGCAGCGAGGCCTGTTCCGTCTGGCCATCGGCGCGCAGGATCATCGGTTCGGGCCGTCGTCGGCAGACTTCGATGCTGGCGTGCAGGGGGCGTCGCCCGGCGTCGTCGGCGAGGGCCAGGAAGTTGAGGCCCCGCAGGTCACGGCCGTGAAGCTCTGCGATGAGTCCGCCGACCAGTCGGATGGGATAGAGACCTGACGCGGCGCGGCCGAGGATGAAACTCTGGGGCGCCAGGCGCGCGAATTCAGTGGGATCGATGGCGTTGCGGGGCGGCAAGCCCTGCGGCCCACGCTTCGAACGCCAGTAGTCGATCATCTGCTGCGTGTTCGAATGATACATATCGAGCTCTCCGCATGCGGCCGGCGGGCCGCACGAGGCTTGCAGCGAAGTTCGCGCCAACTGGCTGCGAGTGTCAGATCGAGACGCCTAAGCCTCGAGGAACTCGAATCCGCAGACGAGCGGCGCAGGCGGTCCCACGCGCAGCGACCTGGCGGCCTGGGTGAACGGCGTCCGCGCCTCGGAGAGGATTTGGCCGACCTCGTCGAGCGAGGCGACCTCGATGCGGACGGCGACCTTGGCGCCCGGAAAGGCGGCGTCGAACGCCTCGCCGTCCAGGTAGCGAAATCCCGAGATGTCGAGCAGAGAGGCCGCGGCGCCGGCCGCCGGGCCGGGCTGCGCATCCCTGAAGATCAAGCCGGCGACCTTCCTGGCGGTATTGCGGTGCTCGAACCACTCCGCGCGGGTGTCGGGACAGGGATAGGCATGCTCGATCACCGCCAGAACCAGCGGGCTGATGCGCTCCATGACCGAGAAAAGCGCGAACCGTTCCGATCCGAGGTCCGCGCCGGGCCATTCGCGGATCAGGGTATAGGGCTCAGTGCGACGCATCTCCGAGAAGGCGGCGAGGGACGCCGCGAGGCTGCCGGTCCTGAACAGGCAACTGGCTGGCGCGCCCGCCATGCTCGCCGGCGCCTCCGGCGCGTGCTGCAGGTCGAACCAGCCCTCGGCTAGAAAGACGCTGCGATTGCGCCATTCCGCCCCCGGCTGTTCGGGAGATGTGTAGACGCAGGGCGGCGAGACCGTGAACCCCAGGGCCTCGAACGCCGCGCAGGCGCCATCCAGGTCGCGATTTGGGATCGGCAGGTGATCTAGCGGCGACATGCAGGCTCCGCCCATGGACCGGCGATGGCCACGCCGATAGTGTCGGTTTGATGAACCAGCGGCGCCCGGCCGCGGTCCGCCACATTGAAACCACGCGCATCCTGGCCCACCTAGCGCCAATTGCAGCGTTGCGAGGTAATGGCCAAATGTCGGCGCCCAACGAGGGGATGCGGCTTGCGCGGCAAGCCTATGACCTGACCTCTGATCTCATGGCTCCCAGCCGAGCCGTCTACTGGATCGACCTTCTGGCGACCGCGGCGGTGACCTATGCCTCGTTTGCGATGGCGGTTCGCACCGAGAGCGGCCTCGCCACGGCCGCCTGGGCGCTGCTCTGCCTGCTCGCGCTCTATCGCGGGATCAGCTTCATCCACGAGATCACCCACCTGCGGCCCGACGACGTGCCGGGCTTCCGTCTCGGCTGGAACCTGCTGATCGGCGTGCCGGCCCTGACGCCTTCCCTGATGTACGAGGGCGTCCACAACCTGCATCACGCCAAGACCCGCTACGGGACCGCGAACGATCCGGAATACCTGCCGCTCTCGCACTATCCGCCAGCCAAGATCCTGATCTTCATTCTCGTGCCATTGCTGGCGCCGCTGGGCGTCGCCCTGCGGTTCGGAATCATCGCGCCGCTGACCTTCGCCTCGCCGAAAGTCCGGATATGGGCGACCCGCAAGGTTTCGGCCCTGACCATCAACCCCGCCTTCGCGCGCACCGATGTCGATCAGTCCAAGCGCCTGGACTGGCGGGCGCAGGAGCTGGCCTGCTGGGCGTGGAGCTGGGGTCTGGCCGGAGGGACGATGGCCGGCTGGATTCCGTTGCGGGTGATCGGTCTCGCCGCCGCGATCTTCGCGGGCATGACCTTCATCAATCAGTTGCGGACGGTGGTGGCCCACGCCTGGCTGAACGAAAGCGAGCCCATGAGCTTCGAGGAGCAGTTCCTGGATTCGGTCAACGTGCCGCCGCCGGCGCTGCTGCCCTTGCTGTGGGCGCCGGTCGGGCTGCGCTACCACGCCCTGCACCACCTGCTGCCCAGGCTGCCCTACCACAATCTCGGCAAGGCTCATGCGCGGCTGGCCGGCGCCTTGCCGGCCTCCTACCGTTCGGTGGAGCAGAAGAGCCTGACGTCAGGCCTGATGGCCTTGTTGCAGCGCTCGCGGTCGGCCATGGCCAGGCGTGCCGACACTGCGCGCGCGATGGGTCGCTGAGACGGGCGATATCCCCCAAACTGCCGTTCCAGTCCCGCGACTTGGCCGCGGATCGCAAGGCCGATAGAGCCAGGACCTGCGCTGCATTGCGAGATGACCGTATGCCGCGCGGGCGCGACGATCGGCGCGGTTCCTATTTTCGCGCCGGTCGCACTTCGAGCGTCCACATGTTCTCGTCGCGCAGCACCGCCTCGGCGGCCCGCCGCACGTCGGCGGCGGTGACTCGTTCCGTGCCGGAAACGATGGCCCGCACGGCGTCCAGACGGCGCGGATCGGCCTGCGCGCCGGAAAGCTCGCGCAGCCAGTAGCCGTTGGTTTTGCGGGCCTTTTCGATCTGGTCCACGCGCGGGGTCTTGGCCCGCGCCAGCTCGTCGGCGCTGACCTCCTTCTCGCGCAGGTCGGCGGCGATCTTGCGCACCTCGTCGAAGAAGCCGGGAAGCTTCTCGGGCGGGATCTCCACGCTGGCCGAGACATAGCCCCAGCCGGGCCAGATCATGCTGTGATTGTAGGAGACGCTGGGCGAATAGGTCGCGCCCTGCGCCTCGCGCAGCTCGTCGATCAGGCGCAAGCCGAGGACTTCGCCCATCACGGCGGTGTCGCGCGCCCGCTGCGGGTTGGCGAAGAAGTCGTTGGTCCGCCAGGCGATGTAGCCGATCGACTGGTCGCCGCGCCCCTTGTGGGTGAGCACGACCGGCTTGCCGTTCCCGGTCGGGAAGGAGACCTGCCGTTGCGCCTCCGGCGGCTGGTCGGGCTTGCGGGCCGGCAGGGCGCCGAAGGTGCGCGCCACCGCCTGGGTCGCCTTTTCCACGGTGATGTCCCCGACGACCACGACCTCGACGGGCCCGCTCGCCAGCGCGCCGTCGATCTGGCTCTTGAAGGTGTCGAGCTTGGCGCTGGCGATTTCTTGCCGGGTGGGGAAGGTCCACCGCTCGTCGCCCGGGTGGAGCAGGGCGGCGAGGTCGCGGGTCAGGACCCCGGAATCAGTGGCCTCGTACTGGTCGTGGATGGTCTTGCCGGCGCTCTGCAGCCGGGCGAAGGCCTGCGGCCGCCAGCCGGGCTCGGACACATAGGCCGCGAGCACCTGCATCTGGGCGTCGAGATCGTCCGGCCGCGTCGTACCGGAGAAGACGAAGGCGTCGTCGGTGACCCCGAACTGCGCGCCATAGACCTTGCTGGCCAGCACGCGCTCCAGGTCCTCGGCGCTGATCTGCTTGAGGCCGCCCTCGATGAAGGCGCCCGAAGCCCAGCTCATGTTCTCCTGGTCCTTGGGCAGGTCCAGGCGGCCGCCGCCGACATTCACACGGACGAGAACCTCGTCGTCCTTGAACTTGGTCGGCTTCACGGTCAGCCGCACGCCGTTCTCGAAGCGGACGAAGGCGGCGTCCAGATCGGTGACGTCGGTGGTTTCCGCCACCTTTCCGATGGCGCCGAAGCTCGTATAGGGCCAGTTGACCTCGCTCGGGGCGGCCGGCTCGGAGACCGCCGTCTTGCGCGAGCTCTCCAGGGCCGACAGCAGCGTGCCTTCGCCGCCTTCGATCGCCTGGGGCGAAGCTACGAAGAGCAGCGGGCCGTCGCCCTTGAAGGCGCTCTTGAGCGCGGCCGAAACCTGGTCGGCCTTGAGCCCCTTCACCGTCTCCTCGAAGAAGGCCAGATCCTGGGCTGGATTGGTGACCACCTCGCGGGCGCCGACCGAGGCGACGATCTCGGCGGCCAGGCCACCATCCCCATGGTCGCCGCGGTGTCCCGCGTGCAGCCGGTGGCCTACGCCGAGATCGTCGCCACCGTCTCCTCGC
>LNAP01010959.1_pt1 | contig 13759 bp, 11 predicted proteins | sample 602601 | NCBI WGS metagenome assembly LNAP01 (sample SAMN02440304, study PRJNA202911) | soil metagenome | biome: Subtropical and temperate rainforests or woodlands; isolation source: soil samples (1 kg each in a 20% v/v slurry with milli Q water) were... ...
AATGCTGGCGCTGGCCCCGAACCGGCTGCCGGCGCCCGGCCCGCTTCCGGGCAGCGTGTTCGCGGCACTCGGCAAGAAGCGCGGCCGTGTCGCGCTGCTCCAGGGTTGCGCCCAGCAAGTGCTGGCGCCGCGCATCAACCAGGCCGCCATCAGTCTTCTCACCCGCCACGGCATCGAGGTCGTCCTGGTCAGGGACGAGCAGTGCTGCGGTGCGCTGACCCATCACCTCGGCAACGACCAGGATGCGTTGGGGCGGGCGCGCGCCAATGTCACGGCGTGGCAGAAGGAAGCGGCGAAGGAGGGGCTCGACGCCATCCTGGTGACGGCGTCCGGCTGCGGCACCGTGATCAAGGATTACGGCTATCTGCTGCGCGAGGACGCTGCGTTCGCAGCCGATGCAGCCAAGGTGTCCGCACTCGCCAAGGACATCACCGAATACGTCGCCGGTCTCGGACTCGAGTCGAAGACGCGACTGGACAACATCGTCGTCGCCTATCACTCCGCATGTTCGTTGCAGCACGGACAGAAAATCACGGGCCTTCCGAAAGAATTGCTTTCCAAGAATGGATTCGTGGTGAAAGATGTGCCGGAGAGCCATTTGTGTTGCGGTTCGGCGGGGACCTACAACATTCTCCAACCCGAGCTTGCGGGCCGGTTGCGCGATCGCAAGGTCGCCAACATCGCAAGCGTCCAGCCGGACATGATTGCCGCGGGCAATATCGGCTGCATGGTGCAGATTGCCAGTGGCACGTCAGTTCCGGTCGTACACACGATTGAGCTTCTCGATTGGGCTACGGGCGGGTCGCGGCCGGCACTGAATACGTCGAGCTGAGCTTTCGTCCGGAGGTGACGGCTGAGGACGCCCGATCGACCATTGTTCGTCGGCAACAGGAGGACCACGATGGCGAAAGCAAAGAAGAAAAAAAGCAAGAAGGCCAAAAAGGCCAAGAAGGCTGTAGCGGCGAAGAAAACCGCGAAGAAGGCAGCCAAGAAGTCCGCGAAGAAATCTGCCAAGAAGTCTGCAAAGAAATCCACGAAGAAGTCTGCCAAGAAGACCGCGCCGAAGAAGGCTGTGAAGAAGTCGGCCAAGAAGGCTGTCAAGAAGGCTGCACCGAAGAAGGCCGCGAAGAAAGCGGCACCGAAGAAGGCGAAGGCAGCTCCCCCGCCGAAGCCGTCAGCACCGGCTGCTGCTCCGTCTCCGGAGCCCGCCGCCGAGACGAGCTGGGCGATGCCTTCGTCTTCTGCGGAAGCGACTCCGGTTGAAGGGCAGGGTTAGGCTCAGGTTTGAGCCCAAGGTCAGGCCAAGGGGCCGGGTCCATCTCAATGGCTACGATCGACAACGGAACGGCCGCGGCGGCGACGCTGCGGCCTTTTTGCATCGCCGCAGGCCGCTCAGGGAGGCGCGACGTCTCGTGCCGGCATGATTCGTATTCGGGCACATGCCCTCAGGGTTTTCCGTACTAACCCGGGTCTCCCCATGCACTTTGGAATGCAGATAATGTGATCGAGAAGCAACACAGTCTGACAACCTTTCGTGGAATCGTCAGAACGCCCAAAAAGTCGGCAGATGCCTGCGATTTTTGCTTCGCGGTTTGCCCCCCTCCATACAGATTGTCGCGGTAACGCAATTTTGCAGACAGGTCGTACGCCCCGGGGGGCTTCCGGGAAAACCGACTGGGTAAGAACTGGTGATGGGGATCGAAATGAAGAAAGTGACTTTGTTGGCAACGGCGCTGGCAATGGTGGCGGGTTCGGCTTTCGCGGCAGACATGCCGGTCAAGGCCAAGAAGGCTCCGCCCGTGGTTGCCTTTGATCCTTGGGATGTCGCGTTCGGCGGCGCGATCATGAGCGACTACGTGTTCCGTGGTATCACCCAGTCGAACCACAAGCCGTCGGTCTCCGCCTATTTCGAGCCGCGCTACAACGTGACAAAGGACCTCCAGCTCTATGTCGGCGTCGCCGGTGAGAGCATCTCCTTCCCGAACCGCGCCGCCGCGGAAATCGACATCTACGGACCTTCGGCGCCTTTGCGTTCGACATCGGCGTCTGGGGCTACCTGTATCCGGGTGGGACCTGCTACTTCGGCGGCACCGGCATCGACAACGCAGGCGTGGACCAGGGCCCTGGCTGCGCCGAGAAGGCCCTGCTCAACACCAACGTGATCAAGAAGGACCTGAGCTTCTTCGAAGTCTACGGCAAGGGCACCTACACGGTGAACGACAACTGGTCGTTCGGTTTCACCGAATACTACACCCCGAGCTACCTGAACTCGGGCGCTTGGGGCAACTACGCTTCGGTCGTCGGCAAGTACATCGCGCCCAGCACCGTCTTCGGTCCGAGCGGCGTCGGCATGTACGTGTCGGGTGAGTTCGGTCGTCAGTGGCTCGGCACCTCCGACAGCTTCTATGGCGTCCCGGCATTCCCGAACGGCATCAAGTATGCCGACTACAACACCTGGAACATCGGTATCGGCTTCACCTACAAGGTCGCCACGCTGGACCTGCGCTACTCCGACACCAACCTTTCCAAGGGTGATTGCAACGCCTTCACCAGCGACTTTGCGGCTCGCGGCAACATCACCGCTTCGAGCGGGACCTCCGTTACCCCGATCAATCCGTCGGGCGTTGGCTCCAACTGGTGCGGCGCCACGGGCATTGCAAAGCTGTCGTTCGACCTGACGGCGATGAGCAACCTGAAGTAAGTTTCTTCCTGAGACGACTTCGAGGGCGGCAGAGCAATCTGCCGCCCTTTTGCTTTTCTCCACGCCGTCAAGCCCGCGCATGACGGAGTGTGTCGCGTGGCCTGTTGAGCCTAACTGCCTTCCCGCTTGCGCCTCAGCGCGCCGCGCTCGGCTCCACTTCGGCCGGCTTGCTCGCGTCGCCGAGGACGTGGATCTCGCCGCGCTTCGCCATCGTCACCTTGCGGGTATGGAAGGCGTCGAGCGTCGAGCGGTGCCCGATCGAGACGATGGTGGCCTGCGGCAGCTTCTCCGCCAGCAGCCGGTAGAGCCGGGCCTCGGACGGCTCGTCCAATGAGGCAGTGGCCTCGTCAAGGAAGAGATAGTCCGGGACATGCAGCAGCGCGCGGGCAAGTCCGAGCCGCTGCTGCTCGCCGAGTGACAGCATCCGATTCCAGTGACCGTCCTCGTCCAGCCGCTCGGCGAGGCCGGGCAGCCCGACCGCAATCAGCGCGTCCCGAACTTGCGCAGCCTCGAAAGCGCCCGGAGCTGCGGGATAGACCACGGCATCGCGCAACATGCCGACCGGGAAGTAGGGACGCTGCGGCAGCATCATCAGTTTCGCCCTTTCGGGAATGACGATGGTGCCGGTGCCGAACGGCCAGATGCCGGCGATGGCGCGGAACAGCGTCGACTTGCCCGAGCCCGACGGCCCGGTCACCAGCACCCGTTCCGGCGTCTGGATGGCAAATGCGTCGGCAGCGACCAGCGGCGTGCCGTTGGGCAGGTTCACGCAGAGCTCCTCGAGCCCGATATCGCGGCGGCTGCCGCCGGCGGCCCTGAGGGCGATCGCCGGCTCATGCGCAGGCAGGTGTGCGGCGGAATCGACCGACATCTCGAAGCCGTCGAGACGCGCGACGATCGAGCGCCATTCCGCGAGCGACCGGTAGGCCGTCACGAAAAACGAGAGCGCGCCCTGCACGCTGGAGAAGGCGGAGGCGGTCTGCATCATGTCGCCGAGCTGGATCTTCTTGGCGAAGAACGCCGGCGCGACCAGCACGTAGGGGAAGATCACGGCGGCCTGCTGATAGCTCGCCGTGAACGCGGTGAGGCGCTTGGTCCGGCTCATGATGGCGTACCAGTTGCCGATCACGAAGCCGAAGCGATCCAGCAGGCGCGAGCGTTCGGCGCCTTCGCCCTTGAGCAGCGCGATCTGCTCGGAATTCTCGCGCACGCGGACGAGATTGAAGCGGAAATCGGCCTCATAGCGCTGCTGCTCGAAATTGAGGTTGACCAGCGGGGCGCCGATCCAGTGGGTCAGCGCGGTGCCGAAGATCGCGTAGACCAGCGCGCCCCAGCACAGATAGCCGGGGATCATCAGATCTTGGCCGAACAGGTGCAGCGGTGCGGCGTTGGACAGGCCCCAGAGGATGATGACGAAGGAGAACAGCGTCACGATCGATGAGAGCAGGCCCAGCCCGATCGTCAGGGTCTGCTCAACGAAGTTCTTGACGTCCTCGGTGATGCGCTGGTCGGGGTTGTCGGCCGCATCGCCCTTGAGCTGCATGCGGTAATGCGTGGCGTCTTGCAGCCATTCGCCCAGGTAGTGCCGGGTCAGCCACTGCCTCCAGCGGATCTGAAGCCATTGGTTCAGGTAGAGCTTGTAGACGGCCAGCGCGATAAAGGTGAAAGCGAGGCCGACGAAGATCCAGATCTGAGTGACGAAGGCGTCCCAGTCGCTGTTCTGGAGCGCAGTGTAGAACCGGTTCTGCCACTGGTTCACCAGCACGTCGATCGCGACCAGCGCCAACTCCATCGCGATGACGGCCGCGAGCAGGCCCCGCCCCACCCACTTGTCCTCTGACCGGAAATAGGGAGCGGCGATTCGCCAGACGATCGCGAGGGTGGCGATGATGTTCTTCACAGAGCTGAATCTCCTGCGGGGATGTGCACAACTGCCCGGAGCCAAACGGCTGAGGCAATGGCTGAAATCGGCGCGCTTAGACTAAAGTCGCAAGTCCTGCAATTTGCGTTGGCTTGTCGCAGCTTGCAACCCTAGCATGGGTCTCAATGGCGCGGGGTGGGGGCCTTCGGGACTTCGCGGGCTTGTGAGCGGACGGGAACCGCTGCATTCGCGAGGAATTCGAGTCCAACCCGGGGGATCGCTTCCAGCGTCAAGCAGGCTCGGCTGTCCACGCGGGCCGCCTGCCGCACACATGCGTGGGGAGGAAGATCATGTGGAATCAAGTCTATGATCCGCTGCACAGTCCTGTGTTGTCGACGATCGCCGCGGCGGTGCCTGTCGTCACGCTGCTGGTTCTGATCGCAAGCGGCCGCGTCCAGGCTCATATTGCGGCGATCATCGCCGTGATCGTGGCCAATTTGATCGCGATCTTCATCTTCACCATGCCGGCGAACATGTCGATCCGCGCCTCGCTGCTGGGCATCGTGACCGGCTTCTTCCCCATTGGCTGGATCGTTCTCAACGTCATCTTCCTCTATCAGGTGACGGTGTCGACCGGGCGCTTCGAACTCCTCAAGCGCGCGATCGGCGGCGTCACCGAGGACCGGCGGTTGCAATTGCTGCTGATCGCATTCTCCTTCGGCGCCTTCTTCGAGGGCGCCTCGGGCTTCGGCACGCCGGTGGCGATCACGGGCGCGGTGCTGATCGGCCTCGGCTTCTCGCCGCTTGCGGCAAGCGGCCTGTCGCTGATCGCCAACACCGCGCCGGTCGCCTATGGTGCGCTGGGCACGCCGATCCAGGGTCTTGCCTCGGTTACCGGGTTCGATCCCTACATCCTCGGCGCGATGGTCGGACGGCAGCTGCCGTTCTTCTCGCTGATCGTGCCGTTCTGGGTGATATGGGCTTTTGCCGGATGGAAAGGCATGAAGGACATCTGGCCGGCGATCCTGGTCACCGGCGTGTCGTTCGCGATCCCGCAATTCGTGATCTCGAACTTCATCAATCCCTGGATCGTCGATATCGGCGCGTCGCTGATCTCGATGGGTGCGCTGATTCTGTTCCTGAAGGTGTGGCAGCCGAAGCAGCTCTGGCTGTCCCCGGCGCTACGCGGCAATGATGAATCGGCCTCCACCATGGCCGCGGCAAAGCCGCTCGACAAGACGCCGCTCACGCAGAGCGAGCTGTTCAGCGCGCTGCTGCCTTGGATCATCGTCTGTATCGTGATGCTGGTCTGGGGCAACGGCGGCTTCAAGACCTGGGCAAACTCGATCTTCACCTGGAACTATCCCGTTCCCGAACTGCACCAGATGATCAACAAGATGCCGCCGGTCGCGCCAGGGCCGACGAAAGAGAGCGCGGTGTTCGGCTTCACCTACCTCTCCTTCACCGGCACGGGCATGCTGATCGCCGCGATCATCTCCGGCTTCCTGATGGGCGTTGGTCCCGGACAACTCGTCACCCAGTACGGCCGCACCATCCGGCTGTGCGCGATCTCGCTGATCACGATCTCGGCGATGCTCGCGATCGGCACGCTGACGCGGCTCTCCGGTGTTGACGCGACGCTCGGCCTCGCCTTCGCCGCGACCGGCGTGCTCTATCCCTTCTTCGGCACTCTGCTCGGCTGGCTCGGCGTGGCGCTGACGGGGTCGGATACGTCGTCGAACATCCTGTTCGGCAATTTGCAGAAGATCACCTCCGAGCAGCTCGGCATATCGCCGATCTTGATGGCCGCCGCGAACTCCTCCGGCGGCGTGATGGGCAAGATGATCGACGCGCAGTCGATCGTGGTCGCCTCCACCGCTACCAACTGGTACGGCCACGAGGGCACCATCCTGCGCTTCGTGTTCTGGCACTCGATCGTGCTCGCCTGCCTCGTCGGTGTGCTCGTGACGCTACAGGCCTATGTCTGGCCGTTCACGGCAATGGTCCTGAAGTAGCAGGCCGCGTCCCGGCTTCGACGCAAAACAAATCCCCGCGGGTTGTCCTCGCGGGGATTTTTGCGCCCGAAGCCCGCGAACCTTCTCAATGGCGCCGTCGTCTTATAGAAGATGCCGCAAATCAGGTCGGTCGAGAGGTGTCATGGTTTCGCTCAAGCAGATGGCGTGTGTGGCGGTTGCAATGCTGGCGATGTCCGCTGTCGCGCGTGCCGAGGACGGCTTTCCGTTCGGCACCGAGATGACGCTGGAGGCGCTGCCGCAGCCGGGCTCGAAGCGGATTCCGAACATCGAGATCGGCGACCATGGCGAGGTGGTGCTGGAGCTCTGGTGCAAGGGCGGCAAGGGCCAGTTCTCGGTCGCCGGCAACACCGTGATCTTTGTTCCGGGCCAGATCCAGGACCGCTCTTGCCCGCCGGCGAGAGCGCAGGCCGACGACGAACTCGTCGCGGCGCTGAGCAGCGTCGAGACCTGGAAGCGCCAGGGCGATGTGCTCACGCTGGTCGGCCCCAAGCCGTTGCGCTTTCGCTCGACGGGGAATTAGCGTTTAGCTCGCTGTCCGTACCCCGGCTTGACCGGGGTACCCAGTACGCCGTGACCTATCGATTCAACGACTGCCGTCTCGGACTACTGGATCGCCCGGTCGAGCCGGCGATGACACCGACCTGGTGGCTACGTCACTTCCACACCGATTTGTCGGCATCCCAGCGCTGGCCCTTCAGCTCCTTCGTGAGCGCCTCGACCGAGCCGTTGTCGTCGGGCTGATCGCCTTCCTCGTCGGCCGCCGCGTCGTCGGACAGGTTGAGCTTGGCGCCGCTGCTCTCGTCCGCCGTCGTTGTCGCGGGGCTGCCGATCCACAGCATCAGCCTGTCGGTCGTGCCGGGCTTGTCGGGCGAGATCAGGCCTGCGACCTCGATCGTGTCGGTGAGATCGAGTGCCGGAAAATCCGGGTTCGGCCGCTTGAAGACGAGCTTGAGCTTGCCGGTGGAGGGGTTGAAGCTTTGCGAGACCGGCTTTGCCGATAGCGTCCTGCTCAGCACGCCGGCAACCGCGGTCGCGAGCTTGTCGCGGTTGAGCTTGTCGCCGTCGCGCCAATCGGCGGCGGCAAAGCGGATACTGCGGTCCATCTCAGTCATGCCGGCGGTCCAGCCCGCGGCGGTGACGCCCGGCATCGCCTTGAACTTTGCCAGCAGGGCGCCTGCGCGCTCCGGATCGACCGACATGTTGATGGTCTGCTCGCCGGCGCGCAGCGCGTCGCAACCGACCGAGAGGCTCGCCAGCGTTACCTCGACGTCCTGGCCCTTCAGGCTCTTCAGGAACTCGGTCGCCGCATCCAGCTTGACCTTGACCGCGATCGCTTCCGGCGAGACGTCGGTGAAATCCTTCGGCTGCGGCGTGATGCCGTCGTCGGAGGTCTGGTTGTCCTGGAATTCCTTCTCGCTGAGATCGGAATTGTCGGGAGAGGTGACCTCGGTCACGGCCTGACCGATGCTGATCTGGCCGCGGAACTCGAACGTGTCTCCAGACTGCTTGCGCAGCAGCTTGACGCTGACGGGCGACTTCTCGCCGAGACTCTGCGTCGTGCCGGTCAGGTTCTGGCCCGCGACCTGGAGATTGACGACGAAGCGGTCCTTGCGGTCGGAATTCTTCGCGACGGGATAGCAGACGTCGAGCACGGCCGCCGTGACGGTCTTGCCCTGGCGCGTCTCCTTCAGGATGACGTCGGCATTGCCGTCCATCAGCCCGTCGATCGAGGTGAAATAACGTATCTCCGGCCCGCTTGGCGCCGTGGTCTTGGGAGACAGCTTCATCTGCGCGGAGGCGGGATGCGGCGAGGTAGCAAGCAGAGCGGCCAAAACAATTGTCGGGCAAACCAGAAGCGCGCGCATCGACGAAATCCTCGAGCAAAAGAATCGGCGCCACCGTAGTTGGTTTTGGCCGCCGGTTGAATCGGAAAGCGCGGGCGAACTTGGGCAAAAAAGAAGGCCGCCCGGAGGCGGCCTTCGCAACACTGTCAGGTCACAGGACGGGCTCAGAAGCCACCCATGCCGCCGCCGGCCGGCATGGCGGGCGCAGCTTCCTTCGGCAGTTCGGCGACCATGGCCTCGGTGGTGACCAGGAGGCCGGCCACGGAGGAGGCGTCCTGCAGCGCGGTGCGAACCACCTTGGCGGGATCGATGATGCCCTTCTCGACCATGTCGACATAGTCCTCGTTCTGGGCGTCGAAGCCGAAGGTCTCGGACTTGTTCTCCAGGATCTTGCCGACGACGATCCACGCCCGCGTTCTCGGAGATCTGGCGGATCGGAGCTTCCAGCGCCTTCAGCACGATGTTGATGCCGGCCTGCACGTCGGCATTGGCGTTGGTGAGACGGCCCACGGCCTTCTTGGCGCGGAGCAGCGCGACGCCGCCGCCGGGGACGATGCCTTCCTGTACCGCGGCGCGGGTGGCGTTGAGCGCGTCCTCGACGCGGTCCTTCTTCTCCTTGACCTCGATCTCGGTGGCGCCGCCGACGCGGATCACCGCGACGCCGCCGGCGAGCTTGGCGAGGCGCTCCTGGAGCTTCTCACGGTCGTAGTCCGAGGTGGTCTCCTCGATCTGGGCCTTGATCTGGCCGACGCGGGCCTCGATCTCCGGCTTCTTGCCGGCGCCCTTGACGATCGTGGTGTTCTCCTTGTCGATCACGACCTTGCCGGCGCGTCCGAGCATCTTCACCGTGACGTTCTCGAGCTTCATGCCGAGGTCTTCGGAGATCAACTGGCCGCCGGTGAGGATCGCGAGGTCCTCGAGCATGGCCTTGCGGCGGTCGCCGAAGCCCGGCGCCTTGACGGCCGCGACCTTGAGGCCGCCGCGCAGGCGGTTGACGACCAGGGTCGCCAGTGCCTCACCCTCGACGTCCTCGGCGATGATGACGAGCGGCTTGCCCGACTGCACCACGGCTTCCAGCACTGGCAGCATGGCCTGCAGGCCCGAGAGCTTCTTCTCGTGCAGGAGGATGTAGGCGTCCTCGAACTCGGCGGTCATCTTTTCGGAGTTGGTGACGAAGTAGGGGCTGAGATAGCCGCGGTCGAACTTCATGCCCTCGACGATGTCGACTTCGGTGTCGAGCGACTTGTTTTCCTCGACGGTGATGACGCCCTCGTTGCCGACCTTCTGCATCGCCTGGGCGATCATCTTGCCGATGGCGGCATCGCCGTTGGCCGAGATGGTGCCGACCTGGGCGACCTCGGCAGAGGAGGCAACCGGCTTGGCGCGCTTCTCGATGTCCTTGATGACGGCTGCAACCGCGATGTCGATGCCGCGCTTGAGGTCCATCGGGTTCATGCCGGCGGCAACCGCCTTGGCGCCTTCGCGCACGATGGCTTGGGCCAGCACGGTCGCGGTGGTGGTGCCGTCACCGGCGAGGTCATTGGTCTTGGAGGCGACCTCCCGCAGCATCTGGGCGCCCATGTTCTCGAACTTGTCCTCGAGCTCGATCTCCTTGGCGACGGTGACGCCGTCCTTGGTGATGCGGGGCGCGCCGAAGCTCTTCTCGATGACGACATTGCGGCCCTTGGGGCCGAGCGTCACCTTGACGGCGTTGGCGAGAATGTCGACGCCGCGCAGCATGCGATCGCGCGCGTCTCCGGAAAACTTGACGTCTTTGGCAGCCATGTCTGCAGTCCCTCGTGTTTCGTGATGTGTCTTGTTTCGTCATGCGGCGGCCGGAATGATGGATGCCCGGATCGGGCGATCCGGGCATGACATTCAGCGGCTGTTCAGGCGGGTGGCCTTAGGACAGAACGCCCATGATGTCCGACTCCTTCATGATCAGGAGATCTTCGTTGTCGATCTTGACCTCGGTGCCCGACCACTTGCCGAACAGCACGCGGTCGCCGACCTTGAGGTCGATCGGGGTCAGCTTGCCGGCTTCGTCGCGGCCGCCGGGGCCGACGGCGACGATTTCGCCCTGGGACGGCTTTTCCTTGGCGGAATCGGGAATGATGATGCCGCCCTTGGTCTTTTCCTCGGCGTCGATACGTTTGACCACGACACGGTCATGCAGCGGACGAAATTTGGATTTAGCCATGACGTTTCCCTTTGGAGGCGCTTCGAAAGTAGTGGAAGTAGGTGGGGCGGCGCTTCCGTCCTTCCTCTTCCTGAGGATCGAACGGCGCGCTTAGCAATCGGGCTTTCCGAGTGCTAATAGTGCGCCCGGAAATATTGCTTGGCCGCGATCCTGTCAAGCAAAGGTGGTTAAGCGATTGGTGAGGCGGATATAGGATGGTGGCATTGGAAACTCGTTCGGGGTGCCGACGTATTAAAGGACGTCATTGCTCCAGCAGCGGTTTTACGCTTGGCTGCGGGAGGGGTGCGGCCGTCGTCTTGTTCGGGGGAATGCCATGATCAGTTCAGCTCACGCGCGCACGGTTGCCAATCTGGCGGCCGCCTCTTGCCTGGCGCTGCTGCTCGGCGCTTGCGGCGGTGGCATGAGCCTGCCGTCATTCTCGTCGTCTTCGCCGCCGCCCGAGGCCGAGCCCGGTACCGGTCCGGAAATGCCGGCGAGCATCCGTGCCGACGAAATCGTCGGCCGTTGGGGCCTGGCCTCGTTCCAGAACCCGGCCGACCGCGCCCGAACCGAGGCCGCGGCGAGGGCGCAGTGCAAGAATCCCTACGTGATCACCGCCGGCTCCTCCGGCGGCGTGATCATGCATCTGGCCGACCAGGCGACGCCGCAGGAACTGCGGCTAAAGGGCTCGCCCAGCGGCAAGAATTATATCGGGCCGGCGGGGCCGACCCCCGGCGAGCAGGACCGCGAAATCGTCTCCTTCGACGGCCGCGTCCTGATCACCCGCTTCATCGACAAGGACGCCGCCACCCGCTACGGCAACATGGTCTACGTCCGCTGCGCGCCAAGGGCGTAGTCTCTTCGTCATGCCCCGCCTGGTGCGCAATTGCGCACGGGGCCGGGGCATCTAGTACGCCGCGGCCCCTCGATTCAATCGCTACTGGCTCGGAATACTGGGCGCCCGGTCAAGCCAGGCGATGACAGCGGAGGGGACGGCCCAAATAAAAAACGCCGGCTTTCGCCGGCGTTTTATTTTTTCCGCGAGGCTGCGACCGATCAGTCGAACAGTGCGTCGATATCGTCCTGCGAGGCGTGGCCGACGTCGCCGTTGAGCTTCGGGCCGTTGAGGAGCTTGTCGTCGTCACTGCGGGTGTCGACCTGCGCCGGCACGTGAGCCTTGATCGCGTCGACGCCGCCCCAGATGTCCATCATCGCATTGATGTGCTGCTCGATGAACTTCATGGTGGTCATGACCTTGCTGATGCGCTGCCCGGTCAGGTCCTGGAAGTTGCAGGCCTCGAAGATCGAGATGACACGTTCCTGGATGTCGTCGGCGAGCCGCTTCTGCTGGTCGGCCGAGTCCACCTTGGCCATCGCGCTGGCCGCCTGGTCGATCGATTCGGCAGCTTCGAGAATTTGCTGGGTGGCCTGCTCGGTGCCGCCGACCACCGCGCCGAGCTCGCCATTGACCTTGGCCATCTCCGCGCCGTCAAAGCTCTTGCCATGCAGCACCGCGATCTCGCGCTTGGTGCGGTCGATGGCGTCATGGATCAGGTCGAGCTCGATCTTCAGCTTCTCGCACTGCTCGATCTGGGCCCGATAGGTCTCGAGCATCGTGCGTGCGTCGGAAAGCTCCCTCGCCGTGGAGGCGTCGATCGCCGCCATGGCCGCGCTGCCGGACAAGGGCGCAGGCACGCTGCCCTTGGCCATCTGTGCGCGGATCGCGCGCAGCTCCGCCATGATCTCGCTATGCATCGGGATTGCCTCATCAGTTACGTCAAGAATGGGCATCTCGCCACCGACGATATCCTCGACACGAAAACGCTTGCGGTGAACAGCCATCAGATACTCCCCCCACCTCACTCACGCGTCTTTGTAGGCAGAAGCAATTTAACACGAGGTTCACAGCCGGAACTGTTGCGCGGTCGCGCGCGGCGACGCAAAAAACCGCTGATTAACCATGGGACTGTGGCGTTCATCGAAAATAAACGCTGATCGCCAAATTGGGCCTTCGTTCGCGACGTGGTGAATCGAAACGTCGTTCTCGTTTACCAAACAAAACGGCTTTTGCTCTTTATTGACCACGTCGCGGACGCCGATCAGCCATCAGCTCCTGCATGACGCCATGTGATCTAGACGAAACAGTACAGAGTACGTCGATGTTCAAGAAAATGTCTGTCGCGCTGCTTGGCAGCGCTTGCACCTTCATTGCCGGCGCAAACAGCGCGAATGCCTTCGACAATACGGTGCCGAACGATCCGCCGGCGGTGCTCTACCAGCCGCAGGTGCCGCCGGCGCCGGTACGCGTCGCCTCCAATTCGAACATGGGCGGCGGCTTCATCGAGTTCCTGTTCGGCGATGGTCCGGGCCGCGGTCCCGCCTACGCGCCGCAGCAGCCGGTCTATCAGCAGCAGCCGGGTTACTACGACCAGCGCCGCCTGCCGCCGATGGGCGAGCCGCAGATGCAGGGTGGATATCAGCAAGGCGCAGGTCTCCAGCAGGAGGCGGTCGATCCGCGCCAGCGTCAATTCGACCCAAGATTCGAGAAGCAATCTGTTGACTATAGCGGCAAGGAAAGTGCCGGCACGATCGTGGTCGATACGCCGAACAAGTTCCTCTATCTCGTCGAGGGCAACGGCCGGGCGATGCGTTACGGCATCGGCGTCGGACGCCCCGGCTTCACCTGGTCCGGCGTGAAGTCGATCACGGCCAAGCGCGAATGGCCGGATTGGACGCCGCCCGCGGAAATGATCGCGCGCCGCCCCGACCTGCCCCGGCACATGGAAGGCGGTCCGGAAAACCCGCTCGGCGCCCGCGCGATGTATCTGGGCTCGACGCTCTACCGTATCCACGGGTCCAACGAGCCCTGGACCATCGGCACCAACGTGTCCTCCGGCTGCATCCGCATGCGCAACGAGGACGTCATCGACCTCTACGGCCGCGTCAATGTCGGCACCAAGGTCGTGGTGATGTGAACCGGATCGGCGGGCAAGCAGCCTATTCGCAGTAGGTCTTGCCGCCGAACGAGAAGCACTTGCCGCCGCCACCGCGGGGCGCCGGCGCAGTGCGTGTCGCGGCGGGTTCCTGCCGCGTCACGGTCTTCGGCTTCGGCGCCGGCTCGGGCCGCTTCTCGCAGGC
>LNAP01004055.1_pt1 | contig 13758 bp, 12 predicted proteins | sample 602601 | NCBI WGS metagenome assembly LNAP01 (sample SAMN02440304, study PRJNA202911) | soil metagenome | biome: Subtropical and temperate rainforests or woodlands; isolation source: soil samples (1 kg each in a 20% v/v slurry with milli Q water) were... ...
GTTGCGCGAACTCGCGGAACTGAAGCAGGCCGGCGTTCTCACCGATGCCGAATTCGATACTGAAAAATCGCGGATCCTGGCGACCTGAGGGGACTGGTATGTCATTGAAAATGAAGCTCGGCGCCGCCGGTTGCGTGATAGCGGTCGCAGTCGTCGCAGCGCTGGTGGTTCTCCTGCCTGCGGCAGCCTGGCAACCGCCGGTCATTGTGGCCACGGCACTGCTTGCGTTGCTGCTGGGCGGGTTTCTGTATCTGCCTGCACCGCTGGCACCCTCGGGTCGAAGCGAGGAAGCCCGGCTAGCACTGCTCGGACCGAGCAGCGCCGCCCTGTCGCTAGCGCTGGCGTTGGCGATCGGCGCGATGACTGCCGGGTTGCATGGGCTGAATGCGCTGTCCTGGGTTTTGAGCATCGTGACGGCTGCCGTCTTGCTCACTAGTGCCATCGTGCTGCATGCATCTTCCGATGTGATCGATGACGCTGCGGCATCTCAGCCGGACAACAGTGCCCGCATTGAATGGCAGGGCCTGCTTGAGGATGCGGCGATGCGGCTGCAGGGGTCGCCGCAGGGTGCTCGATGCGCGCGGATCGCGGAGGACATGCGCTACTCGGCTTCCAGCGTGCGAAACAGGACGATCGATGAGGATGCATCGATCCGGGCCAAGCTCCTGGAGCTGCTCGGTCTGCCGCTTACGGAGAGCAACGCCACGCTGGCAGCCGTGCTGGACGAAGTCGAATCACTGATCGCGCGGCGCCAGAAGCAACTGGTGGTGGCGCGCACCAAGGCCTGACAACACTAAGACATCCATGGACGAAACCTTGAAACTGACCTGCCGCGGTTGCGGCGCTTCGCTGGAATACTCTGCGGGAAGTCGCGCACTAAAGTGCGTCTACTGTGACGCGGTCACCGAGATTGAGCAGGAACCTACAGACGACGGCGTGCCCGTGGATGCGGACCTGGTCGTTCCTTTGGGCGTAACGCGCGCCGCGCTGGAAGAGGTGGTGTATGCCCATCTGGCTCATGGCGATCTGACCCCTGACAACCTGCTCGAGCATGCGGTCTTCAGTAAGGTCGAGCAGTTCTACGTGCCTGCGTATTTCTTCTCGGGGAGCTACGAGGCCGATTGGACTGCAAGCTTCGGCTTCGACCGTCAAGAGCACTACACCGTCTACGAGAAGGATTCGAACGGCCGTTCGCGCCCTGTCTCCAAGACCAAGACGGTGACCGACTGGCGCCCGGTCAATGGCTCCGACCGCGGGGACTTCGCGGTGCTCGCCTATGCTGGCCAGCGGCTCTCCGAGGCGGGGATGAAGCTGACTGAGGAACTAGTCGAGCGTCCGAACATTGACGAGTTCAAACCCTATGACTCGTCGTACACGAGTGGCGTCGCTGCCGAACCGTTCAGCTATAGCGCACAGGACGTGTACAGCGCGCGTGCATCGGATCTCGTTGACCGGAAGATCGACGCCGGGGTGCGACAGCATGCTCAGGGCGATCGGCAGAAGGACTGGCGCTGGAAAGCCAGCACCTCGAAAAAGGAAACGAGCGTGCTGCTGCCGGTCTGTCACGTCGTTTACGACTACGAAGGTCGCACCTACAACGTCTGGACCGACGGCACCACGGCCGAGAAGCTGATCGCTGATCCCACGCCGATCGACAGCGCCCGGCAAAGCGCGATCCGTTGGGGCTACGCGCCGGCCATCGTCGCGGCGCTTGCCTGCGCAGGTCTGGCCTTTGCCGCAAAGGAGTACAGGCTGACGCTGAATCCGGCCCTGATGGGTGGCGCGACGGCCGCCGCGTTAGCGTTCGGCTGGATGCGCAAGCATTCGATCCTGTCGTATTCGAAGAACATCCGACAGTCGCTGCTGAGCCAGCGGCAACTGAAGTCGATCGATCTCAGCATGAGTGCCGCAGACCGGCAGGCAGTTCTCGACAACAGCGCGCGCCCGTCGCGCCCGTGGTTGTCTGTAACCGCCCGCGACTCGCTGCTGTTACCAGCCATCACAGTGGCAGCGGTCGCCGCCTTCGTGGCGCCACTAGCGCCAGCGCTGCTCAGGTCGGCATCCCCGGCCACCAGCTATTCGGCGGCACCGCCAACTGCGGCGCCTGCGACGCGTGCCGCCCCTGCCCATTCAGCGGTGGTTCCAGTAGTGGCGGCTGCGCCCGTTGCTATTGCCGCGCCTGTCGTTGCACCTGCCCCCGTGCCGGTCGTGGCCAGCAGCCCGGCGGCGCCACTGCAGACGGAGCGTGCGCCTAGCGAAACCGTCTTCGATCCAGTGCTGAAACAGGTCGTCGCCGCCGCCGTGCGCCGTCAATGGGACGATGTCGATGGCGCGACGCAGGTCGCGCTGAATGCCGGTACCGGCGCGCGCGACCGGCCGGCGGCGCGAGCGGCCAACGCCGAAGGCAAGGGGGCTTTGCAGCGCGGCGATTTGCCAGCAGCGGTCGAGGCCTTCGCGCGCGGTGCTGTGTCCGATCCGGCTGATGCCGAAGTCGTCAACAACCTTGCCTATGCCTATCAGGAAAGCGGTCAGCACGAAAAGGCTTTGGGTGCGCTTAACCAGGCGTTGCGGCTGGCACCGCGCCGGACCTCTGCTTGGGCCAACCTGTCTGCCTCGCTGGTGGAAGTGGGGGAGATCCGCGCGGCTGAGGCGTCGATGGCGCTCGCGCTGCACTTCTCGGCGAACCGCCAGAAAACCTTGACTTTCCTGACCGAACAGAAGGAGAACGGCAAGTCAGAGGCAATCAGGCAGGTTGCCTCAAAAATACTGGCCGAACAGGATTCCGTGCCCACGCTCGGCGACGCAATGGCCGTGGCACGTTCAGCCGAACCGGCACCTGCGCTGCGCAGCGATGCAGACGCGCGTGTGGGAGGCACCCGCCCGTTGCCCACTGCTCATGCATCGACACAGCAGAAGGCGGAAGAGGCCTATGCCCGGCAGATGAACCAGCAACTCGAGCAGCAATTGAGGGAGCTCAGGCAGAAATGAACGCACGTCATCCTCATCTCGCGCTCGGCGCGCTGGTGATTGCACTCGCCCTGATCACGGGGTGCGCCGGCAATCCAACCCGGACCGCAACGGGATCCAACGCGGGAGACCATGCGGCGGCGGGTGTTGGCATCGGCGCGCTAGCCGGGTTTGCCGCCTGCAAAGCGCTGGGTGGATCTGGCTCGTCCTGCACGAAGGCTGCGGTCGCAACAGCTGCAGTGGGCGGTTTCGTCGGCTGGCGCAGCGGCAAGCAGAGGGATCTGGAAGAGGCACGGCTTTTCGAGAGCACGATGCGCGCCAACCGCATGGCTGTCGTGACCGAGGTTACACAAGTCGAGCGTGCCGACGATGCTGGCCGCGCGGAGGCTGTCAGTGCCTGGAAGGGCACGACGGTCGGGCTGCCGCTCACACTGCTTTCGCAGCGCAATCCCGAAGTCCAGCGCAGCGTGGAACTGGCTGGCAAGCTCGCCGCCTCGCGCAGCGAGCCATCGCGGATCTTAGTCAGCGTTCCGGAAGGTGATCGGGTTGCCGTCGAAGCCTGGCTGCTCCGCGGGCTCAACCAGGCATCGAACGGAAGCGTTCGTCCTGAGGTGCGGATGCTGAAGCCGGCCGAGGGGGCGGTGCCGTTCGTTCGGGTGGAGCCGGCCAACCGGGCGCAGTTCGGGCAGGCGGCTGGTGCCGCCGGGCAAGGCTGAAAACCCCGCTGCACTGAACTGAAAGCCCATGGCAAGTATGCGGACCGCCGAAGCACTCTGCAGCGCGTTTGTTTCTCGATCGAGCTGCCAAAGATCACTTCAGCCAGTCCTAACTCTAGAACCTGAGGCAACAGATCTATGGCATGGCCGCAGATTGCTCGCCCCATGCAAGCGCAAAGCCGTCAACACACTTGACTTTGTACTGGCGAAATTAAGGCGCCGACTCCGCGAACGCGCGCTTCGGATTTAGGCGATCCAGCAGGTTCCGTACACCGGTCGCTGTCCACACCCCACGACCGCGCGCGGTCTTGATGCCGTTGGCTTGAAGGACAGCAGCAACATCCCGCAGGCTCATCCCGTCCTCGCGCATCGGGAGCACCATCGGCGCCATAGCCCGGGCAAACTCATCAGCCGCTCTACATGCGGCGGCGGTACCGAGTTGCTGGTCCACGATGGGCCCTCCGCGCCAACCGCCAAGCGCCACGCCGCGCTCACGTGCCGCACGGAGGGCGTCGCGGGTGCGGATACTGATTAGGTTGCGCTCCTTCTCAGCAAGCGCGGCGAACAAGTGCAGCATGAAGCTATCGGCGTCTACGCCGAGTTCGGCGACCACGAAAGGCACCTTCTGCGCCATCAGCCCGGCGATGAACGCGACGTCGCGCGAGAGGCGGTCCAGCTTCGCGACCACCACGGCACCCCCTGCTAGCTTTGCCGCGGCGAGGGCAGCTCGAAGCTGAGGGCGTCGGTCGAGGGCGTCGGCCCCCTTGCCAGTCTCGACTTCAACGAACTCGCCGACGACGAGCAGGCCCTCGGCTTCTGTGAAACGCTTGACCGCGGCGCGTTGCGCCTCCAGGCCCAGGCCGGACTTGCCCTGCTGGGCGGTGCTCACCCGGAGGTAGCTAAAAAAAGGAGAGGAGGGCATCGTATAAATCCAGGCAACGGTCGTTGTCTGTCGTTATACGCTCCAAGAGCGTTCTGCTGCCCGCGTTTCCGGTCCATCGCTCCGACCACAACACGTTTATCTACCTTCTTGCGTAATACAGACGAATCACGCATGAAATGATATAGTTATGCGCATCAAAACACTCTCATGGGGAAAATGATGGCGTTCCGCGCAGATGAAGCAGCACAAACCGGCAAAGCAGAGGCCTTGGACTACCTCGTCGGGCGCCTCCATGGCATAACTCCCGCGCAGCAACAGGTGAGCCGTAACGCGCTACTGGACCTTATTGACCGGATTGGGCCGGCTGTTGACTCCTATCCGTCGTGGCATCCGCTGGTTTCCAAACATGACGATCAGCATCCGCAGACCTACCCTTCAAGGGAATGCGGGTATCAAGGGCTAGATCACACGCGCAACTTTTTGCATGGGTTCATCACATGCCCCTACGGCGACGGCGCCGACGAGGTCATCGAGTCAGTGGAGAAACTTAAGTGGCATGTGGAGTCTGCAGCGAAGATCACAGCACAAAAGTTGTCTTTTCCGCTCTACAGCACCCAGGCCACGCCTGTATTGGTCGAGTGCGAGTGGGCACACCCACTGAGTCAGACCGGCCAAATTCCCGCGTCGCTAGCCGTGGCGCTGATGTTGGAGAAGGAGATCCCGTGCTGGCACTGGTCCCAGTTGGCAGAGACTTGGGAAACCATGCGACCGTACTTCCTCGGCACGCCTCGCGGAAGCCGGTCGTCGCTTTTCGTAAGCCCTGAGACGGGTCAAACGATGAAAAAAGTGTGGGAGGCGGTCATTCATTCCGGGATGTTCGGACCGATAAAGGTCGATCGTCCGCGTTGAGCCGCTGCGTATACTTAGCCATGCCCAAGCGGGCGATCACCTCATCGACCAGGGCCATGTCATGGGGTCCGTCGAGCAGCACGGGCAGGCGTAGAAGAGGACACAGGACGACACCCTGCGACTCCCAACCCATGCAGCCTGGGCTGCCATCAACGCGTCTGCCGACGTAGAAGCGAACGAACGTCGTTGTACGCGCAAGGTCGATCAGGTGAGCGTCGAGGCGCACCAGCAGGCCGACTTCCTCCCATGCCTCGCGCATCGCCGCTGCCGCCGGCGCCCGGCCATCGACGCGGCCCTTCGGCACCACGTGGCCAGCGCCCCCAAACCGGTTCGTCGGCTGCGCCAGCCAGATCCGGCCGTCCGGCTCGATCACCACGACGCCGGCCGCGGGCTGTAGGTGTGCCGGGCACACGAAGGGCGGTTCGGCCACCGCGGCGCTGCCAGCGGCCGCTTCCCACCAGGCGCGATCGGGCGGCGACCAGGGCTCGAATGGGATCCCGTGCAGTTCGGTCGGCACAAGGCCATCAGGGACCACAACGACCGTGGCCATGGGGTCGCCCCAGGCCGAGGCCTTCGACGCCTTGCTGGGCTTCCTGATCAGCACCTTGCGCCCGGCGCCATCGCGGCGAGGGTGGTGAGTGGTCACGGCCGCTGCAGCTTCAGCAACAGGCTCCACACGAGGTGATAGACCCGAGCACGCCCGGACCCCTTCACCCGGCCGACCTCGGATTTGAAGTTCGAGTACGTCACAGCGCGGGCCATCGCCGCCATGGCCTGCTCGAAGTCCGCGGCCAGCACCACGGCGCGATGCGGGTAGTCGGTACCGGCGGCCGAGCCGATCGACCCGAGCGCCGGCAGAAAGTGCTCGCGCAGCTCGATCAGGTCGGCCTTCACGCGGGCTCGGATTGTGACGGTGCCGCGGGCTGCGTCTTCGGGCTTCTTGACGATGCTCAGGAAGCCGCCGGTCGGCAGGAAGATCCACATGCTGATGTTCTCCTGTGCACCACGGCGGGGCGCCGCAGAGGGTCGGGGACTCTACCGTCGGTCGCACTAGGTGTCGATCGCGCGCGCGTTTTTTTAAATGGCGCCCGGACCAGTGGGCGGGCGTGCAATCTGTCCCCATTCCTTCCCCCGCACCTGCTCGCCGCAGTTCGCGCTGCTGCCTATCGCCAAGCCCAGGGTATCCACCTCTCTTAGATCCGCCTCTCCTTTCTATCCAACCGCGGCCTATTTCCCGCTCGTCAACGGCGTAGACACCCATGTTGACATAAGCGTTGACAAAAAATTCGTTGAAAAATATAGCCTTTTTGGACTTTGTCTACATGTCTACACTTAAAAAAGGATATGGATATAGGAGAGGAAAGATTACCGATACCTCTACTTAACACTTTGTTAATTGAAGGTAGTTCAAGCAGCGGGCTATATATCTTTCTATTCAAAAACGCGTAGACACCGTAGTCAGCTTTGGCAAATCAGAATAAGCCAATTAAATCAAAGAGTTACAGTGACTACGGCCTTTGGGGCGATGACTACGGATGTTGACAATCTCCCTCTGGGCCCGGGAAAACAACTGCTTTAGTTCCGGTGTGTGGTCTGCGTTTAGCGGTTTCTCGACGTCGACACGCACCTGCCCACATGGCGCTGACGATGACCAGGCAAAGAAAAGCCGGCGGGTGCCGGCTTTCTTCAACCCGATGGAACCTCAGAGCGGCGGGCCATCAGCGCCGTCGTCGACGAGATTCAACGCGGCCACCGGGATGGCGAGGGCGCGCTTCTTCTCCGCACCAAAGCGCCAAGCGTGAACCGCCTTCGCGCCGTCGATCACGCGCAGATGATCACGGTACCCGGTCGGAAACTTGGTACCGGCAAACAGATGATCGATGGCCGTATGCCCGTTGGCGATCAAGAGGTACTTGTTCCCGTCATCTTCATTCTTGATCGACAACCCGTGGTCGGTGAGATACCGCTTCGCGATCGTCGACTGCACACCGTGGCCTTCAACCTCGATGTTCAGCGTGCGGGCGACAAGCACGCTTACCGGATAGTCGGTGCCGTCGGCGCGGATCTTCGCTTCGAGCAGAGACCGCAGACACGCGTCGCTTTCCTTCTCCTCCGTCGCGGCCTTGAAGTTCGCCTGCCAGTCGAACGACTTCATCTCCTGTTGCGCTTCTTCGAGTGTGGCGGCCGCCGAGTGCCGCAGCATCCATGCGCCCGCCAGCAGGGTGCCGAACTGATCACCGTGGCGCGCAGAGCCGAAATGCTCCGTGGCCGCCTTGGTGAAACTGACCAAGCATGTACGAAGTTGCGGGTAAAGGTGAAGTGCCCGGGCAAGCAACCTCGCTGGGAGAAGCTCATCGCGCTGCAAGTCGGCCAGCATGCTTTCCGTCACCCCCCATACGTCGTCGCGGCCTTGGGCAGAGGTCCCGGTTTTGCGGAGCGGTAGCCGGACGAAGCGGTCTTCATCGGCCTTGTTCTCGATGCCGATGACGATGCTTGCCAAGCACGCCATGGAGCGGATCTGGAAACTTTGCGAAGCCCCTCCGGGGGTGCCCTTGAAGGTCATAGCACCCGTCTCCGTGGACGCCTGGCGCAGCATCGTGAGCATCTGCTGCATGCGGTGCTGCGATTCTTTGTCCTTCGACTCTGACTCATCGATGAGGATCGGGAAGGCATCGTTCTTGAGGGTCTGCCGTAGGCCGGCGGCCGTCGTGTCGCCGTTCACGTGCGCAGACATGCCCCGAAGCAACGTGCACACGAAGCGCTCATGCAACGTAGTCTTGCCTGAGCCGGCTTCGCCCGTGATCCAGACGTGTGGGCGCCAAGGCAGTGCGCCGCCGATCGGCGCGAGGAAGATCCAACCCAACAGCAGCAACGCGGCGCCCGGTTGCTCAAAGCGAAAACGGGCAGCCAAGTTCAGGAGCCCAGCGCCTTCTTCATCGGACAGAATCTCCAAAGCAGGCTTTGTTGAAGAGGCGCGGCGCTCGTAGAGGTGACGGCCGCGCAGCGCATCGAATCCAACTCGCTCGCCGTCGACCATCAGCGCGTCACCGAAGTGGTACACCATGCGGCCAGCATCCATCCACGCGCCTCGACCGCGGACGCAGTCGGGTTTGTAAATGCCGACGGCCAGCGCGCAGCTCTTCATATGCTCGGCCGCCACGACGCGATCGAACTTGGCACCGCCCTCGCGCGTCACGCTGAAGTTCATTTCCCAGAATTCACGCGGCGCCAGGTCGAAGAAGAGGCCGTCCCCAGCCGTGTCCTTGAAGTTGAAGGACCGCACCTGCTGCTTGGCGCGGTCATAGAGGAAGTACCGGTCGCCGTCGTACCCGAGCATTTCGAAGTACTGGTGGAACAGCGGCTGCTCGCCGGCATCGAGGTCGATCTTGATCGGCGGAAGCGGAGGGGGCGCAGGAGGGTTCGGCGCCTCGTAGGCTGCCGTGGGCACCACCCGGGCTGCGAACGCGGCTTGTGCGGCTTCTGCGCCGTGTTCCTGCACCAGATCGTTGAAGTCGCCGCCATGGCGATTGACCACCACCGCGGCGTTGCACTCCTTGCCGACCTTGAAGGCGGCCTCCATGCCCGGGTTGCCGCGACCCTTTTCCGCCGTCTTCGTGTCGTTGTCCGCGAAGATGATCAGTTCAGCATCGGGCCAGCGTTCGCGCATGAGGCGCACGAGGTGCACCATGTTGCCGACGTCGAAGCAGCACAGCACCGCGATGCCGGTGAGTTCGTGCGCGCTGGCGGCCGTGGCGTAGCCCTCGGCGAAGCCGTAAATGTTGGCACCTTCAGCGCTCTTCTTCTGCTTGCCGATGGGAAAGAAGTTGCCCTGCTTCGCGCCGCCCGACAGGTAGATTTTGTCGCCATCGGCGGTGATTCCCTGCAGCGACCGGATCTCCCACCTGGTGTTCTTGAGCGGCAGATACAGCACGTTGTGCAGTTCGAGTTTCTTGCCGGTGACGTGGTCCTTCTTGAACCACCTTCCCACACGCAACCAGTGCGCCTTGACGCCCTTTTTCTTCAGATAAGGATGGTCATCAGTGGCCGGCTTCGCGGCATCCCAGCGCTGGTTCGCGCGGATGGCCGCTTCGGCCTCTTCGACGAGTTCCTCGGCCGCGTGCACCTTCTGGCGCTCGGCATGTTTGGCTTCGCGTTCGGCGATCTGCTCCGCTGTGGGCTTCGAGTAGCCCTTGACCCGAGCGTCGAAGCCTTCCTTCTTGGCGAGTTCGACGACGTAGCCGAAGCCCTTGCCGCCGCCTTGGTGGAACGACTTCCACACCTCGCGCGCCGTGGACGCCTTGTAGCTGTCGCCGCCCGCCGACCACGCATCGAAGATCGGCCAGCCGTCCTCGCCAAATTCGTCGTGCACCCCCATGCCGATGTAGACCCACTCCTGCCGCGGGCAGTTGGGCGAGAGGAAGCTCAGCGCCACGCGCGCACGCTCCAAGGCGTCGGTGGACGGCAATCCTGCGTTCGCAGGGTACTGAAAACTGGTCATTGCGATCCTCTATTTTTCGAGGACGCTTGCCGGCCACATGTCGCGACCATAAAATCGATGCATCCCTGAATCGATCTGCTGCAAGCATCCGTGAAGCCCCGTCCCAAAAGGTCGGGGCTTCGTTACTTCAGGTGGTTGCTTGCGCCTGCGCGCGGAGCCATGCCTTCACGTCGCCGGCCCGGTACCGCAGCACCTTGGGCGATAGCTTCACGGGCCGCAGTTGCCCACGTTTCGCGAGCGTCCGCAGGTGTGTCATGCGAAGGCCGGCGAGGGCGCAGACGGTCGCCGTGCGCAGCAGAGCATCGTCACAGGCGGCGGCCGCGGCGAGTTCGGCCTGTAGCAAAGAGTTGGGAGTGGGCATCAAGGCCTCCTATCGGGTTTCGATGGATCCATCGTTCCGTCACGACAAGATGCGTGGTCATGCGCGTCAACACTTTTTTTCGAAGTCCCCGGGCGTGCCGGAGTTCGCTGCGCACGCACGCTCCCCCGAGCCCTTCAAGAGGGCTGGGATCATCGTGATGGAGACTGCGGGCGCTTAGGCCTGGGAAAAGGTGCCGATCATCCGCTTGATCGACGCCATCGTGATGCGCACATGGCGCGGGCCGAATACGACCTTCTCGAGGTGACCGGCTGCGATCCAGCGATCGATCGTTGCCGTGGACATGTCGAGCATTTCGGCGGCTTGACGCTTCTTCACGAGGAGTCGGGGCAGACGGGGGCGGGAAGGGGGCGGGGCTGCAGATGCGCCGGTACGCCGCGTGACAGTTTGTTGGGACTTCGTCAATTCAGTGCTCCAGGTTGTTGCTTGCCCGGTGGGCTCACTTCCCCCTAGAATCACCCCACAACAATGCATCAAAATTGTTGAGGCAAATTCCAGTTTCTGGATGCTTGCCCACCGGAGCCCGCGACATTGGACTGCAATCCAATGCGCGGGCTTCGGCGTTGAAAGAGGAGCATGCTAGCTCAGGCGTTTGAGCGACTGCGAGCAGAAATGCGGCTACATGTTGGGCATGCATTGAAATTGATGCATTCACAGTGGAATTGCATTGATAATTTTGCGGCACATTAAATAATTGTCGGGCGCGACAACGACTTAGCCATGCGATGACTTGTTTGCATGGAATTTGCCAAGTCAATAGGCTTCATTGCTGAGTTGGAATTTGGCCACGTGCAGCCGCCCGCCAGTCCCATGGCGGCACTGGATTCGGATCCGCCCACAATCCAGCGCCCGCCGCTCGGGCCCGCTGCTCGCCCATCGCATACCGAGCCTGCTCATCGGTCGGCTGATCCTTGGAGTACGCGCGGTACCACCACGCCATACCCTGGCTGACCATGGCAAGCCCAACGTCGACGGGTTGCGCGCGCCGGCTCTGCACACCATCGACCGGCACCACCACCCTGCAGACGCTGCGCCGGTAGCGGTCGACCTTGCCGCATTCGAGCAGCGCCTCGCGGCCGAAGGTGAGATCGGAGAGTGCTTGCTTTGACCGCGCGCCGAAGGGCTGGCGGCGCTCAGGCGCGTCGACGGCGGCGAGCCGGACCTTGACCTGCTCGAACCCGCCGGGCGCGCCGCAGCGGGCTGTGATCGTGTCACCGTCGCTGACGCCGACGATCAGGCAGGTCCGCCACGGAGGTGCAGCGATGGCCGACGTCGAAATGAGGAGGGCGGTCTGCGCCACAAGCAGCCGCGCTGCGCGCCGCACGCTCACGCCGCCTTCACCGGAAAGTCGACAACGTTGCCGTGCTCGCCACCGATGCAGAGGTCGGCCAGGAAGTTGTTCCACGCACGCAGCGCCGCCCGCTTCGCGTCGAGGTGTTTGCCCTTGTCGTAGTGCACGTCCTGCACGCCGCCCAGTCCATGCGAAAGAAGCTGTGCGCGCACGTCCTTGCTGATTCCGAGCCGCTCCGCCATGAGCGTCTCGACCGTGCGCCTGATGTCACCGCCGCGGAAGTAGGGGATGGCAGGGTCGGCATCGGTCATCGCTGCGCTGATCTCGTTGACCGCGATCGACAGCGTCTCGGGTTGCATCACCGAGTCTCGGCTCGCAAACAGCGGCCCCGTGCTGTTCAGTTCCTTGAGCGCGGTGATGATGTCGGCCATCTCCTCGACGATAGGCAGCAGGTGCACCCGCGGTTGCTCGCGCCGACCCTTGGGGTCGAGCATGCGCAAGACGTCACCCTGCACGTCCGTGCCTTCGATGCGCAGCAATTGCTGAAACCGTTGACCACCCGACGCCAATTGCAGGTTGAGCGCCATGCGGGTCAGCATCGAGGGCAGGGCAGCCACGTGCATGACGTACAGCCGCAGTTCCTGTTCGCTCAGCGCGCGGTCGCCGGCCTTGTTGAAGGTGGCCGCCATCCTCGTAGGCGACACATTCATGACCGGGTTCGACGAGATCTTGAAATCTGCCGCGCCAGATGGAGCCATCGGGTCAGTCCCGGCGCCCATCCCCAATTTATAGGCGGCATGAAGAAAAGAGCGCAGTTTCAGCGCGGTTCGGCCGCGCTTCGTCGCCGCTCCGGGACCAACAAGACGCGCCAGAATATGTGAGACATGCTGCGGTGTGACTGCCGACGCTGGCAAGGCGACGATGCTCGGGAACGGGGTGCTGCAGTGGTTCGAAAAGACGTTTGCGACGTCGTACGCACTGGCTTCCTTCTTCCGGTCCTTCAATGACTGCACGTAGGCTTCCATGAGCGCTTGCAACGTCTTTTCCTGACCGTGCTTGACGGCGACGAGGGCAGCCGCTTCCTCGGTCCGGGCAGCCTCCCTGATGAGTTCGCGCTGGGCGGCGGGATCTTGGCCCGCGCTGACCATGGCCTGCAGTTGCTCTGCCCGATCGCGGGCGTCCTTCAGCGTCATGAAACTTTCCCCACCCGCCGCGGACCACCTGCCTAGGGTCATGGTTTTCTCGACCCCGGCCCGTCGCCATATGAACCTGAACTCGACGAGCACGCCGGCGCCAGTCTTTCGCTTCACGGCCTTCAAAGCCCCAGCGCCAGGGCGGATGTACCCATCCGAAAGCTTCTGCCCGACCTTCATCCCCTGAAGGTCAAGGTTCCTGAGAATCTTGGTTGCAGTGCGCGAGACCGCGGGTGAAGTAAGTTGATCCATGTCCTGATCCATGTCCCGGTGCAATTTGAGCCGATGGGACGAATTTTGACATGAACTGATGAGCCGAATTCGCTAAGTGGTTGTCAATGCAGCGAAATTATCGATGCATCGGTGGAAGATGATGCAACCTGAGGTGACTGTTTAGGTGACTTTTAATCCGTTTGTCGTGGGTTCGACCCCCGCACGTCCCACCAATAAACCCCCTATGGGGGCTGAAAGCCTGCTTCGGAAACGATAGCGGGCTTTTTGTTTTTCTATCTGACTTCGGGTCAATTCACGAGCTATGGGTCAGATGCCGAGTCGGCGTTCTCATGCTGCAAGGCAAGGATGATGCGGCACCACGCATACGGCGGCGCTGCGCAGGTAGCAGTCGGGTGCTCTCATGCGCCCTGTCTACGCCAGCCGAAGCCACAACCCATCCGCCCAGGATCTGCCTGCCATTCTCGATCCGCCGCTTCTCTCCCCAGGAGGTCGCCGACGCGCCTGGTCTGTACGCCTTCAGTGCGATCGGGTGGGGGGTGGGGGTCAGGCCGCCAAGTCCGCGCCGCCGAAGCCCGTGCGCGTGGTCGATGCGATGGAGCTCACGAGGCCGATGGCGCTCGCGCGAAGCAGTTCCTCCCGGAGGGCGACTTCCAATTGCTTGCGTGCGGAATCCGGCCGGTCATGGTCG
>LNAP01004057.1_pt1 | contig 13756 bp, 6 predicted proteins | sample 602601 | NCBI WGS metagenome assembly LNAP01 (sample SAMN02440304, study PRJNA202911) | soil metagenome | biome: Subtropical and temperate rainforests or woodlands; isolation source: soil samples (1 kg each in a 20% v/v slurry with milli Q water) were... ...
CCACTTCGTCTTGAATTTTCTCGAGACCGAGCCCGAGACCGATCTGCAAAAGGCAGCGCGGAATCTGTCGCGAGACGGCGCAGTCGTCCTCAAACTGTTCACTGAAGAGGAGATCGAGCGCTACCGACGCAAGCTGCTCGAGGAGGAGCTGCCTTCGATGCCCGAGTTCGCCCATCCCGTGACGAAATACGTCGACGGCGGATTCGGCGCACTCGCCAACCCCGCCAGCTTTCATAATCCGACCGTGCGCGAGATGCGCAAACAGATCGCGAGACGCACGTGGAATTTCTTCAAGGCCGTGTGCGAGCGCGAGCACCCAGGCGAAAGCGGGTGGCGCCTCGAGCAGCTCATCGACCGACTGGCGCTGAGACTGGCCGACACCAGCACATCCGAGGAGGCATGGCACCGCGACCAGTCGCCCACGCTCGACACCGTGTTCGGCGGATGGGTCAACCTCGACTTGCCGACGCTCGGCGGACTCGCACAGGGCACGCAGTATTTCTCCTGCAATCTTCGCACGCACCGCACGACGCCCGAGCAGGCCGGATTCGTAAAGCTCAAAAAGAAAACGCCCGAGTTCGATGCAGCCAAGCTCGCCAAGACGGTGCTGCCCGTGGAGCCGGGCCACTGGGTCGTGTTCTACCAGAATCTCCTCCACGAGGTGCACCCGCGCAAGATGACGTACGATTCGCTGCGCCTCTTCGTTGGATTTCGACTGACTCGCTCTGTGCGGCCGCTGTTCGACGAGGTCAAGCCCGGCAGCAAGCCCGAGGAGCGCAAGGCGTTCGGCGGCGCGGCATTCGATTGGCGGAAGTCTGTGTTCGACGATCAGGGCGTGCCGCCGCTTCCGTCGTCGCAGTATCCGCCTCTTTTTTCCGCGAGCACGCTCAACTTCCGCAAGCCACAGCTGACGGCATGGAGCGTCGAGTTGACGCCGCCGTATCAGCAGCCGGAGAAGGGCTATCCGGTGCGCTTCATGCAGTCTCTGAGAGCAGCCGGTCTGCAGATGTACCCCAAGTACGAAGAGGCAGAGATCGCGATTCACACGCCGAGGCTGCTCGATGCTGAGCAGGCGGAGCCGGGGATGCGAGCCAGATTGCCTCGGCAGCGGATCAATCCTGACCTGAGCGTGTCATCGTCCAGCGCATCGTCGGCGGCGATCGGAGCATCATCTCGTCCTGTGGCGGCCGCAGCGTCGTCGTTGAGTGCGGCATCAGCCTCGTCTGTCCCGGCAGCAGCAGCAGCAGCGCCGTCTTCCAGCTCGAACGCGGCACCGGATCTGAACGCGCGAATCGAAGAGGCGATCGCTTTCATTCAGGATTCGTACATGTGGATCTATTTCACAGCGGTGCATCGCGCGGATTTGGCGCACTGGCAGGAGAACAACCGCCGAACGATCGCACGGCTGTTCACGCACCACGAAATGTCCGGGATTTCTCTTTCGTTGACTTGGTCCGATGAAGCTCTCCACGCCATTTTTTTCATCGAGCAACATCCGAGGTTCCCTGGCTTCGCGGATCGATCCACGTGGGGCTTATGGATCCACTGGCTGACGGTGAACGCAAATTCGGCTTCGACAGACTTAGAAACCATGCTTCACTTTTGGGAGCTCCTCACTGGCATCCAATCAAACCGCGAGACCCGAGAGCGATTTGATTTCTTCAAGATGGTGAAACAGGAAAAGGTCTACATCACGTCGGATCGGAGTTTGGATCTCGCATACTACACTCTGTTGGACCGGAGTGTGCCGAATACGCCGGACCGCGAAACTCTTGCGCAAACTGTCGCCAAAAAACAAAAGAGACTCGATGAAATCAAAAAAGACTTCGAGATTCGCGCGCGTTGGAGACCGCACGCCCTGGAAAACGAGGAGCGCAGGCTTCAGTCCAAGAACGAAGCATTGGCTGTGATCGACACTTCAGAGACCTGGCTGGAAATGATTCGCGGCATGACCGATCGACAAATCGAGAGACGGCGGGAAATCAACCGCGACATAATCACAGACCTGGTCGACCGCAGATGGCTCGGTGAGTTCTCCGTCCCGTTGGACTGGTCGATGCTGGCACTGACTCGACTTTCGAGGCCGACTTCGTTGTCGACTTCGGCTTGGTTCGGCTTAGCTCGGGCAACCCTCGAAGGTCGTCAGGACTTGATTCGTTTCTGGACAGCGATCACGGCGCGGGAGCCTCGGCCTGAGGATATCCTTCGATTCAACTTCGTTTACGAGCTCCGCCGCAATTTTGTTCAGGTCAACGACGACGGCCCTGTGCGACCATTCAATCAGCAAGACCTCGAACGATACACATTGCTGACGACCGCGTTCGACGCACAGCTCGAAGCACTGCGCGCCGCCGAGAGAGCCGAATTCGAAGAAATACTCACCAGAGCAAACCCCATTCGCTCCATTGAAACGATGCCGGACTCGCTGCGCGCTATGATCGGATCGTATCACACGTCGGGCATCACGATCAACGATGGCGATGGTGACCAGGCGGCGCCGGGCATGAACGCATCGTCGGCCTCGTCGGCCTCGTCGTCTGCAGCGGCGGCAGCAGCAGCGCCACCGCCGACTCTTGAGACGAGAATCGTGACACAGGCGATCGAGTTCATCGAGGCATCGCAATTGTGGCAGGAATGGCTGAACGATGTTAATCATCCAATGCATGCGGTCTTGCCGCGGCTGCGAAGACAAAATAACATAAGAGTTAATTCACTCGTGAGGATCCACCGGTTTTTCGACGTTGAGGTGGCCATGGACTGGTCTTTCGAGACCCTGCAAACTCTCATCCATGTGGAGAACATGGACTGGGCATGGTGGACATTCATCCTGTTCCACGGAACTGCAGCAACCTATTATCGCAATCGCCAAACTGCAATTCATTTTTGGATCATCATCACAGGCATTAACCCCAATCTCGCGGAACTCGATCGCGTCAATTACTTCTTCGCGCTCCTCAAAGCGAGCATTACCATCCGCGTGAACAGAGACGGCTCCAACGACGCATCAGTGGACAGGTATCTGGCTGAAGGGGTTGCCAATTGGGAAGAAATGAGGCGCAACGATATCAGGCTCTTCGACCAAATCACGGCACGATACAAACGCGACACCGAACGGCGAGAGAAAGAAAAATTCGAAGTGAGACGAGTCACGGCAGCACACGACGCGCGTGTCCGAGCGCGAGAGACGCAATTGGGGGTAGCGGCATCGATCGACCGAGAAGCGAGATTCGCCAGCCTGACAGGAGCTCCCCTCAACGAGCGAATCGAAGCGGCGATAGATCTCATCAACAAATCATCGATGATGGCCTTTCACGTCAAAATGGACCCGGAATACGATCTGGAGGAACACGAGGAACACAACCGTGAAATGATCACGAGGCTTCTCACGGAGCACAAGCTTTCAGACACCCGCGGCCGGTTTCCTCTGGATTGGTCCGATGAAGCTCTACAAGCCTTTATTTTTGAGAACCCGGACGATGATGATGATCACATCTGGGAGTTTTGGAATGCCAGTCAGAAAACCCCATACGATTGGGAAGAGAGAGAAGTCCTGTTTCGCTTTTGGGGGATCGTTACTGGCACCCCAGGCACACCGGAACAAAGAGCGCGATTGCAATTCTTCAAGAACCTATCCGAAAACGAAGTCTTCCTCAAGGCCGATCTGACTCTGGATATCGATCGCATTGAACGCGAGAATCCAGAGTTGAGCGATGCGGACCGTGCACTCTACATTGCCGATCTGCAGGAGACACTCGCGGAGTTGACAAAGGACTACGAAATTAGCCGTCAGTGGGCCCCGGAGTACCTGTTTCACCGCTCCCAGAACCGCATGAACGCGGCGCAGGATGCAATCGAATCTTCAGCGACGTGGAACGAAATGATACGTGGCCGTGTGAGCCTCGACAGAATTGACACCCTCAGGGCTGACCACCGTCGCATCGTCGGAGAACTCGTCGCGGACAAAATGTTCATGGGCAAAGCCATCCCTTTGGACTGGTCAATGATGGCACTGAGTCGACTCACCTCGGACTCTCTGGATGACTTCGTCTGGCTGCAAGCCGTCTTCGATAGTTCAAAACGCGATCGGGACTTCATTGAATTCTGGACGGCTATTACGACGCGCGAGCCTCGACCCGAAGACCTCTTGCGATTCAGCTTCTTGGGTCAACTCCGCTACCAACAAATCCCAGTCGACGACAACGGCGATTACAGACAAGCCGATCCGGAGAATCCAGTCCCCGTGCCCGTCAGGTACCAAATCGAAAGAAACATGCTCGAGTCGAAACTCAGATCACTGAAGGCGATGGAGAGATTGCACTTCCGGGGTGTGCGAGCCGCCCCGGGAATTTCGGAATTTGAGGAGAGTTTGCAAGACCTCATCGGATCCTACCACACATCGGGCATCACGGCTCCGCAAAAATACCAGCAGGCGGCGCCGGGAATGAACGCGTCGGCGACCGGTGCATCATCATCTTCGAGTGCGAGTGCCGCGGCTGCATTGAGCCCTGGCGACCTTGCAAAAATTCAAGCAGCGTTAGACGTCATCGAAGCGTCGCCAACGTGGCAGCTGTGGACGAGCGATGCACAGTATTTGGGACCTGACAGCCTGGTTCCCATGCGAACCCAGAATCAACGTGCCGTCAGAGATATCATCACGCGGCATCAATTTGCTGGAATTCCAGTAACTTTGGACTGGTCGTTCCGCACTCTGCATACGATGTTCTTCACGATTGGTCACCAATGGCAGTGGTGGGAGCATTTTAGCCTCGCTCGGCCGACTGATGATGTGCTTCAATCTGTGATTCGTTTCTGGACGCAGCTGGTCACTGGCCTCAATCCAACGACCACCGAAAGCGAACGCCTCAAGTACTTCTTCACACTGAGACGCAACGGTATCTGGATCCGCCCAGATGGATCGTTCAACGATTCTGAGGATATCTACGATTCTGACTATCCCGACGTGCTCGCCGCAAAGCGAACGCGCTTCAATGAGCTAACCCAGCAATACAACGAACGAGAAGAGACCAGGCGAAATGCTGAGCGCGACGCCTTCCGTGCAGCGACTGACGGAATGCGCCACGGCAATCTGCCGCCGGAACTCACGAGTCTCATCGGATCCTATCACACAGATGGAATCCAGTTCCACTACGGAGACTCATCGGCGTCGTAAAAGGCATTGAAAACTTGAGCTTCAAAACACAGAAAAAAAAAGCAAATTTCAAAGGAATACAGAGCGACGACGAAGATGCCGGAGTACTGCAGGTCGAAATGACCAGGCCAAATTGAATTCTTATGATTCGTTCTAAACAAAACAGTTTGACTCTATAACAGTGTCACAATTTCACTCGACGACCCAAAAAATCCGACGCGAATGAGCCGGCCTGCCGCTGCTGTCGCCGATCTGTCCGCACTGGGCGACGACGAGCTGGAAACTCAAGGCAGAAGCGTCCCGCTGTCAAACACAGAAAGAACCGACTGGCCACGCATCGGCATTCCGGCGTCCATCACTCGAGACGATGAAGCTGAGACCATCGAGCAACGACTCGTGGCTCTTCAGCTCAGTGAGCGTCGCGCGCGCGAGCAGGGGTATGCGAAAAGTGGCACCCCGCAAGCCACCAGGCAGACGGCGGAACGACAAGCCGCTCTGCTGCGTGAGCGAGTAGCAATGCAAAGCAGGCGCCCTCGCGTGCATGGAATGGCAAGCTCGCTGGCCGCCGATCAGCTGCCGTTGCCGATGTCTTCTTCGACGCGCCAAGGCCGCCCGGTGATTGTGATCAGCGACGACGAATCTGAAGACGAGCAGGGTATCGTCGGTGCAATTGCACGGATGAGCCAGGCAGTCGTGTGCAGCAATGCAGCAGAGGAGGCCGCGGTTAGAGAAGCTCTGGCGATACTGCGCGCAGCCAAAAAGCCGCGGCGCATTTCACTTCGCTAGTCCGGATTGAGAGTAGCTACTGCCTCGCAAGTTGTTGTTAGCAATTGCGTTTTTTTTCATTTGAGTGTCACAAGCAGCACTATTTCGACGCACACCGCCACCGCGATGAGTTCGGCCGATGAAATGCACGATGACTCTGACTCGTTCTGGTCAGACGATGACTTCGACTTCGTGATCGAGAAGCCCCGCCAGCCCAGCTGCGCGAGGTGTCCCGATTTTGTCTACATATCGAATCCGTCGTGCAAGGAGGGCTGCTCGTGGGGCGGAGAGGAAGAGAATTGCATCCAGTGCATCTTCATGGGCGCGTGGATCATGTGCCCGTGCGGCCTCAGACTCCGAGGCGCATACAACCGATACGGAGAAGACTACCTGCGCTACCAGAGGCAGGTCCGCCAGTGGGAGAAGCGCTCGTGGCTGATCGTGCACCCGACGGCCAACCTGCAGCGCGAGCGCAATGCATTCGGTGCGGCGCAGCTCTGGAAGGTCGTGCGCGTCTCTGACCTGCTCACGCTCATCGGCACTTTCTACAGCGCAGGCATCACATTCGCGAGACCCGTCCAGGAATATCGAAGTGCCAGTCGCGCAGATAAGCTCGGCTAGTGATTCTAGAATCGGTCACTCTAAATTGTTTGGCCGTTGGAAATAGAATCGACGCAACACGCAGCTGCCATCCATGACTGATTTTTATCCGCCCAAAGCTTATCCGCCTCGCAGCCGCCTAACCGCAGCGCCGCCGCCCACGCGCGAGAGCATGCAATTCGAGGGCAAGCAGCTCAATTACTACGCCGGCGGACACCAACAACAGGGCTGCTGCGCCGAGTGTCTCGCGCAGACCAAAGAGTGCGCGGGCGAGTGCCTCCTGCAGACGCGCGCGTGTCTCAGCGAAATGACGCTCTGCCAGGCGTGCATCACGGGCTGCATTATCCCGCCGCTGTACACGCCGCTGCTTGCTGCGTGGTGTTGGTATCGAGGAAACGGAGTGAGATGAAATTGATGAAACAGAGTCGAATGTGGACAGGAAAAAACAAATACAAACACAGGGGCACCCCTGTTGTCTTTTTATCCCATCACTTGGTAGTACCATTGATACTTGACGCCCACACTGAGTTGGGTTTCGACACCTACGTAAAATTCAGATTGAGTTGCTGAACTCACCCAGCTGGTCGTGATTTTTGCGGCATCGATATTGGCCGCTGTGAGACTCACAAAGGCTGGAATGGCAGCTGATCCACCGAGACCGATTTGACAGACCGCCCCCCTGGTAGCGGGGCTGAGACCAACTCTGACACTAACCAAGCCGGCAATCGCATTGCTGCCGGGCTCGAACCACACGGTGCCATTAGTCCCCCCTGCAGATTCGATTCTGCTGGTGACGATGGCCGGGGCTCCTCTGAGCCGATCGAATTTCTTGTTGGTGAGCGTCTGCGTGAGGTCCTCACTGACGAAATAATTCACGGGGACTGGGCCAATCAGAGGGTTTGGAAAGGACCAGAAGGACTTCGTGCGTCCGTTCTTCTTCATTTTAGTCATGTCGATGGTGACAATAGAAGTGCCGGAACCATCACTTCCCCGCAGAGAGATTCTGTCCGTGAATGTCGTCTGTGATGTGGCAATGACGTTGCCAGTCGACACTTTTGCCCACGTCGCTGTTCTGTTTTGCGACGCCGTGACTGAGAAGAAACGAATTCTGTCGTTCCCTTCAGTGTCCACGATGAAGTTATATTTTCCGTCTGGCCACTCGATGACAGCGCCAATGTTTCCATATCCCATGATGCAGCTTGGCTGGCCCCAGTCTGGCACCATCTCACCGGACACATTTTTCAATGCATAGTTCGATATTTCGATGCGATTATCGATTTGCGTGAATTCGCAAAAAAATGGATCACCGAGAGACTGCGACAGAATTGGCACTCCAGTCATGTGAAGAGAATCTGTGATTTTCGGTGCGTTGATCGTGGCTCCTTTGCCGATAATCGTGTCGCCGTCGATGATCGGTGCGGTGATGATGGGCCGCAGGATCGTCGCACCTGAGCCAATGCTAGTGGCACCATCAATGATGGGCGCGGTGATGCTTGGTCGCAGGATCGTCGCGCCTTCGCCAATGCTTGTAGCGCCGGTGATCGTCGGTGCGGTGATGCCGGGCCGCACGAGAACCGCGCCTTCGCCTATGCTGGTGGCACCATCAATGATAGGCGCGGTGATGTTTGGCCGCAGGATCGTCGCGCCTTCGCCGATGCTGGTGGCACCAGTGATCGTCGGTGAGGCGATGACGGGGCTGTTGAGGGCAGCGCCGTTTTCGAGCGTCGTTGCCCCAGAAAGAACGCCGTTGTAGATCCTGGGACTGTGAATCATCGTCACCGGGTTCGCGTACTCCTGGTCGTTGCCAACCACACCAATTTCCGTGGTGCCGTAAAACTTTGCATTGTACAGCCACCCATTCTCGAATGCGTTCTCGTACAATGAGCCGTCCCAAATCTGCAACCCCACTGTTTTGCCCTGATTGATGTGAACTTCACTCAGTTGAACCTTGCTGTACACCGTCGAAGTGTCGAGCGTTGCTGCGTCGCCTCGATCGCCTTTGTCGCCTTTGTCGCCTTTCGTCCCGTTCAGACCGGGAGGACCGGCCGGGCCAGCCGGACCCAGCGACGGCACCACGACGAAGCGGCAGTTCTCGGCACACGTCGATGAGGGGTCGGACTCGGCCGCCGCGAATTGGAATAAAAGCAGCGAGGCGAGCCCCAGCAGCGAGACGCAGCGGCGAACACTCATGGCGAGCGCAGATGAAAAGGCTCTTAGGCGCTCAGGTTATATAAACAATGAATTTTCTCGCCTGGTATAAGTTGCTAAACCAACGCGTTGATATTTAAGCGGAGTCGCAGCTCAGCCTCGTGCGCGCGACACTGTTGTTGCTCATAGCTTATGCGATGGCCAAGTTTCGCAGGCGCTGGATGTCGCCCGCCTCGTCCTCCTCGTCCTCGTTGCCCTGCGCCAGGCGCGGTCCTCCAGGGGCCGCGATTGCCTCCTCAATCGCGTCGTGCATCTGGTCGTTGTCCTTCTTTTTGTCCTTCTCCTTGACCATGGATGCACCTCCCGGCGGCTGGCTCAGTCCGCTGGTCTTCTTGGCGAACACCTTGCACTGCGCCTTGTGGCTCGCCACCCACTCGGCATCGCGGCACGCCTCTGAGCAGTAGCGCAATTCGCAACAGTGTTTGCAGCGCACGCGACTGTGATTGATACCGCACTGTTTGCATCGGTTGAGGTCCTCTGCCGCGTGTGGATTGGCAACCATGGCGTCGAGCTCCTTGATGATCGACGGTCCGTTGATGCGAATGGGCGATCGGTCGTCGAACGTGATGGCGACGACTTTCTTCTCGCGCTGAAAGTGGACGACGGTGTGGCACAGTTGGTCATGGGGACGCTTGTTGCTGGCGCCGCTCTTGCGCGGCACGGTCAGCGACACCACCACCTCGCAGCACAGATGCAGAACGAAGCGAGCAGACATGCGATCGACCATGGCCACGCACAGATTTCGATACCAGTTTGCGTCGATGGCCTTGAGGTTGGAGACGGCGGCCTTGAACTTGGCGAGTGGCGCCGGACTGTACTTGGAGACGCAGCTGTAGATGACGAGTCGATTCTCTCCCTTGATTGGCTGCTTGATCGGCACGTAGAGATAGTTTTTGAAGTCGGCGTGTCGAAACTCCTTCTCCGACGTCAGGTCAGCGCAGTGCGCGCTCGGATCGTAGGCGCGATAGTAGGCGTGATTGACAGTGTGCGTCTGACACAGATTGGCACGATCGGTGAGCGGCTTGCTTGGATCCGGCACGGCGTAGCTGCGAACGAACGTGAATTGGTGTCCCTTCTTCCAACGATCGTGCAGATGGTAGGCCACCTTGCGCACACTGTCCGGATGGATGTTGAAGATGTCGGCGATCTCGATCAGCATGGCAGTGTCGACGTCGACGATCGGAGACGAAGGACAGAACAGCGCACGCTCGACCAACTGGACGGCAGGAATGCACGTGGCGATCGACAGAATCGTATCGGCAGCGTTGGGATCACTGTTGGAATCTGCAGACAGCGTGCCTGCCAATGCCCGATCCAGCAGACTCCACGGCGTGGCGCCCGAGAAGGCCACACCGCGACCGTTCTGAAACTCGTGCTCCGGAGGCACGTGGATGGGACTGCCGTAGGAACCATCAGGTCGAGGGGCAGACGACGCGCTGGCGGACGACGACGGGGAGGCAGACGGGAAAAAGTGCATCGCGATGCCGACCGACGGACACGGAGGCGGGCCAGGGGCGGCCATGATCGAACACAGCTGTGGGAGGTGCACAAGACGCAGCACAGGTGACGAACAGTGAGGCAGAGCGCGACAAACGGCGCGGCACTAGCTACCACCGAACGGCGACTGACTGCTGCACTCTGTCACTGTGCGTGTCACTGCACTGCATCACGACTCTGCGTCTCCTGTCCTGCCTCCAGATGTGTGCGTGGAAGGCGTGCGCGCTAACCTTATGCGGAATCAAGAGGAGAAATGGGCTCGACGGCAAGAATGGCGAGCGAGTGACTGCGCTTGAGTGTCAGCGCTTGAGTGTCTGCGGTCTTGAGTGTCCATTTTGCATCCAAAGCGCCCGTTCTCAAAAAAGGACATCGCCATCAACAGTCTAAAACATCTGTGTTGTGTGCGATGCTGGGTTGCTTTGGATGGCAGTAGCCAGTGACGGGCGACCGCGCCACACCACTGCACGTGATCTAAAAAATGAATTTTCTCGCCCGGTATAAGTTGCTAAACTAACGCGTTTCTATTTAGACAGTGATCCACTGCAAAGACGTGGCGTAGAAGCCGTTAGTCGCGGGTTCGCCCGATGCCAATAACGTCCAAGGCGAACCACACACACCAGAATAAAATTGGATATTGCCGTCCAGTAGAACAGAGACGCAGATTGCCACGTCCAGACTATTCCGAATTCCCGGAATCATGAACCGATGTCCCTTATTCTCACCGCCGAATGCAATGGGCCTCGGCCGGAATCGCACTGGAATTTGGGACTTGTCAGCGAGTGACAACACAAGAGAACTAGATCCAGTCCCTGTGAAATGCGGAATCGTCATTGTCACGGCCCGGCCAATTCGCGTGAACTCCAACTCGATACTGCCCGCTAGGTTGCCAAAAAGCGTGGCCGTGTAGCTGAAGTACTCATAGTGATTCAGCGTGGTCGATCCCGTTGCGCCCACATTATCGAACGACAGGCCGCCGTTCTTGATCGGAAGGCCAGCCGCGGGAACTTTCAAAGAGCCGGATGCGAAGTTAATCCCACCAGTGCTTGAGCTCATCACCAACTCTCCACCCCATACAGTCATGGAATTCATGACGTCCAGACCGCGCTGAGTTGTCAATGGGCCGTCGACGAGAGTCAGCCCACCACCCCTGATATTCAGTCCCGCGGCTGGAACGTTGAAGCCAGTCGACGTGAAGCTCACTCCCGCCGATTGAACGGTCAGGCCGCCTGTCCCCTGGATGGTGAGTCCCTTGGTTGTGATCGTCAAGCCACCATAAAGTAGGCTATCGCCAACCACAGTGAACCCAGAGGCCTCAATCGTCATGCCAAACTTGACAGTCAGCGAGCCAGACGCGACCTTGAAGTTGCCAGTTTCGACAGTCAGTCCGCCTCCCGTGATGGTCAAACCACCGGACGGGACCGCGAGTCCGCCGGAGTTGATGGTCAGGCCGTTGTTGCATTTTGCTGCGTCCATTATTTTGTTGCTGAGCGTCTGGACCGTCTGCTCACCGACGAAGTAATTTTGCTGTCCAGCAGGGCCGGGGTGAGGAAACGTCCACACAGTCTGGTGTCGGACTCCGGCGTCGACGCGCATCTTGGTCGCGTCGATCGTCACGGCAGAAGTTTTTCCCGCAATAAACGCTTTCACGGCAATTTTGTCTTGAAAACTTGAGAAACTGGTCGAAAGCATCGTGTTTCCGAGCCACATCTTTACCAGCTGCCAGCCTCGTTGATATTGGAAGGCTCCTGTCATTGTAGCGCTGAAGGCACCTTGCTCGGTGTCTTGGGGACCGACGCTTTGAATTACAGCATTAACGCCATCTGCCCATTCAATCACGCAGCCGATGTGGGTGGTGAAAAACGTCGCCCTGTCTGCAGCCAGCAAGTTTCCAGTTATCGAAGCGTTGATCACACTGAAGCCTGCATTCGCACCTGTCGCCTCCAAGATGCTGCCTCCGATGCCGAGACTCGCATACTTCGTCAGTCGGAAGTGGCCATTCGTCTCCGATGCCTGGATGACCGATGCATTGACGACTTTGTTGCTGATAGTTTGGGCGACATCTTCTCCGACGAAATAGTTGACTGGCGCATTGGGATTTCGCGGGTCTGGAAATGACCAGACTGATTGACTGCGGCCGCCTTTCATTCTGTTCATGTCGAGCACGACAGAACACGAGCCAATGCCACCCGTAAAACCCTTGAGCGCCAATTTGTCCTGGAAAACGGAAAAGTTCTGGGTCATGAGGGTGTTGACGAAGACCTTGACGATCGTCGGAGTCGGTCGCTCGAGCGAAACAGACACTGTGGCCGTTCGCGATCCGACCTCGGAAAAACTGGAGAGAACCAAAGAGGTTGCACCATCCGGCCATGTGACCAAAGTGCCAACACTTGCATGAGAGAAAGTGCAGCTGCCGCCAACGACAGACAGCACGGTGCCTGTCTGGGTCACGTTGCAAACGCCGTCGCCGGAGCCGATGGTCAAAATCGGGACATCGCCCATAGTCAGACGGCCTCTCGTCGTGACCACGCCGTTACTGATGAGCGGTTTCTCTAGCTTGAGGTCTTGGTAGGTGATGGATGCGTCGATTGTCGCGTTGAGGCCATCCTTGCCGTTCAGTCCGTTGGTGCCATTGAGCCCATCTTTGCCGTTCATGCCATTGAGACCGGGAGGACCGGCCGGGCCAGGCGGGCCCAGCGACGGCACCACGACGAAGCGGCAGTTCTCGGAGCAGGCCGCGGCAGGATCAAACTCAGCCGCCGCGAATAATCGGAGCAGCAGCAGCGAGGCGAGCGCCAACAGCGAGACGCACTGGCGAAGACTCATGGCTGAGCCGGACTGGCAGAAAATTGAATGTGCAGAATTGCTGTATGTTTATAAGAGGCACCATTTTATACAGCGACCGAGCCAACAACTGACTGCATCTTCAAGCAGTCAGCCACTGGACAGAAGTGGTCAACCACCCGCTGACTTTGGTTTCCTCTCCTGTGTTCATCGCGAAATTTGCCTGACACGGCCCACCAAAGAAGTAGAGCTTGCCCGAGCCGTTCTCCACGGCCATGCAAATGAAAGCGTTCACGCCGAGGAGTGTTCCTGGAATCGTGAAGTAATGCGGCAAAGAAGGGAGGAATTGGGTTGGAATTTCAGGCATCAAGGCATTAGAAGTATAGGCGATAGCTGCAGCGGATGGCGGTCGCTGCACAGCCGGAATGGACAGCGTGACATGACGACCAATACGGAGCAACTTGATTTGGATAGTATACTCCAAGGCTCCGACTACCTGCACGGACATTTTCGCATATTCAGTGTCGATTTCCCCAGAAGCGCCAGGAGGGCCAGGCTCACCGGGGAGGCCATCGAGACCGTCTCTGCCGTCCGCTCCATTGAGACCGTCGAGGCCGTTCGTGCCGTTGAGCCCGGGAGGGCCAGCAGGGCCAGCAGGACCGACAGGGCCCAGCGAGGGCACGACCACGAAGCGGCAGTTCTCGGAGCAGGCAGCGGCGTCGAACTCGGCAGCTGCGGGCTGGAGCAGAAGCAGCG
>LNAP01004058.1_pt1 | contig 13756 bp, 14 predicted proteins | sample 602601 | NCBI WGS metagenome assembly LNAP01 (sample SAMN02440304, study PRJNA202911) | soil metagenome | biome: Subtropical and temperate rainforests or woodlands; isolation source: soil samples (1 kg each in a 20% v/v slurry with milli Q water) were... ...
CCGTTGAGCACAGCGGGAGGAAAGCCGGTGATGGCAGATCCAGGAAAGATACCAATGTTTCCAGTCACCACAGTTCCCACTACGCCGGTACTGGTGACGGTAGAGCCAGCAAGAATGGCATAAGGCGCAGCCAGACCGAGGTCCAGAGGCTCTTCACCTTGAACAGGTGTAGGGGTGGCACTGGGAACCATTGTGGGGATCTTAGAAAGGACCGCTGACGGAGTGACACTTGGCTGAGCCGAAGGCACCGCCGACGGGGCAACAGATGGGGTCACAGACGGGGCGACGCTGGGGTTCGCAGAAGGAACAACCGATGGGTTCACGCTCGGGGTGACCGTTGGATTCACCGACGGGGAAGCACTGTCCGCAGTGGAGGGAGCAGCAGACGGAGCAACAGATGGGTTCACGCTCGGAGTGACCGTTGGATTCACCGACGGGGAAGCACTGTCCTCACTGGAGGGAGCAGCAGACGGAGCAACCGATGGGTTCACGCTCGGGGTGACAGTCGGATTTACCGACGGGGAAGCACTGGCAGCCGTGGATGGGGCCACGGAAGGCATCAGAGAAGGACTTGCACTGGGAGCTTTACTTGGGTTCACGCTGGGGACAGTGGAAGGGGCAGCACTCGGGTTAATACTTGGTGTGTTAGACGGATTAGGCGTCACAGTTGGCGGAATAGAGACAGTACTTCTGTCCAGGGTGACTTCAGCATTGCGGGCGAGGCATCGGCCTTGCACGGTGGTGCCATCGTTGATGATGATTGAGGTAAGGGCGAGGATGTTGCCCACCATCGGAACACCAGCGGCAATCGTGGCAGTGGTACCCACCTGCCAGTATACATAGTCCGGATTACCGATGCTGTCCTTGAAAATAACACTACTGGCTCCAGCAATATTGATAAAGCTACCGATTTGGAAGGTCCAAATGGCGTTAACATCACCGGCGGCGTCGAGGGTCAACATGCCGTTCATGGCGGCAGAAGCATCGAACTTGTAGACACCTGGAAGAAGCGTCATGCCACCAAGGTCTTGGTTTGAGAGCGTTGCCGTGAACGCTTTGCCAGCAAGGGCATCGTAAGCTGTGGTAAGAGCACCTTGGGCGCCTCCGGAGGCTCCGTTGGCAGAATCGAGGTCACCGTTGAGGACTCCAGGAGGGAATCCAACGAGGGCAGTACCAGGAAATATACCGATATTTCCATTTACTACCGTTCCAACGGTGCCACTGCTAGTGACTGTTGAGCCGGCGAGGATGGCGTATGGCGCAGCTAGACCGAAGTCCAGAGGCTGTTCTCCACTAACGCTGGAGAGGAGGAAGGTGACTGCCACGAGGGCAGAGAAGAGGGTCGAGATCAGGGATCTCATAATTTTTCAAGAAGCTTTTTGTTGCTAATATAATGAACATCATAGCGATGTTGATTGCAGTTGCAACTTGACAGTTGTAACTTGCTTTAGCGGTTGCAACTGACGAAGTTGGATGGTGGTTGAAATGCGGCCAACGTTGCAGAGAGGGTTAGAAAGTGTCAAAATAAGGGCACCAGGAAAATGGGAACTTTTAAGCAATCAAATTTCATTTGTTTTATTTACACTATCGTTCAAAACTTTACGCACGTATAACGACAGCACTGTCATACACACGTACCATAGTTGAAAAAAGGTCCATTATTTACAGCCACGAACTCGCGCCGCTGCTTTGAGGCTGTCCAATCTCTACATAGCTGCCTCTGTCCCCGCCACTAGTGCTATTATTGTTGTTATTATTATTTCTGTTGCGCTTGTAGACACCGTAGAACACCGCCACCAGCATGGCTACGGCGCACAGAGCGACGGCTACGACTAAAGAAAGTGGCAAGGAAAGTGGGACAAATACAGCCCAGGGCTCCACGTCCCAGTCAGGAAAGTCATTCTGATACGTCGGCACCTGAAATTTCAAAAACAAGGATGTAAAGAAAGTACGGGGCATAAATTAAGAAAGAAAGAAAGAGCTGCGATTCAGGGACAGATCGAAAGAAAGAATACGATTTCTAGTCTCGGGCGAAGAAACGCAAGCTTCAAAAACACTGCATACGAGATACAAAAAATATATAAGAAAACAAGCCCACTTACCAAGCAGTTAGGACCTGTGAAATCTTCTGCACAGCGGCATTTCTTGCTTTCACACCATCCTTGCGTAACCTTCGAGGCAGCATCCCCACCCTTATAACCACTGTTACCACCACCGTTACAGTCCTTGGCGCTGTCACACTTGCCGCCCCCGGCTTTGACGTCTTTTAATGGCTTCGGCGCGCCTGGCAGAGCAAACTTCTCGGGATGGGCGGCGATGTAGCGTGTAGTGGGATGAGAGCGCGGGTTGCAGCCCACGGTCATGTTCGGGTCATTCTTGTTCTGATACACACGTACGTGGCCGATGAGAAACTCGGCAGGAAGGGACTTGCAAAAACCGGGGTTAAAGCCGCACTTGCCACTGTCGGTCTTGCAGTCGTACTGAGCAAAAAGAGTGAAAAGGGAGGAAAAAAAGAGAAAGAGAGAAAGAGAGTGAAAATTGAGAAAAAGGAAGAAACAGAGTTGGAAATACAGAGTCAAATAATGCGAAGATAAGAACCGCTCAAAGTGTGACCAAATTCACTGTCAACCCACACAACAAGATAGAGAATAAAAACTTTGCCAAAAATACACGTACAACTTTATCACAAAATCTCGTGTTGAGTGGTACAATCTAAAAACAAACACAAAAACAAAAACAAAAACATTTGTTTTTATCTCACCTCGCCCGCACAGCCCGGGGGCAGGTTCGGAAAACCCCAACTCGTAGAGATCGCAGTATTCAGAATCACATAGCTGGGCTCCGTGGGTATTTCCGTGCCGTACGGATCCAGTCCGGATTGTTCAATTCCGAAACGAAATTTGCCGTCGCCGTACCAATGCACGTAACCGTCGGGGCCTGGCTGCCACTGTGTAAAATAAGGTAAGGAATGAATGAAAATGAGTAAGAAGAGAAGAGAAATGTGATTTCACTGCTGAAAACAATTCAGTCTGTTGTTGACCACAGCAAAAAAAGGAATTAAAATAAGAATCTACAACACATCAGCGCAACAGCACAACAGCGCGTACCTCAAGGCGGAAGGTGTGCATCTTCTTAAAGTGTGATTCTTCCAGCTGCATCATGCTGGAAATCGCATCACACTGGTAAGACTCCTCTGCCGTGCGACCCACTGTTCACAGAACAAGTATGGAGTTGTATTAGTAAGAAAAGAAGCGGGCAGAAGATTGGTGCAATTTGCAGAATGTGCCGTGCATACATTGGAGTCAGTCTATTCGTATGCTACGACAAAGTCACACAAAGCCAGATCATATATAAAAGCATGCAAAAAATGACAAACATAAATACAACATAAACAAACACCAACCTGGTTCTTCTTTCTTCGTAGGACCCAAGTAGTGGCCATAGAAGAAAGGATTAATCGACGTGTTCTCTCCATACGTCAAGTTGTTGTACCACGTAAAGCCCCACTCAGGCAATGTTCCCGCAGGTGGGCGGCGCAACTGTGCGGGGATTCCGGGTGCCAATTGTAAGGTCATGGAGTTATATGGCCGCTGGAGCCCATTCTTCACAATCGGAAGCTTCCCACTGGGTCCTGGCATGACTTCAATCATGTCGATCTCGGTGGCACCGCGGCCTTGCTTGGGATGCAGGCTGTAGTGCGAGGTGATATCGCAGCCACTGATCTCTTGGGCGTGCTGGAGCTCCCGGTCACAAGGTGTGTAACTCCATGGCCACATGAGGTTAGTCGAGGATTGAAAAGTGGCTCTACCAAGATTGCCCAGGAGCCACACAGCAGGCCACAGGCCACCAATATCACTCTCTCCGGGGAACTGCACGTCGACTTCCAAGATCCCGCCTGTGAAACAGAACTTGTTCCAGCTCTGCAGCATGCCAGACTTGAAATGCCGACTCATTGTTTCGTACTTCTTTTTGTACGGATTCCAACCTTTCCATTTCGTATCTTCGTCCGTGGTGGTTATTACTAGGTTGCCATCCCGTGTTGTTATCTGAGAGGCATTGTAGAACTGCAACGACTTCTTTCCTGAAGCCGTCTGATCGTCATCCGGCTTGTCTATTCCGGTCCATGTGGGGTCATGTCCGTCTTTGAAAGAACGACCAGGTCTCTCAAACTCATCCGACATCACCAGGTCATACATCAACCCATCCGTATAACTCTTAAGCTTACGTTTATGTTGAGGCGTATCAGGGTCAACCCAACCAACAAAGGCACCAAACACCGATTCATAGAACGAACACACGAGCAAAAGGCTTAGAATTTGTATAGACGTAGTCCGCATTTGATAATCTACAAAATGAAAGGGCGCTGTTACGTCCGATGAAGCAAGAAACTCAATGACACCGCTGTCCCAACAGCGCGAACCGGACCAAAATAGCGACGAATGTTCGCAAGTGTGCCCTCTTTTCAATGTGTCCACTACTGAACACTTACGAAAAACATAGGCATAACAATAAATAAAATACGCAATCTGTCTCCGATATTGGCGTCAAACGTATCGAAAAAGTAAGGTTTTGGTCCTTCCATTTTGGATTCGTGTTCGTGTGAGCAACCAAGCTTGGCACAGGCTTTCAGATCTTTTTGCCTTTCTGTTGGTAGATTTCCTGTTCGATCCTTAATAGCCCTATTTTGAATATGACAGATAAAGCCCCTGTAGTTATTGATAACGGCACCGGGTAAGAAATTCGTCCTACTTTGCTTTTCACTCGCGACCCAGCTCTAATTTCATGTCACCATTATAGATACACCAAGATGGGTTACTCGGGAAATGTCGAGCCTCAGTATATCGTACCCACTGTATTGGCAACAAAAGCTGATGAGGGTGGCATGCAAGGAAAGAGAGACGGTGTGGAAGATCTTGATTTTCACATTGGAGATGCAGCATTTGCCAATTCGTCCACTCATCAAATAAATTACCCCATTCGCCATGGTTTGATTGATAACTGGGACAATATGGAACGATTATGGCAGCGCTGCATGTTTGAGTATTTGCGGTGCGAGCCGGAGGAGCACTTCGTGCTTCTCACAGAGCCTCCGCTCAACCCTCCTGAAAACAGAGAATACACTGCCGAAATCATGTTCGAAACGTTCAATGTGCCTGGATTATATATTGCCGTACAAGCCGTGCTTGCCCTAGCTGCCTCGTGGTCTTCCTCAACAGTACGTTACTAGCTTTTTATTGGTTTCACTCAACCTGAATTGTATTTATAACATGTGGCATATTTCTGTTGTTCTTTTTAGGGCCAGAACAGGTCGCTGACTGGCACCGTGGTCGACTCTGGAGATGGTGTGACTCACGTCATCCCCGTTGCGGACGGTTATGTTATTGGTGCGTACTTGTCTGACAACTTTCTTTTTTTGAGCGTTCCTAAATTGCCCATCTTCCTTCCGAGTGATCCGTTTGATGGGTGTTTCAACTGTTCGTGACCTTTTCTCACCATGTATTTCTTTGTTTTCAGGCTCCTGCATCCGTCACATTCCTTTGGCTGGTCGAACGATCACGTCGTACATTCAGCAGCTCATGAGAGACCGCAAGGAACCTGTGCCTGCTGAGGTAAATCGATTTTTTTTTGTACGAGCAGTTTTTTTTTTTTGTGAGTTGTGTCCTCAACTTTTGAGTTGAGAGTTGTAAGTTTCTGTCCTTTCAGATACTCTCATTCTCTATCCATTTTCATTTGATCTTGCTTAAATCTCCACCAATCCCTCTACAACTACATCTTCCTACAGGACTCGTTGGAGGTGGCGAAGCGTGTGAAGGAAATGTACTCGTACGTTTGCCCGGACCTGGCTAAGGAGTTTGCCAAGTACGACGCCAAGCCTGACAAATACTTCAAGACCTTCCAAGGCATCAAGGTAAGAGCAATTTGTTTTTGGTTGAGTGATAGGCAGTGGTGTGATGAATTCTTTAACCATTTTTGCTTGAAAGTCTTATTCACCTTTTTTTTGTTTTATTTTATTTACCCTGCCTGTCTTCTTTGCTTCAACATACCACACATTTTCTTCGCAGCGCACCACCAGCCTGCCCTACACCTGTGACGTCGGCTACGAGCGCTTTCTCGGACCCGAAGTGTTCTTCAACCCGGAAATCTTTTCGTCGGATTTCACTGTCCCTTTACCCGATGTGGTCGACGATGCCATTGTGAAGTGCCCCATCGATGTGCGCCGTGGGCTCTACAAGAACATCGTGCTCTCTGGAGTAAGTTTTACCTTGAATGATAGTTTTATTTTTTTCTGCTTGTTTTTTGTGTTTGTATGTGTTCGTCAATGTGCAGAACTGTCAAGTAATCTTCTGTCCACCATTTTTCTTGTCATGTGTACTGATACACAATTATCGTCAACCTTCTTTTCCGCACACATCTAATCCAATTATACACTACATCGTACCAACACCACCACTCTCCCTCCACAGGGCACTACGATGTTCAAAGACTTCGGCAAGCGTCTGCAGCGCGACATTAAGAAGAACGTGGATGCTCGTATGACGGCCAACATCCAGCGCCTGGGCCATTTGGTCCGCGACACCCCTCCCCCGGCCATCGACGTGAACGTGATCTCGCACCCGATGCAGCGGTACGCAGTGTGGTTTGGCGGCTCCATGCTTGCCTCGACGGTGAGTGCTTGTTTTTCTTTCTTTCTATGTGGTGTGTTTGCTGTGTGTTTTGTTGAAGTTGCATGATGTTGTAGGGCGTTTTCAATAATTTGTGACGATCCATCACCGATGTGCTGAAATTTGTTCTCATCTTCTTATTTTTCTTATTCTTATCTACCGCATGTCTTGCACTCATACACTACTCACTACACAGCCTGAGTTCTACCGCGTGTGCCACACAAAAGCCCAGTACGACGAAGAAGGTCCTCGCATTGCCCGTCACAGCCCTGTGTTCTCCGCCAGTATGTAAAAAAAGGTAGCACGAGTAAAATTCATAAGCTATATTGGTCCATGAAGCAAGCAGTGTCAACTATGGGTATCGTTGAAAGGTTAATTTTGCTTCATAGGACAAAAAATTGGCTTGTACGTGTATCAAAAAGGGGAAAAGCGTAAATAAAGAAGAAAAAAGTTGTAATTTTAATTGGATTTTCGTTTAGGCTCTAAATCACTACAAACTTATCTAAAACATAAATTAACCATGTACGAGGCGCAGCTCCACAGCGTGAGAAAAAGAGTTTGATTTATTTCTTTGCTTCCACTCGGTACGGGTACGACTACCTACAAGAACACAGTCCATCACAGTTGACAACAACACCACACACAAAACCTAAAAAAACAAAGAACTATTCTTATCATTGTGGCATTTACTGATAGTTCTTGTTGATGACACTCTCCGGGCATTTTCTGGTGCGCACTTCCAGCATCGCAATGACCTCCTCGTCCGACTTGTACTTGTCGTTCAAATTGACATAATAATATGCCAGCCAGTCATAGCGCTTGCACATCAGAAAGAACCAAATGATGAAAAAGTCCAGCTGCTCGAAGACAATCGCATCGTTCTCGGCGTACTTGGCTTTGTTCCGGATGAACTCTTCCGGCATTTCGGTCCAATGCATCGACGGCATCAAGTGGTGGCCAATGTGGTAGCCGTCGTTGAAACACAACTTGTTGTAAATAGCGTTCACACAGGTGATGCTGTTGGTATAAGAGTTGTGAGGCGTGTCGGCGTTGATAAACGCGTGCTGGGCCCAGTTGCCGCTCATCATTCCAAAGCGAATGATCACATAGGGCAACAGAAACACCCACAGGGCGGCACGAAAGTTCAGATAGCTCAAAGTGGCCAGAAACACATAGGACCAGCGCTCGCCACGCAGGAGATGCGTACTGATGGTAGTTTTATTCTTGCGCAGCAAATATGCGTTCAAATCAGTCACGCCGAGGAACATGAAGTGGAAGAAGTAGTGCAGAAAGTGCAGCAGTTCGTCCCGTTGGTAGGCCATCGTGGAACTTCCATCTTCTCTCAGATTGTTCTCCGGATGATGCATACCAACGTGGTGACTGAAATACGACTCCGGACTTTGTCCCATGAAAGGACCAATAATCCAGGGAACGAATTTGTTCATGAACGAATATTCGTTCTTGTAAAACCTTCTGTGACTGGTCAGGTGAAGCATGAGAGTGTAAGGGCCTAGGAAGTACAATGACACCAGTAGAATATTCGCTACAGCCACTCCATACCACCAGTAACCAGGTATAACAGACGAGAACAACAACAAGCCCGTGGGGACGATGGTACAGAATATCTGCAGACTCAAGTAAATGAATGGCAGGTCGCGTTCATCGCGGATAAACTGAGCAAAAAATCGATCCACGGAGGAAAGCTTACTCGTTCCAGCTACAGGATCTGTGATGGGACCAAGCACGCGCATCGTTAGTGAAGAGACTGAATGACTTAGAATCGCAAGTGCGTACGAATCTGAATCAACGGTTCAAAAATGGAGGTGCAGGCGTTTCGCCTCACTTCGGTTGAATGTGTTAAAAAACCCAGGCAACAGACATACAGTTTCGGCAAAAGAACCCACAATACGAAGGGAGTTCTCCTTCTCGTGGTAATAAAGTTTACGGTAAATTAATCGGAAGCCATTGCAGAATCCTCGCTTGACGTTGACGAGAAGGTCAAGGAAATTGCAGCAATTGCAAAGAATGAATGCTTAGACGCGGAGGTTCTTTGCAAGCTCGAACCGAGTTTAAGGAAAATAAATATGCATTAACCTATGTGCTACATCATGTACGATGCTTCTATGTTTTAAAGTAGACAATAGTATTGCTTTACCCAAATGACGGCCTCTTTGTACCTTAACTCGTACTAAATATAGTCACGTGTGTGTAAGTTATAGGTTAAATTGGTGACTTTTAAGAAAGAACTGCCGTTATTCTAGAACCTCCCAGGATAAAGTTTTCCCGCATATATGGTGGGTTCATTCTTAACCCAATCCCGTTTAAGATGAACTACAGGGAAGCTGTTCTTAAGGACCCTGTTGTACCGGCTGGGCCACATCCTGTGACTCTGGTACCTCAGAAGAAGCAAGCAGTAAAAGTACCCAAAGAAAAAGCAAAAGGGAACTTTTCTGCTGCTGTGATTAACTCCTGCTATGGAGGCTTCGATGTGAGCGACTTTGCAATGCAGCTTTATTGTCAGCGGTACAAGAAGAAGTACGGTAAAAAGTATGAGGGAGAATCTGGTCGCAGGATTGGCAGAAAAGATCCTATACTGATTGACCTGGTGAGGGAGTTTCCAACACAAGTATCTGGCGAATACTCAAAATTACAAATTGTGTATTACCCGAAAAAGTACGACTGGTTCTTCCGTGTTTCCGAGTATGACGGCAAGGAACAAGGTTACATCGATGAGACTGCATATATGTTGGCAAATATCGACAGAATTGCTTCCTCCGCGCTCGACGCCGACACAAAAGTCAAGCAAATTCAGGCCGTGTTGCATGATTCATACGCTGACGCAGAGGTATACAAATCACTTCCAACAAAAGGTGCCAATTTTGCTTAGCAGGAAAAATGCACCTAAGTAGACGTACCGATGCAACTTTTATTTCATATGTTAAGTTAAGATGTAATTTATTTAAAAAAGTTGGTATGCGATTGCCTTTATGGAGGGTTGAATCAGATTTAAATTTTGAATAATGAGCGCTTGATCACGACACGTATAAAATTTACTGGAAGCCGTGACTCCTAAAATACAATACACAATAGTAGCCATGATTGACCACGGCAAGTCAACGATGTAAAATCTGAGCACAGCTATGTTACTGCTGCTGAACACTGCAACAATTGTAACTATCAAACCAAGTTCTTCAATAGTCAATCCATAGTGTATTTAAAAATGATTAGAAGGAGCAAATAAACGCTGCGCGAAAGCTCAGTCAATATCTATTCCACTTCATCCACAATACCACATGAGAGTATAAAAATAACTTTATCAACCTATCAACCTGCACTTCAACTTTAACCCCCACATTTCCCACTCACATCAAAAAGGTCTCTTCACAACCGTATTCTAGCAGCAAAAAAAAACAGCAGAAAACACAGCAGAGAAAATAGTGACTTTTTCGTTTAGCCCAGGAAGGCATCCGCGCCGACCTTGTCGAGGTTGCGGAAGGTCGCGACCATCGCCTCGGTATAGCTGCGCTGGTCATACTTGAGACCGTGCTTTTCGAACAGTGCCTTCACACGGGGTGAGATGATTGGGTGGCGGAACTGGGGCATAGAAGGGTACAGGTGATGCTCGATTTGAAAGTTCAGGTAGCCCATCCACCAGTTGATGAATTTGAACGGTCCAGGCTTGGCGTTCATGGTGTACAAGGCAGAGAAGCGCACCCAGTCAGTCTAAAAAGAAGAAGAAAATAATAATGGTTGTGAGTAAATGAAAAGGTGATCAGATAGGTAAACACCGTTGTAGCGGCTTCTGATACTGAGATAAGTCTGTGCATTCGCATTTTAAAATATCAGCTGAGACAAGAACGGACACAATATGTACAAATATAATATTTACAGAATGTAAATGCACTACATACCGTGGTATCGTCCTTCTCCACCACGGGCAAGTGCGTGTGCGAGATGGCGAAGTTGATGAAAATGTAGTTCGCAGACAGCCAATCGTAAGCCAAAAAGTACAGCACAGACTTGCCCAGACCAAAGTGCGTCGTGACGAGGGCGGTCCAGATGATATGGCGCACAATGATGCTGGCCAGCTCGCCCCAGTTCTTCACACGCAGGATGTGACGAATGTGGAGGTAGTACTGCCAGCCCAGGGCCACCAACAACGTAGTAATGCCAGGGAAGAGCACAGGCTGCAGGCGGATCCAGAGCTTCTGTGTGGCACCCATGCGCTTGCAGACCTTCTCGGTGAACGCCACCAGCGGGAGAGTGTTCAAGTCCACGTCGTGTCCGAGCTTTTGGGGCATGGAGTGGTGCTTGTTGTGCTGAACACGCCACCAGGAGGCACTCATACCAGTACCCACGCCGTACAGAATCACCTGCAGGGTGCGGTCCACGAAGATGTTGCCCGTGAGCGAGTAGTGGCCACCCTCGTGCATCAGCCAGCCACAGCGGCCCTGCGCCATGGCCATGGACATAAGACCCAGAACAACCTGGCCGTGGAGCAGCAGCCAGAAACCTACTACGTAAAAAGCGAGCACCTCACTCACGCGGTAAGCGATGTGAACAGGAGAAGGCTTGAAGAAGCCTTCCTTCTCCAGCTGAACAGTAAGATCGTCGAAGTCTTTCAGGAGCGCCAACTGGCCGGGAAGAGCGTTCTTCGCAATCTTCTTGGCATCTGCCTCGCGAGAAGGCAGGTGCTCCAGCATCTTGCGAGCCTTCTTAGAGCGCAGGTGGAAATTGTTGAATGCCTGAGTGGCATCGATGTCCTTGCCAGCGTAGTAGTTAATCACGCTGCCTCCAGGGTGCTTCAAGTTAGTTACGTCATAGAGACGTCCGTCCAACAGCACTTCCACTTTCTCGCCAGCGGCGACATTTGGTTTATCACCTCCTTTTCCCATGTTGACAGAAAGTTACAAGACAAAAGTTATACGCGAACTGCTTCGACGAAGACAGAACCAGCCAAGCTCCTACTCAGGTTGATTATGCGAATGTCGATGCCGCATTCATGTGAACCTTGGCTGGCTCGGTAAAACTGTCTCCCAAATATGCTCTTGTATCGTTGTGTTTATATATTCAAAACGCATGTTATTGCCGCATTTGCCTGCGTCAGCATCAAAAGTTGAGCGTCATCATTTCGACGCACCGTTCCGGGAATAAGCTCGGATCTGTTCTTCATGCGTTCCTGGCCAATATTGAACAATATCCAAGGCTTTTCACGCGCATTCATCCCGTTGCAAAGTTCTAACATGTGGCGAAACAAAGATGCGAAGCACTACATTGACGAGATGAAAGAAAATGGCTATACGGTGCTAGAAGGCTTTCTTTCGACAGAGCAAGTGGACGCCATGGCAACGGAGTTCGAGCCACTTCTACAAACACGTGTTAGTCACGGCAACCCAGACAGAGGACCAAGTAGATTTTACCTGACCCTTCCATTTACGCAGCCGTTTGCTGATCAATCCTACTTCGCTGACCCGTTTCTGTTGGAAATTTTGGAAGGCGTAGTGGGAAAGGATCCTGTCATGTGCCAACTGGCTGCCGATGTACCTTTGAAGGGTAGTGACTATCAGACCGTGCACCGTGACACCGAGGGTCTATTCTTCGAGCTGCCTTCTTATGTCGAAACACCCGCGTATCAATTGGCTCTTAACTTCCCCCTTTGCGATGTGCTTCTCGATTCTATTGGGCCTCTCCAGATTGCCAAGGCTACACACCGCATGACCTCCTACGAGCAAAACGTGTTGATAGACTCCAACACTGTACCTCTGGAGACGTTGTACATGAAGAAAGGTGACGCGATTCTGCGAGACGTCCGAGGCTTGCACCGCGGCACACCTAATATTACTGACACTCCTAGGCCGATGGTAGTTGTCGGTTACTCACGCAAATGGCTTCGACGACCCGAAGTCGGACTAAAAGTGCCCCAAAGCGTGCACGCGGGGTTAAACGAAAAAGCGAAGCATCTTCTGCGATTCGAACCAGTCGTCCCCGATGAAGTGGGGCTCAGTTATGATGGCGTTGAAAAATACAATGCAGAAGTGCTAACCAAAGCGTCAGGGCACAGTATTACGCTAGATTAAACTGCATTGTATTATACCTAAACTTTTTTATTATTTTGTTTTAAGTTCATGCAAATCACAGTAGCATATTGGATCATACAAGGCAATTTATTGTTGTTTATCAAGACAGCGTAAGCACGCGTATAAAACAGGCATTTAATATACAGGTACCTGTATAGGAAATTTAGCACCTATAAAACAGTATCCACAAGGCAAAAACTAACTGTTCGTATCATACAAGTTCAGGCTCAAGTACACTCGCGCGTGTTAACCCCGCTTCCCGCAAACGCTTTACCGTTCAATACATATTTTAATCAGAGTGCATTCCTTACATGCGTTTATACACCATATTACCATAATTCTTGCACCTCTCGCTGGCTCGTACCAGCTGCATCGATATTTTATTTGTTCTCATCGACATTCAGCTCGACCAGGACGCAGCCTTGGATGATGTTCATCTGCTTGTTACCCTTCTTCAGCGTGGCGATGTACCTCTCAACTTCAGCGTCACACGTGCCCGGCTGCAGAAAGAAGTTGGTGTAACCCAGAAGCGCCCCTTCCTCCAGCACCGCACGCGTCGCCGCTGGTGGAGTGATAATACTCACGCCAACCATGGAAGGATTGGTGATGCCCTGCAACTGAGGAAACTCGGTCTCCACAGTGAGATTGTGCGAAAGGGTGCTCAACGACTCCACACAAGGAATGCCTTCGATCGTGGTCTGCTTCTTACTGATAGGAAGTGCATTCATGGACTTTTCTTGGTACGCTCGCAGTACCTTGTTCCCAAACTTTGAGCGTTCCGAAGAAGCTCCAACCACTGCGAAAAGTGGAAGCTTAAAGAATGACGCTTTACTCATAGCTGTTTGATGGTTCTACACAGTTCTCGTGGGTCAAAAGAATGAATCTTGGAGCGACTGAGTTCAATTTTCAGTTGACAAGTTGAAGACTTTCCCAACCACAACGGACAAAATTCCCAGTATCCCGAAACATACGTCCAGACTTCAACGATCCAAAAAGACAAAGTCGCTTATTTAGAAA
>LNAP01004062.1_pt1 | contig 13746 bp, 12 predicted proteins | sample 602601 | NCBI WGS metagenome assembly LNAP01 (sample SAMN02440304, study PRJNA202911) | soil metagenome | biome: Subtropical and temperate rainforests or woodlands; isolation source: soil samples (1 kg each in a 20% v/v slurry with milli Q water) were... ...
CGGGACCGTCGATCGCGCCGCCATGGGCGGGGACGCCGTTGACGGCCTTGAAATCCTGCGCTGTGTCGAACTCCCAGAGCAGCTTGCCATCGGCGGTGGCATAGGCGCGCAGGAAACCGCTGACGCCGCCGGAGAACACCACGCCGGGGATCAGGCTCACCGCCGCCGAGAGCGCGGGGCTGCATTGGCGGCGGTCGCCGCAAGCGACCGGCGGCACTTCCATGGCGATCTTGCCGCTCGCGAGGTCGAGGCCGAACAGGCCGCCGCCTTGCGTGGAATCGAGTCGCCGCGTGCCGTCGCGCATGAAGCGCACGTCGGAGTTGGCGACATAGATGCGCTCGCCGTCCGCGGCCGAGCCCCATTCGCTGCCGCCGAGCGAACCGCCCTTCCCGATCCGGGTCTGCCACAGAAACTTGCCGCCGTCGTCGGGATCGAGCGCGTGCACGATGCCGGATTTTTGCGCGATGACGAGCATGCGCCTGCCGTCGCGCAAGGTCACGAGGATCGGCGACTGGCCGAAGTCATGATCGGGTCCGTGATCCTCGGGACAATTGGACTTGTCCGCCGTGAAGCACGCCACGATGAAGGCATCCTTGGGCGTGGCCTGCTGCTTCCAGAGCAGCTTCCCGGTCGTGAACTCGAAAGCGAGGATCGCATCGGCCGTGGCCGCTGGCGGGTTCGAATATGAATTGCTGGTCGCCACATAGACCGCGCCCTGCTTCGCATCGATCGTCGGCGCCGACCAGATCGAAGCGCCGGACGGACCGAACAGTTGCGTGCCCCTGGCATTCTTGCCGGTCGGGTGCGGCACCTCCGGAATCGTATAGGCCTGCCACACCAGCTTGCCGGTCGCGGCGTCCAGCGCCACCACGCTGCCGCGGAAGGTGCAGCATTCGTAACTGGCCTGCGAGCCGGCGGCTTCCTCGATCGAGGACACCGGCACGTAGAGCACGCCGGCATGCAGCGTCGGCGCACCGGTGATGCGCGCGGCGGCATGCTCCTCGACCTTCGTCTTCCAGATTAGCGCGCCCGTCAGCGCGTTCACGGCATAGGCGTTGGCGCGCAAATCGCCGAAGAAGATCGCGAACTGGTCGGAGCCTGGAAGTGGCGCAAAGCTGATCGCGGCGCGCACCGCCGCATCGATCGCCAGCGTCCACAGCGTGCAGCCGCTGCGCGCGTCGAGCGCGTGCACCTTGCGATCGGTGCCGCCGATGAACAGGATTCCGCCCACGATGGTCGGCGGCGCAAACGACAGCGAGGCGCCGGGGAATGCATAGGCCCATTTCAACCGCAGGCGCGGCACTTGCTCTGCCGTCAGCCCCGCCATGTCGGCGGGCTGAAACCGGCTGTTGTTGGTGTCCACGCCCCATCCGTTCCAGCGCGGGCGGTCGAGGGATTGCGGAAAGCCGCTGACCTGTTGCGCGCAGCGGCCTTCCGCGTCGGTGGCAATTCCACCAGTCGCGATCTTGCCGGTGACGAAGGACGCGATCGCGCGGCGTTCCGCGTCGCTGCGGTCCTTTGCCATCGCCGCCATGCTGCCGGAGGTCAACGCCGCCAGCACATGGTCGAACGACATCGCCTGCATGGCGCCGCGGCCCGGCACGCGGCTCTGCGCATCGCCGTCGTGGCATTGCGCGCAATGCGTTGCATAGAGCGCGGCGCCCTCCTGCTGTGCCAGCGCCGGCGCGCTGCACCAGATCGACAATGCGGCCAGGACAGCACGTGCTCTCATGGTGGGCTCCGGCAGGTCACCGCGATACGAGATCGCGGCACAACCCAAAGTCTATCGCCGGGGCGATCACGGGCGCAATGGACGTTCCGCCCGTTTCTGTCACACATCCGTGGCGGTGCGGACGCGATCCGGCAACTCGTCCAGCCGCCAGAGCCCGAGGCTCTTGTCGCGCCAGCCGCCATCGCCCTCCTCGCAGCGCTCGTCGATCAATTCGCGCGGCACCGGCCAGTCGAACGGGGCCTTCGTCATGTCGAGCGCGCGCCAGTCGCCGTCCTCGCAATCACAATTGTCCTCGAATTCCGGAAACGTCGTGACGAGCAGGAATTGCGCGCCGCTCTGGCGAAACCGGGCAATGGCGCGGGCGATGTTCTGAAAGCTCAGATGTACCAGGCAGTCCCGGCACAGGACCAGATCGCTCCGCGGCAGTGCATCGCGCGTGATATCGGCCACCAGGAAGCGGCCGGCCAGTTCGCCGCGCGCCGCACGCGCGTTGTTGGCCTCGATCAGCGACGGCACGATGTCGATGCCGATGTAATTTAGCTCGAGCTCGATGCGGCCGATCCGGCCGACGATTTGGCGATTCAGGAGGAGGGTGACGACGATGGCGACGACAGTAGCAGCACCCAGCCAGCCGCGCAGGCGCTCCCAGCAGCCCCGCGTGTCCGTCCGCGTTCGGGAAGACGAGCGGGAGGAAGAGGGCGGGCATGACCATGAGTACGATTTACTGACCGCCGCGCTGATCGGTGCGACGATCGGTGCCGGGTTGACGTGGATGCTTCGGCGTGGCCCGTCCGGTCAGCGACCGATGACGCCGATGCTCAAGGGCATGGGTCGCGGGGCGAACTGGGCGGGACGGCGCGCCGCGAAGCTGGGAGTCGCCGGTGCGCGATGGGCGGCCGATCGCGGAAATGATGCCTGGGAACGGATTCCCCGGGACGAAATCCGCGAGCATGTTTCAGATTATATGGGCCGTGCGCGTGAACTAATCGACGACGCCGTTGACTTCGAGCTCAAAGATCTGCGCCGAGCCGTTCGGCGACAGCGAAAGCGTCTTGGGATCTAGCACCAGGCGCGTCGCGCAAAGCGCCGGGCGCATCCTCGTCTGCGTGCTCGCCGCGATCGTCCTGCTCGTTCTGGTTCCAAGCGTCGCTCATGCGTGGACGCCGGGAACGCACGTCTTTCTCGGCGATGCCGTGCTGCGGTCGCTCGCGGTCCTGCCACCGACCATTGCCATGCTCCTCCGCGAGTTTCCGTACGACTTTCTGTACGGATCGATCGCCGCGGATACCAGCATCGCGAAGAAGTACGCACCCGTCGGGCGCCACTGTCACTCCTGGAACGTCGGCATGGAGATCTTCGACGGCGCGCCCGACGAGCCGCTGCGCGCCTTTGCGCTCGGCTATCTCGCGCATCTCGCCGCCGACTCGATCGCGCACAACTACTTCGTTCCGAAGCAGCTCGCGCTGACGTCGAGCACGTCGGGATTCGGTCATTCGTATTGGGAGAGCCGCTTCGAGACGCACCTTGGCTCCGAGTCCGCGCGGCGAGCGCGTGAGCTGATCCTGATCGACCATTCGCGCTCTGACAGCCTGCTCGATCGCGTGCTCAGTCCGACGATCTTCAGCACGCCGACGAACCGTCGAATCTTCCGCGGCATGGTGATCGTCGCGGACAACGAAGGTTGGCAGCGGATCTTTCAGCTCATGACCGAGAAGAGCCGCTGGGACCTGCCGGAAGCCGAAGTCGAGCAGTATCTCGCGCGTTCGTTCGACTACATCATGGACCTGCTGTCGCGCATGGATCGAGCGGAACCGTTCAAACTCGACCCGTCCGGCGACCGGGCGCTTCGCTTGGCGAAACGCATTCGCCGTGAAGTGCTACGCCGCGGCGGCGAACAGCGCCTCCGCGAAGAAGCCGATGCGTATTTCGGAATGCCGGCGAGCGAACTTCGCTTCGCTACGACGCTCGGCCGAGGACTCTACGAGCCGATCCGCGCCGTCAACAACTGATTCACGCGCTTCGGGTCCGCACTTCCCTTCGAGCGTTTCATGACGTGACCGACGAGCACGCCCTGCAGGCGACGCTCGCCGCCGAGGAACCGCGCAGCCTCCTCCGGAAACTCGGCGAGCACTTCGTCGATCCAGCGAACGAGTGACGTGTCGTCGCTCACTTTGAGCAGGCCTTCGCGCTCGGCGATCTTCGCCGGCGGATCGCCGGTCTTGCCCATGATCCCGAAGATCTGTTTTGCCGCACTGTGACTCACCACGCTGTCGCGGACCAGTCCGAGCAGAGCCGCGAGGTCCGCAGGACGCACCGTGAAATGCGCGATGCTCTGGCCGGTCGCTTTGAGCACGGCGAGCACTTCGCCCATGATCCAGTTCGCCGCGGCCTTCGGATCTCCGCTCGGCCGCGCGACGTGCTCGAAGTAATCTCCGAGCGCCGGATCCGACGTCAGCACTTCGATGTCGTAGTCCGTCAGTCCGGCATATTCGCGTGCGTAGCGCTCTCGGCGTGCGCGCGGGAGCTCGGGCATCGATGCGCGAATCGCGTCGAGACGGTCGAGTGAGACGATGAGCGGCGGAAGGTCGGGCTCGGGGAAGTAGCGGTAGTCGTGGCTTCCTTCCTTCGAGCGCGCCGGACGCACTTGCCCGGCTTTCTCATCCCAGAGCATGGTCTGCTGCTCGATGACGCCGCCCGCGTCCAGAATCGCGCACTGTCGCGCGAACTCGACGTCGAGGGCGCGCGCGACGGCCGAGAACGAGTTCAAGTTCTTCAACTCCGTTTTCGTCCCGAGCTTCGTCTCGCCGACAGGTCGTGCGCTGATGTTCGCGTCGACGCGGAGGCTTCCCTCTTCCATGCTGACGTCGCTGACCTTCACGTACTCGAGGATTTGCTTGAGCGCGTGAAGATAGGCGCTGACCTCTTGTGAGCTGCGCATCTCGGGCTCGCTCACGATCTCGATCAGCGGAACGCCGGCACGATTCAGATCGACCGCAGTAAAACCTGCGAAGCGATCGTGCACCGACTTGCCGGCGTCTTCTTCCATGTGCGCGCGCGTCACGCCGATGCCGATCGGCGAGCCGTCTGCACGAACGCCGATCTGGATGTCGCCCTTCGTCGCGATCGGCCGGTCGAATTGCGTGATCTGATATCCCTTGGGCAAATCGGGATAGAAGTAATTCTTTCGCGCGAAGATCGACGTCGTGTGAATCTCGCAACCGAGCGCGATACCCGCGCGAATCGCCAGTTCCACGGCGTGATCGTTGAGCACCGGCAACGCACCCGGCAACCCCAGACACACCGGGCATGTGTTCGCGTTCGGCTCAGCGCCGAAGTTCGTCGAGCACGCGCAGAAGATCTTCGTCTTCGTCAGCAGGTGTACGTGCACCTCCAGACCGACGACCATCTCGTACTTCGTGGTGACGGGTGCAGTCGTCGTCATCGATGCGCCTCGTCGCCCAACGTGCGCTCGATCGCGTAGGCCGCGACGAACATTTGCCGCTCGTCGAAGTGGTTGGCAATGAGCTGTCCGCCTACGGGAAGCCCGTCGACGCGGCCGATAGGCACCGACATCGCCGGCACGCCCGCGAGATTTGCGGTCGCGGTGAAGACGTCGCTCAGATACATCTCGTACGGATCGGACTTCGAGCCGAGCTCGAACGCGGGCGTCGGCGTCGTCGGCGTGAACAGGAGATGCACGCCGCTGTCGAACACGCGCGCGAAGTCGGCGGTGATCAACGCCCGCACCTGCTGCGCCTTGCGGTAGTACGCGTCGTAGTAGCCGGCCGAGAGCACGTACGTCCCGAGGATGATGCGGCGCGTGACTTCGGGACCGAATCCGCGCGAGCGCGTCGCTTCGTACATGCCGCGCAAACCGTCGCCCTCGATACGCAAGCCATACCGCACACCGTCGAAGCGCGCGAGGTTCGACGACGCCTCCGCCGGTGCGATGATGTAATACACCTCGATCGCGAGGCGCGAGTGCGGGAGCGACACGTCGCGGATCTCGGCGCCGAGTCGTTTGAATTCTTCGAACACGCGATCGCAGCGCTCGCGAATGCGCGGATCGAGATCGGCTGGGAAGTATTCTTGCGGGCGGCCGATGACGACGCCGGTCAATCCGCCGCGAGACGCGGCGACATAATCCTGAACGGGACGATCAACGCTCGTCGAGTCGCGCGGATCGAGGCCCGAGATCGTGCGAAGTCCGAGTGCGGCGTCGTCGACGGTGCGGCCGAAGACGCCGATCTGATCGAGCGACGACGCGAATGCGACCAATCCGAAGCGGCTCACGCGCCCGTACGTGGGCTTTACCCCGACGATTCCGCAGAACGCCGCCGGTTGGCGAACGGAGCCACCGGTCTCGGAGCCGAGTGCGATGGGCACGATCCCCGCGGCAACGGCTGCTGCTGATCCACCAGACGAACCGCCCGGCACGCGATTCGGTGCGAGCGGATTGCGCGTCGGACCGAATGCACTGTGCTCAGTCGACGAGCCCATCGCGAACTCGTCCATGTTGGACTTGCCGATGACGATCGCGCCAGCTTCGCGCAAACGGCGAACTGCCGTCGCCTCGAACGGGCTCACGTACCCCTCGAGAATGCGCGATCCACACGACGTCGGCAGCGCCGTCGTTGCGACGTTGTCTTTGACGACGACGGGCACGCCGTGCATCGATCCGGTTGCCTCGCTCGCATCCAACTCGGCCGCGCGTCGCAAGGCGGACAGCTCGTCCTGCGATACGAGAATGTTCAAGCCATCGCGACCCGCGCCGACGTCCTTCGCGCGACGAAAGCTCGCCGTCACCGCGTCCATCGACGACGTCATGACGACGCCTCGGGATCTTCGTGCGTCGACAGCCGCGGCACGAGGAAGAAACCGTCGCGCGCTTTCGGAGCGAAATCCTGAATCGGATGCGCGAGCGGAATCGGATGTCCGCCGTCGGGACGCAGCGGAAGTCCGACGGCCCCGACGCCCGCGACGGGTTCTACGCCCGCTGTGTCGACGCTCGACAGCACTTCCATGTGCCGCAGAATCGTGTTGAGCTCCTCGACGAGCGCGGCGGCGCGCGCGTCGTCGACACCGAGGCGCGCGAGCGTTGCGACGTGTCGGACGTCGTCGAGCGTGACGGCCACTACTCGTCTCCCCGCTCGAGGTTGGCCTGCGCGATCACGAGCGTCTTGCGACCGATCGTCTCGTCGTCGAAATCGATCTTCACTTTCGCATCGCGCCCCGAACCGGCCAGCTCGGCGATCGTCCCGCTCCCGAATTTGCGGTGCTTCACGCGCACGCCGACGGCGTACATCGGCGCATCTTGCGACTCGTCTTCGGGCGACGACGCTGGACGATCGAATCCAACGACCGGCGTCCCGGGACGTCGCTCCGACGGCGAGTATCGGCGTGTCGGCTCTTCGACATCCGCCGGACGCGATCCGCGACCGTAACGTCCGGGGTACGCGCCGAAGCTGCTGCCACCGGCGCGCATCACCGCGCGGCCTGAGCTGCGCACTTTGATCGTGCTGCGTTTGTCGACGAGCGTATCGGGAATCGTGTCGAGGAAGCTCGACTGACGCGCCGGCAGCAGTTCGCCATTGCGCCGACGCTCTTCGGCGAACGAGATGAACAACTTTCGCTCGGCGCGCGTGATCCCGACGTAGAACAAGCGGCGCTCTTCCTCCATCAGCGGCGGATCCTCGAACGCTTTCGCGAGCGGAAAGAGTCCGTCCTCGAGACCCGTGATGAACACGACGGGAAACTCGAGGCCCTTCGCGTTGTGGAGCGTCATCAACGTCACGGCATCCGCGTCGGGACCGAGGCCGTCGATGTCGGCAACGAGTGCGGACCGCTGGAGGAAATGGTCGAGCGGGCGCAGTCCGACTTCACCCAGCTCATCGGCGACCTGTTCGGCCGCGCTGTCGATCAACTCGCGCACGTTGTCGAGACGCTCGGCGGACTCGGGGCCTTCGGCGCTGAGGTAGTCGCCGTATCGAATCGCGTCCACGAGCTCGCGCAGCAATTCGTCGACGGCCGCATCGACTGCGCGCTCGCGCAACCCGGCGATGAGACGCACGAAGTCGCCGAGTGCGAGACGCGCCGCGGGACGCAGCGTCCGCGTGATTTCTTCGACCTGCGCCCCCTCGAACATCGGAAGCTTGCGCTCGCGCGACGCCTCGGCCAACTGCTCGAGCGTCGTTTCACCGAGTCCGCGCTTCGGAACCGCGGCGGCGCGACGGAAGGCTTCGTCGTCAGACGTATTCGCGATGAGCTTCAAGTACGCCATGAGGTCGCGAATCTCGCGGCGATCGTAGAATCGGACCGAACCGATCAGGCGATATGGAATCGCATGGCGGCGCAGCGATTCTTCGAGCGAACGGCTTTGCGCGTTCGTGCGGTAGAGGATTGCGAACTGATCGAGCTTCGACGTTCCCGAAGCAGAGCGACGCGACATGATCTCGCTGACGACGAACTCCGCCTCGTCGCGCTCGTCCAGGCTGCGCACGATCGTCGGCTTCTCACCAGCACGATGCGTCGCGCGCAGCGTCTTGCCCATGCGCGTCGTGTTGGCGCTGATCACCATGTTCGCGAGATCGAGGATCTGCGGCGTGGAGCGATAGTTCTCCTCGAGGCGTACGACCGCGGCGTTGGCGAAATCTTTGTTGAAGTCGAGGATGTTCCGAATGTCCGCGCCGCGCCAACCGTAGATCGACTGGTCATCGTCGCCGACGACGCAGACGTTGCCATGATCGCCGCCGAGCTGATGCCGGAGTGGAAGATGGTCTCGAACCAGGCCGGGAAGTGATGGTAGAAGCTCGGCGCGGCGATCGGGATCATGCCGAAGCCGATCGAGGTGGCGACGATGATCAGGTTCATGTTGTTGCGGTAGTCGACCTGCGCCAGGGTGCGGATGCCGCTGGCCGCGACGGTGCCGAACAGCACCACGCCGGCGCCACCGAGCACGGCGGTGGGTACCGCGGCGATCAGCCGGCCCATCACCGGCAGCAGGCCGAGGGTGACCAGGATCAGGCCGGCGGTGGCGACCACGTAGCGGCTCTTCACGCCGGTCACCGCGACCAGCCCGACGTTCTGCGCGAAGGCGCTCTGGGTGAAGGAGCCGAACAGCGGCGCCAGCGAGCTGGAAATCATGTCTGCGCGCAGACCGTCGCCCAGGCGGCGGGAGTCGACCTTGGTGTCGATGATCTCGCCGACGGCGAGGATGTCCGCCGAGGTCTCGACCAGGGTGACGATGATCACGATCAGCATCGACAGGATCGCCGCCAGCTGGAACTCCGGCGCACCGAAATGCAGCGGCGAAGGCAGCGCCATCAGCGGACCGTCGAGTACCAGGGAGAAGTCGGCCATGCCGAAGAACACCGCCACCAGCGTGCCGATGACCATCGCCAGCAGGATCGACAGCCGCGAGATGCTCGCATTGCCGACCTTGCTCAGCGCCAGCACGGTGAACAGGGTGAAGGCCGCCAGGCAGATGTTGGCCACGCTGCCGAAGTCCGGCGCCTGGCTGTTGCCGCCCATCGCCCAGCGCGCGGCCACTGGCATCAACGTCAGACCGATGGTGGTGATGACGATGCCGGTGACCAGCGGCGGAAAGAATTTGGTGATGCGGGAGAACACCGGAGTAATGAACAGGCCGATCAGCGAGGCGGCGATCACCGAGCCGAGCACCACCGGAATGCCGCCGGCACCGTCGCTGCCGATGATCGCGATCATGGTCGCCACGCCGGCGAAGGACACGCCCTGTACCAGCGGCAACTGGCGGCCGAAGAACGGCAGACCGAGCGTCTGCAGCAGGGTGGCCAGCCCGCCGGCGAACAGCGAGGCGGCGATCAGCAGGCCGATGTCGGCTGGCGACAGGCCAGCGGCCTGGCCGACGATCAGCGGCACGGCGACGATGCCGCCGTACATGGTGAGCACGTGTTGCAGGCCGTAGGCCAGGTTGGCGCCGACACCGAGGTTTTCGTCCTCGGGCCGTCTTTCGGGGGCGGACACAGTCATGGGTAGCTTCTCCCGTTCGTTTTTATTGTGTCGGCCACTGTAGACAATTGGATGCGAGTTACGCCAGTGGTTGTATACAACTTTTCTTTCGAGGGCGCCGGATGAGAACCCGAGCTTACGCCTGGGCCGCGTTGGTACGGCGTTACAGGTAGCTGTGCAGATTCGCCGAGGGTGAGAAAAGCGACGAGCGGTCGGATCGGTTACGGGCGACCGCGTGGCCGCCCGTAACGTTTAGCGGGCCTCGCGCAGACGCACGGCCACGTCCGGCTGATCGATGAACAGGCCGTCGATGCCAGCGTCGAGGAAGGCGCGGATCTCCGCCTCGATGTCGCCGCGCGCCTGCGGCTGATCGCTGCTGCGCAGGCTGGTCGGCAGGAAGGCGTTCTCGGCACGGAAGGTGTACGGATGCACCTTGAGGCCGGCGGCGTGGGCGTCGGCGACAAAGCGGGTCGGCGCGCCGAGGTTGCCGCCGGCGTCGCGCGGAATGATATAGCTCTTGTCCGGGCCGACGCCGCTGGCGTAGCGGGCAATGGCCTTGAGGCCCGCCGGCGTGGCCATCTGCGCGTAGGTCAGCTGGCTGCCGCGCGCCTGCTGATCGTAGGGCTGACCGGAGCCGAACAGCTGCACCAGGCGCAGGCGGGTGAGGCCGCTCAGGGTCTTGAGGTTGTCCACTTCGAACGACTGGATGTACACCGGCGCCTGCCGGCCGACGTAGCCGTTGCGCGCGAGGATGCGTACCAGAGGCCTCTCCATCGCCAGGCCGAGCTGCTGGAAGTGGGTCGGATGCTTGGTTTCCGGGTACAGGCCGATGCGCCGGCCCTGGCTGAGCTGCAGCGTCTTCACCAGATCGATGATCTCCTGCAGCGTCGGAATCTCCAGGCCGCCGTCGAGGCGGGCGTTGCCCGGGCGGATTTCCGGAATACGCTCGATGGCGCGCAGGGTCTTCAGCTCGGCGAGGGTGAAATCCTCGCTGAACCAGCCGGTGAGCGCCACGCCATCGACCTGCTGGGTGCGCTTACGCGTGGCGAACTCGGGGCGCTGGGAGACATCGGTAGTCAGCCCCAGCTCGTTGTCGTGGCGGGCGACCAGTTGGCCGTCACGGGTCATCACCAGATCCGGTTCGATGTAGTCGGCGCCTTGCAGCACCGCCAGCGCATAGGCGGCCAGGGTGTGTTCGGGCACGTAGCCGCTGGCACCGCGGTGGGCGATCACCAGCGGCGCGGGTTCGGCGCGTTCGGCGTGGTGTTGTGCCTGACGGTCGTCGGGTGCGGCGACGCTGGCGAGCGGCAGCAGCAGGCCGCAGGCGGCCAGCCAGGAGCGAAGGGGAACGATGGTGCGTGCCATGGGTGGCATCTCCTCGGGATGGGAAACCCCAGCCTGCTCGACGCGAATGACCGTAGCTTGACGCTTCGCGGTCGCGCCTGTTGCAGCGCCATGAAACCGACAAACGGTTGGCGCTGCAGGGCGCCGGGGCGCTCTGCTATGCTCGCCGCCATGAATCAGACCCGCCTGCCCCTCGCCATGATCGCTGCTCTCGCTGAGCGGCACGTGATCGGTCGTGACAACATCATGCCCTGGCATCTGCCCGCCGACCTCAAGCATTTCAAGGCCATGACCCTCGGCAAGCCGATCATCATGGGCCGCAAGACCTGGGATTCGCTTGGCCGACCGCTGCCGGGCCGGCTCAATCTGGTGGTCAGTCGCCAGCCGGATCTGCAGCTCGATGGCGCGGAGACCTTCACCAATCTCGAGGCCGCGCTGGTGCGCGCCGAGCAGTGGGCGCGCGAGCAGGGCGTCGACGAGCTGATGCTGATCGGCGGTGCGCAGCTCTACACGCAGGCGCTGGGCCGGGCGCAGCGGCTCTACCTCACCCGCATCGATGCGCAGCCGGAGGGCGATGCGTTCTTCCCGGCATTCGACGAGAACGAATGGCAATGCGTCGACAGCCAGGCCCATCCGGCCGAAGGCGAGGCGCCGGCCTACCGTTTCGAGACCTGGGCGCGGCGCTGACCGCTTTCGGGCTCGCTTGATCGGCGCCAAGGCCCGCGGCCGGCCCAGCTTCTATCCTTGCGCAGCCATCATTGCGAGACCCATCCGATGCAGACCCGCGAATCTGACGTACCGCCAGCCGGGCGCGTATCGGCGATCTTCGTCCGCCATCCGCTCTGGGAGGATGCCCTGGCGCTGCTCACCGGCACGGCGCTGGTGGCCCTTGGCATCGCGTTCTACACCCATGCCGGGCTGCTCACCGGCGGCACGGTGGGGCTGGCCTTCCTGCTCAAATACCTGGCCGGCTGGTCGTTCGGCCCGGCGTTCTTCCTGCTCAACCTGCCGTTCTACGCCCTGGCGATCTGGCGTATGGGCTGGAAGTTCACCCTGCGCACGGTCTGCGCGGTGGCGCTGGTGTCGCTGTTCGCCGAGCTGACCCCGCAGTGGGTGCGCTTCGCCGAGCTGAATCTGGTCTACGCCGCGGTATTCGGCGGCTTCGCGATGGGGGTCGGCCTGCTCATCCTGTTCCGTCATCGCGCCAGCCTGGGCGGGGTGAACATCCTCGCGCTGTTCCTGCAGGAGCGCTTCGGCCTGCGCGCCGGCAAGGTGCAGATGGCCATCGACGCGCTGATCGTGCTGGCGGCGGTGTTCGTCGTCGCGCCGGAGCGGGTGCTGCTGTCGGTGCTGGGCGCGGTGGCGCTGAATCTGGTGCTGGCGATCAACCACCGCGCCGGACGCTACATGGGCGTCAGCTGAGGTTGATGAGCTCGACCTGCGCTTGGCCGCCGTCCAGCTCCAGCACGGCGAGGCTGATCGGCAGGCTGAAGCGTCGCGGCCCGGCGCTGCCCGGGTTGACGTAGAGCACGCCGTCGCGCCGCTCGACCTTCGGCTGGTGCGAGTGGCCGGCGATCACCACATCGATACCGGCGGCGACGGGGTCGCGATCCAGCTGCTTGAGGTCGTGCAGCACGTGGAGGGTGAGCCCGGCGATGCGCAGGTCCAGTCGTTCCGGCAGGGCCAGCGCCCAGTCGCCGTGGTCGACGTTGCCGCGAATCGCCGCCAGCGGCGCAATCGCGCGCAGTCCGTCGAGCACCTCCGGTTTGCCGATATCACCGGCGTGGACGATCTGCGCGCAACCCTGCAATGCCGCCAGCGCTTCGGGGCGGAGCAGGCCGTGGGTGTCGGCGATCAGGCCGATGCGCATTGCGGTGCTCCTCGCGGTCGGGCGGATCAGGGTAGCAGCTCGCCCGGCCGGCGGCGTTCCGGCCTTGCCGAGCGGGCCTCAGCGCTGCTCGCTCTGCGGTGTCACCCGCAGCACTTCCTCGAGGGTGGTGAGGCCGGCGGCGACCTTCTGTGCGCCGGACAGGCGCAGGCTGCGCATGCCGTCCTTGAAGGCCTGACGGCGCAGGGCGACGAGGTCGGTGTCGGCGGTGATCAGCGGCTTGATCGCATCGTTGAGCAGCATGATCTCGTAGACGCCGGCGCGCCCGCGGTAACCGGTATCGCGGCATTCCAGGCAGCCCACCGCCTGCTGCGCATGGGTGGGCAGCGGCGCGTTCCACGGCTTGGTTAGCGCGGTCCAGTCGTCGGCGTCCAGCTGCACCGGCGTCTTGCAGTGCGGACACAGCGTGCGCACCAGCCGCTGGGCCATCACGCCGAGCACGGTGGCCTTGAGCAGATAGTGCGGCACGCCGAGTTCGAGCAGACGGCTGATGGCGCTGGGCGCGTCGTTGGTGTGCAGGGTGGAGAGCACCAGGTGCCCGGTGAGCGCGGCCTGGATGGCCATCTCGGCGGTTTCCAGGTCGCGAATCTCGCCGACCATGATGATGTCTGGGTCCTGGCGCATCAGCGCACGCACGCCGCTGGCGAAGGTCAGGTCGATGTTGTGCTGCACCTGCATCTGGTTGAAGGCGCCCTCGATCATCTCGATCGGGTCCTCGATGGTGCAGACGTTCACCTCGGGCGTCGCCAGCTGCTTGAGCGTGGTGTAGAGCGTGGTGGTCTTGCCCGAGCCG